>LQAG01000005.1_pt1 | contig 182468 bp, 228 predicted proteins | sample 1535801 | NCBI WGS metagenome assembly LQAG01 (sample SAMN04331584, study PRJNA305678) | bioreactor metagenome | isolation source: bioreactor_3 inoculated with Wadden Sea sediment 1st replicate of a... | place: Germany:Bremen
ATTTATTTGTGATAGCATGAACTTTAGATAAATCAGTTTTGCCTGTGCAAATTATTAAAGATAGAATGTTTGCAACAGAACCGCATTGTCGAAGTGCTCGCATCGGCTGCCCTTCGGTCATCCTATGCGCGGGCTGTCGCCCTATGAATATAGAACGCTATAAAGCCCCTTATGAACAGCATGATACGCTGCTCATAAGCTTATAGTTCTATATTCGCACTTCTCGTAGCCTTCACGACTAGTCCCACTTACGTGGTCGTGATGTTCCTGTCGCTTGGCTTGTCTATATCTGATGTCATTCTGAGCTTTCGCTCCTAAGAAACATCATTCCCACTCGACCCGGTGGTCGCTGATTTGAATGATTTTCATTGGATTTAGGTTTGATTTTGTGCTTTTATTCACACTATTGTTGGAAATATATATGACTCTTAAGTGGCTTGGAGTCAATATGGAGTCATAAGCGTTATTAACTTTCAATGATTAGAAAACATATTCCCGATGCTATTTCAAAGTGTAATACATACTCCTGCTCATACCCATTTTTGTATAACTTCACCTTCTCTTAAAGAAACTAGTATTTGGTCTTTAACCTTTTTTTGCAGTCTTATCAATCTACTTACACCTGATGTGATTTCTGTTCATCAGACTAGAGATTTACACTTTATCCCGTTAAATTGGTCCTATGCTGTGCATACAAAAAAAGGGTGATTGACGCCAAGTCCGCCTAATTCACCCTTTTTCATGAACATATTCAACTATTTCAGCAACCTGTCTTAATCCATTTGTTTTCATCTGAAGATTGAACAATAGCATCACAAATCAGTTCAATCTTGTAGCCATCCTCAAAATCAGGACTTACCTTTTCATCAGACACAATTGATTTGATAAAATCATGGCATTCTATAACCTTCGTTTCTGCATAGCCTATACCAAGTGCCGGAATAGGCCAAAGTGCTTCTCCATTGGGATGATTAGGTCCAGTATAGATGGTTCTGAATCCTCTTCTGTCACTAGGGTCAGACTGGAAATATACCCTCAATTCATTCATTCTTTCGTAGTCGAAATAAATCGAGCCTGTTGTTCCATGAATTTCAAAAGTAATGAAGTTGTTGCGTCCCCATCCGTTTCTTGTTGCTTCAATGCTTCCGAATGCACCATTGCCAAATTGAATCATGAAGGCCACTTCATCATCAACATCCACGATTCCTTTTTCCACATTTCCTTCTAACTTAACGACACCCAGTTGATCAACCGCTCCGGACTGGAGAGGACGTTCTGTAATATAAGTACTTGTCTTACCGCAAACTTCTACCATCTCACCAACCAGATACCTGGCAATATCAATCACATGTGTACCAATATCACCAAGGTCCCTGACCCGGCAATACTCTTTTGAAAACGCCATGAAAGGGGTGAGTTGGGATCGGCTGACCAATCCTGCAAATACGTACCTCTAAAATTGATGATCTCCCCTATGGATCCTTCATCGATAAATTTCTTGGCAAGGGTAATCGCCGGAGTCCTCCTGTAATTGAAGGCCAACATGTTTTTAACGCCTGAAGTTCGAACTGCATCTCTCATACTCTTGGCTTCTTCAAGGGTCCTGGCTATGGGTTTTTCACAAAAAATATGTTTACCTGCTTTGGCTGCCGCAATGGCAATTTCTGCATGGCTGTCATTTGGTGTGGCAATATCAACGATGTCTATGTCCGGATCATTGATGATATCCATCCAATTTGTGGTATAGGATTCAAACCCATAACGTTCCGCTCCTGTTTTGCCCCTTCCTCGCTCAGGTCACAGATTGTTTTTCTAATAACTTTAGCCGGTGTTGGCCAAAAATGCATTGACATTGTCGCATATGCTATTGAATGTGCCTTAGCCATGAATCCCGCACCAATCAATCCAACATTCAAAGTCTTGTTCATCTTCTTTCCTTCTTTCCACATGTCACTATATAATGAACTGTTCCATGTACTTCTTACTTAATAGGAGACTTTTTAAAACTGCCTCTTCAGAACCTTCAAAGGCTTTATCTTCCACCTCAATGCATGAGTAACCATCATATCCGATATCTGTAAGTGCACTGACATAACGACCCCAGTCAACATCACCAAGTCCCGGTAATTTAGGTGACATATATTGGAGAGGATATCCCATGATACCTACTTCATCAAGTCGATCCCTGTATAGCTTAATATCTTTATAATGTACGTGAAAGATTTTATCTTTAAACTCATAGATTGGTTTTATATAGTCGATCATCTGCCAAACAAAATGGGAGGGATCGTAATTCAATCCAAAATAGGGGCTATCGATAATCTCAAACATTCTTTTCCAAATTCTTGGCGTTGTCGCTAAATTCTGACCTCCCGGCCATTGGTCCGAGCCAAACAACATTGGGCAGTTTTCAATTGCTACCTTGACATGTTTTTTTTCAGCTAAGGCAATGATTTCAGGCCATATCTCCTTGAATAATTCTAAGTTTTCTTCGATTGTCTTATTCTGATCTCTGCCGATGAATGTCGTAATCATACCGACATTCAATCTATGAGCGGCTTCAATTAGAACTTTTTATGTGTTCGATACAAGCTTGTCTTTTCTGAAGATCCGAATCCATGGCATTGGCATAATAAGCCAGAGAAGAAATTTCAACCTTTTTCTTTTTTACAGTAGTTGCCAATATAATCGATCTTCTCATCATCCAGATCCTCTACATTGATATGGCTTACACCGGCATATCTTCTATCTGCCTTGCCTTTTGGCCAACAACACATTTCCACACATTGGTAACCTAACTCTGATGCCGTATCAACAACCTCTTCAAAGGTTTTATTGTCCAATATCGCACTTACAAATCCTAATTTCATAATCCTATTACACCGTCTCCCATTTCCCAGATTTCGATGATTTCATAACAGCTGAACACACTTTATCCACCTGATATCCTACTTCAAAATTTGTAGAAGGCTGTTTTTTCTCGACAATTGATTTTACGAATTCATAGGCTTCTATGGTTTTTAACTCACCATATCCTATGTTCATACCAGGGATATTCCAAGTCACTTCCCCATGAAAATGAGCAGGACCGGTATAAATGGTTTTAAAGCCACGTCTATCATCAGGATCTTTTGCAAAACAGACCTGCAATTCGTTCAATCTCTCATAGTTGAAGTAGATTGAGCCCTCTGAGCCATGGACCTCAACTGTAATGAAATTGTTTCTTCCCCATGCATTCCTGGTCGCTTCAATGCTTCCGATTGCTCCACTTTCGAATTTCACAAGAAACATATCTTCATCATCAACATCGACAGTGCTTTTTGGCATCAGATCCCAGTTTTACTGTGCCAAGTAAGTCAACACCGCCTTCTTGTACAGGTCTTTCATTGATATACGTTTTTACATTTGATACAACCTTGTTGATGTCGCCTGCTAAAACTGTGCTATGTCAATGACATGTGAAGCAATATCACCTAAGGTACCTGCCCCGGCAATTTCTTTCTGAAATCTCCAGGATAGTGGTGACGAAGGGTCTGCGCTCCAGCTCTGCAAATATGTCGTTCTTACATTCATCACTTTTCCAATGGATCCCTCATCAATAAATTTCTTTGCAAGTTCGATTGCAGGAATCCTTCTATACTGATATGCGCACATACTGACAATGCCTTTGCTTTTGGCTGCAGCAGCGGCTTCAGCCATTGCTTTGGCACTTTCGGGTGTATTGGAAATCGGTTTCTCACAGATAACATGTTTTCCTGCATTTAAAGCGGCTATCGCCATCTCCGCATGACAATCATTGGGGGTACAGATGCTAACGATGTCGATTTCAGGATCGTTGATAATCTCTTTCCAATCCGTTGTATGTTTTTCAAAACCAAATCTTGTTTGTGCTTCCTCTGCAATAGCAGGCTCAATATCACAGATTGTTTTAAATACCGGAAGTGCCGGTGCAGGCCAAAAGAATTTTTGCATATTTGAAAAAGCTACAGCATGTGCTTTCCCCATAAATCCGGCACCAATAAGACCAACGTTCAATGTTTTCATTGTGTAATTCCTCCTAAATCTTTCTTTTATCAATTTAATATAGTTATATAGTTTTATTGTTTCTTTTGTGAGATATTGCTCAAGGCTACTGCGATGACAATGATGATACCTTTTACGACTGTCTGCTGCGCTGTGCTCAATCCTCCCAATATCAATGCGTTGTTTATGATGCCCATTAACACTGAACCGAACAATGCGCCAATGACTGATCCTGTACCACCGCTCATGGCTGCTCCGCCAAGAACGACAGCTGCAATAACCGACAATTCATCGCCTTCTCCAAAGGAGAACCTGCCTGCCTGCATACGGCCTGCATACAGAATACCTGCAAAAGAGGCCACAACCGATGATAGAATAAATACAAGCATTTTAATTTTCTTTACTTTTATACCACTGTATGATGCAGATACTTCATTTCCGCCTGTTGCGAGCACATGTCTACCAAAAGAGGTTTTGTTGAATACGATAATACCAGCTGCATAGAAAGCCAGCGTCCACAAGATTAGAACTGAAACATTTGCAATAGTACCGATACCAAACATATTATTGAACATACTGTTTTCGATTGGTACAGCGGCAGTATTCGTAATCCACATTGCACTGCCTCGAACGGTAGACATCATCCCCATTGTTGCAAGAAACGACGGTATGCCAAATTTTGTTACCAGCAAACCATTGACAGTTCCTATTGCCAAACCACTGCCAAGGCCACATAACAGGGCCAAACCAATGGAATTTGTACTTTGAAGTACCAATGACACGATCATCGCACTCATTGCCGCTACGGCTCCAACCGTCAAGTCTATCTGTCCTGAAGCGATAACAAATGTGCCTGCTACTGCCATGATAGATATCATCGCGGTCTGTCTAAGTACATTCATAATGTTTCTACTGCTTAAGAACCCTTTGTCGCCTAAAAAGATAGCGAATAGTGTAAAGACAACCACAAATACGATATAGACCATATATTTATTCCACTGAATATCTTTTAATGAATTTCTAGATTTATCCATTGCTTTGTTGAACAGCATGTTCTAATTCCTCCTCTGACTTAATATTTTTTCGAGACATTTCCCCGGTGATTTTCCCATCAAACATTGTAATGATTCTGTCGCTTACAGCCAATAATTCTGCTAATTCAGAGGAAACAAGCACGACGCCGTTGCCTAGATCCGCAAACTCACGAATCACATGGATAATCTCTGCTTTTGCACCGATATCAACACCGGCTGTCGGTTCATCCAACATCATAACTCTAGGGTTCGTATTGAGCCATTTTGAAATAACAACCTTCTGCTGGTTGCCTCCGGACAACAATCGTATGATCTTATTGATGTCGCTAGTTACGATACCAAGCTGTTCGATGTCTTTTTTTACAATGCCGTTAGCTTTCTTCTCATCTATAATGAAACTTTTACTTTTTCGAAGTTTTGATATGATTGGGAGTATGTTGTTTTCCTTAACAGAATGTTGAAGTACAAGACCTTGTCTCCTTCTGTCTTCAGGTACAAGTGCCAGACCGGAACGAATGGCTCTGAGACGTTCTTAATGTTAAGTTCTTCTCCATTAATCATAATGGACCCTTCAATTTTTTTACGCAGTCCAAAAATGGTTTCAAGTATTTCCGTTCGTCCGCTTCCCATCAATCCTGCAATCCCAAGTATCTCGCCGCGTTTTAGCGAGAAAGAGATATCTGAAATTTTTTCATTGATACACACATTTGTCAACTTAAGCAAATCATCTCCATCAGCATCATATTCCCTTTCAACCCATTCGAATTTCTTCTGAGAATTTTCACCGCCGACCATTAAAGATATGATCTTTGCAAGATTCATGTTGGCAATCCTGTCGCTTGCAACAAATTCACCATCTCTCAAAATGGTAATTGAATCCGCTATCTTAAGTATTTCATTCATCCTATGGGATATATATACCATAGAAACGCCTTTTGACTTAAGATCTTGAATTATCTTGAAAAGCTGAATTGTCTCTGTTGTTGACAGAGATGCTGTAGGTTCATCGAGTACCAAAATCCTGGCATCTTTCGAAATTGCCTTTGCAATTTCAATCATTTGACTCATTCCGACGCTCAACTCACTCACTTTTGCATCCGGGTCAACATCTATGCCAAGCTCTGTAAGGACCTTTTCCGTAAGTCTTTTCATTTCAGCAATGTCCCTGAAAGGACCCTTCATCACTTCTTCACCAAGGAAGATATTCTCTGCCACTGTCATTGTATGGATCAGTGACAACTCTTGAAAAATCATTGCTATACCGTTTTCTTTGGCATCCTTGGCATTCCTGATTTTTTTTATGTTCACCTTCAATGAGAATTTTCGCCATTATCGAGGGAATATACACCCGTCATTATTTTCATCAACGTTGATTTTCCTGCACCATTACCACCTACCAAGGCATGCACCTCGCCTTTTTCAAGCTTAAAATTCACGTCCTTCAGAACCCTTACCGAACCGAAACTTTTCTCGATATTTTTCATCTCTAAAATCATCTGATTCAAATCAACCACTCTTCCTTTTATTGAAGGGCCTGAAGCCTTGTTAAGTTTCAAAAGGCTACAGGCTAACAAAATTTTATGCTGTTATTGCTAGTTATTGTTTTTTGCTTCTACAAGCCAGTCAGGTGCACCAACATGATATACATCTTCATATGCTTGTAAAATATTGGAATTGTCGACTCTTTTTGCTGGTACTGCCACATATGGAGGTGTATCCTTGCCAAGAAGGGCATATGCTGCAAGTGTTGCTTCTGCTACGCCTTGATCATATGGAAGCTGTGCGCCTAAACCTATGACGTTGCCTTCGGCGATTTCTTTTGCTATGTTATTTCCAAGGTCAATGGTGCTCAATATGACATCATTCATACCCGCTGCTCTAAGGGATGAGAGTACACCTTCAGCCGGCACATCCCAATGTGCGAAGATTGCATCAATATTAGGATTTTGGGTAATCATCGCGTCAGCTACCTGGCTGCAATCATTTGTATCTTGAAAAGGCATCTTCGTTACAATTTCAATATCAGGATATTTATCTGCCATGGTCTTTTCAAAAGCTTCCAATCTTTGATTGGTTACGAAAAAGTCCACATCAAAGTAAACTACACCCACTTTGCCTTTTCCACCAAGGGCTTCACCAAGGAGATCTGCTGCTATAATACCATTGCCGTAATTGTCTGCTGATACACAGCTGACATAATTATCACCGGCAGTAAAACCTGCTGGTACGTTATCCATGAACTATTTTCACACCGCTATCTGAAATACGTTGAAATGCATCTGCTGTAGCCGTAGGATCTGTAGGGATACTGATTAGAATGTCCGGATCCAAAGCCATAAGCGTTTCAAGGTCAGAAACCTGTTGTTCCGGGGCAAAATCCGCGTCCGTTACACCGACGATTTCTATACCCAGTTTAGCAAAGGTATCTTTTAAGCCTTGTAACTGAGATGCAGACCAGTCATTACCTCCATAATGAAAACTGATTGCAGCCTTATAATTTCCGGCTTTGATTTTGTCCATTTCTTCATCTGTTAATTTGATTTCAGAAGCCGGCGTCGCTATTTCACCGTTTGGACCTAAGCTTTTTATTTCGCCGGTATCTGATGCTGTTGAACCCTCATTGTCACTTACCTTATCCGCAGTTTCCTTTTCGGTTGATGTGTTATCTGGTGTCTCTGGTGTCTTTTCAGTTCCGCAAGCAGCTAATGCTAAAACCGCTAAAACCATCAATATTGTTATAAATACTTTTTTCATTTCATTTTCCTCCTAATTATCACTTAAACAAGTTGTTAAAAACTCAAACGATGTGCTGCATGCTTCTTCTGGGCTACCGGAGTATCCGTCAATCTCTACTAACCAATCACCACTGTATTCCTGCTCTTTGAGGAAATTGACGATCTCCTCAATTTTTGCATTTCCCTTACCTAGCGGAACGAATTCTTTACCATTCCAATCCTTAAGGTGAATATACTTGATTCGATCATAATATTCTTTCACAAGCTCCAATGCATCGCCCCCACCTGCAACCAAGTGAGCAACATCAGGGCAGAATGGTATGTCTGTTAATTTGAAAATCTTATGTATCTGTTCAGGTGTTTCAGCCATTGAACCAAGATGAGGGTGATAACTGGCAACCAAACCAATCTTTTCAACAATCTCTCGAGCCTTGTCAAGGCCTTTGGCCAACAAAACATAATCTTCATCCATTATGCCTTTAGCTCGGATTGCACCACCACCTAGCACAATATGGCTAGCGCCAAATTCCTTTGCAAGAGCAGCACCTTCTCAATGCGGTAAAGTTCATCTTCCAAAGTATCTTCATAAATAAATGATGCGCCAATGTAGACTCCCAAGAGACGGGTATGACTGTCATCAAGTATTTTTCTCAATGCATCCTTATCATTTTCATAGGCACAAAGGTTGCCATCGAACATTTCAATGTATTCATATCCTATGGATGCAATACTTGAAATTACCTCACGATCATCAATCACCGATACGTATCTGACGTCTTTTACATTAGTTACACCACCACCACTACCCACCAGGGCTCCAAATGCATTTGTCATATATCCAAGTTTCATACTTCAACAACTCCTCTACTGTTTTATTCATTCACTGAGACAAATCATTTATTGTGAATAATCTGATTGTGCTTCAGTGATTGTAGGCTTATTATAACAAGCCAAACTAAAATACTGAATGAACTATATATTAAAAACATGCATTATCTTTACCTATTTACCCCCCTTCAAAACAATGATTTCAAAAAATGAAAATCTTCAAATATAATAGTCACTTTCTTTACTTTTGATGCATTATCTTGTGCAAGTTCCGGATATGCAACAGAGGCTGTTTCGACATCGAAACAGCCTCTGACACAAAACCATATTATTTACTGTAATTCAGTAAATCTTTTATCAGTTGATCCGCATCATCAAATGCTTCCTCAACACTCTTATCTCCATAAAGATAACTACTTATTTCTTTCTGAATGATTTCAGAGTACTCCATATAATCCACAATTCTAGGTGTTCCATACCCAATTTGTAAACTTTCATAGAAAGTAAGCAAATACTCAGGGTATGCTTGAATCACTTCCGGATCATCATAATAGGACATTCTACTGGATTGAAATAAATAGGGGACATATTCTTTTTGCCATATGGGGCTAACTGAATTCAGTATGAAGTCATATGCAATCTCAGGGTTGTTTGAATACTTATTGATTGCCAGGATATGAGTACTGTTATGTGGTGCCCTGACAATAGTTTCAGAATCTGATCTCACGCCCGGAACAAGGGTAAAACCAACTTTACCACCACGTCCTTCTACACTCGGATCCAGAAATGTCCTCTGATAATTCATTGCCATTGCAGTGCCTCCTGATGCGAATTCATCAGTAGCTTGATCCCTAGTGTAAGCAAGTACATCCCTTGGTGTCACCTGATGAACATTGATCAGATCACTGTAAAAACCGTCGCAGCTTTTGCAGCATCTGTGTTGAATTTAGGAAGCATATCAGATCCTATTTCAATAACTCCATAACTTTTATCCATGTTCTCCAATCATAATACAGGGATTCATGTTTTCTTGCCATCAATGTCGTACCGAATTCAGATGGCGAATCTTCATTATAGGACTTTGTGAAGAATTTTGAGATCTCAAGGAAGTCATCCCAGTCCTCTGGAGGTTTTAACTCCCTACCATATTTTTGCTGATACAATTCTTTCAAAGTAGGGTTTTCAAAAAAATCCCTCCTATATGCCAAGGTCATGACGTTTGAATGAAATGGCAATCCGATCAATTCAAACCTCGAAGATTCTAAGATATCAAGATCGAATGGGCGTTGCCATACAAATTCCGGCAACAGATGGTCCATGGGTGGTTTCGATGGATCTTCCTGATCATATATGCACTGAGATAATATGGTCGGTATAAAATCATCCATTGATAATTCTTCCGTATGGTCATGCTCCCCATTTTTTATTAAGGGTACCAAGTCCAATATCTCCGGTGCAATTTTTGCTAACCAAGGTGAATTTACCAAGTAAATGTCATAGTAAGAATTCTGTGATGCCACTTCAGCAAAAAGCTTCTCTCTCATAGCAGACATGGGATACGAATCCACAATGACTTCAATACCTGTTTGAGCTTCATATTTTCAGCTGCATGTCTTATTGAGTCGACATTTGCTTCAACACCTGCATACAACACTCTGATATTTTTCTGATCTGTAATCTTTCCACCTAAAATGAGTGGCTCCTGCTCAGTAATGCATGCACTTGCCAAAGTTGTCATCAATATCAGCATGATGACCATTTTCAGATTTATACTTATATGCATAAAACTTCTCACCACCTTTTCATTTTTCAGTTACGTCATTCATTTTATTGGCCCTATAATCATAAGGCGAAATTCCTGTTTCTTTCTTGAATACCCTACTGAAATAATTCGAATTTTCATAACCGATCATATAGGATATCTCATAAATTTTTTTATTGGTTCGAATCAACAGTTCTTTTGCTTTCTCAATCCTAATCCCTGTAAGATATCCTATGAAATTATCACCCGTTTCCTCACTGAAAAGCCTGCTAAAATATGAAGCAGACAGCCCCAGATGGTTGGATATCTCTTCTAGTGAGATTGATGATTGATAATTTTCGGCTACATATTGCTTGGCTTTAAATATAATTAATCTGTTGTTACCGATTTCTTTCATCAGATTGACAATGGATGATTTGATTCCCTCGATCCATTCAAGATAGTCATCCATAACTGTCAAACCTTCCACGTCATAGAAAGGATCGTTGCCTTCCCCCCATACTTCTTTTCTATGAAATCCGTTTTCTTCAACAAAAATGTTCACTTCAAAAATAAGAACATTGCATATGCCATTGATTGACTTTCTTGCTACCGGCGGGGCAAGTCTCAGCTTCCCAGTAATTGAATCGAAAACAGCCATAATGTTGTTCATATTATTTTTCTTCAAAGCCATTTCCAATTCTTTGAGTTCGTTCTCCATTGGAATTTTATTTGACGCCTCCGATAGGTTTGACATATCATAAGCGGTTACAATATTGCCTTTAGGAAAAGCCAACTTCCTATCAAGAAGCTCTTTTGCAGCCTTATAGCTATGACTGATCTCCTCTATCCTATGGCATACTTTTCCAATGCAAATAAATAAATTGAGATTCAATGAATCCTTCATGTACTCAACAATATCTTGGGATATTCTTTAGACAACCGAAGCATTTCATCTTCACCTGCATTTTCCTTGGTTTCAATGATTGCCAATTCATTGTTCTCCATGAAAATACGGTTCCATGACTTTTGTAATTCTTAAGAATCTCTTTTATAATGCTTTTTACTGTTTCTTTGAAAACTGCGCTGTTATGTGTTGCATCTTTATCAATTTCCCTTTTGGGAATCTCCACAAGAATCACCGTCAAACACCCGGATTCCATCCCCAAGTCATGCAATTGAAGCTGTTTGGCAACACTATTCCAATCGGTCTGCTTACCAACTAACAAATCTCTTAGAAAACCCCGTTTAAGTGTTTGTATGTTTTCACTTATATGCTTTTGTTGTAATTGCAGCGTATCTTTCTCTGCCCTTTCGCTATGAATCTTTTTACAGACGGATTCAAGAGCTATTTGAAGCGTGTCCGCTTCCAGCTCGAGTTTACGCATATAATCTTCAGCACCCAATTTCATGCTTTCTTTAACAAGATCAAAATCGTCAAAAGCACTTAGTACAATGAATTTGGATCTTAAATGCACTTCTTTCGCTTTCCGTATTAACTCAACACCATTCATCACAGGCATCTTCATGTCTGTAATGATAATGTCCGGTTGTATCTCCATTGCCAAAGCCAAAGCTTTTTCACCATTCTCACTCTCATAAAGCTCATAACCAAGCTCGTTCCATGGTAGTAGAGATTTAATTCCCACACGGGCCAACAATTCATCATCCACTATCAAGACCTTAAACATATTGTTCACCTTCCATCAGTGGCATGTGTATCGATACCATCGTTCCTTCGCCTGGTATGCTTTCTATTGTCATATCTGCTGCTTCTCCATGTGTCATCTTGATTCGTTCATACACATTGCTGATGCCAATACTGGTAAACTTCTTATTTTCATCGGACTTACCGGATAATAGGTCTTTTAACTTACTTTGGTTCATGCCTACGCCATCATCCTTTATCTCAATGAAAAGGCTGTTTTCGTTCTTTTGTATACTTATACTAATGGTACCCGAACCGTCTTTCGGATCAATCCCATGGAAAATCGCATTCTCAACGACCGGTTGCAAAATGAATTTAATGCAATAGAATGACAGTGTTGATTCATCTACATCCCATTTTACTTTGAATTTATTCTTATAGGCTATTTTTTGGATATAGATGTAATCGTTCAGATTATTGATTTCATCTTCTACTGTAACGAAGGCACCTGACTTGCTTGTGGTGTTCGCAAGAAGCCTCGCTAGTGCTTCCACCATCTTCTTTATGTTATCTGCGTTTTGAATAATTGCCATCCATCTAATTGAATTAAGTGTATTGTATAAAAAATGTGGATTAATCTGAGCTTGAAGTGCTTTATATTCAGCGTCCTTCTTTTTGGCATTTTCTTCAACCATTCTGCTGAGTAAATGTTCAATCTTTTCTGACATATAGTTAAAGTTATCCGCCAGTATACCTATTTCATCCTCACTTGTATAGTTGACCCTTATACCGAAATCCCCTTCGTGAATCAATCTGGTTGCCATAGTCAATTGCTTGACAGGTCTCACTATCCCAACTGAAATCAACCACCAAATAAAAGCTGTTGCAAAAAAACTCATTAAAGAATGACATCGCGGTGACTATTAATATATTTCTGTTGTTTTTTGTGATTTCGATCATTGGTACGATTCCGACCACTTTCCAATTGAACTCACCAATAAGTGACGTAAAATATAGATGGTCATCGAATTCAATATAGTTTATAAGCCCGTTCTCAGTAAAAGCACCATTATATTCTAGAATTGCCTTTGCTCTGGCAAGAAGTCCCATATCGATTCCCGAATTATCTATATTGGCGACTTCATTGTTGCTGTCAAAAATAAATAATTTACTTTTTGTATTCCTGTTCAAATTCTCTGTTATTTCAGAAAAAGATTCCGGATTGAAACTCATATATATAACACCAATGTTTTTTCTGTAGTATTTATCACGTACAGCTCTCACTAAAGAGATAACTTTATAATCCTCTGCCGGTCTAACTTTCAGATATTGGTTGTGTATACCGTACCAAAAATTTTTCCCGTACTATGGGTAGCCAAATAATAGTTGAGCGTCGCCTCAATTCTTTCATTATTCATATTGGCAAGAATCCCACTGTCACCAAAAGACAATTCGTAGCCGTTATTGCCATATACCTTTATTGTTTCTATGTTTCTGAATGTTTTTGAAATATAAGATTGCTCCAAATTCTTGAGCAGTTTATCCTCTGCGTCAATAGATGCACGGAGGTCTATATCATTCAGATTTATGGCATCCTTTAGATCCGTATCCATAAAAATATAATCGGCAATCTGGTTGATCTGGTAGAGTTCTGTCTCTACAATATTTTTTGTATAATCAACTGTTTCAGCAAAAGACGCACTCACCTCTTTCTTGACAGTGTCAATGGAAATATAATAGGCACTGAAACCAATTATAAAGGAAGGTATAATAATCAAAGCCAAAACCGGCCAAAATATCTTGTTCTGTATGCTTTTGTTCTGTAAATGGAGTAGTTTGAACATAGTTGAATAGCCAACTTTCTATTCTAAATTCACACGATGTTGATTTGTTCGTCATTCCTGCACTTCTCGCTTCTTATACAAAAACACAGCTCACTTTCATAAGCCACGTCTACTAAAACCTTTAACACCAGATTATTTTCAGAAATACATTTGGCTAACTCGCCAAAATATGCGTTCCCATTTGCTTTTTCAATTTCTTATGACAAAACTCTACTACACCCCATTAAAGCATAATCAGCCTTCATTGACTTTTCTTAATGGATTTTCTCTTGCAACTGTTATCATATTTATACATCTTAAAACCCATTAATTGGCTCATCCATACAATAATCTCCAATTCAATAATAATCACTTTAAATTATATCATATACTTATACAAGCCGTAAAAGGTAAACTAATTTAAATTTGCCAAATTTTTCATTACGAACTATTTTTCATAGGTTATCCACAATACAGTGTTTTAAATGTTGTTTTTAACGTAATTATCAACAATTGGTATTCCTGTGGATAATTATAGTTAATTTCCCACTTGGTACGAGTGATGATCTTAAGAACTAGCTAGTTTTTTTAAGGCGCTGTGTTTTACCGTTTACTATATGACAATAAAAAAATCATAGAAGATCGGCAAATTGAATTCACTGAAATTCTATGACTTAAGTTTTATTACAAAAGGTTAGTGACTCCATATTTCAGGAGAAAGTGATTAATATAAGTAAACTATGCAAATAATGTCACATGGTGCAACTAGAAATCACTAAAAAACACTCAGAAACAAATACTCAACTACTCCCACTCAATCGTCGCCGGCGGCTTACTCGTAATGTCATAGCAGATCCTGTTAACATGGTCAACTTCGTTAACAATCCTATTGGATACTTTCGCAAGAATATCATAAGGAATCCTAGACCAGTCCGCAGTCATAAAGTCAGACGTGTCAACGGAACGAAGTGCAACCGTATAACTGTAAGTCCTCTCATCACCCATGACACCAACGGACTTCAGATTCGTAAGTACGGCGAAGTACTGTCCCAAACCGCCTGCGATACCTGCATTCTTCACTTCTTCTCTGAAGATGTAATCAGCGTCACGAAGGATATCCAACTTGTCTTTCGTGATGGCACCGATGACACGGATGGCGAGACCCGGACCTGGGAATGGTTGTCTTGCAACGAGGAATTCAGGGATATCTACAGCACGACCGACGTTTCTGACCTCATCCTTGAAGAGGTCACGAAGAGGCTCGATGATTTCCTTGAAATCCACATGCTCAGGAAGTCCTCCAACGTTGTGGTGGGACTTGATGACAGCCGCGTTCTTCGTACCGCTCTCGATAACATCCGGATAGATGGTCCCCTGCACGAGGAAGTCGACGGTACCGATTTTCTTGGCCTCAGCCTCGAAGACACGGATGAACTCTTCACCGATGATCTTACGCTTGGTTTCAGGATCATCGACTCCTGCCAATTTATCTAAGAACTGATCTTCGCAGTTGACGCGGATCAGGTTCATATCGAATTCTTTCTTGAAGATACGCTCGACATCATCACCTTCATTCTTACGGAGCAAACCGTGGTCAACGAAGATACAGGTCAGCTGCTTGCCGACCGCTTTGTGGATCATTACCGCCGCAACGGAGGAATCCACGCCGCCGGAAAGGGCACAGAGAACTTTCTTGTCGCCGATCTTTTCTTTTAGAAGTTCAATCTGTTCTTGAGCGAAGTCCGTCATCACCCAGTCCTGGCTGCAGCCGCAGACATCAACGAGGAAATTGACCAACATCTTCTGGCCTTCTGGTGTATGGTTGACTTCCGGATGGAACTGAACACCATAAAGTTTCTTCTCTACATTAGCCATCGCCGCAACAGGACATGTATCCGTTGTCGCAGTGATCTCAAATCCTTCCGGTGGCTCACTGACGAAGTATGTATGACTCATCCATGATGTTGTCTCTTCAGAAACGTCCTTGAACAGTATATGGTCGGTATTCACCTTCATGTCTGTATTACCGTATTCCCTGTGTGATGCTCTGGCAACGGAACCGCCCAGGGTATAACCCATCAGCTGAGAGCCGTAGCAGATGCCAAGGATTGGAATGCCGAGTTCAAAAATCTTCGGATCCACTTTAGGAGCATCATCTTCATAAACGACGCTTGGTCCACCGGTAAAAATAATCCCTTTAGGGTTTTTAGCAACAATCTCGTCAATAGGTGTGTCATAATGGATAACTTCCGCATATACATTGGCCTCACGCACACGACGCGCAATCAGCTGATTGTACTGCCCACCAAAATCAAGAACAATGACTAATTCATGTTTCATGGTCTTCCTCCTATAAAGTAAAACATTCTTAGTTGCAGTTGGAGAGATGCGCTACGCCGCAAGGAATAGCGCAGAAATCCTACTGCAACTTAGTGGTTTTTACGTTTAATTAATTATTCTGTGCTTTCATTTCATCTATATAACTACATACATACTAAATGGATTTCCAAAAAAAGTCAAAACGTTTTTGACCATTTCATCAAAAAACGTTCGGATATTGTTATTTTCATTTAGTTCATTAGAAAAGTCGCTCAATCAAGAAGACAATATACGGTATGGTGACACCCGTCAGAAGCGTCGATACGAATACGGCTTCCGAAGCTTCTAGAACGTGTCCGTCATACTCCTGGGACAGGATAACCATAGTAGCTCCCATTGGCATGGCTGAGAGTATAACGGCTACAGAAGCAATCATGCCATCGATACCGAACATCCTCACAACCAGGGCAAAAGCGGTCGGCACGAGAATCAGTTTGATGAAGCTGTATACGAAGATGATTCTTTTCCTGAAAATCTGCATCAGATCCACTCCGAACAGGGATCCGCCGACGATGATCAGCGACAGCGGTGTCGTGATGCTTCCCAGGTTTCTTGTCATATTGACGATGAGTGTAGGTACCTTGATGCCTGTGAAAAAATCAGCAAACCGATCAGCGTCGCCACAATACCCGGATTCAGGAATTTCCTGTAGTCGATTCCCCCCTTCTTCTTCGTATCCATGGTAATGAAATAGACACCAAGGGTGAAGGCGAAGATATTGAACGGCAGATTAAAAATCGTCGCATAGAAAAGGGATTCCTTGCCAAGTACCGCAATGAGCACCGGGAAACCGATAAATCCTACATTGCCGAAGATGGCCATGAAGCGGAATAATCCGATATAGTTCCTGTCCACTTTAAGAATGACCGGCCAGACGAAAGCCAAGGCTATCAGGAATCCATACAGGGCAAAGGTCATCACGACAACCACTACAATATCATCCTTGCTGATCGAAACCTTGCCGATCATTGAAGAAATGATCATTGCCGGCATAGCCACATAGAAGATGAAATTCGCAAAATGCTTCAGCGCATCCTTGTGCACAATCTTCCATGCCACAAGAAAATAACCCAAAAACATGATGGTAAACAGCTCTGCCAGTGACAGTACAACACTTATATCCATAGTAGCCCCTTCGTCAAAGTCATTCCAAGTTCCAAATCGCTTCCTATATCATACTTGAAATGACTTTGAAATACAAGGGCATAGCTGTGAAAATCTGTTATCCAGAAACACCCCAGAAACTGAAGCTGTAGTGATAATCCCTGTTTGTCAGAATCTTATATTTTTCATGGGTTTCCGCTCCCCAACTGTCATTACCGCCGACCCCCATCTGATATCCGTTGATTCGAAGGACGGTCTTGTCCGGTTCGGGCATCAGATGCGGATGGGAGTACTCGGAAATCTCCTGTGGTGTAAAACCGAGCGCTGTCGCCTCCACTCCCATTTGACTGATGATCACCAATGCTTTCCTGTCTTTTTCACACTTCAATTCCAGGAACTTCACATCAGTCTTGTTACCGCATTCCTGCGGTCTTATATAGTTCACCCATTGGTCTTTCACATCGCCTTCATACAGACCGATCGGTGCGCTTTGTTTCCTGTCCGCATAGTTGGAATGCGGACCTCTACCGAGCCACTTGAGCGCTGCCATTTCCTTTTCAAGGATGAACTGGTATCCGAATGCAGGCACTTCCGGCAGGGTTGCATTCAGTTTCAAGTCCATGGTCACATCGACCTTGCCGGTGGTATCGACGAGGTAAGTCGTGAGGATATACGCTTCGCCGTTGTCGCCGATCTGGTGGACCGTCCGTATTTCAACATGATTCTCTTCATTGATATCCACATTCTTGGCGCTCATATCCACAAGGGGCATCTGCTCGCCCATATCTTTCCACAAGGCGCTCTTTTCATGGGATCCACTGCCCAGATCGTTGTCGACGGGCGCTCTCCAGAAATTCGGCATCAGCGGAGCCGTCATCAGCTCCTGGCCGCCTACCTCATACCTTTGGATATACCCGGTAATCTGTGACAGTATGATCTTGAATCCTTCACCTGTGATGGTATAGTCATCGTCTGCATCCTCAAGGATGAGGTATGGATAGTCGCTTCTGATTCTAGATTTGGAGCTGAGACCTTCCAGGTAAGAAGCATCCAGTCTGACTACGTTCGGCAGCTTCATTTGACTGAAGCCGAGCTCATATCCCGCATCTGCATAACTTGTTGCATTCCTGTATGCATATTTGATGTTCAGATACACTTCGCCCTCAAGCTGCAGCAACTCATCCATCTCAAATGGCAAATGACAGTCCATTTCACTGTCTTCCGGTATCACAATATCCAGCAAACCGTCTGAAACGACTGCACCATTTTGCTCAACGCTGTAGCGAATATCCAGATATGAGGAATCGACAAAAAGGTTATCGTTCCTGAAACGGATCACCCCTTCACGCAGGTTCACAGGATTGCAATCCAGCGGCTGATAACATTTCTTCACTTCCAGGAGTTTGGGCGTCTCACTCCTGTCGGCAAGGATCAATCCGTTCCCACAGAAGAAATTGTCATTCGGGGATCCCGAGTCGCCTCCGTAGGCGTAGAACCGCTCACCTTTTTCTTCTTGATCAGTGCCTGGTCGATCCAGTCCCAAATGAAGCCTCCCTGAAGCACATCATACTGACGGAACAGGTCGGTATATTTATACAGATTGCCGCAGGAATTCCCCATCGCGTGGCTGTATTCACACAGCAGAATGGGCTTTTGCGGATTGTATTTCGCATATTGCTCAAGGAAAACAGGTTTCGTATACATATGGCTTTCGATTTCCGTGGCGTCCTCGAAGTCCCTGTCATGGAAGGTCCCTTCATAATGGATGACTCTGGTAGTATCCAAAGCCTTGATATGGTCTTTCATCGCAATGAAATTGGAGCCGCCGTAGGATTCATTTCCGAGAGACCAGATGATGATGCTCGGATGGTTGAAGTCCCGCTTGACCATCGAGTTAGCCCTGTCTATGACATTGGCGGTCCATTCGGGCTTGCTTCCCGGTACTGCCGCCGGCTGGAACTGCTGGGTATCATTATAATCCCAGGATCCGTGGGTTTCCAAATTCGTTTCGTCGATGACATACAGTCCGTATTCATCACACAGGTCATAGAAGAAGGGATGGTTCGGATAATGGGAGGTCCTGACGGCGTTGATGTTGTTTCGCTTCATCAGCCGAACATCGGTGACCATCTCTTCCATGCCGATGGCCCTGCCCTTTTCCGGGTGGAACTCATGCCTGTTGGCTCCAAGCAGCAGGATGCGCTTGCCGTTGATATACATGATGTTCCCTTTGATCTCGAATTTTCTGAATCCGACCTTCTGGCTGCGGACTTCTATCACTTTTCCTTCTGAATCCGTCAGTTCAAAAAGCAGCGTATAGAGATTCGGTTCTTCCGCACTCCATAGCTTGGGAGCCGAGATAACCTCACTGGCTTCAAACGCGAAAGCCTCACCATCATCGGTCTGCTTCATCTGCTGACTGTCCATGATGACCATTTCTGCAGCCACTGCATCTCCATCGTACAACGTTGCTTTCAACGACACCATCTCATCTTCTTCAATACCATATTTAGTCACGATTCCACTTATCTTAAGCGTCGCCTCCTGAAAATCGTCAGAAAGGTCCGTCAGGATGTTGAACTCATCGAGTGCGGTGTCTCTGGTCGTATACAGGAAGACATCCCGAAAAAAACCACTGACGCGCCAGAAGTCCTGGTCTTCCAACCAGCTCGCATCGCTCCACCTGAAGACTTCAACCGCCAGTTTGTTATCTTTTTCCTTCAGATAAGGTGTCAGGTCAAAATCCGCATTCGTGAAACTGTCTTCGCTATAACCGATGCAGTCACCGTTGATATAGAGATAGAAGGCCGACTCCACGCCCTGAAAACTGATATAGACCGGTTGCCCGTCAAAGCCTTCCGGCAAATCGAAAGTGGTCACGTATGCGCCGACCGGATTGTATTCCACAGGTGCCACACCTTCCTCCACCTCTTCATTGCCCACCCATGGGTAGACACGGTTGGTATACTGGGGATAGTCATACCCCTCTGTCTGCCAGTGGGCAGGGACCTTGATGTCATCCCATGAAGCATTGTCGTATTCCATGGCATAGAAACCTTTGATCCTGTCTGCTGGCCGGTCCACCAGTTTAAACTTCCATATGCCGTTCAACAGCTTCACTCTGGCACTTTCATAGGGCTTGAACCCAAGGGCGGATGCCTTGTCGTCATAGGATACCGAGAAATTCTTTGACTTCATACGGTTGATTTCAAAACCTCGGGCATATTCAGCCAGGGCTGCTTCATATCATCCGTCTGATTTAAAACGAACTTTTCCTTCATAGCCTTCTCCTTTTATCGTCCGGTCATTTTCCGGTCGTTACCAATATATATTCTACTATAATATTAAGTGATTGCCACGAAGAATTCAATCAAAACATATGAGCAAAATATTAAAATATGAAACTATCCTATTGACCTATATGATACTTGCTGATATCTTTGATATATCAGGCATCTTTGACGCATATCCAAACGATGATGACTTAACATTCATCAGGAAAGGAAAGTTCATGAATTTCTATTATCCGACTCTGACCAATCAGATTGAACAGCTCCCGCTCTTTCTCACCTCTGTGGGCATTTATTTTGAAGAGACCCAGATATCCCGCGAAGATGGATTCAATGACCACCAATGGATTCAAACCGTATCGGGAGAAGGCGAAATCTTCTTCGACGGCACTTCCCATATTATCCGGCCGAACGAAGGCATGTTCATCCCTGCCCATGTCGCTCATCATTACGCAAGGATTACCGATCAGTGGATAACACACTGGTATTCCTTCAACGGGCGCAATACGGTCAACTTCCTCGCTTCCATCGGATTCGACAGCATCCGATTCATCGGTTTGACCGATGCAGGCAATCATCTGCAGAGGATTGAGGACATCTATTATATGGCAATCTCGAATTTCAACGCCAACGCATTCAGGATTTCCAGCCTGATGTACGAGCAACTGGAGCAGGTCCATTCCCTCTTCGCTGCAATCGACTTCGATGACCAAAGGGGGTGACCTGCATATGAATCATGCCTTTGCATTCATCGACAAGAACTATTCCCGGGATTTCTCCATCGAGGAGCTGAGCGCATATGTCGGCATATCCAGCCAGTATCTGTGCCGTCTTTTCAAGAAGCGACTAGGTCTTCGCCCCTTCGAATACATCAGCAGGGTGCGGATCAACAAGAGCAAGCTGCTCCTGCTGCAGCAGCCATCGATCAAGATCCACACCATCGCTGAAGCGGTGGGCTTCAACAATCCGAGCTACTACACCGCAACGTTCCGTAAAATAGAAAAACTAACCCCTCGCCAATTCATGAAAATGCATCAGCGTCAGGGTTAGTCTCTATGAGGTATCATTGGTCCGATACAGTTGAACAACGATACGATTTGATACAGTTGATTTACCAGTGAATGAATTCACCGTGTTCGTTCTCCATCATGTGCACATCCGTTTTGTAGACGGCACTGACATTATCTATGGTCAACACGTCCTTCGGTCTTCCGGAGGTAACGGGAAGGTCTGACAGAAGGTGGATATAGTCGCAGTGATTCAATCCGACATTCATGTCATGAAGTACAGTGATTACCAACTTATTGCTTTCCTTCGCTATCTTGTTGAGAAGCTTGATGATCTCTTTCTGAAAATGGATATCCAGATGACTGATCGGTTCATCCAGTATGATGATCGGCGTATCCTGCACAATCGCCCTTGCTATGAGCGTTCTCTGAAGTTCACCGCCGCTCAGTTCCGTCACATAATGGTCTTTCAAATCCTCAAGACCTGTCACATGGATGGCGTATTCGATCAGTGCGCATTCGTCTTTCGTCAAACCGTCAAACTGCCCGTGATAAGGGTGTCTACCCATCTCAAGAATCTGTCTGACCGTAAACGCGTAATTCACCGTGATCTGCTGAGCACATAGGCGATTATTTTCGCAAGGTCATGCCTCTTGTATCTGGATATATCCTTGCCATCGATGATGATATGGCCTCTCTCGCATTTGAGGAGTCCGCCGATCAGCTTCAGCAGGGTGGATTTTCCCGCGCCGTTCGGTCCAAGAATACCATAGACACCCGCCTCTTCGAAATCGATGTCGATGTCCCTGAGCACCGGTGTCATATCATATGCAAAATTCAGATTCTTGATTCGGATCATTGCTTCACTTCCTTAACCGGGTCAGACCCTCTGTTTGTTTTTAACAACATCCACACGAAGAAGGGCACTCCGAAGATGGATGTAATTATACCTACCGATATTTCCTTGTTTTCAATGACACTTCTGGCCACAGTATCCGACAGGATCAGAAAGATACCGCCAAGCAGCGTCGACTGGATCAGCAGCCGTCTGTGACCGGGTCCTGCCATCAGGCGAATCAGATGCGGTATGATCAGACCGACAAATCCGATGATTCCACAGGATGCGACGATGACCGCCGTCATCAGCGAGGTTGCTATCAGCAGCCGTTTCTTGACCGACGCCACTTCGACTCCCAGGCTCATGGCCTGTTCATCACCAAGAAGCATGATATCCAGGTTCCGATGCATCGGATAGGTATACCCGATCGTTGCGATGACAACAATGGCTACCACCAGTATTTTTTCATAGGAAGCCGTTCTGAAGCTTCCCATCGTCCAAAAGTACACATCCGCAATCTTCTCATGATTGAATGTCATCAGCAGCGAAATGGCTGAACTGATGAAGTAGTTGATGGCAAGTCCTGCCAACAGCAGTACATTCATCGAACCCGATCCCCTGCCTTGGTTATGGCAAAAATCAGATACAGTACGCCGATTGCACCTGCAAAGGCAGAATCGAAACATAACTGAATCCAAAGAACCAAAGTTTGATGGGCAAGATGCTTGCTATGGTGGCTCCCAGAGCAGCACCTGAAGACACACCCAGAAGATAAGGTTCTGCCATCGGGTTTCTGAAAACACCCTGGTAGATGACGCCTGCATAGGCTAGCCCGAAACCGGCGAACATGCTGAGTATGATCCTCGGCAACCTCAGATTGAGAATGATGGTCGCGTGGCTCTTCTCTATGGCACCGGTATCGACGATATCCCTGACAAAGGGTACCTTCGAGAGCAGTATCCTGATGAATTCCTCAATTGGAATCCGCACGTTGCCTATACTCGTCACCGTCATGATGACAAGGAAGAGCACCAGCACACTCAGTGTGATATTGATTGTTACGCCTTTATGTTTCATACCTTAGTCATCGCCCGGATTATTTACCTTGATATATGATTGCGTCAATGACTGCCATGGCGTCAACAACACGAGGTCCTTGGCGGGAAAAAATATTCTCATCGACATCAAACAGGCGTCCTTCCTTGACAGCTGTCAAATCCTTGTAACCGTCCAGCGTCATGATCTTGTCTTTAGTATCATGTTTATTCGAACAGATGATGTAATCTGGATCCTTCACAACGAGCTGCTCGACCGTATACATCCAGTCGGATCCATCAGCCGCAGCGTTTTCCGCTCCTGTAGCTGTGATGATATCGTTGATGAAGGTATCACCGGTAGCTGCAGCAGTATATTCACCGACAGCCACGGCATAGTAGACGCTTTTTGGCTCTCTTGTTGCCGCCTTCTCCTTCATCTTTTCCAATGCATCCGCTATACGGGTGTTGATCTTCTGAGCTCTACCGTTCTTGTTCACGATATTGCCGATCAGCTTAATCTGGTCCATCGTCCCGACCAATGTAGAATCAAAGTCAAAAGACGCAACCGTCAATCCGTTGTCCACCAGCTGCTGATAGATCTCTTCACTGACCATGGATGACAGGAAGACGACATCGGGCTCTACAGCGAGCAGTGCTTCAAGGTTGAAATCGAAGAGGCTTCCAAGGTCTTCCACATCAAAGGCTTCCAGCGGATAATCGCACCAGGATGAACGGCCGACCATGCGGTCACCTACATTCATTTCAAAGAGCGTCTCTGTTATCTCCGGAGCAAATGAAACGATGGCAGCCGGTTCCTCTTCTATTGTGATTGCATTGCCGAATTTATCAGTAAAGGTGAAAGGATATTCGGTCTTCGGCGCTTTAACCTGCTCTTCTTCCTTCTTCTCTTCCGTCTCTTTGCTTTCCTCAACCTGATCGCTTTCAGCTGGCTTGCCCGGGTCATACACCTCTTCGACCACGTCCTTTTTGCCGCAGCCGGCGAAGACCATGGTCAATACCAGTATAAGGGTTAACAGTGTCCTGATTTGTAATAACTTTCTCATTGTTTTTCTCTCTTTCCATTTAATATTCATGCAAAAAAACCGTATCAAAGATACGGTCCATTTGTATAGCATACGATGAACTTTCCCTCCGAAAGTAACAAACAAGTCAACATATGGCAGATCTCCTGACTCACACTTCAAGCCTACTCTTCGCCTTCTCAGATTCAACTCCAATGGCATCATGAATTTCGTAGTGTCTACAGTAGCGGGGGCTGCACCGGCCTTCAACCGGTTTCCCTTTTAATCCTCAAATTGAGGAACCACATGTCCTATTCGATTTTCTACATATAATATACAGGAGATTCCCCGAATCGTCAATTTGATTCAGGGAACCCCCTAAATAATTCATCAAAAAACAAGATATTACCACTATCCATTTAGAACCCCTCATCTAAAGCTCTACTTATTCCGTCAAGGATCGCAGCAGCCATCCTAACCTGATGGGCTTGGTCAACCAACAGTGTCAGGTCGCTTGGATTCGACATGAAACCGAGTTCAAGAAGAACGGAAGGCATCTTCGTATACTTGAGCACATAGATATCGTCTCTTTCGGTTATGACCTTGTCGACGAATTCCGTTCCACTGACATAGTCTTCATGAATGATTTTCGCCAAGTCGTATGAGTCCGGTCGATCCTTAAAGCCCTTATCCGTATACAGCGTCACTGCACCCGTCCTTAGAGCCCAGTAGGAATTGGCGTGAATACTGAGGAAAAAGTCTGCATTCACGTCATTGGCAAGATCCGCACGGTCCTTGAGGCTGATATCTGAGTCATCAAGCCTTGTATAGTAGACTTTGACACCCGGTTCCCTGTCTAGCAACTCCTTTAGCTTCATAGTCACCGACAGATTGATATCCTTTTCTCGGTAGCCGCTGATGCTGGCACCGTTCTTTCCGCCTCCGTGTCCCGGGTCGATGACGATGATATGCTCATACAGGTCGGAAGGATCATAGGCCATCAAACGAATGCCTTCTCTCGAATTCTTCACGTCGTAAGCCTGTACCCTGCTGCTGTACACCGAGAGCCTCGTATCGCCATTTTCATCCAGTTTCACCTCGATCCGTTCAACCACATCGTCACCGACGTGGACCGGAGTATCACCGAAGAACTCCGTGCGGTCACCCGGAAAGATCATGACAAACTCGCAGGTGTGATAGTTGTCCTCATTGGTGATCAGATCAAAGTATTCATAGAGACCGATGGAACCGTCAATGGCAATCACCGGCTGCAGGTCATTGGTATATGCGATGTTCTTGAATTCCGGATCCTTCAGCTGAATCCGCGTCCTGTCATCGCTAAGAACGACAATATCAAATTCCGGTTGTCCCTCTGTCTTCACATCGATGATTGTCTTGGTCGGCAGGTCGTCAATCACGTCCACCGAACGGATATACTGGCCGTCGATATCGTTGGCCACGCCTCTGACACGGCTTCTCGTATATGCCACTTCAAAAGTCATACTACCCGTTGCCGCAGAACGCACACCTTTTATCTGATTCGTTCCGACTCCCAGAATGTCGATGTAGTCACCGGTTGCATTCTGCCCGATCTCGATGCCGGTCATGTTGTTGCCGATGGCTTCCATATACACCTTTTCCCTCAGTTCATTCATATGGAAGTGGAAGGTGTATCCCGTTGTCTTCAAATCGAACACCATTCTGACCTTCTGGTCTCCCGTCGCTTCATCCTCCAGTTGCTTCAGCTTCAATGATGTAATGAATGGATGATCGTCATATTCGAACGCCTTGGTGTTCATATCCAGAGTCGTATTCATGACTTCCACGACAAGAAGGTCATCAACCAGTTTCACCTGAACATCGGAAAGCGGATCGTTGGCGGATATCTCAAACAGCACATTCTGCGGTGTGTTGTCATCGTAAAAAAGCGGACATTATAGATTTCAGACTCATCCTCATCACTTGCAGTGACCGTCGAGTAGATAGCATTTGTTCTAAGCGCTGCCAATCCATCTTCACCGGCCGTCATCTTCACTTCGTCATCCGCAAGTCCTGTCGGCAAATCCACGGATGATCCGGTGCCATCCAAATGGAGCACACCAGCTGGAACTTCGACCCTGTTGTTCGTTTCATCGTCAGGGTAGTCCGTCTCATCATCAGGTTCGTCCGTCTCATCTGTCGGTACATCGCTATCATCTATCGGCATGTCGGTTTCGTTGTTATCCTCGGTTGAGTCACCGACCGGCATATCGGTTTCGCTGTTGTCCTCAACAGATGCCGTGGTTTCATCAACCACCTCATATCCTTCGGAATAGAGGTCCGCTATGAATGCATCACCGTTCCATTCTACGGTGTACCCGAAATGCTCGGCGACAAACCGCAGCGGTATCATGGTTTTCGCATAGGTCTTGGATGTGTCACGAATCAGTTTTGCCGGAACGTCCAGTTCAACTTCCTCACCGTTGACCCTGGCCACTTTGGAATCGATCTTCATGACGATGAACTGGTCGAGGTAGACAATATAGATTTCCTTGGTATCCCCTTTCCACATGACCTCGGCGCCGATGGCATCGCTTTCGAACACCTCACGTAGGGGAACCAGCGTCCGGTTGTCGAGTATGACCGCAGGCATATCCCCGGTTTCAACAATGTTCCCGTCAATCTGGATGTCCACCACCCGCTCGTTGTATCTGTAAATCTGCCCATCATATTCAAGATAAAGCTTGTCCTGTCGTTCTCCGGCACTGATGCTCACCGAAGCCAACTGTATCACAAGTATAAAGACGATCAGAAAAATTTCCTTATATTTAGACATAATAAAAAACTCCTTAAAGCGTTGTTAATTCATTGTAACACATTATCGCTTCAAGGAGTTCCATAATCCCGGGATTATCGGCACGTTCACAAAAATTTTACTTTTTGACCTGACTACATCCCCGTATTGATAATCACAGGCAACGCTTCCGGATAGACCTTGATATCCAGCGGATAAGAAGGTCCAGGCTCACCGTCGACATCCGAAGGTATCGGTTCATCCTCCAGGTAATCGATGACGATGTGGTCACTCTGAAAATAGAGGATATTCTTGTCTTCAAGATGCTCACCGCGCATGATCTTGGCAAACACCACCGGCATGTCATTGATCGGGCATGCCTTTATCCCCACAAAATCGAGTTTCCCATCCTTCATCGATGCGTATTCACCGATGCGGTTAAAGCCTCCTGCACTCGATCCGTTAAGTACCAGGAACAAGAACAGTTCTTCATCATATACCTTCCCGTTGGCAGATATTCGAAACTTCAGGCTTCGAAATTTCGGCAGCTGCTGGACCCCTTTGATGTAATAGGCCAGTTTACCCAACGTATTCTTCATCTCAGGCTCGATGTCGTGTGAAATATTGATCAACAGGCCTCCGCTGCATACATTGACAAAGTACTGTCCATTGACCACACCGAGGTCCAAATTCTTTGTATCCATCTTTCGCAGTATGCCGACAGCTTCCTGAATATTCTCAGGCAAACCGAGATGCCTGGCAAAATCGTTGGCCGTTCCGACAGGTATGACACCGACAGGTACATCGATGCCGTTTTTCCTCAGCGCATTGACCGTGCGGTTGAAGGATCCGTCGCCACCTGCAACCAGCACCCCATCACAGCCTTCAAAGGATTTCCCTTCAAAAAATGTGGAAAAGTCATCCGGACTCATGGTTCTATGAATTCTAAGCTCATAACCTGCATTCTGGAAAATCTCCAGCATATAATCCAGTCTTGTCTTGAATACCTCTGCCTGCCACGGGATTATAGATCATTTGAATATAACTCATGACAACCTCCTTTGCTGACGCACATCCGATATCATTTCAGATGCACATCTCTGTCTTTCTCTATAACGTTTATCCCCTTATATCGAATCGATTGATGCATGGAGGCATGATAAAACAGCATAAAATTGCCAAAACCACGTCCATACAGTACTATTCTAACATAACATGCACTGTTAACCAATGGCTTTGGCAACTTCCGTTCAATTAACGCTTGTACCAGTCTTTCAAAGCACCGTATAGGGCTTTATAATCCGGGTATTTCAAGTTATATCTTTTCACTTCATCCTCTTGTGGCTTAATGGTATTCACCACTCTGATCATCTTTCGGCAACCTTCAGGGACATCCTTGAAATGCCCGCCACCAACCGCCGCAAGAATGGCAGCTCCAAGAGCTCCGCCCTGATTGGTGTTGATTTCCCTGATTTCCATACCGAACACGTCTGCCAGAATCTGTTTCCATAGGGTACTTTTCGCACCCCCGCCGATCACGCGGATTTCATCTACAGGAATCTTCATATCCTTCAGAATTTCCAGTGAATCCCTGAGTCCGAAAGAAACACCTTCAAGGACTGCCTTGGTCATATGACCCCTTTGGGTATTCATGGACATGCCCACGAAGGCACCTTTGGCATCAGGATCCGCATAAGGCGTTCGTTCACCCATCAGATAAGGAAGAAATGTCAGCTTGCTTTCCGTATCCTCCACATCTTCCGCCTCTTTCAGCAAAGTCTCAAAATCCGAACCCAGCTGCATGGATTCCACCCACCACTTCAGGCAGTTTGCAGCAGACAACATGACACCCATGGAATGGAATCCTCCGTTGCTGTGACAAAATGCATGAAGACGGTTCTCACCATCCACGACATAGTCGTCATGGGCAGCAAATATGACACCGGAAGTGCCAAGGGTCACCGACACCACTCCACCTGTGACCGTGCCCGTACCGACTGCACCGGCTGCCTGGTCACCTGCACCTGCAACCACCAGGATCTCACCTTCAAGCCCCAGCTCCTCCATGACCACATCGGAAACCTTGCCTGTGACTTCATAAGATTCAAAAAGCCGAGGAAGCATCTCCTCACTTATTTCCAAGTAATCCAGCATCTCTTTGGACCAGCTGCGGTTCTTCACATCAAGCAGCAGCATCCCCGATGCATCGGACATATCCGTCGAATAGCCGCCTGTCAGGCGGAAGTTGATATAATCCTTGGGCAACATGATGTGCCTTATTTTCTCAAAGACATCAGGACGGTTCTTCTTCACCCAGAGAATCTTCGGTGCTGTGAAGCCCGTCAGCGCCTTATTGCCTGTCGCATCACTCAGCCTCTCCTGTCCGAAACACTCGGTTATGTCGTCACATTCCGCTTCCGTCCTCTGGTCGCACCAAAGAATGGCCGGCATGAGCACCTCATTGTCTTTATCAAGGGCCACCAGTCCATGCATCTGCCCGCTGAAACTCATCGCCTTGATGCCGTCTTTCGGTATCTGCAGTTTTTCCACCAGTTCCCTGATGGCATCCTTCACCCCATCCCACCAGTCTGTGGGGTCCTGTTCTGCCCACTTGTCCCGGGGAAAATATACCGGATATTCCTTCGAAACGTCACCGACGATCTCATTGTTCTCATCGATTGCGAGTATCTTCACCGCCGAAGTCCCTAAATCTATTCCCAAATAATACATAATCTGCAAACATGCATCAGGCGCTAAACGACTTGCGCCTAGTGCGTCTCCTTCCTTCTATATCACATTGTCGCTGTAATGGAAAACTTCCTGCAAAGGCAAGAGAGCAGCACCGATCAGCGCTCCCTTGTCCTTCAGATCAGAGAAAACAATCCTTGTGCCTTCATATTCCATATACGCGCTTTTCAGTTGCCCTTCCGGTTTCATGAAAGAAATCAGTTCATCCCGGTAACGGCCAAGCTCGCCTCCGATGATGACATACTCGGGATTCAGTCCCAGTACGATGTTCTCGATACCTATGAAGAGCCTTTCGAAGTATGTGTCAAAAGCTTTGATGACCTTGTCATCCTGAATATCCGCTTCATCGAACACCTCCTCCAGCGTCCGTGCATGACTGCCCGTCTGGTCGTTGTAGTATCCGATGAGCGCTTTCTTGGAGGCGTACAGTTCCCAGCATCCGGTACGACCGCAATTGCAGCGCAATGCCTCGTCACTGATTCTCATATGTCCGAATTCACCGGCCTTCTTGTGCAGGGATTTGTAAATCTGATTGTTGATGATGATGCCGGTTCCAACACTTCGGTGATGGAGATATAGACCACATTGCCCATCTTTGCACGCATGCCTTCGACAACCTCAGCATATGCCGCAACATTGGCTTCATTCTCAATGAACACTTTCAGTCCGATCTTCGTCTGAAAGTCACCAAACGCGTAATCCTTCACCCCGATATTCGGCGCATTGTCCAGGATAAGCTTTGACTCCTCCACCAGTCCCGGCAGTGAGAATCCAACACCCAGAACATTCTCTCTGTCGATGCCTTCAGTGGAGCACATCCTCTCGATGTGTTCCTCCACCCGGTCAAGCAACCAGTCAAAACCGTCTTTCCTGTCATACCCGAAATTGATTTCGCTTATGGGTTTTGCATCAAAGTCCACCAAAATGACCGATACGCTGTCAGGTGTTATATTCACACCGAAGGCATATCTTGCCTTTTCGTTGAACTTCAGGATGACAGGTTTGCGGCCGCCGGTCGACTTGGCAACTCCAGCTTCAATGATAAAGCCTTCTTCCATCAGGGCATTGATGATGGTTGTCACCGTCGGTATGCTGATTTCCAGCTGTTTTGCCAAATCGTGCTTGGTGATTTCCTTACTCTTCCTGATCAGGTTCAAGACATTGACTCGATTGATCTCCCTGATTTGGTCTTGGGTTAAAGTTCCTATTCTAGCCATGGTCACACTCCTCATATTCGAACCCATACCGCCACCACCGAACGGAACGGCAAGTAGGTCCGGTGGTTTTTCAGCCACCGGACTTCATGTCTACTCAGCAGTATAGATATATCTGTTGACAATATCCTCAAGCATTTCCTGTCTGCCTGAAGTATTGACTATCTCGTCATTTTCAAGTGCATATGCAGCCAAAGCTTCAAAATCCGTATTGCCTTCCACAATTTCTTTCCCGATACCTTCGCCGTATGAACTGTAGCGTCCCGTGATGAAATCTTCAATCACGCCCTCTGACAGCAACTTGTCAGCTACAAGCAGGCCTTTTGCGAATGTATCCATACCGACGATGTAGGAGATGAACAGATCATCCGATTGGAATGACCCCCTTCTCACCTTTGAGTCGAAGTTCAAACCGCCTGGGGCGATGCCACCGTTCTTGAGCACCTCGTACATACACATGGTGGCATCATAGATGTTGGTGGGGAACTGGTCCGTGTCCCAACCGAGGAGCATATCGCCCTGGTTTGCATCGATGGATCCGAGTACGCCGTTGATCCTCGACATCATCAGCTCATGCTGGAACGTATGACCCGCCAAAGTGGCATGGTTCGCTTCAATGTTCATCTTGATATCATCAATGAGCCCGTACTTGCGAAGGAAGCCGAGAACCGTCATCGTATCGAAATCATATTGGTGCTTGGTCGGCTCCTTTGGTTTGGGCTCGATGAGGAATTGACCTTCGAAACCGATTTTCTGGCATAGTCTTTGGCCATATGCAAGAACCTTGCAAAGTTGTCATTCTCCAGGGCGACATCTGTATTCAACAGGGTCTCATACCCTTCACGTCCTCCCCAGAACACATAGTTTTCTCCTCCCAGACGATGGGTGATTTCAATCGCTTTCTTGACCTGTGCTGCAGCAAATGCAAAAACATCTGCGTTGGGAGCGGTTGCAGCCCCGTGGACAAATCTTGGATTGCTGAATCCGTTGGTCGTTCCCCACAGACATTTGATGCCCGTTTCCTTCATCTTCTCTTCGATGAGGTCGACGATGGCATCCAGGTTGTCAAGCTTCTCCATAAGGGACTTGCCTTCCGGAGCGATATCCAGATCGTGGAAGCAGAAAAACTCAATACCTAATTTTACCATTAATTCAAACGCTGCATCAACTCTTGCTTTTGCAAGTTCCATTCCCTCTAGGCCGTCATACGGTCTTTGCATGGTTGCTTCACCGAATGGATCGCTGCCGCCGCCTGTCATCGTGTGCCAGTAACTCATGGCAAACCGCAGATGGTCCTTCATCGGTTTTCCAGCCACCATTCTTTCAGGATCATAGTATTTGAACGCCAGCGGATTCGTCGACTTCGCCCCTTCAAATGCAATCTTTCCAATACCTTTAAAATATTCCTTCATTGTTTTCCTCCTTGATTTCCACATGCCTTTCGGCTTTTCTTAATGTCATTATAATACAGCTCGCATTCTTTTGCAACCCATTTTAAAAACTATTTTTAAATCTATTTTAAAATGTATGTATTGAACAATCCCATCACATCACTTTTGTGAATAATCACCATACGGAATACATTTGCCTGATTCCGTATGACCGCAATTATGTCTCCTGAAATCGGTTCCCATAGAAAAATCCCATGGTCTTTCTCACCACTTCGATATTGGCCTGACCGTTGGTAAGTTCCATGATTCTATTCTTCTCTTCATCCATCCTGTCATTCTTCAGTGCGATGACGTAAACCTACATTCTGCTCATAAACGGTATCGATCAGAGGCACTTCTTCCGCATTGATATGGTACTCCACCTTTCCGCTCATGCCGTAGCCGACCGTCACCTTGACAATTGCCGCTTCTTCCTTGACAGCGATGTCCGTCGATGCAACAGCATCCCTGGCCGCAGCCGAATAAGCCCTTGTCAGCCCTCCCGTTCCCAGCTTCGTCCCCCCGTAGTAACGGACAACGATGATGGCGCACTGCAGAAGCTCCTGGCCTTTGAGCACGTCAAGGATAGGCAGTCCAGCCGTCTGGGACGGTTCCCTGTCGTCATTGTACCTTTCCATCACGATATTCTCCTTGATCCTATAGGCATAACAGTGATGGGAGGCACCGTGATGTTCCTGCTTTATTCTTGACAGCTCCTCTTCGAACTCCTCGATGCTGTCGCACGGGAAAACAAATCCAAGGAATTTGGATTTCTTCTCGATATTCAGTACTTCACCCGGTTCGATTATCGTTCTGTAACTCTCCATTGCAGTCTTCCTATCCTATCCGTCCGCTTTATCAGTCAATCATATAGCCGTTCCTGTGATTATACATTTCATCCAGCTTGCACTGGTTCACTCCACGATCAACATCCTTCCGCTTGATGATAAAAGGGAACTGATCAAGGCTTGAAGCATTGGCGATGGCTCCGATCAGTTTCATGATTCTCTCGAAGGGATACCCTCTCTTGATACCGATGGTCAGTCCTCCAAGAATCGTGCTTTTGACGATCGGATAGATATCATCTCTGGAATGGTAATGGAGCTTGATGATCTTGTTTTTGGTGAATCCTATGATTTCATACCTTCCACGGACGATGACATATTTGATATGCCTCTCCCTCTGGAATCTCATGATGGCTTCATAGCTTTCAACGGTCTCCGGGAAGTCCAGACCCAACATGGCCAGGTCCTTCTGGTCGATGACGACACCGAAGATGAAATTGTCAATGCATTGGGCAAGGACTTCACCACTGACACCAAGTATGATCTTCTTTCGTTCCTTGCTCATACTGTGCAGTTCATGAAGGAGTCTCGGAGTTGCAGGATCTTTACCGGATATCATGACCATCTCAGTTTCATCGATATGGTTATTGACCTTATGCTTGATGTTGACAAGGTTGCGCTTGGTGATCATCTCGTGATGGCTGGATATTTCCGTCAGAACATCGTTCCTCTTGTCATGAATGAACATCAGCGTACTGGTCTCATGATCCACATTAATAAAATCGGTCTTGATTCTGTTCCTGTCGAGGAAGTTCTTGATGAATCTGCCTCCGATGCCGCCGGATATCGCCATGACATAAGGTTCTCCCTGCATGACTTTGACAACATAGGCACTGTAGATGCCACAGTCGCCGACACTCAGTTCATCCCTGACAGCTTCGTTTTGCCCTCCGGTCTGATAATCTTCTATATCCAGTTTTCTCACAACACTGGGATTTAAGGCTATTGTCAGTATCAATTCCATTCTCCATTCTCATTTTATTAGAATCAGTATAACTTAATTTGACAGGCATGGCAAGGATAATGCGGACATGTCCACACCAACTCCCTCATCACTCACCATGATGTATTATTTAAAATAAAGAAACGCACTGCCGGAAGGCAATGCGTCACAGTCAATTATGGTCCGGAGCAGGTTTCCCCACTCCGGACTGGAGTATTACACGGGGCTGCATCTGTCGATGCAGCCCCGTAGGAAACATGACCAGGTCTAAATTATACTCTGAAGATAATATCAGTGTATGTTGGGAATGGCCAGAACTCTTCGGATACAAGAGTCTCAAGCTCATCACATGGCTTTCTGAGCGCTTGCATCGCTTCGAATACAACGAATTTGAAATCCATCGCTTGCTTTTCAACATCTTCAAGAGCTGCTGTCGCTGCAGTCTTCTCTTCAAGAACTGCAAGAGCTTCATTAGCCTCCACCAACAGCGCAGTCATCTTCTCAACCAGCTTGGTTGAACGGATACGTCAGCTGTAGGTACTGCTGCTTTGATTGAATTGATGGATCCGCTCACGTCAGCGATATAATCCATAACTGCAGGAAGGATTTCTCTCTTCGCCATTGTGATGGAAGTCAACGCCTCGATGTTGATTGTCTTAGCGTACTCTTCGAACATGATTTCCTGACGTGCCTCAACTTCACCAGTAAAGAATACACCATGCTTTGCGAACATTTCCACATATTCAGGTTTATTGAAGATGGCAATCGCTTCAGGAGTGGTCTTGATGTTCGGAAGACCTCTCTTCTCAGCTTCTTCTACCCACTCATCGGAATATCCGTCGCCATTGAAGATGATCTTGCTGTGCTTCTTAACCAAATCTTCAAGGATCTCGCTCAACTTGACTTCGAAGTCTTCTGATCCTTCAAGTTGATCAGCGATGCTTCCAAGCACCTCAGCCATGATCGTGTTCAATACGATACTTGGACCGGAGATGGATTGCTCGGAACCAACCATTCTGAATTCGAAACGGTTACCTGTGAAAGCGAATGGTGATGTTCTGTTTCTATCTGTAACGTCTTTTGGAAGCTCTGGAAGTGTAGTAACACCAAGCTTCATTGTTACTGCTTCAGTACTTGAAGTCAGGGAACCTGCTTTGATCTGCTCGATAATATCGTTCAACTGCTCACCCAAGAAGATGGAGATGATTGCCGGTGGCGCTTCATTGGCACCAAGTCTGTGCTCATTACCTGCGTTTGCAGCGGAAAGTCTCAACAGTGGAGCATAGGTATCCACAGAAGCCAAGATAGCCACCAGGAATGTCAAGAACTGAGCGTTTTCGTGTGGTGTCTTACCAGGTGACAACAGGTTGGCTTTCTCAGTAGCGAGTGACCAGTTGTTGTGCTTACCTGAACCGTTGATGCCTGCAAATGGCTTCTCGTGCAACAGACATGCAAGATCATGTCTCATCGCAACTTTTTGACACATATCCATAACCAACTGGTTGTGGTCTGTAGCGATGTTTGCTGTAGCAAAGATCGGTGCCATTTCGTGCTGAGCCGGAGCAACTTCGTTGTGCTTCGTCTTTGAAGTGATACCGAGCTTCCAAAGCTCTGCATCAAGCTCCTTCATGAAGTCTGAAATTCTTTCCTTGATGCTTCCGAAGTAGTGATCGTCCAGTTCCTGGCCTTTTGGAGGAGCCGCACCGAACAGTGTTCTTCCTGTAAAAATAAGGTCTTTTCTTGCTTGGTACATGTGCTTGTCTACCAAGAAGTACTCTTGCTCAGGTCCGAGCGTAGCAGTAACTTTTTGAGTATCTTCATCACCGAAGAGTCTCAGGATTCTTACCGCCTGCTTGCTTACAGCTTCCATGGAACGCAGAAGCGGAGTCTTCTTGTCAAGCGCCTCACCTGTATATGAACAGAATGCTGTTGGAATGCAAAGTGTATCGTCTTTGATGAATGCCGGTGAAGTTGCATCCCATGCAGTATATCCTCTTGCCTCAAAAGTGGCTCTGAGTCCGCCGCTTGGGAATGAAGATGCATCTGGCTCACCTTGAATCAGCTGCTTGCCGGAAAACTCCATGATGACCTGTCCGTCACCTGTAGGCTCGATGAATGAATCATGCTTTTCCGCAGTCTTACCTGTCATTGGCTGGAACCAGTGTGTATAGTGTGTTGCACCTTTCTCAATCGCCCAGTCCTTCATGGCGTTGGCTACTACATCAGCAACGTCCTCTGTCATTGTCTGTCCTTTGTCCGTCGTCATCTTAAGCGCCTTGTAAGTGTCCTTCGGCAAACGCTCCTTCATGACAACATCGTTAAACACGTTAACTCCAAAAATGTCAGTTACTTTCATGATTTTCCTCCTTTGTAATACTCCATAAATATAAAATGTTTAGCATGATCAGGTTCCGTTACAGCGACTGCAGTTTCCTAGCTGCAATCCACGTAAAGAACAAAGTGTGTGTTCTACACACACGGTTCCGCTTCCAGCGGATTGTTCAAAATGTCGACGAAATTGCTCTCATGGAGCACTTTCCTAGGTAACAAAAAGGCGAACTCAAGTAAGCCTTGAGAACGCCGTTGTTCCAAAACGAAAATCCTTATATCATGCGTAGGGCGCTATGCCCTCTCACTGAAAATGATTCTATCATATTCCGCCTGTAAATGCAAGATAAAAAAATGATGTTTTATTTTTCAGAATATTCCGCTAATTTAGCGGAATGTTCTAATGATGGCTTCAGCAATTTTCACTTTCGGAAGACCCTTATCCATACTCTGCTTCTGAATCCTTCTATGGGCTTGTTCTTCTGTCAGATTCATATTCTTCATGAGTACTTCCTTAGCTTCATTGATGATCTTCTTATTATCCTTTTGCTTTGTTATCCGCACCATCTCATTTTCAAGAGCCAGGATACTCTTTGATGTCTTCACCATCAAGGTGATGGTATTTATCAGCATATCCCTGCCACATGGCTTAACAACAGCTGTAAAAATCGCTTCCTGGTTCAGGTTGATGTAATTGCTCATCTCTGAGGACCGAATCAGCGCAATGACCGGACATACCTTCTCAGCAACCAGGGTTTCGGATATCTCATGCCCGTGCATCCCCTTCATTCTGTCGTCAACGATCACCAGGTCCGGATACATGGTATGTACTTTACGCAGCAGGTCATAGGCATCTACCGTATCACCGATCACATGCATTCCATTTTCGGTCAAAATCTGCCCAGCTGCTTTGAAATTTTTTCATTGTTCGAGCCGATGACCACTCGAATGCCCATATGCCTCACCTACTTACAGTTCTTCATAAGTGTCAATTAATCAGGTTACATTCAATACTTCCTCACTGCCCAACATACCGAAATAATCTGACTCGAATCAGTATCTTCCAATATATTTCTTCACTTCCCAATCATGGACTGTAGACATGTATTCCGTCCATTCCTCAGTCTTGGCACGCTTGAAATTCTTATAAGATACCACCGAGCGATTCCTTGATCACCTCATCCTGCTTAAGCTCCACAAGCGCTTCCATCAATGATTTGGGCAAAGCGTCTTCATATTCAAAAGCCTCTACAGATTTGCCCAGCTCTTCTGTAGACATGGATTCCCTGGCTTCCATCCCATTCTTGATCCCGTCAAGCCCTGCTTTGATCATCCCAGCCAAAGCCAGATACGGATTGCATGAAGGGTCAGGACTTCTGTACTCAAGGAAAGCTTCCTCAGTCCGCACATATGGGATACGTACCAGCGGACTTGCATTCAGCGTTGACCATCCGATACGGTTCGGCGCTTCACAGCCGGCTGCAAGTCTTTTGTAGGAGTTGACCGTTGGATTCGTTACAGCGGTCAGTGCCTTGGCATGGTTCATCAGACCTTCCATGAACTGATATGCCACTTCAGAAAGCTTATGCTCATCATCCTTGTCATAGAACGCATTGACGCCGTCTTTTGTACATAGCGCTATATGGGTGTGCATGCCAGATCCGCTTTCCTTCTGCATTGGTTTTGGCATGAACGTGGCATGCAGACCATGTTTTTGTGCTACCACCTTCACAACGAGTTTGAAGGTTACGATATCATCTGCAGCCTTCAGCGCAAACTCGGGAGCGAAATCGATCTCATGTTGACCGGGTGCAACCTCATGGTGAGAGGCACCTATATCAAACCCCATGTCCATCAATGTCAAAACGATATCCCTACGCACGTTTCCCAAGATCGATCGGACCGAGATCGAAATAACCTGCTTTGTCGTGGGTGATCGTTGTAGGATCTCCGTTTTCATCTGTATGGAACAGGAAGAACTCGAACTCAGGCGCAATCTTGACTTCATATCCCATATCAGCAGCCTCGTTTAAAACGTTTTTAAGAACCGCCCTCGGATCGCCGGTGAACAGTTCCCCATCCGCCTTATAAATGTCGCAGATCAACCTTGCGACCTTACCCTGATGCGGTCTCCACGGGAAAATCTCAAAAGTCGAAAGGTCAGGTATCAGGTACATGTCGGATTCGTTGTTGCGGATCATCCCTTCAATGGAAGAACCGTCAAACATGATCTTCCCGTCCAGAGCTTTGTTCAGCTGCTCTACCGTAATCGCTACATTCTTCAGTGTTCCGAAAATATCAACGAACTGAAGACGTATGAACTTCACATCTTCATCAAAAACAATTCTTCTGATATCTTCGACAGTATATTCCTTATTGCCCATAGAATATTCCTCCTTTTCTTATTACCACCATCATACCACTAGTCTTTTGGCAGTTCAATCGCATCCATAGCGGTAATCTCTCTTATGGAGCGTTTTATAGGATAACAAAAGGCGCATCACGGCCAACTTATGTTGACCATGAAACGCCTTTGTCTCATGTTCATTATATACTTGCAGGAATTATTTTGCAAGTTGCATCAAGATTTTCTGCAAGTTTCACTAAAATTCAAACTTCACATCTGATAATCTTCTATGGATTTCTTCCATCACCCGCTGCTCTTCCTCTTCGTTAAGAGCAAGGAAAGTGACTGAGAAACGAACGAAGGCACCCGCATCATCCCATGGAACGGTTGAAATCAGCTTCTCCTTGATCAGATATTGCGAGAAATCTTCAGCGGTTTTGAATTTCGGTCCGCCTTTGATACCTTTCGGAATCGCAATATAGAGATAGAAGGACCCTTTTGGTTTTTTCACTTTCAAACCGACACTCTTCAATGTTCCAACGAGAAGGTCGTGACGTCTTGAATACTTCTCTGCAGTCTGTTCTGTAATCCATGGATTTTCAAGAGCATGAATCGCAGCATGCTGGATAGCCTTGAACTGACCTGAATCATTGTTATCCTTTACGGATGCGAATGCAGCTACCACTTTGGGGTTACCTACAACAAACGCCATTCTCCACCCGGTCATGTTGAAAGCTTTGGAAAGGGAGTGGATTTCAACTCCGACTTTCTTGGCTCCAGGAACGGAAAGGAAACTGAGTGGCTTGTAGCCGTCAAAAGTCAGTGCAGCGTATGCTGCATCCTGAACGATAATGATATTGTTTTCCTTGGCAAACTTGATGGCTTCCTTGAAGAATTTCTTAGTCGCCACCGCTCCTGTAGGGTTGTTAGGATAGTTCAGGTACAACAGCTTCGCTTTTTTGACAACTTTGGCTGGAATCGCCTTCAAGTCAGGCATGAAATTATTCTCAGCGAGCAAAGGTATGTTATACACATCTCCGCCCAACCATTTGGTCATCGTACCCATGACTGGATAACCCGGTACTGTCATCAGTGTAACATCACCTGGGTTGATGAATGCCTGTGCCATCATGGCTAGCGCCGGCTTTGAACCGATAGCATGGTTGATTTCCGATTCCGCATCGATGCCTGTAACACCGTATACATCCTCGAGGTATTTGGCAGCAGCCGCCTTGAATTCAGGAATTCCGTTATCGGCATAGTTCCTGTTCTCCCACTTGTATGCTTCCTGGCACAATCTTTCAATAACACCGTTATTCGCACATGCATCCGGCTCACCGACACCCATATCGATGATTTCCATATCCGGATGTGCAGCGACTGCAGCCGCCTTCGCTCTCTTGATCTTCTCAAACTTGTAGATTACATTGCTCTTTCCAAACTTATTACCGCCGATGCGCTCAGCGATCAGTTCTTGAATATAACTTTCAGCCATATTGTCCTCCTTATTTAAGCCATACGCCATTGAATACAGTTTCTGCCGGACCCGTCATGAATACATGATTCGTTTCCGAGTCCCATTTGATCTGCAGGTCTCCCCCCAAAAGATGAAGGATTGCTTCCCTGTCTGTCCGTTCATTGAGCACACATGCCACCAGCGTCGCACAAGCACCAGTACCGCATGCAAGTGTCTCGCCGGATCCTCTTTCCCATACCCTCATGTTGATTTCTTTCCTATTAATAACCTGTACGAATTCAACATTGGTCTTCTTGGGAAACAGGGGATGGACTTCAATTTCAGGTCCATAGTAGTCTACAGGAAAATCCTCAGTTGCTTCCACATAGGTGATCGCATGGGGATTTCCCATGGAAACGCATGTGAAGTCAAATGTTCTGTCTTTGGCTTCGATATCCAGCTGCATCACCGGATTCTCCTCCGCCACGACCGGAATCAGTTCCGGCTGCAGAATCGGTTCACCCATATCTACTGTCACCAGCTTGACAACACCATCTTCGACTTTCAAATCCAGCACTTTGATGCCCGCCAAAGTCTCCACGGTGATCACTTTTTTATCTGTCAGGTGTCTGTCATATACGTACTTACCTACACATCTTATGGCATTTCCGCACATCTCTGCTTCAGACCCGTCCGCATTGAACATCCGCATTCTGAAGTCGGCAATCTTCGAAGGCAGGATCAAAACCAATCCGTCTCCGCCTATGCCGAAATGGCGGTCACTTATCTCAACTGCAAGCTCTTCCGGGTTCTTCACCTCTTCCGAAAAGCCGTTGACATAGATATAATCGTTGCCAAGTCCATGCATTTTCGTAAAATTCATATTCCACCTCGTTATAAACATTTCATAAATTTGTAATAGTGGTTCTATTTAATAACACTAATACAGTATACTTGAATTCACTGATAAAATCAAGCCCTGAGCAATCTTTCATTTTAGTCAACCATAGTATATCAAAAAAAATCGGATATGAATATACCATATATTAATTTTTAATTAATGGTTTCTAAACTTCTTCCTAATGCTAGTGTTTTTGTTATAATAGATAAGATTACAAAGGAGGATTCAAAATGAATTTCGGAAAGTTTGCTAGAAGGAAAAAGCTTGAACGGATTAATTCCAAATCCATAAAATAACAAACCTCATAAGTTCCAGCCTTTTCAAACTGCTGGTGTTTGCGGCCATTCTGATCGCCGTCATCGGTTTTGCAGGAGGACTCGGAACGCTTAAGGCGATTATAGATGCTTCACCCGGTATAGACCATCTGCTTGAGGAAGTCGAACCGGAAGGTTATACGACTTTCATCTACGACCTCCAGGGTCGCCAGGTCCAGGAGCTCCATGGCGCTGATGCCAACCGGGTCTATGTTGAAATCGACCAGATTCCCGACTATCTCGGTTATGCGTTTGTCGCTATTGAGGATGAACGTTTCTTCAAACACAACGGAGTGGACCTCGAAGGATTCATCCGTGCCATCTTCGTCAACATCAAGGACATGTCCTTTTCCGAGGGTGCCAGCACCATTACCCAGCAGATCATCAAGAACAATGTTCTGACCACCGATGTTACCATCGAACGGAAACTTCAGGAGATGTACCTCGCCATTCAACTTGAAAAGCACCATGATAAGGATAAGATCCTTGAACTCTACATGAACACGGCGGCTTGCGGACGCGGAACCAATGGTGTCCAGACGGCTTCAAGACTGTACTTCAACAAGGATGTCTGGGACATTTCCCTTGCTGAGGCAGCTGTTCTCGCCTCGATCACCAACAAACCCGGCAGGTACGATCCGGTGACCAACCCCGAAAACAACAGCGAGAGGGCACTTCGTATCCTTGACAAGCTTTTGGATCAGGAATATATTACGGAAACCGAATACGAGGAAGCCAAGGCGGAAGATGTATACAACAGCATCCAGATCAATACCCAGTCCATTGCAGAAAGCTCTGATTACTCCTATTTCGTCGACGAAACTATCGAACGTGTTGTCAACGACCTCGTCATCCAGGAAGGCTTTACCGATTCACAGGCTTACAACCTGATCTACCGCGGGGGCTTAAGCATCTACATCACTCAGGATGCCAACATTCAGAAGGCCATGGATAACGTCTTCACCGATGAAGAGAACTTTCCTCCTCAACATGAGGACTATGCGATGAAGTTGATGTACAGCCTGTCCATCAACAAGGGTGATGTCAATGAGAACATCTTTCACGAAGAACAATTCGACTCCAAGGAAGAAGCCGATACATTCATTCAGGAAGTCAAAGACGAATACGGACTGACAGAATCCGATTTCGAACAAAAATACGCCGTGGACAAAGCGGTATACATACCTCAGCCACAGGGTGCGATGGTCATCATGGATTACCATACCGGCCACATCAAAGCCCTGACCGGCGGTCGCGGCGAAAAGCAGGGCAACCAGACTTTCAACAGGGCAACACAGGCCATGAGACAGCCGGGATCCACCTTCAAGGTACTCGCTGCTTATCTGCCTGCCATCGACACACGTGGCTACACCCTCGCAACTGTTCTTGACGATGTCCCGATGGATATCCTGCAGCCCGACGGCGAAACCTACAGCCCCGGTAACTGGTACGACGGCTACAAGGGTCTTTCGACCGTTAGGGAGGGTATCGTGCACTCCATGAACATCCTGGCTGTCCGCACCATTTTTGATATCGGCACCGATATCGCTTTTGACTATCTCCTTGACATGGGATTCACAACCCTGCATGAGAGCAAAGTCATAGGTGGAAAGGTGTTTACGGACAAGACCCTGACGTTGCCTCTCGGAGGCCTCACCGACGGTGTCACGCCTCTGGAACTGACTGCAGCCTACGGTGCCATCGCCAACAGCGGCGTTTACGTGGAACCGATATTCTACACCAAAGTCATCGACCACGACGGCAATATCCTGATGACAAAGGAACCTTCAACAAAACCGGTCATGAAGGAAACAACCGCATTCCTTCTCACCGACGCCATGAAGGATGTGGTCGAATACGGTACAGGAACATCAGTTAAATTCAAGAATGTCGACATGCCGACGGTAGGTAAGACCGGAACGACCACCTCGACCAAGGACCTCTGGTTTGCCGGTTATTCACCCTATTACGTCGCTGCCGTCTGGATGGGCTATGACGATCCGCAGAAGATGGCCTACGTACGCAGTTATCACAAGTACATATGGCGCGATGTCATGGAAGCGGCACACGAAAACCTTCCTTATAAAGAATTCGTTGAGCCTGAGGGCATCACGACAGCAGAAATCTGTACCGAATCAGGAAAGCTGGCGGTTGAAGACCTGTGTGTTGCGGACCCGAGAGGCAATACGACCATGACCGAATACTTCGCGTTAGGCACCGAGCCCCAGGAGACTTGCGACGTCCACAAGGAAGTCCTCGTCTGCAATATCAGCGGCCTGTTTGCCAACGAGTATTGCCCTGACTCCACCATCGAACGCAGAATCATGATCCAGCGCCCCGAACCGATCATACCAGAAAACCTTGATGAGGAAACCCTGGCAGAAATTGCGGATTATCCTTTTGAAATACCGTTTTCCATGGTCGGCGAATACTGCAACGTCCATGGGCCCCACTCCATAGACCCCGATATCCCGGTCGGTCAGGAGCCCAATACTGATACGGACGGCGATGGCATCATGGATGCATATGTGCCAGAACCCAACAATGATTTCGATGACTTTGAAGACTTCGACAATGATTTCAATTTTCTGCCGGATTCATCCAATGGAGTCGGCAATGGGAATGGAAGAGGTCGGAATCCGTAACTTCGGCTTTTGAGCAACAGGAAAATGAAAGAGACCTCTTTGTAGGTTTGTATAAGACAGACGAAAACGGTGACATATCTGACACAGGGCGTGCGGGGCACAGATGGTTTCAGGACTAAAATCAGGGATTTCATCCCAGACTTTAGATCCCAAAACCATCAGATGACCCGAGTGCCCATTTAGTCAGACATGCCACCGTTTTCTACTATCTTGGTTCAACTACAAAGACGAATATTCATTGAAGACCACTCAAGTGCCGGCTGTTCCTCCATCCAGGAATAATCCGCTTTCATTTCCTATGCTGCATAACAGCCGACTACTTCAGAACCTTTTTCAGAGCAGTAATAACAACAATCGCAATCGCACCACCAACAATCGCAGTAATAAACTGATTGAAGGAAAGTGCCGTCACCAATGGTCCAGGAACTTTCGGAACAAACAGCGGCACAATCTGTCTGACGGCCGTTGCCAGAAAGACAAACTTGAAGAAAGCTCCGACTGCCACTCCGATATACTCTGCAAATTTCATTTTTGGGTTGTAGTAGCAGAAGCTGAATCCGACAACGAGTATCGCATTACCGAATGCAATGACAGGAACCAACGGCATCATCGGCATGATACCCACAGCGAAAGCCACGAGCGGTGTCATGCATCCGACAATCACAGCAATAGCCGGACTGACAAGTGCTGCTGTCACAAACAGTACCATATTGACAAGCGGTCCCACTGCAGGCTGTGCAAATGAAGCGAATCCGATCTGGAACACCAGAGCCAGCGCCAGCATGACTCCACCAAGTACAAGTTTCTTAGGAGTAAATTTGTTATTCATATTCTACCTACCTTTACATATATTCAACTGGGACACCGGTGTATGAAACACCTTCAATCCCTTACTTAATCCGTATCCCATTGTATCACTTAATTGACTATTCGGAAACCCTTATTTCATATCATGCGACATCAGGTCCAATTGTTAAAGTGTGTATATTTATTCACTTCCAAAGAAATTTATTCATTATTGACAGGTAAAATGCATTATTTCTCTGTTTTACCTGCATATCTTCAGTTGTATTATTATTCTAAATGTATTATAATATATTGAATGCTGTAAAATGGCGATTTTGTCACGATTACAGCAGTACTGCTTAATATATGGTAGAAAAAGGAGTCGATTTCATGTTAACAAAAAAAGCTAACGGGCCTCCTCGAGCGTGCATTTGAGGATGCAGGCTATGAGAGGAAGTACGGTGAAGTGGTTGTATCCGGACGACCGGACCTGTGCCAGTTCCAGTGCAATGGCGCAATGCCTGCCGCCAAACAATATAGAAAGGCGCCATTCATGATCAGTGATGACGTCATCGCCAAACTGAATGAATATGACGAAGTCAAAGACATCATTCAGGAAGCTGTAACCATCAAACCTGGTTTCATCAACATCACATTGAAAGACGGGTATATATCCGACAACGTCATTGCCATCGGTGCTGATGAACGCCTCGGAGTCACAACTGAAGATAACCCTTCAAAAATCGTCATTGACTACGGCGGACCCAATATCGCAAAGCCATTGCATGTCGGTCACCTTCGTACTGCAATCATCGGCGAGTCACTCAAACGCATTCTCAAATTCCTGGGCAATGATGTCATCGGTGACATCCACCTGGGGACTGGGGTCTCCAAATGGGAATGATCATTTCTGAAATCAAGAGAATGCAGCCGGACCTGCCATATTTTGACAGTGCATTCACAGGGGAATATCCTGCTGAGGCTCCATTTACACTCAATGATCTTGAAGAAATATATCCGCGTGTCAGCGCAAAGTCAAAAGAAGACGAGACCGTTTACAACGAATCCAAAGAAGCGACCTATCAGCTTCAGCATGGCAATCCGGGTTACATGGCCCTTTGGAAACATATTGTTGACGTCTCCGTTGAAGATATCAAGAAAAACTATGAACGTCTCAATGTGGAGTTCGATTTATGGTACGGCGAGAGCACTGCTCATCCTTACATCGACGAAGCCGTTCAGGTCCTCAGGGATAAAGGTGCCGTTTATGAAAGCGACGGCGCTCAAGTTGTGGATGTTGCCCGTGAGTATGACAAGAAGGAAATCCCTCCGATCATTCTGTTCAAATCAGACGGATCCGTCATCTACGGAACAACTGATATTGCAACCATTTATCAGAGAGTCAAGGATTTCAATCCTTCCCATATACTCTATGTTGTCGATTCCAGACAGGCGACGCACTTCACACAAGTGTTCAGGTGTTCGCTCGACCACGGCATCGCTCCCGAAACGACTTCTCTGGAACACATCGGTTTCGGAACGATGAACGGCAAGGACGGAAAACCGTTCAAGACCCGTGCAGGCGGTATCCTGCGTCTGTCCGACCTGATTCAGATGGTCGAGGACAACGCTAAGGCTAAGATTGAAGCCAACTACACGGAAAAGGGCGTGGATGCAGATCCTTCCGAAGTGGAAGCCACTTCCAAGATCATAGGTCTTGCGACCTTGAAATACGCAGACCTTTCCAACTACCGTATGAAAGACTATGTCTTTGACTTGGAGAAGTTCTCTTCATTCGAAGGAAAAACAGGACCTTACCTCCTCTACTCCACAGTCCGCATCAAGAACATCATCCGAAAGCTGACCGAAAGCAACTTTGAAGCCGGCACCATTCTGCCACCTGCAAGCCAGGTGGAACGCGACATGATGCTGAAGCTGGACGGATTTGAGAATGCCCTTCGCATTTCAGCAAGGGACCGTTCACCGAATGTTCTGTGTGAATATGTATACGACCTTGCCACACTGATCAGCAGCTTCTACCACACACACCACATTCTCAACGAAGAGGATATCGACCGTAAGAAGTCATGGTATGCACTGCTGAAAGTGGCCCTGGATGTTCTGGTTAAGGGACTGGATCTTCTCGGAATCATCGTACCTGAAAGAATGTAACATAAATACAATTATAGATTACAGTTACAATAAGCAAACCATTTCCAACGTGACAAAGAAAGGTGATTATCATGGTAAAACTTTTTCAACAAGGCGGTTATTTGATTGACGGTATGCTGGTCGAATCTGATGCTGTCAACCTAGATCAGATCAACAGCACATTATCAGGCAAAGGCAAGGAATCTGTGACTGAAGCTTCTCTCAATCCAGAACTTGCCAAAACCGGTACAATGAGTTATAAAATCCTGGAATCCCATAACACAAGCGGATCCATGGAAAATCTCGAGATCATATTTGACGCAATGGCGTCTCACGACATCACATACGTAGGTATCATTCAGACAGCAAGAGCGAGCGGCCTCGACGAATTTCCGCTTCCTTACGTGTTGACCAACTGCCACAACAGTCTTTGCGCAGTCGGTGGCACAATCAACGAGGACGATCATGTATTCGGTCTTTCAGCAGCAAAAAAATACGGCGGAATCTATGTTCCTGCCCATCAGGCAGTCATCCACTCCTATATGCGTGAAGCATTCGGCGGCTGCAACAAGATGATTCTCGGATCAGACAGCCACACCCGTTACGGAGCCCTTGGAACCATGGCTATCGGAGAAGGCGGACCCGAGCTCGTCAAGCAACTCCTTCGCAAGACTTATGATGTCGCATATCCGAATATCGTCGGCGTTTACCTTGAGGGCACTCCGGCACCTGGTGTTGGTCCTCAAGACGTTGCCCTTGCAATGATCGGCGAAGTCTTTGACAGCGGTTTTGTCAAGAACAGCGTACTGGAATTCTTTGGCCCTGGTGTTGAAGGTCTCTCCATCGACTATCGTTTCGGCATCGATGTCATGACCACTGAGACTACCTGCCTCAGCTCCGTATGGACTACCGACGACAAAGTCAAGGAATACCTGACCATTCATGGCAGAATGAATGAATACGAGAAAATGTCGCCTTCACAAGTTGCCTATTATGACCGTTTGATCAAAATCGATTTGAGTGCAGTCAAACCGATGATTGCATTGCCGTTCCACCCAAGCAACACCTTCACCATCGATGAACTGAACGCCAATCCGGTAGAAATCTTCCAGGCAGTAGAAGAAAACGCCAGGAAGTCCTTGGCGAGAACATCGACTTCACTTTGACCGACAAGGTATCAACGGCAAGATTCATGTTGATCAAGGTATCATCGCCGGATGTTCCGGTGGTACATACGAGAACATCAACATCTCTGCCAAGATGATTGAAGGCCAATCCTGCGGTAATGAAGATTTCGTATTGTCCGTCTACCCGGGAAGTCAGCCGATATTCCACGCATTGACCAAGGATGGTTCCATTTCCACCTTGATGGAAGCAGGCGCCAGTATCAAGACCGCTTTCTGCGGCCCATGTTTCGGTGCAGGTGATGTACCATCCAACAATGCACTCAGCATTCGCCATACGACCAGAAACTTCCCTAACCGTGAAGGTTCAAAGCCGGGCGAAGGCCAAATCGCTTCCGTTGCACTGATGGATGCCCGCTCCATTACAGCTACAGCTATGAACAAAGGTATCCTGACTCCTGCAACCGAATTGGTGAAAGAGGATATATCAGTCGAGGCGTACACATATAATTCGAAGATCTATGAGAACCGTATTTACAATGGATACAAGAAAGCGGATGCTTCCAAAGAGTTGAAGTATGGACCGAACATCAAGGACTGGCCCGCTATGATCAACATGACTGACGACCTGATTCTTGAAGTCGTTACAGTGATCCGTGATGATGTCACAACCACCGATGAATTAATTCCTTCCGGTGAGACGTCCTCATACCGTTCAAATCCGCTGCGTCTCGCTGAATTCGCACTGAGCCGTAAGGATCCTGACTACGTACCGAAAGCCAAAACCATACAGGTATTGGAAAAAGAAAAGAGTTGCCATCATCGAAGGTAAAAAATCCGCTGACGCCATGTCCGGCGAACTGAAGGCACTCCTTGACATAACCGGCAAAGATATTTCAGAAGCGTTGGCAACCACTTCCATCGGAAGTATCATCTACGCAAACCGTCCGGGTGACGGTTCAGCGAGAGAACAGGCCGCCTCTGTACAAAAAGTTCTCGGCGGTTGGGGTAACATCGCCATCGACTACGCAACCAAGCGTTACAGAAGCAACCTGGTCAACTGGGGTCTTCTACCGCTGACCACTGACGAAGACGAACTCGATATTCAGATCGGTGATTACGTTTACATCAAGGATATCCTTTCGCTGATGAGTTCCAGCGAAGAAGCGATTGAGGTCAAGATCATCCGCGGTGATGATGTCTTCACAAAAACCCTCCAGCTTCCACTGCTTTCCGATAAGGAGCGTGCAGTATTGAAAGCCGGATGCTTGATGAATTTCTACCGAGACAATCAATAGTTTCGATTTAATCGGTTATTGTGCAGTAGATGAAACAGGTGTCTTTGTGGGGTAGCCATAAGGCATTCGAAAACGGTGACATAGCCGATTCCCTCTCACTGCTGGAGGGCTGCTTTGATAGACTTGTCAACTCTGATGACTGGCTGTTGAAGGTGACTGAACGGCCAGCACTTTGTGAAACTATATTTTATGAAAGAATATTAATAACAACTAATAAAATGACGATGTTTGATAACGGAAATGTCTCCGTTTCATACATCGTCATTCTTATACTCAATACTTTATATTTTTATACAAATCCTTAATCAGTACACCCGAAAAGCCCACATCTCAAGCTGACCAGATACTGAAGCCTTCTCACATGAAGCGAGGCTTATGGTGACAGGTACCTGCTGCTGCAGGTGTTGATGGCGGGATTTTGGATCACATCTTAGCTGCACTTGGCGTGAATGTTGTGCTGAACCGTTCGTTCGGTTGTTTTCCGGAAGGAAAACATACCCTGACAAAGCTAAATCGTGCACGAAGCTCGGCGAAGAAAAACCTTGCCGAGAAATTCAAGGCAAGGTTTTTAGCTTTAGGTTCAGTGCAACATTCACGGCTAGTGCAGCTTGGATGAATAGCCTCATCCCGACATCAATTCCTGAAGCAGCCGGTACCGTCCCCATCACCCGAGCGTACAACACTAGCGATCCTCAAAATTATTCAAAGAAACTCATAATCGCCCTAATCGAAGCACTGTCGATATTCGAATCCTTACCGACACCATAATGGACAACACCATGCTGATTCCTCAATTGGATATATGCCGCAGCTTCTGCATTCTGTCCATCGGAAAGGGCATGCTCATCATAGGTGATGAATTCATAGGAATCCTCAAGCATCGGCTCGATTGCGTTGAAGAATGCCGATACGGGACCGTTGCCTCTGCCTTCCACGTCTTTTTCGATGCCGTTGATGATGACGGAAGCCTTGACAACCATTGAATCCGGTTTCTTATCGTCGTAGGAATACGAAAAGTGTGTAATCGTGTTCGGTGCGTCGTTGTTGATGAAGCGGTCTTCAAAGATTTCGAAGATTTCCTTGTTGGTCAGTTCACGTCCAAGTTCATCGGTGTTCTTCTGGACATATCTGCTGATCTCAGGCTGCATCGCCTTTGGACACTTGTAACCGTATTCCGATTCGAGGATGTAAGCAACTCCTCCTTTTCCTGACTGGGAATTGATACGGATGATTGCTTCATACTTGCGTCCGATATCTGCCGGATCAATCGGAAGGTATGGAACCTCCCAGATTTTATCTTTCCTTTCATTGTAGGTATGCAGTCCCTTGTTGATCGCATCCTGGTGTGAGCCTGAGAATGCCGTGTATACGAGTTGACCGGCATATGGATGTCTGTCATGGACCGTCATTTGCGTACATTCTTCATAAACGGAGATGACCTTAGGCACATCTTCCACATAGATGCCTGGATCGATGCCCTGGGAATAATAATTCATTGCCAGAGTGAAGATATCAAGATTCCCTGTTCTCTCACCGTTACCGAACAACGTACCTTCCACTCTGTCCGCTCCGGCCATGATGCCAAGCTCTGTGGCTGCAACACCGGTACCCCTGTCATTATGCGTATGCAAGCTGACCAATACTGACTCGCGGTTCTTAAGACTGGTGCAGAACCACTCGATCTGGTCTGCAAAAATATTCGGTGAGGTCATCTCTACCGTTGCAGGAAGGTTGATGATCGCCTTATTTTCCGGTGTCGGCTGCCATACGTCAAGAACAGCTTCACATACTTCCAAGGCATAATCCATCTCGGTTCCGGTAAAACTTTCCGGTGAATACTCGAACGTGAACTCGGATTCAGGATATTTTTCCGCATATCGCTTTACAAGAACTGCACCTTCAGCTGCAATTTTCTTTATTTCTTCCTTTGACATCTTGAACACCATTTCACGCTGGGCAGTAGACGTGGAGTTATAGACATGCACAACGGCCTTCTTGACTCCCTGAAGCGCCTCATAGGTCTTGGCAATCAGATGCTCCCTGGCCTGCACCAGAACCTGCACCTTCACGTCATCAGGAATTCGGTTCTCTTCAATCAGACGTCTCAGAAAGTTGTATTCCGTTTCTGATGCTGACGGGAATCCGATTTCAATTTCCTTGAATCCCATCTCGACCAAAAGATCAAAGAACTTCAACTTGGCTGCAATACCCATCGGATTCGGCAGGGCCTGATTACCGTCACGAAGGTCAACACTGCAGAAATACGGCGCAACCTCAAGCTCTTTTCCCGGCCATGTTCTCTCATTGAATTTGAATGCGGGATATTTTCTGTACTTCGATACATTTTGATTTGTCTTCATGGTTCAATTCCTCCTATTAAGTAAAATCTTATTTGCAGTTAGATTTTCACTGCCTGTCCTTTGTTCCGAATCCGAGCAATATAAAAACCTTCCGTCTCAAAACAGAGACGAAAGGTCAAATTCCGCGTTACCACTCATATTCATTCACAAAGAATGCACTCAGTAAGATACTAACATATCTCCTTGATATAACGGTCAATCCCGCAATGCCTACTCTTAGTTCAACACGCAACTCCAAGGCTAGTTCACTAAATCTCATCTGTCACCTCGCACCCACCGGCAACTCTCTGAAAAATTCGAGATAGCTACTGCTCCTCTTCACAGTTTTTATAATCTTATGATTTTAAACTATCTTACCTTAAATTGTCGCTTATGTCAAGTCCCATTTGTTATGCGAAAAGCATGAAGATGACTATGATGACCAGTGAAGGTGTCATATTCATGACTTTGATTTTCTTCAACTCCAGTATGTTGAGTCCAAGGGCTATCAAAAGGAGACCGCCCACTCCGCTTATTTCAGTGACCATGGCTTCAGTCAGATAACTCTGGAGCGTCGCCGCCAAAAGTGTCAGCCCACCCTGATAGATGAACAGGGGTACTACACTGAACAGCACGCCTACTCCCAGAGTTGAAGCGAGAGCCAGCGCAGCGAAGCCATCCATCGTGGATTTGGTGAAGAGCAAGGTTGGGTTGGCATTGATTCCCTCTTCGATAGCTCCCAGAATGGTCAGAGAACCCATGCAGAAAAGGAGAAATGCCGTTATCAGTCCGTCAGAGAAGCTGTCGTTATCCGATTTCAGTCTTCTCTTCAGCCCGTTGCTCATCCGGTTCATATGGGCGTCCAGATCCAGCAGTTCACCGACGATGCCACCGACAATAACGCTGAACACCATGAAAAGAGGCTGTTGGGATTGGATGGCCATGCTGATGCCAAGCACCAGTGTAAAGATCCCTATACCAGTGAATGCAATGTTGATCAGCCGTTTAGGCACATTGGAATGAAAAAGCAAACCGATGGTGCCACCGACAATGACGGTGATTATATTGACAATCGTACCTATCATAACTTATCGGCGATCTCCATTACCATTTTCTCTGAATCCGTAAAGGACAGACATGGGTCCGTGATGGATTTTCCATAGATGCCTTCACCGATTTCCTGCCTTCCGCCTTCGATATAACTCTCAATCATGAGACCTTTGACATGTCGCTTGATGATCGGATCATAGTTCATATTCCTGATGATCTCATGGGCTATCCTCGGCTGCTCCAGGTACATCTTATTTGAATTGGAATGGTTGGTGTCGATGATGATACCAGGGTAATCCAGACCTCTTGAATTGTAAGCCTCGATCAGATAGAGCAGGTCCTCATAATGGTAATTCGGAAGATTCCTGCCGTAATGGTCCACATAACCGCGCATAATGGCGTGTGTCAACGGATTTCCTTCCGTTTCCACTTCATGCCCCCTGAAGATGAAACTATGGCCGATCTGTGACGCTCTGATAGCGTTCAGCATAACGGTGATGTCACCACTGGTAGGATTCTTCATACCAACAGGTATCTCAAGACCGCTGCAGGTCAGACGGTGCTGCTGATTCTCGACACTTCTGGCACCTATGGCAACATAACTGAGGATATCATTCAGATACGCATAGTTTTCGGGGTAGAGCATCTCGTCGGCACAAGTGAATCCGGTCTTCTCCGCTACATTGATATGCAGAGTACGGATCGCCTTGATTCCAGCGACCATATCAGACGTTTTCTCAGGGTCCGGCTGGTGGACCATACCTTTATACCCCTCACCAGTAGTTCTCGGCTTATTCGTGTATATCCGCGGTATCATCAGGATCTTATCGCTGACCTTTTCCTGCAGTCCGGCAAGGCGCTCCATGTAATCGACGACCGCCACTTCATTGTCGGCAGAACAAGGTCCGATGATCAGGATAAACTTGTCGCTCTCACCGGTAAAATATCCTTGATCTCCTTATCCCTTTTATTCTTCAGTTCTTGAATCTCTTTGGATACCGGAATCTCAGCCTTGATTTCATCAGGTACCGGCATTTCCTTAATATATTTAAAGCCCATTATCTCTTCCTCCAAGTTTATTTCTTTTAATGTATAGCAGAATGGTGCATTTGTCAACACTTTGCTTTAATACTTTAATATTATAAAGCGGAATTTTAAATGAAAGACCGCCTATCTATAAGGCAGTCTTACTTTCATCGTCGTCCCCTCACCGAAGGTGCTGGAAACCTGAACCGTACCATTGTACAGTTCCACAATATGCTTGACGATGGAAAGACCGAGACCGGTACCTCCCATTTTCCTTGAACGCCCCTTGTCGACACGATAGAACCTTTCAAAAAGCCTTTCCAGATGCTCTTCTTCGATTCCTATACCCGTATCGATAATTTTTATTTCGAGGTGGCTCTTATCCCTGGATTCCTTGCATTCCACAGTGACTGAGCCTTCTACGGTATATTTGATGCTGTTGTCAATCAGATTGATGAACAGCTGTTTCAGCCTGTCACGATTGCAGATGAACGGTGGAAGATCATCTTGTATGTTTGTAACAATACTGATGCCCTTCTTGTTCGCCTTGTAATTCAGCATCTCCGTAACCTCATCGACTACAGCTCCGACATCATAACTGCCGGTATTCTTGTCCATTTTCATGCTTTCAATTTCTGAAAGCGAAAGGATGTCTTCGATGAGTACTGTAAGCCTATCAGCTTCTATATCGATAATATCCAGGAATTTGCCTGACAGCGCTTTGTCCTCAATCGCTCCTTGTTTCAGCGCTTCGACGAACCCTTTGATGGACGTCAGTGGGGTCTTCAACTCATGGCTGACATTTGACACGAAATCCCTCCGGATATTTTCAAGTTTACGAAGTTCTGTCACATCTTCTACTGCAAGCAGTATTCCCTGTGACGCATTCAAGTCACTGTAGTTCCTGATTGGAGTTGCGGATATCTTGATGATGGATTCACGCTCTCCATGGCTGACTTTTGTTTCTTCAGATATAAACTCATCTTCATCGACTGATTTTTCAATCACGTCAAAAACATGTGGATTCCTTGTTACTTCGTAGAAAATCTTTCCTACTATGTTTCCGCTGAGCCCCATCAGCTTCATAAAAGGTTCGTTGCAGAATACAATGCGGTATTCCTCATCAACTGCTGCAAGGCCGGTATCCATACTCTTCATGATGGCTTCCATCTCTGCATTCTTGGATTTGACCTCGAAAATGGTCCTTCTCAAATTGTAGGTCATCGTATTGAAAGCTTCAGCCATTTCCCCTGTCTGGTCATGATTGTCGACATACACTTTATTGTCATAGTCACCGGCTGAAATCATTCTGGAGACTCTGGTCAGTTCATTGATCGGACTCATAATGCGCTTTGTAAACAAATAAGCGATTCCGAATGACAGTACAAATCCGATGGCCAATCCGATGATGATTGAATTGATCAGCTCCAGAATCAGAGTCTCAATATTGGCGACAGGTATAGATACCCTAAACGATCCTTCAAATGCATCATACATGAGAGGAATCGCATAGTAGAAATAGTACTGACCAACAGTTGCACTGAATCTCATGCTGCTGTCAGGCATCCCCCGAAGCGCAGATCTGAATTCAGTTCGGTTCTTATGATTTTCCATTGTCAAGGGATTGGCGGTCGAATCCGCTAGTACAGTTCCCTCGGTATCAATGATGGTAATCCTAAGGTCAGTCTCTTTGCCGTAGGTATCAGCAAAAGCCTGGAAATCATAGGCTTCATCATAATCTTGATGGTTATTCAGTTCATAGGATAGAATCTGCTCCAACAGTGCACTCTGAAGCTTCGATTCCGATTCTACCTGATCATAGAAATAATCTTTAACTCTGCTCCATGAAAAAACAACAGTAACCAAAATCGTTACCGCTATAACAAGGATATAGGTGCCAAGTAATTTTTTCTGCATAGTCTACCTCTATTTGAATTTATACCCTACGCCTCTGATCGTTTTAATATATCGGGGATTCTTGTCATCCTTCTCAATTTTCTTACGAAGATTACGGATATGGACATCTACGGTCCTCGTCTCACCATAATACTCATATCCCCATATTTTCTCAAGCAAATACTCCCTGTCAAAAACGCGCCCGCGATTCTTTGCCATCAAGTACAGAAGCTCAAATTCCTTCAGCGGAAGATCCATCTGGACTCCATCAACAGTAATCTCATGCTTTGACCGATTGATGATGATATCGGACACGTTGATGATTTCATCACCGGTTTCCTTGACTTCCTTTTGCTCTTCTTCCATCTTCTTGCTTCTTCTGAACACGGCCTTCATACGGGCAATCAGTTCATGTGAGCCAAAGGGTTTGCCGATATAGTCATCAGCCCCCATTTCAAGACCCAGCACCGTATCGATTTCTTCACTCTTGGCCGTCAACATAATAACGGGTATGTCAATATACTCTTTTGCGGCTCTGATTTTTCTTAGGACCTCAAGGCCATCGATTCCCGGGAGCATCAGGTCCAATAGAATCATGTCAACAGTGTTTTCTTCAAGCATTTTCAGTCCATCTTCTCCCGAAAGTGCCTGTAGTACATCATATCCATTTTTCTCCAATGTATACTTCAACAATTCAAGGATGTTTTCCTCATCATCAATTGTCAGTATCGTCAATGTTGCCATAGGTCTACCTCCTGAAGCAGCGATTACTGAATTTCACCCGTTACGTAATAGATGATCCATTCAGCAATATTGACAGCATGGTCTGCCATACGTTCCATATATTTTGAGATCAACAGATAATTGATGCAGGCTTTCACCTGAGTCGAATCATTCTCCATGATTTCCGTCAGTTCGACGATCATATCGGCATAATACTTGTCGATGATATCATCGCGCTCAACAATCTCTTTGGCAAGTTCAAGATCCTTGCGTACATAGGCATCGATGGTATCTTGAATCATGACGCTCATCGCTTCCGCCATCTTCGGAATATCTTCAACTTCTTTCACCTGCTCCAGCTCGGCAATCCGAATAACCAGCTTGCTGATATCCTCACACTGGTCGGCAATTCTTTCAAGATCCGTGACAATCTTCATGATGGAAGCAACATCCCTCAGGTCTGTCGCAATCGGCTGCTGTCTTGCAACGATAATCAGGCATTCCCTTTCAATCTTGCGTTCCATTTCATCAATCAGGTCATCTTTCTTGATGACGTGGTTGGCAAGTTGTACATCTTTTTTGATAAGCGCTTTGATCATGTCATCGATGGACTCCTCAATAAAAGCACCCATTTTTATTATATCCTTGTGCAAACGGTTCAGTTCTTTTTCGAATTCATAACGTACCGGCATTTTGTTCCTCCCTAAGATATTGGTTCAAGTCATATATATAGAATATCCTATAATTCAATCTGTGTAAAATAGAATTATCCGAATCTACCAGTGATGTAGTCCTCAGTTTTCTTGTTCTTCGGATCTCTAAAGATCTGTTCAGTGTCACCATACTCAAGCAGCTCACCAAGCAGGAAGAAGGCCGTCTTATCTGAGATTCTGGCAGCCTGCTGCATATTGTGCGTTACCATGACGATGGTGTACTTCTCCTTAAGCTCCGTCGCCAAGTCCTCGATCTTGGATGTAGAAATCGGATCCAGCGCACTCGTCGGCTCATCCATAAGCAACACTTCCGGCTCAACCGCCAAAGCTCTTGCAATACATATCCTCTGCTGCTGTCCACCGGAAAAAGACAGGGCATTCGTCTTCAGCTTATCCTTGCACTCATCCCAAACGGCAGCCTGACGCAGCGACCTTTCAACGATTTCATTGAGAATCGACTTCTTCTTGATGCCGTTGAGTCTTGGTCCATATGCAATATTGTCATAAACACTCATCGGGAATGGGTTAGGCTTTTGGAAGACCATTCCAACTCTGGACCTCAATGTAATCACATCAATGTCATTATAAATATTGGTGCCGTCAAGGAGAATTTCACCATTCACCTTTGTACCTTCAATAAGATCATTCATACGGTTCATTGTTCTAAGGAATGTGGATTTCCCGCATCCTGAAGGGCCGATGAAAGCGGTAATCTCGTTGGTATTGATTTCCATTTTGATTTTCTTCAACGCATGGAAATCCTCGTAATAGAAATCTAAATCGTTCACTTTAAATTTAGGAGTCAAACTCATTATTTCACCTCTGTTTGTCATTCTTTCTTATCGTTCTGACTATCTATGTTACAACTAGTATCTTCTCTGGAATTTATTCCTGATGATAATCGCCACTGAATTCAATATGAATAATACCGTCAACAAAACAATGATTGTTGCAGCAGCAAGATTCGCATATTCCTTTGTCAGCACCGTATCAAGCGTCCAGTAATAGATCTGAATCGGCAGCGCTGTAAAATCATCCATCAGATTTTCAGGCGTTTTCAGTATCAGTGTCGGAATACCCAGAACTACCAGCGGAGCTGTCTCACCGATTGCCCTTGATAATGCAAGGATGGAACCGGTCATGATGCCCGGAATCGCCGATGGCAAAACGACTTTTCTGACTGTCGTCCATTTATCGGCACCCAATCCGTACGAGGCTTCCCTCAAGTAATTGGGAACTGCCTTGATAGCCTCCTGGCTCGATACGACGACGTTTGGAAGCACAAGCAGCGATAGCGTCAAACCACCTGCAAGAATACTCGAGCCCAATCCGAACATACGACCAAATACTGTCAAACCGAGAAGACCGAAGATAACTGACGGTACACCTGCAAGATTTGCAATGTTGACACTGATCAGTGAATGCAACGGTCCCTTCTTGGCATATTCCTCCATGAAGATTGCGGTTGCAACACCAATGAACAAGGTAACCGGCGCAACAACCATCATGAGCATTGCCGACCCGATGATAACACTCTTGATACCGGCTTTCTCAGGCTGATGGACAGTCTTCCGGTCAGGAATTCCCAGTCCAGCCATCCTATACTTGTGGTGATGATTTCATACATCAACAGACCGAGGACAAATATGATGAATACAATGATTCCCGAAAACAGAATCTCGACGCCATAGTTCAACATCTTTCTTCTTGCCAGTCGTTCTTCCGCAGCTTTCGGATCAATGAATTTCTTTTGGTGTTCATGAGTTCTGAGACTCTTTCTTTCTTTAGAGTATCTGCATTTGCTGTCATATCAGTACTCCCTTCTGTATTTCTTCGTTATATATTTTGCCAGCAGGTTCGTCAGCAACGTGAAGATGAACAAGATCAAACCAACTGCGTATAAGCTGTAATAGCCTATGGTTCCACTTCCGGCATCACCACTGGTGAATTCAACGATATAAGCTGTCATCGTCTGCATCGGCTGGGTGATATCCCACGTGAAATTCTTGGCACTACCGCTGGCAATCGTAACAATCATCGTTTCACCGATGGCTCTTGATATTGCCAGTACGAATGCAGAAACGATCCTGAAACCGCAGCCGGGACAATGACTTTGGAAGCGACTTCCAGCTTCGTCGATCCCAGGCCATACGCACCCTTTCTGATGGAATCAGGAACAGAGCTCATTGCATCTTCCGATAAGGATGTGACGATCGGGATGATCATGATTCCCATTACGATACCCGGTGACAACGCATTCTTAGCTCCGAGGCTTGGCACAAGCTTCATCAACAGCGGTGTCACTGTATTATAAGCGAAGAATCCATATACGATGGTCGGGATTCCCGCAAGGACTTCGATGATGGGTTTGATTATTTTTCTTCTATCCGGTGATATGAATTCACTCAAGAACATTGCTGAAGTGAGCCCCAAGGGTGCAGCCACCAGCATTGCAATGACCGAGGTCACGATGGTACCCATGATCAGAGGCAGGAATCCAAAGCTCGGATCTTTCGCTCTCAATGGTTCCAATTTAGTACTAAACACTTCACTTAAGGGGATTTCAGCAAAAAAATGAGACGCATCGACAACCAATGTCAAAACGATTCCAATGGATGTCAGAACCGAAACCGATGCGATGATAAAAAGTACAACCGGTATGACGTTATCCAGTTTTGAGGTTTTTCTCAGATTTTTGATATATGTATTACTATCAGCCATATAAACACTCCATTTCAAATATTGCTGGTCACAACTACTCATAAACAACAAGATGAGACAAGAAGCCTAAGCTCCTTGTCTCATTAAATTATTAAGTTGATCTCAATTATTTAAGCGCATCCAATTGAGCTTGGTACTCTGCGTACATTTCATCCGGGAGTGGAGCGAAACCATTGTCGCCTGCCAGTCTCTTAGCACCGTCGAATGATACAACATACTTAGCAAAGTCAAGTACTTGAGGTTCTTCCTTGGCGTAGTTCACATTCAGGTAAGTGAATACCGGACGAGTGAAACCAGCGTAAGGCAATTCAGTACCGATTGTCTCAAGTGTAGGCTCTACAGGACCTTCGCCAAAGTCAACTTTGACTGCTTGCAGTTTGTCAGTATTGGTAACGTAGTATCCGAAACCAAAGAATGCGATAGCGTTCTTATCGTTTGATACCAAGTCTACCAATGTTGAGTATTCTTGCTGAAGACTAGCTGAACCAACCATGTCCTGCTCGTCAAGAATCTTCTCATAGAAGAACTCGTAAGTTCCGTGGTTTTCGTTTGGACCATAGAATGCAATCTCTTCAGCAGGCCATTCAGCTCTGATATCAGCCCAGGTCGATACATTACCTGAAGCCAGGTACATATTGACAATCTCATCTTTAGTCATTTCAGTTGCCCAGTCATTCTCTTTGTTGATAACCATGGTCAAACCGTCGTAAGCCAAGATGAATTCGTAAACGTCAACACCAAGTTCCATACCAACTTCTTTCAGTTGCTCTACTTCTTTGTCTTTGATCTTTCTTGAAGCATCAGAGAAGTCAGTCTCACCTGGAATGAACTTCTTGAATCCGGCTGATGAACCAGCTCTACCGACTTGAACGGATACGCCAGGCTGCTCGTTCACCATGTACTCTTCAGCGATGTTAGCCATAAGCGGGTAAACTGTTCCGGAACCGTCAACGATGACATCGCCTTCCAGCTCAACTTCTTCTGTACCCTCTGAAGCCGCTGCTGCAGATGTAGTTTCCTCTTTGGTTTCTTCTGTTTGACCGCAACCAGCGAGTGCAAAACAAAAGTCATAACTAATACTAGTGATAAAATTGATCTAAGATTTTTCATCTTATCCTCCCATAGATAAAGTAGTATTTTCTTTACATACATAAGGCTAACATTGCACAGTAAACCAGTATGTTGTGCATGTTAGCTTTATGTAAAGTTTTATATTATTTTAATGCTTACTATACTATTTATCAAATAGGAGTTGTAAACGTGTTACTCCGCCATCTCCAGGCAACTTCCATCATCTTGGTAAAGGCATTCTGCCTTTCTTCGCTTGTCGTCACTTCACCGCTGACCAGCGAATCGGATACAGTCAATAAACAAGCCGCCTTCTTTCCGAGCACCTTTGCATTGGCAAAAAGCGCGAACGATTCCATTTCAACAGCCGTACAGCCATGCTCGTCACGAATGTTCTCAAACTCATTAAAGTTCTCGCGGTAGAAAACATCTGAGGAATGGATACGCGTCTTGGTCACAGGTATGTCAAGGGCCTTGGCAGCAGCCATGATCCTATCGTTCAGCTCCGGTGATGCTTCAATCACATCGCTGTCATAACCGCTCTGGACTCTGGCGTATGAAGATTCTGACCAGGCATCATCTGCAAGGAGGACGTCATAGAGATTCAGTTCCTTGGAATAGGCTCCGCATGATCCGATACGGATGATGTTCTCGACGTCATAGAAGTTAAAGAGCTCATAGGAATAGATACCGATACTTGGCATACCCATTCCCGAACCGAAAACGGATATTTTTCTTCCTTTATATGTGCCGGTGTATCCAAAAGCATTTCTGACATTATTGATCTTCACCGGATTTTCCAAGAACGTTTCTGCGATGAACTTAGCGCGCAGCGGATCTCCCGGCATCAATACGGTTTTAGCGATTTCATCTTTGCTTTTCATCTCAATATGAGGGGTAGGAATTGACATAAGTATTCTCCTTTTCATTTCATGAGGTTTTCCTTATTTTACTTGTTAATACCATTATAATCTTACTTCATTGTTCGTACAAGCCCACAAAAAGGCCCCATGTCATTACATGGGGCCTTTTTGCTCATATGTTATCGCATTTGAATACTCTTTTAATCAAAATCTGACTATTACTGAACGGAGTAGTTCGGAGCCTCTTTCGTGATCTGGATGTCATGCGGATGACTTTCCTTAAGGGCTGCCGCTGTGATCTTGGTGAACTTGCCGTGAAGTCTCAAATCTTCGATGGTAGCAGCACCAGCGTATCCCATACCTGATCGAAGTCCACCGATCATCTGGTAGATGGTATCCTCAACCATACCCTTATAAGCAACGCGTCCTTCTACACCTTCAGGCACCAGTTTCTTCTCGTCATCCTGGAAGTATCTGTCTTTGCTGCCCTTTTCCATGGCACCGATGGATCCCATACCTCTGTAGACTTTATATTTACGGCCTTGGAACAGCTCTGTATCTCCCGGTGATTCCTCACAGCCGGCAAACAGTGAACCCATCATACAAATGTATCCGCCTGCTGCAATCGCCTTAACGACGTCGCCGGAATACTTGATTCCACCGTCGGCGATAATCGGTACACCGTAGTTCATGGCAACCTGGGAACAATCATAAATCGCCGACACCTGAGGTACGCCGACACCTGCAACGACACGGGTCGTACAGATGGATCCCGGCCCGATACCCACTTTAACCGCATCGGCACCAGCCTTGATAAGCGCTTCGGTCGCTTCTGCAGTAGCAACGTTACCGGCGATAATCTGAAGATCAGGATATCTTTCCTTGACACGTTGTACTCCCTGGATAACGCCTTCGGAATGTCCATGGGCGGTATCGATGACAATCGCATCGACTTTTGAATTATATAGGGCCTCTACCCTTTCCATCATATCTCCTGTGACACCAACAGCTGCGGCGACACGAAGCCTTCCTTTTCGTCTTTTGCTGAATGCGGATACATGATTGCCTTTTCAATATCCTTGATTGTTATCAGTCCGCAAAGATTGTTGTTGTCATCCACCAATGGCAGTTTCTCGATTCTGTACTTGGCAAGGATCTCTTTTGCCCCATCGAGTGTAGTGCCCGCCTTGCCAGTAATCAAATTCTCACTGGTCATCACTTCCGAAATCTGACGGTTGAAATCTGTTTCAAATCGAAGGTCACGGTTTGTCAGGATACCGACAAGCTTCTTCGTACCCTTTTCAACAATCGGCACACCCGATATTCTGAACTTGGCCATCAGTTCGTTGGCTTCATACACATAGTGTTCTGGATTGAGGTAAAACGGATCTATGATAACACCGCTCTCTGAACGCTTGACCTTATCAACTTCATCCGCCTGCTCGGCGATGGACATGTTCTTATGGATGACACCCATACCGCCCTGTCTGGCCATGGCAATCGCCATTCTCGCCTCTGTAACTGTGTCCATGCCTGCGCTCATAAATGGAATATTCAATTTGATGGTCTTGGTTAAATTGGTAGAGATATCTACTTCTTTAGGAAGCACTTTCGAATGTGCTGGGATTAATAATACGTCGTCAAAGGTAATGCCCTCTTTAACAATCTTGTCCATGGGATCCTCACTTTCAAAGCATTGGTCTGATTACTGATTACTCATTCAATATTGTCTATAACTCCCGGCCGAAAAACATTGCCGTTCCTCATTCTAAAGACACTTTTCGCATCCTATATAATAGAAGTGAGTTTAACAAATAACGGTATTATTGTCAATACATATTCGAAATAAGTTTCTTACGATAATCAAACATAAATTCCACTTGACAAATTCATAACGAACCTGTAGAATTAATATTACATTATCGTAATATATTATTTTATAGATATTAGTTAATTTTATCACAACCTGACGGTTGAATATCCATCTATATCAAAGAAGAGAGGTCGTTATGTCTAAAAAAGTACTGATTGTCGGCGGTGTTGCCGGCGGTGCATCAACTGCAGCAAGATTAAGACGCTTGGATGAAAGCCTGGAGATCATCATGTTCGAAAGAAGTCCCTATATCTCTTTCGCGAACTGCGGTCTTCCTTATTACATCGGCGGAACCATCAAGGACCGTGAATCCTTGCTGGTACAGACACCTGAAGCCATGCATGCAAGATTCAATATCGATATCAGGGTTGAAAACGAAGTCGTTTCCATCAACCGCGAAGCCAAGACCGTAACCGTGCTTGATCTGAAAACATCCACGAAGTACGAAGAAACTTACGATGAGCTTGTCCTGTCACCTGGATCCACACCCATCAAGCCACCGATCAAAGGGATTGATTCCAAGAATATCTTCTCTCTGTGGAACATACCTGACACCGACAGAATCAAAGCCTATGTAACCGAGCACAATATCAAACGCGCAACCGTCATCGGCGGAGGTTTATCGGCATCGAGATGGTTGAGAACCTTCATGACCTTGGCATCGATGTCAACCTTGTCGAGATGGCCAATCAGGTGATGGCACCACTGGATTACGAGATGGCTCAGCTTGTGCACAGCCACCTTTCATCACAAGGCGTACATCTGTACCTCGAAAACGGAGTGAAGGAATTCACTTATTCCAAAGGAGTGAGCACCGTTCACCTTCAGGACGAAACAGAATTGCCTTCAGATATGGTCATTCTTAGTATCGGTATCTCTCCAAACAGCGAACTGGCCAAGACCGCTGACCTCGAAACGAATCAAAGAGGCGGCATCATTGTAGACAGCCATCTGAGGACTTCAGATCCGAATATCTACGCACTGGGTGATGTCATCGAAGTGGATGACTATGTCACCAAGGGCAAAACGATGATTCCACTCGCAGGACCAGCCAACAAACAGGGCCGCATCGTCGCCAACAACATCTGCGGCAAAGATTCCATATATGAAGGTTCCCAGGCACCAGCGTAGCCAAGATTTTTGACCTGACCGTTGCAAGCACCGGACTCAATGAAAAGATGCTTCAAAGAAACGGCAAGGTCTACGGCAAGGACTACTTCCTCACCGTCATCCAGCCAAAATCCCATGCCGGTTATTATCCCGGCGCCTACCCGATGACCTTGAAAGTAATCTTTGACAGGGAAGGAAAGATACTCGGCGCTCAAAATGTAGGTATTGAAGGCGTTGAGAAAAGAATCGATGTCATCGCCAGCACCATGCGTTTCGGTGCCACCATATATGACCTGCAACGGCTTGAACTGGCATATGCTCCACCTTACTCATCTGCGAAGGATCCTGTAAACATGGCGGGATTTGCTGCAGAGAATATACTGACCGGAGAACAGGATGTCATACTGTGGAATGAAATCACCGACCTTGACGTTAATGAGAGCCTGATTATTGATGTCCGTGAATCCATAGAAGTAGAGTTGGGACAGATCGAAGGCGCCATGCACATCCCTGTCAATGACCTTAGAGACAGACTTGAAGAGCTGCCTGTAGATAAAACCATCATCATCTATTGCGCAGTAGGAATACGGGGTTATATCGGCAGCAGAATCCTCAAACAGGCCGGTTTCACTGTTAAAAACCTTGTTGGAGGCTATAACCTGTACAAATATTACATCCAGGATTTCGCCCATAAAACCTGCACCTTTATTGATGATCTGGTTGTAGAGGCAAGCGCTGAAGAATTCAACCGTGTGAGTGAAATAAGGTCGACTGAGTTGACCGATGCCGTGGAACTTGATGCATGCGGGCTTCAGTGTCCAGGGCCGATCATGAAGATGAACCAGAAAATGGTCGAGCTGACAGACGGTGATATTCTGAAAATTTCAGCCACTGATCCTGGATTCAGTGTCGACGCCGAAGCCTGGTGCAAGAAGACCGGAAACACTTTCATTAAAACTGAAAAGAAGATAAGGCTTATGTCGTATACGCCCAAAAAGGCGGTTCCAAGTCCCATTCACCTGTTGCCGCAAGTGCAAACGGAACCACAATGGTCGTTTTCAGCGGAGATTTGGACAAAGCCCTAGCTTCGCTCATCATCGCCAATGGTGCTGCAGCCATGGGCAAGGACGTTACTCTGTTCTTCACCTTCTGGGGACTCAATATACTCAGGAAGCATGAGAATGTCAAAGTCAAGAAAAGCCTCATCGAGAGCATGTTCGGTATGATGATGCCACAAGGTTCCAAGCGTCTGAAGCTCAGCAAGATGAACATGGGCGGACTGGGCACGAAGATGATGCACGGCGTCATGGCCGACAAGAACGTCAACACTGTGGATGATCTGATTGAATTCGCCCTGGCTTCCGGCGTAAAATTCGTTGCCTGCACGATGTCGATGGACGTCATGGGTATCAAAGAGGAAGAATTGATTGACGGTGTTAAATTCGGTGGAGTAGCTTCTTATCTTGGTGCTGCAGAAGAATCCAGCCTCAATCTCTTCACGTAGAATAAAAATCATTTAATCGAAACACTAAAGACAAAGGCTGTCCTTCATTCGAAGGACAGCCTTTATACTTCATATTCATCTTATTAAAATGTATCTTCAATCACCGTGTCATCGGTAATCGATATGTTCATCACTCGGGAGAGATCGACCTCTTCTGCCTCCTTGGCTGAAACACTATCCGCAACCAAAAGGATGACCGGTCTGGTAGGACGCTTTGCGTTCAGCCTGGAGACGATTCCCTTCCTACCGTCACTGAGCTCGACTCCGGAACCGATCGGATAAGGCGATATGCTGTTCCTGAAGATACGGACCATCTCAGGATCGAACCAGGAATACACCCTCGAAGCAATCAACTCAACGACCTCATAGTGCTTCAGACTGTCCATGCCTCTCCTGTTATAGACAAGGTTGTCATACTCGTTTGCAATCGCAACGATTCTTGAAAAATCATGGATACTTTCATTCTTCTTGCCCATTGGAAATCCCGTACCGTCAAAGTTCTCATGATGGGTCAATGCTACATTCGCAGCAAGGATCGAGCTGTCAGTAATCTTTTTGATAATCTCATATCCCTGGTGAACATGGTCCTTGTATCGGTTGAGCTCCAGGTCCACATATTCTTCCCTGTATCTTGCTTCATCAATTCCTTCAACCTTCGTCTTGCCGATATCATGAAGAATCGCTCCCAAAGCCAAATGTTTAAGCTGACTGTCATTGTAGCCTTTCTTTACGCCCATCAGCAGCGAAAGCACGCAGACATTCACCGAATGCTTCAAAAGGTAATCGCCCATATTGTGAAGTTCCTGAACGTTCATCATCACCTGTGGATCCGACAATACCTCATCGATGATTTCCTTCACTTTGTTAACAATCAGATCCTCATTGTCAAATCGTCCTTGCTGATGCACGTAATGCTTTCAATCAGAATTCGTCTCACATCATCTACGGTCTCTTCACAAACGGATCGATCAGGCACCTTACCTTCAGAAGCATTATCCACGATATAGATATACGGCGGCCTTAAGAACAGTATCTTAGCGATATAATCCTCGGTGAGTTTCGTTCCACCCTTCAGGAGCATAATGCCGTTCTTCGCGTAAATCGGCTTGGCAAGGACCATTCCCGGTTTTAGATCAATCGGACTTGTACGTCTCATCTCATACTTCCCCCAATACTTATCTTTACTACTTCACTTTTCTAGGTATATATGTCTTGATTCCCTGTACAATGGCATCACTTGGATCAAACAGCAACTGAACCCTCTTTCCGTCTTTCTCATATACTGCTGCATATGTCGATTCCGACACTTCACAGATACTGTAATCCTCAACCATATCAATGTTGCCGACCTCACTCTTGAAATTCGGATTATTCACCTGAATCATCACGCTAAAGGTACGGATATCAACGGACAACGCCCGCTTTCTCTTTGACTGACTGAATATCTTATCGATATCCAGTTCGTTGTTGGTCAGCACATACTCATATTCCAGATTGTATCTCTTGAGCAGATAAACTTCACCTGCCGCCACTGCCAGCACAACGAATAACGCGAAACTGGGCACTACCATAAATGCTGCTGCAATCAGAACCATACCGGCAGCAATCAGACCTGCCTTTTGCAGATTGTCCTTCGCTGTGGTCTTCTTCTTCACCAAATGTTCATTGAAAACGTCATTATAATTCATGTTAACCTCCTAAGTCATTCTCTTATATTTTATTATAACCAATAAAAATTCAAACACAAGAAACTTCACATTACAACATGGTAACATGAGATCACCTTTTCATCATTACCTGACGGTTGACTGCTGCTTGCGCGACAGCATGGCAATCGCCATTTCCTTTATCTTCGTATCCACTTCAAGGGCATTGATCTCCTGAATCATCTCAATCACGGACATATCCTTGCCCAAAGCCCCCATTCGGATTTCACCATTCCTGCCCGCTCTGTATCCGATCAGACTTTTGTCCGCTGTCGGAAAGGAAGCACCTTCCAAAATCGACATGATGGCATCGATAGGATCGTAATCATCAGCTATGTATTCACTGAAAAATTCCAGCGTCACTTTCCATTCAAGAGATCCATGCGCATTCGCAATATTCAGCGTTCTCGTTTCAAGGCATTGGCTGATGTCATAACCGCCATCGACATGCACTTCCAACGGATCAGAAAATCCTCTGAAGGCCAGAGCAACCGTCCTTCCATCGGGAAGCAAAGACCGGTCACCTTCCACTTTGACGTCAACAGTCAGCGCAATGCCGTAACTGCTTCGATGGTATTCCGCGGTCACAATCGTCTCGACAAAGCCTCCCTGTCTGTAGTCCTGCGTCCTCCCGTCATCTTCGTACATGACAAACCTGTTGTTTGCCCCCGGAAAAATATCGATAACCACCTTTTCCGGAAGTCGGACTCCATGCATTCCTTCCTCCGCAGTCAAGACACCTTTAGGAACAATAGCCCCCGCCTTGGCGAATACCGGCATCCTGTCCAACCCACAGTAACACAGGTTGTATTTGCCTCCGTCAAAACAGCTCCCATCGAAAAAGTCGAACCACTGACCTTCAGGCAGCCAAAACTTCCTTTTTGAGGTTTTCAAGGTTCTGTCCATCGGCTCGCATATAGGCGCAACCATCAGTTCCGTTCCGAACAGATACTGGTCCTTGGACTGATATGCTTCACTGTTGGTCGGATAGTCATAATACATAGGTGTCACCAAAGGCATCTCCCCGATGGAATTCAGTCGGTTGATGGAATAAATGTATGGAATCAGCTCGTGTCTTAGCCTCATGTAGTGGCCGACGATCTCCTCACATGTCTTCCCATGCCTCCAAGGTTCCCGTTTACCGTAGTAGTTGTTCGAGGTATGGAGTCTCATAATAGGACTGAACACTCCGAACTGAACCCATCTCGCATAGAGTTCATCATCTTCCATACCGTTATAGTGACCTCCGATATCATGGCTCCACCAACCGTAGCCGACATTCGCCGCCGTAGAGGTGAATTCAGGCTGGAAAGCCAGAGAATCCCATGTCACGATGGTATCACCCGAGAATCCAATCGGATACTTGTGGCTGCCAAGGCCGGACCACCTCGAAAAAACAAACGGTCTTCCCGAATCGCTCCTGCCATGATCCATGAAATGAAAATGATTCAACAAAAACAGAGGGTCAACTCCGTCCAAGGCTGTGTTGTTGCCCTGCTGCCAGTCAATCCACCAAAAATCAATCCCCTCTTCCTCATGGGGATGGTGCGCATATTCGAAGTATCCTTTCATGAATTTCGGATCGATCGGATCGAAGGGGATGGCTTCCTCCCTTTTAAAATCGACTTCCATAAATTCAGCAAAACTCTTATAGCACGTCTCGTGTCCTCTGATTCCCAAAGCCGGGTGCAGGTTTAGGGCTGTCGAAATCCCCCGTTGATGCATCATTTCAATGAAGGAAGCCGGATCCCCAAACAGTTCCCTGTTCCAGGTATAACCCGTCCATCCGCTGCCATACTTGTCATCGATATCCGTAACATGCCAATCCATGTCGATAATGCATACTGCAAGGGGAATCTTTCTCGATTCGAAAGCGTCCAGAACACCTTCAAGTCCAACCTCTCCATCCACGCCATCCAATGTCCGAAAAGTGCCACCAAGGTTGTGTCCTGGAAATATTCCATATCTCCAGATACCGGTTCCATGAACCGCTGTCGTCGTCGACTTGATCATCAGCGATGCTCTTGAAAACGGCTTTTCCTTGTGGTATGTGACAACAATCTTATCCGTATATATCTTCAGGATTTCACCCTTGTCTTCAACCCGAAAGTCCGGCGCTTCCTGATACCTGTTCCAGAAAATCTGTGTCGGCCGGTCTTCAAATACTCCTTCGGAATCGTATTCCAAACGCACAAAACATTCGGTCAGCATCGTTATTCTGAATTTATCTCCGTTGACAACCGCCTTCGGATTCACACTTCCCCTGTGGTCAAAGCGGTACTGTTTCAGAATATGGTCTCTGTTCTCCATGTTCATCCCAACTCCTTTTGATCTGTTTTATTTATCATTATTCTATAACAAATCAGGTCATATGGCTACAAAATGGGATGTTTCTGCATATTTTGTTAATACTGAAGAACTTTCCTGAACACTGAAAAGAGCCACCGAAACCGGCAGCCCTTTCAATATCATTCGTTATGTTATAAGCTGATTACATCATGCCCATGCCTGGCGCTCCGCCCATTGGCATCGGTGGTTCATCTTCCTTGATGTCAGCCACAACAGACTCAGTGGTCAACAGTGTTGAAGCTACCGAATTCGCATTCTGAAGTGCTGATCTGGTCACTTTGGCTGGGTCGATGATACCTGCTGTGACCATATCCACATATTGCTCTGTCAGTGCATCAAATCCAATACCGTTCGCGGATTCAAGCACCTTGTTGACGATGACAGATCCTTCCAGTCCTGCATTGGTTACAATCTGGCGAAGAGGTGATTCAAGCGCCTTGCGGATCAATTGAGCACCTGTTCTCTCATCACCTTCAAGCGTAGCGATCAGCTCATCAACAACCTTCGTCGCATGAACATATGCCGTACCACCACCGGCGATGATACCTTCCTCAACAGCTGCTCTTGTAGCTGCCAAAGCGTCTTCCATACGGAGTTTCTTCTCCTGCATTTCAGTTTCGGTAGCGGCTCCCACTTTAATGACTGCAACACCACCTGCAAGCTTGGCAAGTCTTTCCATCAGCTTTTCCTTGTCGAATTCTGATGTTGTTTCTTCAATCTGCATCTTGACTTGAGCGATTCTCGCTTCAAGATCCTCCGGAGCTCCTGCTCCGTCTACGATGATGGTGTTCTCTTTTTGTACTTTGATTGTCTTGGCACGTCCAAGCTGATCAATGGTCACTTCCTTCAGGTCAAGACCAAGCTCTTCACTGATGACGGCACCGCCTGTGAGGATTGCAATATCCTGAAGCATTGCCTTACGTCTGTCACCGAATCCCGGTGCCTTGACAGCGACACAGTTGAAGGTACCTCTCAGCTTATTGACAACCAATGTAGCTAGAGCTTCGCCTTCCACATCTTCTGCAATGATCAGAAGTTTTGCACCCGCCTGTACAATCTGCTCGAGTATCGGAAGGATTTCCTGGATATTGGAGATTTTCTTGTCTGTGATGAGGATAAACGCATCATCAAGAATCGCTACCATCTTATCCATGTCTGTTGACATGTATGGAGAAAGGTATCCTCGGTCAAACTGCATACCTTCAACAACATCAAGCTCAGTATCCATGGTCTTGGCCTCTTCGATAGTAATGACACCATCAATGGATGCTCTTTCCATAGCTTCAGCAATCATCAGACCGACTTCCTCATCTCCTGCGGAAATCGCTGCAACCTTGGCAATCTGATCCTTGCCTTTCAGTTCCTCTCTCATGGAGACAATTGCCTCTACCGTCTTATCAGTAGCTTTGTGCATTCCTCTTCTAAGGATGATCGGATTGGCTCCTGCAGCAACGTTCTTGATACCTTCCTGAATCATCGCCTGTGCAAGAACTGTAGCCGTAGTCGTACCGTCTCCCGCAACATCATTGGTCTTGGTTGCAACTTCCTTGACCAATTGAGCTCCCATATTCTCGAATGCATCCTCTAATTCGATTTCTTTCGCAATTGTCACACCGTCATTGGTGATCAGCGGTGTTCCGTACTTCTTGTCAAGAACCACGTTTCTTCCTTTAGGTCCGAGAGTGACCTTTACAGTATTCGCAAGTTGATCCACACCTCTCTCAAGTGCACTTCTTGCTTCCGCGCCGAATAAAATTTCTTTAGCCATTAATAATTACCTCCGTATCCAATCAATCTTCAACTACTGCCAAAATGTCGTTCTGACGGACGATAATCAGTTCTTCACCGTCTATCTTCACTTCAGTACCGGCATATTTAGAGTAGATTACTTTGTCGTCAACCTTTACCTGCATCTCAACTTCCTTGCCGTCAACAACTCCGCCCGGTCCTACTGCGATCACCTGAGCTTCCTGTGGCTTTTCCTTAGCTGCGCCAGGAAGTACGATACCTGATTTGGTAGTCTCTTCAGCCTCTAATTGCTTAATAACGACTCTGTCTCCTAATGGAACTAACTTCATAACTTACCTCCTAAATACAACTCTTTATTGTTAGCACTCTGTAATATCGAGTGCTAATCTACTACCTATAATATACGATAGGCCTATCTTTTGCAATACCTAATTCCAATTTTTATTCATTTTTAAGATTTCAGCCACTGCCCTTAACTCAGGTTGAATAATCTATGATATAATGAACAAAAACATGGAAGAAAAAGCTGAAGAAAAGGAGAAGGTATGGCTAAGGAAGAAATATATACGATACCACTTTGGGATGCAGTACGCAGCGATGACGAGTGTCCCTTCTGTCATATTGAAAACAAACTGGAGAAGGATGCCCTTAACTACTGTCTTAGTGATGCCTATATGCACAGCAATTTTCGCATTATCACAAATGCGATAGGCTTTTGCAGAAACCACTACACAAAACTTTATCAGTCCAGCAACAAACTTGGATTGGTCCTGATCAATCAGAGCTATACGATGGAGATGATGGAGCGTTTCAAGAAGGCGGCTGCCAATGCTGCGCCGATAAAGAAAGGTCTGTTCAAGAAACAGGCATCAACGAACACACCGATGGACGATCTGCTGAATACCCTTGAAAACGAATGTTATATCTGCAACCGCATCAACGAGACCATGGATAGATATTATGACACTTTCTTCTATCTATATAAGAAGGATAATGAATTTATTGAAAAAATCAACGAAACGAAAGGTTTCTGCATGCCCCATTACCTGAAGCTGCTTAAAACCGGTCAAACCAAGGCCTCACCTAAGGTTTTCACACAGTTCATGGAACAGACACTGCCGATTTTCGAAGCCAATATGAACCGTGTGTTGGATGACATGCAGTGGTTTGTCAACAAATACGACTACCGTTATGACAATGAGCCTTGGAAAGATGCCAAGGATGCTCCAAAAAGATCTGTACAGAAGATCAACGGCACCGTTTTGGAATGATTCTTCCTTATTCTAATCATCCTCTAATATTAGCTTAAGGCTGATATAACTAAATCCGGCTATACTGTACTTATCAACACCAGTCCACCACAATCACCTGAACAGCCCATGGAAAGGGGGATACATATGCTGGAGTTTTTAATTCTGATATTCGTACTGTGCATCGTCTTGGGTGCAGTCTTTAAGATAAGTATCGGCCTGCTGAAATTCACACTCGGAATCATCGGTGCACTTATCGTCATCATCTTTATCCCTGTGGGATTTGCTCTCTTGATACCGATTCTGATCATTGCTCTGGGTATCGGACTTCTGAAGGCCATATTCTAGAAGATACAAGAAAAGCTGCAGCGTCGTCGCTGCAGCTTTTTTAGTCTACTGTAATATTCTTCACTAAGGCAAAAGTCTTCAATAAAAGCATTGGCTATCAGGGTCATATCATATCCTGCCCCAATCTGCAATCCCTTGAAATACTCCTCATTGCAGGAATAGCGCCTGCCATTGACAACGACATAATAGCCACTCTCATCATGGATTTTGCTGTCCACCAGAAGGCATCCTTTTGTTACCATAAATCCCATCTGCAGATAAGTAAAAGCAAACATTCCCAGAAGACAAACGGATATGATCACTTTTCTCAGTACCTTGGGAATAAAAATATGGACGGATGCTTTCAGTCCTTCAAAACTCCAACGGTTCATCCAGTGCAGTATCTCCTGCAGGTATGCAAGGACCAATGCTGCAGCAGATACGGCTATGACAATCTTGACGATTCTGTGAATCACCATCATCTGATGTCCGAATACCGCTCCGGTACTGAACATGAGTTCATAGAAAGCCAATCCGCTGACAACAAACACAACAGATACTGCAAATATTACGAGATATTCAATTGTCCTTCGACTGTCTCTTAAACTATCCAATCATAAACCATCCTCAAAATCAATATCTCTGTATAAGTATAACCTATATGATACATGATTCCACTGAAGATGTACATGATTTTATTGTATTTTAGTTACTATGTATAGCATTTTTCTGAAAAAAGCCGCTCGACCAGATCCATATTCTCGGTTTTGATGACAATTCTGCGTGTCATCAGCTGCCCCCCCGCACTTGAGTTGTATTGTCGTCTTGCGCAACTTTTGATGCTTGTCGAACTCTTTCTTGAACGAGTATTCGTCGATACTATTCCAATCGATGAAGCATACACCGTCAATCACTCCGGATTCCAGTAACTTACTGCCACAAATCAACGAACAGATATAATACCACATCAAAACAATCAGATAGCCGGAACATGTCAACGCAACGGCCAAACTCAAGTCATGCCGCACACCAATCTCATATATCGCCAGCGACTACATCGTGACCATAAGCAACTTTACAACCCATTTGCCTCCAGCGACCATCATGTGGCTGATGCGGGTTGAATAATACCTCGGGCTCTTGATATAGCAAATGGTTTCTTCCATATAACCTTTCTTCCTGCCATATTGATAAACATGCCTCATAATCCGATACGAATCCCCAAAAAAGAAGATTGATCCAGCGATAAACATCACATATGCAAACACTCCCATTTAATCATCCTTTCCCTAAAAACTGCAACAAAAACAACATAATAAGATCATTTTATGCTCATTCATTCAAGTCTTCAAATTAATACGTATGGGAAAAATAGTCGTTATTATACACTCCCATTACTGCCCCAAAACATCCTAACCTCATCATAGGATATTATTGTTTTTATATATATTTTAGTATAGCATAACCATATCGATCATGCACATGCATTTTCAGGACATTTGCAACATATTTCAAGACAAAACGAGCATAGCATGAAATTGCTTCATGCTATGCTCAGCATCCTTTGTGTAGCCTCGTATCTGTCTGCAATCAACTGCCTTCCATAGCGGGAAAGTTTACTATAGCTTCTCTGTATCTTCGAATTCACCCATTCCATGCCTTCATCGATGCTCATCCCCTTCTGGTTATAGGCAAGATACAGCAGCGAAGGGACATTGTCGATGTGTGCCAAGGCATCTGCATCAGAGACGCACACCGCCTCAATACTTGCTTTTTCAAGGTTCAAACTCCCCCTGTGTGACATAATGCATTCCTTCACCAATTCCACCTTATCTTTCGGATAACCATACATCAACAATAGCTTCTCCGCTTCATAGGCCCCCTTTATATGATGGTTTCCATAATCGCTGTAATCCTTGATTCCGGCATAATCATGCAGCAAGGCCGCCAGCTGGACAACTTCAACATCAGCTCCGAGTTCCAACGCCATGATCTTGGCATACTCTGCAACACTGATGATGTGATGACTCCAGACTCCATATCCGAAACGGTTGTTCCTGCTTCTGCATGCACCTTCAACTTCCATTGCAATCAAACTAATTATATTCATAATCACACACCCTTTGAGCATTTTGACATGCTGAATATCCGCATGCCTTTCCTTAAGTACATTATACCAAACCGAACATATGTTTGCAAACATATGTTCTTATTTTGCGATTATAATATACAGGACTATGTTCAAGGCCTTCCAATGCCTCCCATGCATTCATTTCTAGATGAAAGCTACAGGATTCTATGGTATAGTTGTGGTGATACGAGTAAAAGCTGCATTACAGTCATTCATTTAATCCAGACAATAAGGAGATCTTATGAAAAACATAAAACTGGTTGCCCTTGATGTTGACGGCACCATGACCAACGGAGAAATCATCTACAACGAACAGGGTCATGAAACCAAGGTGTTCAATGCAAAAGACGGCCTATGCATCCATGAAGCCATCACTCAGGCCTCAATATTGCCATCATCACCGGAAGGGATTCACGAATTACCCAAAGGCGAGCGGAGGAACTGGGTATCAACTACCTTTATCAGGGCATCACGAATAAGGCCCCTATCCTTCAGGAAATCTGCGACGACCTCGGTATCACACCTGAGGAAGCCGCATACATCGGTGATGACATCAACGACTTGAGCGTCATGGACATTTGTGGTTTTACTGCATGCCCCAATGACGCAGCCAAAGACATCACTCTCAGAGTAAACTTCGTCTCCAATTATGACGGTGGAAAAGGCGCCGTTCGAGAAGTGCTTGAGATGATCATGAAAAACCAAGGCATTTGGCCCGTGTGACCAATCATTCGGACCGCAGATAATCATCGATACCTCTAGCTGCACGGTGACCATCTGCGACTCCGTTGATGATGTCAGGACCACGAACAATATCACCGCCTGCAAACAACCAATCGACACCTTCCACCTGTCCGTCCGGTTTCGTTATGATCTTGCCTCTGCTGATTTGAATCTTTGCCTTCAGTTCATCCGTAAAATAAGGATGGTCATTCATCTGGCCGATACAGACATACACCTGACTGCCACCAATCACCTTGGTATCCTCTTCATCAAAGTTCGGACTGAAACTACCCTCCTGGTCAAAAACAGAAAGGCATCTCTTGATTTTCAAACCTGTGATGACTGGTTCATCGCTTTCAGCGTCCAGTTCCACAGATACAGGTCCATTTCCGAAATGATAGTAAAGACCTTCTTCCTCACCTTCCTCTATCTCATCCAAATCGGCTGGCAGAATATCCCTCGTTTCCAGAGAGACCATGCTGACATTTGATTCGCCGTATTTTTCCTGCTGCAGACGGACCAGCGTTCTCGCCACATCAAAGGCGACATTTCCGCCTCCGATGACAATCATTTCTTCACTTATATCCGGTATTTTTGCTATACCTCGCTGATAATCCCTTGTATGCGCAAGCAGCTCCATCGCGTACCTCACATCTTCATGCCCAATATTCGGTATGTTCAACGACCTTGATATCGGGTAACCGGTTGAAAGAAATACCGCATCGTGATCTTTCCGGATTTCCTCAAGGGATATATCCACACCCACTTTTGTATTCACATGGAATCTGACTCCAATCTTCTCAAGAAGGTCGACATCCTTGTCGAGACGTTCTTCCGGCAATCGGTAAATCGGTGCTCCGTATCTTACGATGCCACCGACTTTCGCCTTCGCTTCATAGAGATCCACTTCATAACCGAAGGTCCTCAGATAATAGCTGCAGCTCATTCCTGCAGCTCCGCCTCCGATGACGGCAATCCTGCCTTTGCCCACTTCAGACACCGGTGCCATGACAACCTTCTCATACATCTCTTCCGGTGCATTGTCGACGATATAGCGCTTCAGCCAACGTATAGCTACAGGTTCGCCCCGCTGACCGATGGAGCAGACCGATTCACATTTATGGGTACAGATACTGCCGCAGACTCCCGGCAGCGGATTCGTCTTGTACAGGTATTCAAGCCCCTCTGCGATATCACCTTTCCAGATGGATTCGATATATTGGGGAATATGCATGTTCGCCGGGCAGGTCTTGGTGCACACCTCGCAGCCGACGCATCTTGATGCCTCAATCTTGGCCTGCTCCAGTGAATAACCTCTCACGATCTCGATGAAGGACTTCTTCCTGCCAGCATCCTCCATCACCATTTCAGGTCTTTCAAGGTCCAGAAGATCGGAAGACTCCGTCTTCTGATATCCGAATCCGGTGCCTTCACCGTTGACAGACGCCTCTGTCGGCATCATGTAGTAATCTTCAGGATTAATAGAGTTATACAGATATTCTCTGGTCATGTTCAAACTTCCGGTTGTGCATATGTCAACACAGAGTGCGCAAAACAGCACCGCCCATAATCGATAGTCGGTCTTTCGGGATAAGATCCTTCCTCATCGGGAATTTCCTCCCTCTTCACCATATGAATGGCCTCCGTCGGACAGACTTCAGCACATGTTCCACATCCGATGCACTTTTCCCAGTCGTTCACATGAAAACCTCTTGAATTTTCCGGGCCGACACGTGGATGGTCGAAGATATCGACGATTGGCACGGTTACAGGTTTTCTGACAGCATATTTCCAGCTCTTGATCGGACTGAAGAAATTCTTTTTCTTTTCCATGACATCCTCCTATCGGTCAATCTCCGGTGAACAGATTCCCATCGTATCGAACCAAAGAGGTGCATCATCCATCCTGACTCCCGGCATGTACTTTTCGATACCGAGAAGCCCCTGAGGATAACTGGCTCCTCTTACTGCCACACGGTAGGGTCTGATACTGCCGTCGGAGACCATATAATAACCGAACTCGCCTCTACTGGATTCAACTGCTGAATAGACCTGACCTTCCTTCACTGTCCATTTGAGAGCACTGCCTCTTGACAGTTTCACATTCGGCTCACCTTCCGGGATGCCATCAAGGACCTGTCTAATAATTCGGATACTCTGGAACACCTCAAGATACTTCAGCCTCATCCGCGTATAGGCATCCGAGTAGTCAGCTGTCGGCACATCGAAGTCCACCTTGTCATAACGGGCATAAGGCGTCACCTTCCGTACATCATAAGGTTCCCCCACTGCTGAACGCATCCCGATTCCGGTAACACCCAAATCCCACACAACTTCAGCCGGCAGCAAGATGTTGTCGACAATTCTCGCCTGTATGGTCGGATTCTTGAATATCAAGTCATCGTATTCCGGCAGACGTCTTTCAAGATCATCCACGGTTTCTCGTATTAGCTTGTCGATACCGGCAGGCAGATCTTTCCTGACACCGCCAGGTATGATATACATATGATAGATCCGGTGCCCCGTGATCGCCTCAAATATATCCAGAAAGCGATCCCTGTCCGCCTGGGCCCAGTACATGGCCGTATAGAGGCCGGTCGGTCCGCCGATGCCGCCAAGGCTCATCATATGGATGGAGATCCTGGCCAATTCAAGAATCAGCATGCGAATATAATGTGCCTTTTCAGGGATATCAATCCCGTTCAGGACTTCAGCTCCCTGGGCAAAACACATCTCATTGATGTCCGGCTCCACAACGCATACCCGGGGTATCAAAGCAACATTGTTCATCCAAGTGCGGTTTTCCATGGATTTCTCAAAACCGCGGTGCAGCATCCCGGGGACCAGTCTGGATTCCTTGACGATATCCCCTTCCACATACATATGGACGGAAGCGTTCCCATGCATCCCCGGATGCTGAGGTCCAAGGAACAGTTTAATCTCTTTCAAATGGCTCACCTCCCGGTTCTCCAAAGCTCGTAACATACTGCCGTTTGATGTATTTTCTGTCGGAGTACGCCCTGGCATCGAAATCTTTTCTCAGCGGCGGGATGTCATCCCATCGTTCAAGAAACAGCTGCTTCAACGCATCTTCATTCCCTTCAAAACTATCCCGAAAACTCATGAACTTCACGTTCGTAGTATTTCGCTCCGTTATAGATTCCCGTTGCTGTCGTAAACCTGGCCCCTTCCCTGTCAATCTTCACCCGAAGGATGATTCTCACACCTCTTGTCCAGTCAAAGACATTGAAGATAAGCTGGAACTTATTCTCACTCGGCCAGTCAACACAAGTCAGTGCCGACAGCTGCCTGAAATTCGAGCTCTTGAGAAAGGACAACGCTTCATGGAGATTGCTTTCATCCATATCGACGGCTACCTCATGGTACTGGACATAGTTGATGTCCAAAAGGTCAAACCGGGCTTCCAGTTCACGGATCACCTCCACGGCTTCCGGTTTGCTATTCATGGAATTCATCATGGATCATCACCTCCCCGAGGGCTTCCTTCTGATTACGTTTGTACCACTCGTATCTCGCATGGTAATCCTTCCAACCGGAGGCTTTTCCGGATTCGATCAGCTTGATCAAATCATTGAATCCGTTCATTACAGCTTCCGGTTTCGGCATGCACCCTGCAATGTACAGGTCAATCGGCACATACTGGTCCAGCTGATTGATGACGGCATGGGAATCATGATAGATACCGCCGTTGATGGTACAGGGTCCAAAACCGACAACGTATTTCGGTTCACTCATCTGCTCATAAGTATAGATCAGCCTTCTCAGTGTCTTAAGACTTAGATAGCCCGTTATCAGGAGAACGTCTGCCTGTCTGGGAGTTGCCATCGGCCCCATCCCGAGACGCTCCATGTCATAGCGGCTGGTCATTGCCTGTGGCAGCTCAATCGCACAGCAGCCTGTACAATACATGAGCATCCACATGGAATTGGCACGAAAATAGTTCGCAATGCGACTCCAGTTCTTCTGCCTGACTTCCTGGTTGACAGGTCCATTGGCGCTTTCGGAAACCCTCATCCTGTGCTCCAGCTGACCTTTGTTTTCCAAATCCTTCCTGATCTTCAAATTGATTTCATCGCTGTACATGCCGCTAGGGGCGTCGATGATGCTTTTTGACCTATCCTTACTCCGGTTGTCTTTTTCTTTCTTCCTGCTCATCCATCACACCCCCCAACCGAATACAATCAGCATGGCTGCCTGTGCCAATGCCAAAACGATAGGCACTCTATAGTAGAACACCACAACTTGGTCGATTTTAAAACGGCCAAGCACGTTGCTGATATAACTTGCCAGTGTATAAACCGCAAAATACTTGATCAGAAAACCAAGTATCGTCGAACCGCCGCCAAGGAACAGATTCACGAAAAGACTGATTTCGACAAAGGTCGCAATCTCATGCATGATCATCAGCATGCCAAGCTGTTTGCCACCGTATTCAACCATCGGCCCCGACGCCAATTCTGCAGGTGCGATATAAGTATCGAAGGGCTTCTTGCCCAACATGCCCATCAGGGACGTGAATCCGACAATGGTTCCGACCGGCATGACGATCAGGTTCCAGCTTCCGGCCTGCTGGATGTCCACCAGGTAGGAGATGGAACTGGTACCTCTGACGTTGATCAACGCAATGATGACAATCATGAAGGGCACTTCATATCCCACCATCTGGGTCAGAGCACGCATGACACCGATGCCGGCAAGAGGGTTTCCCGAACCTACCGAACTCATGGCCATTCCGAGCATCCCCACCGCGAACAGATAAACGAAGATGAAGAAATTGTCATATCCGGGAAAAGCCGCTATGCCTGCAACCGGCATGAACATGGCTGTTCCGATGATGCCGGCAAGAGCCATGATGACCCCGAAGTCGTAGACCCATCCGTGTGTGATGCTGCGCTTGCTGAGAAGTTTGAAGATGTCCCTGAAATTTTGATACCAGACAGGTCCATATCTTTTTTGCATCCTTGCCACCGTTTTTCTTGTGATGCCACTGACAGATGTCTGCAGCGCCCATCCGCCAAATGCGACGGCAAATGCAATCAGAAAATTCACTATCGTCATAATCTATCACCCCACATCAGCAAAATCAGCGTTAACAGGATCCATAGCACACCCCGCGACGGGTATCTGGCAAAGAAGAAAAACCGGATGAACCTCCCAAAATCCTTCACCCTTTGAACCAGTCCGGCATAAAGCCCGACAATATCCGGATGCCTGGCATACAGACGTTCAAAGGGAGCATAGAAACTGAAACTGTAATGGTACAGTTCCGGCGTATACATGAATTCACCGGCGGTGTATGTATCCATCAGCCCAACTCTTCTGGATTTTGGCGCTGCAAGGAAGATCAGTAGGGCAATCACGAAGCCGAAAGCGAATATGCCGGTAATCAGCGTGGCATGAAGGTCGCCGTTGCTGCCATGAATGACAAGCCCTGTCGTCTCCACAAGGCTATCAAATCCAAGCGCCTGCTCTATCTTTGCCGTATAGCGAATCACACTCACCGGAAAGATACCGTAGAACAGACTGATGCCTGACAGAATGACCATCGGTATCACCATACCGACAGGCGCTTCCTTCACCTCATAGTGTTGTGGCTTCAGCTGACCTAGAAAAACGGCTGACAGCGGCCTGAACACATACAGGAAGGACCCTACCGATCCAATGAACATGGCCGCAAGGATGAAGAAAAGCCCTTCCCTTGCCAAGGCTGAAACAGCAGCCATTTGGAGATGAATCCCGCCATCGGGGGAATGCCAGCCATGGAAATAATGGCAATCAGATATACGGTATACGTGATTGGCATCCTATGGATCATACCTCCAAGTTCGCTCATCTTCGTGGTTCCTGTTCTGTATGAAACAGCTCCGATAGCCAAAAAGGCCGCAGCGGATGCCACTGCGTGGGCAAAACGTGGAACAGCGCTCCACTCATGGCCATCTGACTGTACATCAGGATACCGATAAGAATATAGCCTGCATTGGCTACGGATGAGTAAGCCAGCAGCTTTTTGGCATCCTCCTGACTGATTGCCATCAACGTACCGACTATGATGCTGATGGCGCCCAGGAGCATCATTCCGTAGACAAGTATCGGGATGTCGAATACTTTAAGCTGTCCTTCAAAAGCCTCATAAACAGGCAGCAACGTTGATACCAGTATGGCTGCAAATGCCCCGAGTTTCACCAGCCCCCCTGAAAGGATCGGTGAAAAGGTATCCGGTGCATTGCCGTGAGCCATCGGCAGCCAGATATGAAACGGAAAGACTCCAAGCTTCACAAACCCCGCCAGGAGTATCATGACAAAGGCTGTTGCTGCCATTCCAGGGTCTTTGGCCGCTATGGCCAGCACATCCCTGATGATGAAAGTTTCATATTTTGCATACAGCATGAAAATGGCATAGAGCATCGTGAATGAGCCGAAAGTGCTCATGGCATAGTACACTACGGAGGCATTCCTGGACTTGCCAAAAGGCACAATGAACAGTGAGGACCATACCACAAGTTCCCAGAAGATGAACAGAACGATGAAGTCTTCAGCCATGAAGACGCCTATCGTCCCTGCAAGGGAAAACAGGTACAGCATATTATAGGCGGCCGGATACAATATCCTGTCCATCCAATACGGATTGAAAAAGGATACCATCGAATAGACCACCAGCATGATGATGGTGAAGAACCATCCAAGCGGAGTCACCGAAAAACTCAATATGCCGATGGAGTCATAGGCTCCGATGCCGTCACCTTCAACAAGGAAAACAGCCAGGGCACCCAGGGACGCAACAATAGTAACAGCAGCGCCGGCAACCTTATGAAACGTCGAAATGTAATAAGCGACCAGTCCAGCAATGAGAAGTGTTAGAATCATACCTATAACCGTCAATGTTTCATCCCTCCTTCCAATCGGATATATTCGGTCACAATGTTGTTGTTCAAATCCGCACCCGCCTCATCAGCCCTATCTATGGCGAGGTCAGGAGAAATACCAAGAACCAGCAGCGACAGGCTGATCAGGAGAATGACCATACATACCAGGCGGCTGATATCATAATTCAAAGGTGTGACCGCATCCTTATCGGCCTTCTCTCCTTCGCCTCCAGGATTCCAAAGTTTCACGAGCATCCGGATGATATAGGCTCCTTCCACAAGTGATGTTGTCAGCAGAATCGCAGGCAGAACATAGTCGCCGCGTGAAAAGATACCGTAGAGGACATTCAGTTTCACGAAGAAGCCGAAGAATAGAGGCAGGCTTCCTACAGACAAGGCAGCTGCTGTAAAAGCAAGTCCATTCAATGGATTCTTAAGAAAGATACCGGAAAGCGCCTCAACATGATCCCTGTTGCCGATTTCGTGATTATAGATGGCTTCAAAGGCGGTATGCTCCTGCTCCATATGGCTGTTGGCCATGGTGCCTGCGAGGGTGAACATCACAAATTTGGCGATAACATTCGCAAAAACAACAAGAATCGCCAGACTGCCCAGTCCGTTCAGAAAGAGTAAAGCTGCCAGCCCTGACTGGGCGATGCTTGAATACAGTAATACCTGCCTGAGCTCATGGTTGAAACGCAGAAAATTCTCCGGCGATAACCGTCAGAACAGCAACCGTACTGAGGAGAAGCCTTATCTCATCATCCATTGGAAACACGTGTGTAAACAGACGGCCGAAAACCATCAGCATCACGCCCGAATAGATGGAGCCGATCAGTGCTCCCACCAGCGAATCGCTGTGTCCGAGCACGCCTTTGACCCAACCGTTGAAAGGCAGTAATTTCGTTTCAACAGCCAGACCGCAGAATATCATAATGACCGGTATATAGTTAACCAAGTCTCCCGCCTTCGCCATCTCCTCAGACATTTTCCCCATGTTCAATGTCCCATACTGGCTGTAAAGGAGAATCACCCCGAAAAGGTACATGGAACTGCCCACCATGGCGATGACCATATAGTTGAACAGATGATGCAGCCGCTTGTTGACGGATACGATGATGAAGGCCGCAATGACGCTGATTTCAAGGAAGACAAAAAGATTGAAGAGGTCACCTGTCATCAGCAGGCCGTTCAATCCGGCAAGTGCAATCAAAAGAACCGAGGATATCCCTGCAAGCTTCGGCAGGTTCAATAGTATCAGAGCGGCGAACATGAGGTTCAATGCGATAATGGCATATAGTGAATAACTGTCAATCACCAAAACGATACCGTAAGGCGGAGTGTGGTTTCCCAAATGGTATATGCCCTTTTCCACAGAAAATACCATGAGGGCATTGAGCTGAACACCAGCAACCGCAATCGCTTTTGCCTGCTTTTTGAACATAACTGAAAGAAATCCCAGAAAAAGGGGCATTGCTGCAAGCATTACAGGTCGTATCATTTGGTTCCCCCCATTTCATTCAAGTCAAAGGTGCCATGCTGTTGATACAGTTTTCTGGCTACCGCCAGCATAATGGCTGTTGTTCCTACTCCAATCACGATGGCTGTAAGAACCAGCGCCTGCGGTAGGGGATCGGCAAAGTTTTTCGCTCCACGGTTAGCATCGGTAATGATAGGTGCTATGGTATTGTCACCATATCCGACAGCAATGATAAAAAGATTCAAGCCGATTTCAAGAATATTGACGGCAACTATCATCTTGATGATATGACGGTTGGTAAGAAGTCCATACACACCTACAAGCATTAGGATCACGCCAATCAAATGCATCCATCACACCTCCTCTTTCATAAAACGGTCAAGGATTCCGACAAGTTCAGACCCGACCTTCAGACCGATGAGAATATAGATGCCAGGAATCAGTCCTCCGCTGAAAAGCGCCCCGATTTTCCCGGTATCAAGAACGTTCTCAAGAAAATAGCTTCCGAAAAGGATACCCGCCATACCAATTAGCACATAGACAGAACCTGCTGTTCCTTCGAGTATTCTAAATCCCACCATTTTCGCCCTGAAAGCGTCGTCACTGATGTATTTCAACAAAACGGCAGCGCCTATGAGCGCGCCTCCCGGAAAGCCTCCTCCCGGTGTCAGATGTCCATGTATGATCATATAGACTCCTACAAGCAGTATCAGCCCGAACAGAAGATCCGTACCTACCTTAAGGAAAAAACTCTGATTGTGTTTTGACCGGACTCTCGTTTCCAGTCCGCCAAATATGAGTGCTACGCCCAGACTGCTGATAAAAGCACAGTCACTTCACCCAGGGTGTCAAAAGACCTGTAATCCACCACAACCGAAGTAACCATATTCGCTGATCTGGGTTCTTCCACATAATAACGTCCGTCCACATCAGACAGCGGTTCCTTATTAAATTTGAAGCTGCTGCCGAACATGCCGGTGAAAAGGATGCCAAACAGCAGTCCTGTAAGAATGATCGCCATCATCTTTCTCACCTGACATCACCGCCTTTCTCAATCGGCCCGTCAGTACCCGGAGTTCCGTGTACATCCAGTTCTTCGAGTGTCGCTTTCTTGACTGCAGTAGTCTTGTTGACACCCATCAGCGTAAAGACGAAAAGAGCCGTCACTAGCCCAGATCCGATGACCGCCTCGGTGACAGCCACATCCGGAGCATTCAAGAGGATGAATCCTACAGCAGCAAGAAGACTGAGCAAGGAAAGGTATATGACACTGTTGATCATCTTTTTGGATTCGACTGCCAGAACAGCTACGATGATCATAGCAATACCGACATCCAATTGAAGAAATTGCTGCAGATTCATTTTGCCACCCCTCTTTCTCCGTTCTTGTAGGCGGTCCTTGCAAGAACAGAACTGCCGATGGGATTTGTCAATGCGATAAACAGAATGATGACCAGGCACTTGATCAGCCAGGCCGGCTGGTGGATGCCCACTCCTAACAGTACGGTGAAGGCACCGAGGGTTGTGGCTTTGGTACCCGCCTGAATCCGGTTGAAGGCATCAGGCATCCTAAGAAGCCCCACTCCAGCCAAAACATAGAACAAGCTGCCGATAATCATCATTATCCAACCGATAGTTTCATTGATCATGACTTGCCCTCCATATATTTTGCCAGAATAATAGTTTCAAGAAACGCCAGAATACCATATACAATTGCGATATCCAGATACAGACCGTTTTCGAAAATGACCGCAAGAACCGCTATGCTTCCTACAACCATGATATTCATCGTATCCAGACTAACTACACGGTCCACAACGGAAGGCCCCTTAACCAAGCGTATGAAGCTCAGCATCAGACCGATACCGATAAGAATCAAAACGACTACCATCATTTCTCGATCCCTCCCAACCTTTTCTCAAAATCACATGCAATATGCTGATAATACTCTTCGGCAGTCTCCCCTTTGACATCGACCCAATGAATCAGCAGTTCATCCTCATCGACATCAACGGTCAGTGTACCCGGTGTCAAGGTGATGGAATTCGCCAATATCAGTTTCGATACATCTTTGCCAAGACCTGTACGGATCTTGACAAAGCCGGGACGAATCGGCAATTTGGGATCCAGAACGATTTTAGCCAGGCTTATATTGGCCTGAATGAGTTTGACAACAAAAAGAGGCAGATACAGGAATATGAATTTGACTGCTGCAATGACGATTCCCACTCCGAACTCATAGGCAGATGTATTCCGGATGAGATAGGCGATGACCAGGGAGACCACTCCCCCAACCAGCATTTCCTGGGTATTCACGCCAGACAGGGCAATCCATACTGCATACAGCACAACAAATGTGGATAGCATTCGTTTCATTCATTCCTTCCTTTCCATATGAAGCAGCTCAAATCCGCTTCCATGTGTCAGCTGAATGACGGTTGCAAAACTTTGTGAAAAAAATTGACCTAAAGACTCATTGAAAAAAGAATTGACTCGAGATAACTAAATCAGTTAATTTGAATAATACGATTATATGTATAATACCATTGTACAAAATAAGGTATAAAAAGTCAAAATAGAAAAAAAATTTCATGCACATTGCACATTCCTGCGCCACACATCCTGCAGCACCTTAGCCAAGCGATGCATTTCCTTCATTTCCACTCTCCCTCACCGAAATATAGAGTTATCATAGAACGTATATTGTGTTATAATTGTATGGTTATATTTTTATGTATTATAATTGATTGTATATGAACTGTTGCATAGAGACTTCCCTCTGAAAGTACAGGGATTAAACATATGCAGCCATCAACAATAGAGAAGGAGATATATTGAATGGTTAAACTGACTGAATACAGCCATGGTGCAGGCTGCGGATGCAAAATCGCCCCTGCCATTTTAGATACGATACTTCAGACATCCCAGGAGGCGGTCATCGATCCGCAACTGCTTGTCGGCAATTCAAGCAAAGATGACGCTGCCGCCTATGACCTTGGCAACGGAACCAGCGTTCTCAGCACTACTGACTTCTTCATGCCGATTGTAGATGATCCCTTTACATTCGGCAGAATAGCTGCAACCAACGCTTTGAGCGATATCTACGCCATGGGAGGAAAGCCGTTGATGGCCATTGCGATATTGGGCTGGCCTATCAACACCTTGGATCCGGAAATCGCCCAGACAGTTGTTGACGGCGGTCGCAAGGCATGTTTCGATGCCGGCATCACCCTGGCAGGCGGCCATTCCATCGACTCACCAGAGCCGATTTTCGGTCTTGCGGTGACCGGAATAGTGGACAACGACAAGCTGAAGCAGAACAACAAGGCTCTTCCCGACTGTGATATCTATCTGACCAAACCCCTTGGCATCGGTATCCTTTCAACCGCTCAAAAGCGCAAGAAAATTGAACCTGGACATATCGATCCGGCCATCGAAGCCATGTGCACCTTGAACAAAGTCGGCTATGAGATTTCAAAGCTGGAAGGTGTATGTGCCGTCACCGACGTGACAGGTTTCGGCTTGATGGGGCATCTTGGCGAGATTTGCGAAGGCAGCAGCATTTCTGCCACCATCGAATACGGCAAGGTTCCCTTCCTGCCCAACACCCACAAGTATTATGAATTGGGGTGCATTCCAGGAGGAACAAGGAACAACTTCAAAAGCTACGGCCACACTCTTGGAGACATGAACAAGGAACAGGAAATCCTCCTTTGTGACGCCCAGACTTCAGGCGGGCTCTTGTGCATCGTTGAGAAAAGTGCCTCCGAAGAGTTCAGAAGCCTTGCCAAAGAGTATGGTCTGGACCTTTCACCTATCGGCTCGACACATGATCAACGCGAAAACTGATCTACGTTAAATAAGAAAATAGGATGGAATACATATGAAACTGAGAACAACGAGTGATTTTAAGTCAATCGTATTGAACGAGACGCCGTTGATTGACGTGAGGGCTCCGATTGAATTTGAAAAAGGGGCCTTCCTCAATACAGTCAACATACCCATCATGGATGATGTGCAGCGGCATGTCATCGGAATAAAATATAAGGAAGAAGGCAATGAAAATGCCGTCGCTCTTGGACATCAGTTGGTCAGCGGCAAAGATAAGGCTGATAAGATCGATAAATGGACTTCCTATATCAATGAGCATCCGGATGCGATGGTCTATTGTTTCAGAGGAGGCCAAAGGTCGAGAATCGCCCAAGAATGGATCATTGAATCCCTGGATAGAGAGGTTCTTCGACTCGAAGGCGGTTTCAAACGTTTCAGGAATTATCTGCTTGATGCATTTGCACCAGAAAACCAGAATTTCACGCCGATCCGTCTCGGCGGCCAGACGGGCAGCGGCAAGACGCTGATGGTCTATCGTCTTGAGCACTCTATCGACCTTGAAGGTATCGCCAATCACAGGGGCAGTGCTTTTGGAGGTTATATCACACCTCAGCCGAATCCGATCAACTTCGAGAATCATCTGGCTTACCGTCTGATCCAGCAGCAGGCTAAGGGATATTCACATCTGGTGTTTGAAGATGAAGGTCGCCACATCGGCAGATGTTTCATTCCAAAGATGTTCTCCGACCATATGCGTGAATCACCTCTGGTTGTCGTCAATGTACCGCTTGAGGAACGTGCTTCAAACATCCTCAAGGAATATGTCGTCGATTCCCAACAGCGTTATTTGAACGCCTTTGGTGAAGAGGCAGGTATGGCCAATTGGCTGAATTACATATTGGACAGTGTCAATAAGGCCAAGAAACGCTTGGGTGGCACACGGCATAAGAATATGGTCGAATCCATCAGAAATGCCTATGATCTGCAAAAGAAAACCGGGTCAACCGATGGGCATTTTGACTGGATTGAAGAATTCCTGCGCGAATATTATGATCCCATGTATGAATATCAGCTGGCCAATAATTCCAAATATGTAGAATACTCCGGGACCACCGAAGAAGTCATCGGCTACCTGAATCACCTCATCGGCAAGTAATGGTGGATTCACCTTTCTGAAAAAGCTGTGCTCTCAGCAGGAAACTTCTTTCCTGACTGAACCTCCACTGATAATACCTTTCCTGAACAACATAAGCATACTCTGACATATTCATCAATCCGTAACTGCCAAGGCCTATCCCATAGGCCTTTTCATATGCCTCGATTTCCTTTTGGATAGCTTCTTTCGACTTTTCGACAAATCGGTTCTCTTCGATGATATCGGAAAGGACATATGCCCTTCCTCCCTGCTTCAGCAGCTGGAGAAGGTTTCTGTTAAAGGCGTCAATGACATAGGTCATGTTCTGCAGCATTTCACCGCTGACCTTATCAAAACCATCCATTTTTCCAAAGCGACTCACCATTCAGGGAACAGCAACTGAGTATAAACCGGCAGCAGAATAACAAGATCAAAACATCCCGTATACCTTCCAACGTACTCCAAGTCTTTCATCCCCTCTACAGCACTACTGAAAAAAGACTTGATGCCTCTCATATCCAGGTGTTTTGAAAGCATGTCAAACTGATGTTCCATACCGGTGCTGCCGATATAATCAAATGCTTCAAGATGAACATTCCCTTCTGCCATATCATGGAAGACCAATCCCCTCTTCATCCCTTCCATATCTATATCTGTGAGAAACAGCCTTTCAACACAGGCTTCAGCAACAATCATCGGATAATCCACATCAAGCATATTCCCTGCTGCCATGACCAGCACATCGTTACAGCCGTCTTCACGAAGCAGTGCAAGGATATCTCCGGTCAGTGCCTTTCTATATTTTTCAAACCAGTGGTAACTTCTTTCCATGGATTGGGACCTATTCAGTTGACTATAAAATTCTTCACTCATGATTCCCTTATCGAATGCAGATGATTCGATATCCTCCTTCTTCAATGAGTTTAACATACAAAGGCAAATTTCATCAAATCCATCATCTGACAATGAATTAAGCGCAAATTTCATCATGCTTTTATCTGCAATTTTCTGTCATAATATGAATATGCAAGTATACTTATGAAATTATGATATGAGGAGTGATTCCATGAAATACAAAATCACCAAAGGCTCCACCATCGTTCTTGCCGGAGTAGCTCCTACGAAACGGTTGAGGCCACGAAGAAGAAGCCCAGGAAGGTCACCATTGATATGGATTTTGATTTTCCAAAGAGCGATATCAAGATCGATGTGGAAGCATTGAAGGAAAAGGCTAGAAAACATGCGGCAGAAGTCAAGTCCCAAGCCGCAAAAGCGAAAGCCAAAGCAGCAGAGGCCATGAAGAAGGATTCCGTTCATATCCACTGGGATTCGGATGATTTTATCAACGGAGTCTCAGAGAACATGAAAGCTTTCGGCAAAAGCATGGAGCGATGGGGCGAGAACTTCGAGAAGAATATGGGGCAATGGAGCAAGGATTTCGAGAAATCCATGGAGAAATTCAGCGAAAAGATGGAACAGTTCGGTGAACATCTGGATGAAGAACTCTCCGACAGGATAAAAGTCTATACATCAAGGATGAACGACCACTGGTCCGGGGAACACACGATGGATGACTATTCGAAATGGCAGCTCGAGTCCCTGTTCAGCGATCTCTATGATGAAAGTCAAGCCGTTCAGAATGCAGACAGGAAACCTGAACGCTTCTATGAAGTGCAGGTTTATGACCTGAAGACCCCGATGAATGACCAACTGCTCTTCATCGGATGTCAAATCGATGAAGCCGAAGACATACCACACAGTTTTGTGACCCAGCATCTGACTGCAGAGAAATGGCTCGTTGCCAAGATGACGAAGGAAGAGTATCTCAAAGACTGGCTCCATTCACTTGAGAAAGTCGAAAAGATGAAGGATTACGAGATAGAACAGTACTTCATCATCCGCCATTTCAAGGACAAGCAAGATCAGAAGACCAAGAAAATCAAGGTTTACATCCCCCTTAAATCCAAGGCATAACCAAAGCGCAAGGAAGAGATGCTATGAACGGTCAAATCAGCGCCATCATGAAGGCGATAGAATATATTGAAAATCATATAAAGGATACTCCAAACATAGGGGAACTGGCTGACTGCGCAGGTTTTTCAAAATACCATTTCACCCGTCTGTTCAAGGAGCTCACCGGAATCAGTCCCTATGACTACTACCGCGGGAGAAAGGTCACAGAAGCCATAGGTTATCTGGAGTCCACCGGATGCCGTATCATCGATGCGGCATTCGAATACGGATTCAACAGTCCCGAGGTATTCACACGTTCCTGTTTGAGCGCCTTTGGCAAATCCCCAGTCAGATCAAGAAATCCCTGTCGTTGGGTATCTTTGAAGGCCTACCCATGCTGACGGAGAAGCAGCTGATGCTTAACTGCGAATACAGTGATCTGAAGCCGGCATATGAAACGATGCCCGACCTGTTCCTGAAAGGAGTCGCCTATTCAAGCAGCACATACAGCGACACCGTCGACCTGAACAATCCGACCATACAGACGCTCTTTCAACCAAACGGTATGGTCTTCCATCTCCACTGGCAGGCTTCCGACCAACCCGGATACCATCACTTGATCGGTTGCATGATGGAACCCGACAGTCTCGAAGAGGATTTCTCAACTTATGTTTATAAAAGGATTCCCGAATTCGACTACCTGATATTCCCCTTCGACTTCGATAGAAAGGAGCTCGATTCCATGAAAGATTACATATACGAATATTTCCTGCCGAAATATGGATATGTCAGTGACAGGGTATACAATATCGAAGCTATCCGACTGGATGAAAACCGTTTGCCGGTCAAGTCATCCCTTTACGTGCCTGTAGGCCAAAAAAAAAGACGTTCCTAAAAGGCACGTCTTTTATCCTCTAACCAGATAGTCCAGCAGTAATACTGTATCTTCCGGCTCAGATAGTACTAATTCAATTTCTTCAATCTTCGGATCGTTGAACATTCCAGTCAAGGAAATATATTGACACAACTTGGATTTAAGATTCAAGCGGTCACCCTGTGCTGTCAAAAGCTCAACTCTACCTTTGCACTTGTCCACTGTGGAAAAGAAACCATCCACATCTGTGATATTCTTGATGATCATGTGGTTACCTCCTTCATATATTTAATCCTTCAGATACTCGATCTTTTGGATTACATTGTCATCATACACCTGGTAAACATGAAAGTCAACGCAAATTACAAAGAATCATTATTTTCTAACAATACAATAAAATGCACAATAATACATCTGTATTATTGTGCATTTTGTCTTAACGATTTATGGTGTTTCCAGTTTCTTCGCAATCTCACTTGAAATTTCAACAGTTATCACATTGATATCCTCAACACTGTATTCGAATGAACCATAGAAATGCAATCCTTCTTCGTCTGTAGAATCGAATACGAATTCACATTCAATCAGCAATCCGGTCTCCTTATCGAATTCCATGAGGAAACTGCTGACATCAAGCTCGGTTTCAGACACCTTCTCATCACCCACAAACACCTCATTCAGGCCTTCTGTTCCGGTGATGACAATGGAATTGGTGTATTCAGTCACTTCCAATCCTTCCACATCCATAGCTTCCATGTCACCGGCTTCACTGAAGTCTGCAAAGGAACTGCCCCTTGCAAAATATTACTGTATTCCTCCAGATACTCCTCATTACCATAATAGTCACCGAAAGTCTCTTCATTGGCGCCAAATCCTGCCATAGGTGTGGTCAGTGAATAGATGTAATAGTGTTCACTGTCAGCGTATTTGCTCTCAATGACCGCGAATTGCATGCCGAACAGATTCACTTTCGTATCAGCACTGATATCAGCCATCGTATTGGCAAAGTCAATCTCCGACCTCTGTACCAACTCGACGGACATAACCACGACACTTTCACCTGATGCCGGATCTACGGAATCCACCGTCATATCCATTCTCTCATTGAGTGTCATACTGTCGACGGCTGCTATCGCCTCCTGCGCCTTCAAAAACAGCGCCTTCACTTCATCAGCTGCATCTGTTGATCCGTCTCCGTTTCCTGTACTGTCACCATCTATGCTCTCATCACTGCCACCCGTAGAACCATCAGCTGAAACACCGAGCAGAATGACATCAAGCGATTCCACCGCAACATCTTTACGTTCCACCAGCACTTCAATCAGCTTGGTATCACGTCCTTTGACGTTCGCCCTGAGTCCTCTGAACGTCGCAAGAACCGCATGATCCCTAAGAAACACGCCTTCAATAAGATCCGCATATTCACTTTCGCTGATGATGCCGAGTTCCTTGGCCTTCTCAACGGATTCCTTCCAGTTGAAATCATCATTGGAATCATCGTATCCGAGCGCCCTGAGCACAAAAGTGAGATACTGTGATGCCGTGACCAAGTCAGTAGAACCGAACTTGCCTCCTCCGATTCCTTTGGTCATTCCGTTTTCATAGAGATAACCGACATAGGAATTCGCCCATACAGGAACATCAGTGAATGGATGTTTGAATTCTCTGCTCTTGACAAGTTCTTCCTTGCCGAGCATCCTGACCATCAGCGCAGCGCTTTCCGCCCTTGAAGGCTCCCTCTCGAGCTCGAATCCCTTATCGCTTCCTTTGAAGAAACCAGCTTCCTTCAGGACATTCGCAAGGTCTTCATGCTTAACCTCTGTTTCTGCAATCACTGTCGTTCCAAACATGAACATCAGCATCAATACCACTGAAATACTCTTACATAATACTCTCATCCTGCACTCTCCTTCTTCCAATATAAATCCATCATATATGAAGCACATACGACCGTCAAGGCAAAGGATAGGAATTCAAATTTAATGGAACCCGATGCCAACACATCGATATGGGTGTCCCTGCTAAATATTTCCAATAAAAATATTAAATATTGAATGATAATCGTAATTTAGTTTATTCATTAAGTTTGAATATTGGGTATAATAAAGACAGTCACGACTATAAGGAGGAAAAACAGTGTTAGGCGGATACCTTGGAAAGATACTACGAGTCGATTTAACCACAGGGGAGTTTCATGATACATTTTATGATGAGGACACCCTCCGAAAATATATGGGAGGAAGCGGTTTAGGCGCGAAAATCCTTTATGATGAAACGGGGCCGGAAACGGATCCTTTGGGCCCTGACAACCTGCTCATCTTCATGACCGGTCCGGTCGAAGGAACGAAGATGCCCAATGCGGGCAGATACGAGGTCATCACCCGATCCCCGCTGACAGGTCCTACGGCGAAGCGAATTCAGGCGGCAAATGGGGTGTCAGGTTGAAGAAAGCCGGGTATGACGGCATTATCTTCAACGGCATCTCACCGCAACCGGTCTATATGAACATCAACAACGGTGAGGTGGAACTTCTAGACGCATCCGACTTTTGGGGCAAGGATACCTTCGAAGTGGATGAACTGTTAAGGGAACGTCACGGCAAGAAAGCCTGCACCTGCAGCATCGGCATCGGCGGCGAAAAGCTTTCACGTCTGGCCTGCATCATGAACGACGGCGAAGACGGCAGAACTGCCGGAAGATGTGGTGTGGGAGCCGTCATGGGCTCCAAGCAGCTGAAGGCCATCTGCGTCGACGGCAACATCAACACGCCTGTCGCGGATCCCGAAACCCTGGGTGATTCTGTCAAGAAATGGGCGCCGGTCATCATGCGCAACATGGAGGCCATGCGTGACGGCGGAACGTCCTGTGCTGTACCGTTCATCGAGGAAATCGGTGACATCCCGTCAAGAACTGGGCGGAAGGCAGCTTTGACGTCGAACAGCTGGCAACACCGGTCATGAACGCCAAATTCCTTGCCGGCAGATACAGCTGCGCCAACTGTTCCATTCGATGCGGCAGGGTTGTAGAAATCAAAGAGGGACCTTACAAGACCGGGAAAACTGCAGGACCCGAATATGAAACACTGGCACTTTTCGGCCCGAACTGCATGATCGACGACCTCGGTCCGATTTGCAAGGCCAATGAATTGTGCAACCGCTATGGCTTGGATACCATCGGTGCAGCCAATACGATTCCTTTGCCATGGAGGCCTACGAAAGAGGGCTTCTGACAGAGGAGCAGCTGGGCTGCAAAGCCCGTTTCGGAAATGCCGAGGATATGTTGGCAATCCTTGATAAAATCGCTTTTAGGGAAGACTTCGGAAACGTCCTTGCGGAAGGTACCAGAGTCGCCTCCGTCATGATGGGCGGCAATGCAGAAGAGTTTGCCGTACATCAGCGTGGCATGGAGTTCCCGGCTCATGACCCAAGGTATGCTGACAGTATCGGTCTGCAGTATGCCGTCAGCCCTCGTGGCGCCTGTCACCTGTCTGCCAACTGTCACGGAGAGGAATATGGTGGGCTATACGGCGGATACGGATTCTACCGACCGATCAAATTGAAGAATCATTCCATTGAGAACAAACCAGAGATGAATGCAGAACTGGAAAACATCATGTGTCTTTGTGACTCCATGACCATCTGTAAATTCCTTCTGGGAGCGACCGGTGACTCAACTGCCGACCTGCTGGTATCCTGGATGAACGCCATCACAGGATGGGACCTCGACAGGGAAGAGCTTCTTACCATCGGAGAACGTATCTACAATCTCAAGAGGATGTATCTTGTAAGAGATGGTCAGTCACGCAAGGATGACAAACTGCCGCAGCGTATGCGCAAGAGAAGGATGACCGGCGGTTCCGCCTTCAACATTCCTGATATCGACAGCATGCTGGACAGGTATTATGAAATCCGTGGTTGGGATGAGTTCGGTATACCTACCGAAGAGACTCTGAGTCGACTGGATCTCCAATACACCCTTGAACAGAAGAGCGACGACAAAGGCATCAAAGAAAAAGAAGTTGCATGTATTCTATAGAACCACAAAAGGGAACTGCTCTAAAGCGGTTCCCTTTTCATTTCCGTTTTACCAGGTCATTCATCAATCAACCTGCCCTGAACAATGGCAACAGGGATATCTCATCTCCTGCCTTCAAGACATAATCCTTCGATTTCCTCACATCATTCACCAGGACAAAGTAATGCATCTTTGAGTTCTTGACTTCCGTGGTTGATACCACTTCTTTACAGTCTTACCTGCTGCATCCACATTCCAAAAACCGTTCTCATCCTCTTCAGGCATATACCGTCCCAAAGGACCCAGAAACATAAATTTCACCATGTGATTACCTTCTTTCCCAGCCGAATCATCTTCGGCTCTCTGTATTAGTTGGATGCTGTTACATCCTCGTAGTAATTATGATGATATCATCATTCCATAAACAAGTAAATGTTCAGATATATAATATCCTATACTTTTTGTTTTCTGGAAAACACAGCCGGCGGCACCTCACATTTTTGAAGTACCTCCGGCTGCAATTTATATAAGGTTTATGATTAAATGATTAAACTGTTATCTGGATAACCAACCGCCATCAACTGCGATCGTATAGCCCTGTACGTATCTTGATGCATCTGATGCAAGGAATACAACAGCGCCCTGAAGGTCTTCAATGCTTCCCCAACGTCCTGCTGGAATCCTCTCAACAATCGCTTTGTTTCTTTCCTTGTCTGCACGAAGGGCAACCGTGTTGTTTGTAGCCATATAACCCGGTGCGATCGCATTGACGTTGATGTTGTGCTTAGCCCACTCGTTTGCCATTGCACGGGTCACGCCCATGACTCCCGACTTGCTCGCTGTATAGGATGGCACTCTGATTCCGCCTTGGAATGACAGCATGGATGCAACACTGACAATGTTACCTGGAGTACCTTGCTTGATGAACTGCTTGGCAGCCGCCTGAGCGAAGAAGAATACCGTCTTCAGGTTCAAGTTGAGCACATCGTCCCAATCCGTTTCAGTGAAATTGATGGCATCTTCTCTACGGATGATACCAGCATTATTGACAAGCACATCCAGTTTTCCGAACTTTTCAACAGTCTCGGCGATGATGCCTTCAATCGGCTCCGTTGTCATGAGATTGGCTACGATGCCGTGGAAAGTCGCCCCTTTTTCTTCAGCCAATTTTGCAGTTTCAGGCATTTCAACATAGTCGACACCTACTACGGTCGCACCCGCTTCCATCAGACCCAATGACATACCTTGTCCAAGACCTGTGCTTGCTCCAGTTACGATTGCTACTTTTCCTTCTAAACTAAACTTATCTAAGATCATAATTTCCTCCATTAATCATTTGATATATTGGTTTGATATTGTTGTTCAATGTTACATTGATTAGCACTCTATAAGTACTTTCATCTGTTGTTGATCCGTATCCATCATATTGAATACTTCCTGCAGCTCATCAAGTGGAGCGACTTTAGTAATCACCTTCTCGAATGGATAATCACCTTTTGCAACCAAATCGATTGCCATGTCATAGTCAACTGCTTCATAAACCCTGGAACCAATGAGTTCCACTTCTCTCAAGAACATTTGCTTCAAGTTCACTTCAGCCGGTTGGCCATAGATACCTACAAGAACAACTTTGCCTCTTGTCTTGACGACTTCAGTCATTACGAGCGCACCTGGCTTTGAACCTGATACTTCAAAACAAACATCAGCTCCGACGCCATCCGTCCACTTGTTGACGAAACTTACCAAATCCTTTTCCATAGGATTCACTGTATCGATTCCCAAATCTTTGGCAAATCCCAATCTGAAATCGTTGATTTCGGAGATGACGACATCTGCTCCAAAGCTCTTGGCTACCAAGGCTACAAGGATGCCAATCGGACCACCACCGATGATGACCGCTTTTTCGCCTGCTTTCAAGCCGGAACGGTTCACATCATGAGTCGCTACTGCTACCGGTTCAACCAAGGCTGCGTTTTTGAGGTCCATATCCTCAGGAATCTTGTGAATTGTAGTACTTGGGACAGTCCAGTAAGATTGCATGGATCCGTTAGTATCCACACCCATGAAATTCAGGTTGTAGCAGATATGGCTCAAACCGTTCTTGCATGCATAACATTCACCGCATGGATCCAATGGACGAACAACGACTTTGTCACCAACGCTTAGGTCCTCCACATCGCTGCCGATTTCATCGATGACTCCCGAACACTCATGTCCCATGATATGAGGATTCCCAACTCTGGCATCCATTACACCATGAAAAATATGCAAGTCCGTACCACAAATACCTGTGTATGCAATTTTCACACGTACTTCATTGGATTTTGGTGCTGCTTTTGAACCTTCTGCAACAGAGATTTTCTTATTGCCTTCATATAAAGTTGCTGTCATATTCCTTTTCCTTTCTTATCGCTCTATTTCGTATTGATTTAATTTCTCGAAGTCAAAATCCACACCTGTTCCGATTGTTTCCGGAGCATATGCAAGACCATCCTTGACTTCAAGAGGTCGTTTCGTATATTTGTCAATGGGGAAGCTGTGCACTTCCAGATATGCATTGTTCGGAATTGCTGCAAGTAAGCTGACATGCAGTTCCTGCATTCCGTGAGTACATACCGGAACATTGTAACCTTCCGCCATTGTCGCAACTTTCATCCATCCTGTGATACCACCGATATTGGAAGCATCTGGTTGTATGAAAGATACCTTTCCGATTTCCATCGCAAGCCTGTGCTCATAGATCGTATGCAGGTTCTCACCCATGGCGATACCTATCGTAGACCTTTCTGCAATCTTGGCGTATCCAAGATAGTCATCCGGTATGGTAGGTTCCTCTAACCAGAGGATGTCATATGGAAGCATTTCTCTTAACGCTTGAGTCGCTGTGCTCACAGACCAGGAGTAGTTCGCATCCACCATGAAGGTGATGTCCGGTCCGATTGCCTCTCTGACCGCCTTGATTCTGTCGATATCTTCCGCTAACGTCTTCTGTCCAAGCTTGATTTTCACCGCTTTGTGTCCACTGGCAATCTGATTCTTGATATTGGTTACCAGTTCATCTTTGGTAAATCCAAGATCGATGCCTCCATAGTAAGCCTTCGTAAAGTTCTCATTACCTCCTAGAAGTTTGTAAAGTGGAAGCTCAGCTTTCTTGGCTCTCAAGTCCCAAAGTGCAATGTCTATTGTCGAGATAGCAAAGGATGCGATTCCGCCTCTTGCTACATAATGTACATGCCAATGCATTTCATCCCAAAGCGATTCAACTGCTGTTGCATCTTCACCAATCAGTCTCGGCTTCAAATCATACTCGATCATGTCGGCTATCGCCCTGCCGCCAACACCGCCGGTATATGTATATCCTACTCCTTCTGAACCATCTTCCAAGACCACCTTGGCAAGTACAAGTTCAAAAAAAGTATGGGTTCCGTGCTTGGCATCCGACAACGGCTGGTCAAGTGGCACATGATAAAGAATGGGTTGGATATCTTTGATTACTCTACTCATTGTAATTCCTTTCTTACTCATTCATTTCCTTGGTAATATCTGCTGTGATGATTTATGTCCGTTCCGTTTTCTTAAACCAATAATAACATGTTAATTGTATATTGTCAACAATCAACATGTTATTTATCAAAAATATTTTCATATTGTAAATTGTTGACAATAAGCTTCATATTATGCTATCATATTTTCAACAGTTTCTTTAATTGGTAAGGAAGGTGATAAAATGATCAGACCATTATTCCTAACGATATCAGAGCAGATATCAGATAATATAAGAAAGAAAATCATCTTCGGTGAACTGCCCGAAGGAACTCCGTTACGTGAAGCGGATTTATCCCATGAATACAATGTCAGCAGAGGTCCTGTAAGGGATGCCCTCAAAGAACTGGCTAAGGAAGGTTTCCTCGATATGATACCTAATGTAGGTGTGAAGGTAGCAAAAGCGCCTACCTCCGGTGCCTTGGACTTGATCATTGAATTGAGAAAAAGCATCGAGTCCTTTGTCATCGAAAGAGTCTACAACCAATTCACCGAAGAGGATATCCATGCAATCGAAAACATGCTGGATGATTTCAAATATGCCTGCGAGAACAACAGCCTGAAGGATGTTGTCAACTTAGACATTGCCTTCCACAGGTATCTGGTGTATAAACTCGATGACCTGCACATTCGCGACCTTTGGCTGTCAACCGTCAACCGGATGCTCTTTCATTACAACCGCTTTAACCATTTGATTGACAGTTATCACGAACATGCTGCTTTCTTCGAGAACATCAAATCGAAGAATAAGGAGCAGTTGATAACGATGATTGGTGAGCATATACAGTAATTGGCTTTTGTGAAGATGATTGGGCGCTCTGGTGATGGGGACGGCACCTGCCTCGCTATACGTGAGACTGCTTCAGTATCTGGCCAGCTGAGAAACCGGCTTAATGGATGTACTTCAGAATACAACGAACATGAGATGTTTTGAATACAAGAATGACGATGTGTGATACGGAATCAATTCCGTTATCATACATCGTCATTTTCGTATGTTCTTGATTTTGAAATTTTCATATAAACATTCTGGTGACAGCAACCTTATTCAGCCCGTCCCCATCACCCAAGCGCCTTCGGCGGATTGTTCCGGATGTAGACAGAAATTGACTCTTTCAGAGCAATTTCATAGTAAAGAACTAGATCCGTGACTTGAAAATCGACACATTGGTACGGTTCACTTCGAAAGTCCCAGTATCAAGGTAAGGCTCAACCTTATTGTTATTCCGTAATCTCTCCAGCATCTCTATGGCAATGGTTCCCCATGATCCGTTTCTCTGGGAAACGATGGCGTGGACAAGACCGCTTTGCAGGTATTTCATCGAGTAATCCGTGAAGTCCATCGAAATGAGTTTTATATCCTTGGGATGCTTGGTGAGGTACTCACCGAAGAAGACGACCCACTTCGAAGAAGTTGTGAATACCAAGTCAACTTCCGGGTGACTGTCCAGGAATTCTCCAATAATGCGTTCCGCTTCTTGTTGAGTCGGTCCACTAACAACAGGAAACTCGATTGCGTTCACATCCGAATGCAATCGCAGTTCTTCCAGGAAACCATCCGCACGTTCGGTAATCGCACTGATCTTAATGTCTGTCCACCTGCCAACGGCAGCTGTTCCGCTGTTTTTGAGGTATTTCTTTGCTATCTGTGCAGCATGCCTTCCGGCATTTCTGTTATCCGTCAGTATGAGTGCTTCATAATCAAGCCCTTCAATAAGCGAATTCAGCAGAATGATCTTGGTACTCTTACCTATTTCCCTCAGCAGTTCAATGATTCTGTCATTGTTGATAGGACTGATGATCAGTCCGTCATAAGCCTCGGCACGGATGTTTTTCAGAATTGCAGTCATCTCATCGATGGATGTACTCCTCTCCTTAGGGGCGAAGTAATCCACTTTCATATTAAAGATCTCAGCAGTTTTCATAGCTTCTTTCAGTGTCAAATCCCAAAAGGGACTGTCCAAATCAACCACCATAGCAACTTTATAGTCGTGGGATTCCTTCCTGGGTACTTTTATATGGGTGTTTTCTTCCTCAATCGCCTTGACCAGTCTCATCATGCCATGGGTCATTTGGGTCATCAGTTCATTGGTGTTCTTCTGCTCTATGGTCAGGCTTGCCATTTCATCTGTCGTTGCTGTTGATTGCTGCATGACAGCTGCAATGTTGCTGATGGAATCCACATACTGTTCTTTTTGCTTGGACAGGTTGACGAAGTCCTTGTTGAACTCATCTTGAGCACTTACAAAATTCTCGGTATATTCATTAATCTTTTCGAAACTGCCGATGACATCATTGACAGCAATGGTCTGTGCTTCGAAGATTTCCACAGAACCATCAACAATGGTTTTCAGTTCCTGCAGTTCCTGCATGACCAATGATATGGATTCATTGATCTTGCCACTGGCGATTCTGGACTCTTCCGAAAGTTTTCGAACCTCTTCAGCCACCACTGAGAATCCCTTGCCTGCCTCACCGGCTCTTGCCGCTTCTATGGATGCATTCAGTGCAAGCAGGTTCGTCTGATTAGCGATACCATATAGGATCTGGGTGACATCGCTTATGTTTTCAGTCTTATCATTCACCATATAGATAGCGTCTGTGATCTTCTCAATCACTTCCTGATTCTTTGCCTGATGGTCCTTAAGGTTCATCACTGCTTCTTTGCCATCTGAATTCTGTTTTCCCATAGCTACGGTCAAGTCGATCAGATGGTTGGAACGCTCATTCATATAGTTGATACTCTCTGAAAGCACATCTGTAAGCTCCATGCTGTTGCTGATATCCTTCGACTGCTGGATGGACCCTGCTGCAATATAGGATGCTGCTTCCTGCACGCTGTCATATGACTTATTCAGTTCTTCAATGACACCTTCAAGCTTGTTGGTAATATCAACAATCTCACAGAACTTATCACAGAATCCGGTGAAATAGGTTCTCAGACTATCATAGAGCTGTTGCAGTTTTTCACTGGTCATATCTTCTTTTTTTTCATGAACACCCGGCTGCTTATCCAGTAAATCCCATTCCAACATTCTCTGCAGCAGTTCCAACTGTGCTCTTTTTCGCCTATCAAACATACGAAATCCTCCCTGAAAGAGTTCAATATGTATAATTATATCATATACACGAGGTTAAATAGAATTCAACTCTATCTGTCTCCTGATTCTGTCAGCGAACTTGCTCCTGAATTCCGGCGGTCCAAGCACTTCGAGTATGGGACCGTAGGACATAAGGGTTATCAAGAGTTCCGTCTCTTCAAAATCATAATAATAGATGTTCACGATGCTCTCACCGGTTTCCTCATCGTACTCTGCCCTCCGCTCGTAATTGGAGAGATGGATGAAGCACCGGTCGAATCCGTTCCGACTGTCAGACAGGCGTATCACCACCGGTTCACTGACCTTGTGGTTAAGGATGAACGTCTCGATGCCCTTGGGCACCTTCGCTCCTTCGACCGGTTGAACCGACTTGATCCTCGCAAGGTTCAGCCTGCTGTAGTTGAGCATCTTCCCCCGTTCAACCTGAACTGCATTCAAGCGGAACTTATCATCCTTGATGGAATACTCCAGCCGATAGGGTGCATAGAAACCCTCTCTCGATTCTCCAAACCGGTTGACATAGGTCACTTTGACAAGCGCATTCTGTTTCAGGCAAACCAGGATCTGTCTGAATACACTTTTGTATGCAACATCGTCGTATGGGTCACCATCCAGTGACTGACCTACCATCACATAATCGGTATCATCATATAGGATCTCAGCACCCTCGAACGCTTCTTCAAGGACCTTGAACCGGTCTTCATCAAAAAACAGGCGTATCCTGGAATCTTTCAACATCGATTTCAGCCAGGATTTTTGAAGTGAGGTCATCACGGCTTCAGGCGTATGGTTTAGTACAGCATCATAGCCTGATCCGGTCTTTTTGAACAGCTGGTAGAAATCCGGATCCTTTTCATCCGTCACTTTTGGATAGAGGTGCAGCATGCTTTCCTCATAGCCATAACCTTCGATAATCCTCTTGGCATCTTCATCGGTCAGCTCGCACTTTCTTGAATACTCCAGCAATTTATATAGGATAAGATAATAACGTCCATATATTTCATCAAACAGCATTAGGCTTCCTCCCTGTACATATTGGCCATGGAATGGACATCCTTCCAAAATCGTCTTTCCAGTGCTGCATTGCTGCAAGTGAAACTTTCAACACGGCCGATGAAAGTCCTGAACCAGGGAATGGCTTCCCATGCATCGCTGACCTCGATTTCATATCTATAACGTTGATCACCAAGGTCAGTCAGAATGCCTTGTCTGCCTTCCCTTCTGATTCTATCCAGTATAAATCCTTCCTCTTCGCCGGCCCGAATCACCATGACAGCTGTCTCCAAAGGCCTGTCTCGGTTGACAGAGACTCCCCAAACCTTGGTAAGATGGTATTGCACAATCGCCGCATACTCCCTGTACCCATAACAGATTTCATCCTTGGTCGCCTTCAACAGCTTATCCAGTCTGAAGGATTCACATGCGTTTCCTTTAAAGGTGTAACCCACAACGTATCTCCTTCCGGTGTAGATGTTGTTCAGCACCGCAACCGGAAGCACCTTCATCTTCAAAAGGCTTTCATTGCCTTCACCGGTCATCACTATAATATGTATGTATCGTTTCTCCCTGATGGCCTCAAAGATTTGCAGAAGAATGTCATCGTCCAACACCTGGGAAAAATATTGATGCCTGAACGAAAACAGGTTACCGTATGCATCTTCCTCGATATACGGTCTATACATATGACCAAGAACTCCTGTGGGCAGCACATTCTGAAAGAACCTCAGAGCCGTCTCCAAATCCTTCCCTATATGCCTGTCATTCAAATTCAGAAGACCCTGTATAGAGAATACGGATTGTCTACCTTGCTTCTGCTCACAGAGGATTCCAATCTCCACATATTCCTTCAGCTTATTCCGGATTGTCATTCTGTCAGGCATTCTCGGGCTCTCGAACACGCTTAGGTAATCGGAATCGATGCGGTCCGAAATCCCATTGACGCTCAGTGCCTCCCCATCCATCAGGATGTCCAGAAGAACGAAGTGCAGCATGATGTCATTTTTTGTAAAGGATTTGCATTGCCATGTAGCAAACAGCGGATTGGACTCCAGGTCAATGGATCCGTAAGAAATGCAGAATCGTCTGCCCTTTGACGTGTTTTCCTGATGGATGTAACCGGACAGGTAATTCTCGATGCGCCGTCGTTCATTATCATAGCTCCTGGCGCTCCTGCCTGTGAAATCATTGCGGTACTTGTATCCGTGGAGCAGAAACTCCCGGATGTATCCGCGTATCTTGTCATAATTCTTGATCAATTCATTGAATCCGGCCAACCGATCCACCTCCTGTCATTGCCCTCATTTTAACATTCACATATTGTGTTCGCAAACTTTTTTTAATGATAACACCTCGTGCAAGTGGTATGCTTGATACAAGGACAAGAAAAAAAAGATTAAGGAGATGAGAACATGTTTGTACTGCACGACAAAGCTGTGAACGGAATGCCGATCAAAATCTGGCTGGAGAATAAGGAAGACATTGAAGAGAGCTGTCTGGAACAGGCAAACAACCTGTCAAGACTGCCTTTCATCCATAAGTGGGTGGCACTCATGCCCGATACCCATACGGGAATGGGCATGCCGATTGGGGGTGTGATCGCCACTGACAATGTCATCATACCAAACGCAGTAGGCGTTGATATCGGTTGCGGCATGGGATTCATCCAGACGGATATCGAGGTTGAAGCGCTGAAAAGCGTCACAACCGGCAACGGAACGCTGATCCAGGCCATGATCGGGGAAATCCTGCGAAACATACCGGTGGGATTTTCACATCACAAGGTGAGACAACAGAGTAGGGTGCTTGATGAAGCCATAAGGAATCTGGACATGTATCAGGTACCTGAACTGATCCATGAAATCGAAGACGGCTATTATCAGATAGGAACCCTCGGAGGCGGCAACCATTTCATAGAACTTCAAGAGGATGAAGACGGCAAGCTGTGCCTGATGCTCCATTCCGGTTCCAGGCATTTCGGTTATAAGATCTGCAACCATTTCCATGAAACCGCCAGAGACTTGAATAACCGCTGGCACAGCGATGTACCTGCCAGCTATCGCTTGTCCTTCCTTCCGATAGACATCAAACAGGGACAGTCCTATATCAACTGGATGAACCTGGCTATGGATTTTGCCTATGAGAACCGTGAGCACATGATGCAAAATGTCGTTGCCGTCATAGACAAGTACACCCGCAAGTATTTCGGCCAGACGCCGGATTACTCCATGCCCATCAACTGCCATCACAACTACGCCGCCCTTGAAAACCACTATGACAAGAATGTCTGGGTACACCGAAAAGGTGCTATCAGGGCAAGGGAAGGTGAACTGGGTATCATCCCAGGTGCCATGGGCTCCTACAGTTATATCGTCCAAGGCAAAGGCAATCCGGAAAGCTTCTTCTCCTGCTCCCATGGAGCCGGACGACGCATGTCAAGGAAGAAGGCCATCAAGAGTTTCACCATCGAAAATGTGGTCCTTGACCTGAAGAACAGGGATGTGGTCATCGGGAAGCGTTCCAAAAGGATATAGCTGAGGAATGCCGCTTCGCCTATAAGGATATCGATACGGTGATCCAAAACGAAATCGACCTGATCACACCCATCAAGAAACTGAAAACAGCTGGAGTGGTCAAAGGATAACATCAGATGTTCTTGAAAACTAAACGAGATGCTCCTGTGAAGGGCATCTCGTTTTATGGTGGAAGGATATGCTTCCCGTTCTTGTCTGTCAGTCATTCACTCCGTGTGAGCAACTTAACAGGTCTTCCCTCAATATAACCGCGGGCTCCCTGCGGTTCATACTGGAACCTGGGGGCTTCATCATCCGCCCACTCGAAGCCGTACAGCTCCGGATTGTAATCCTCAATCGCCTTCTCTAGCACCGAAATCGCTTCCATGAAGACCTCATCGTCATAGGCCGGTCCTTGGAAGATCATCATCTTGCAGGGTTCCAGTTCAATCAGCTCATAGCCTTCGGGAACAGCTCCGTCATAATCCGCCGGTACCTCGACGCCCTGCACATACTTGGAAGTGCCTGCCGGCTGAAGCTTCTTCGGCAGCCATAATCCCATCGGCTCGCTGATGGCTTCATTGACACTGCAAAGGACACCCCAGACCTCACAGCCGACTTCCTCACAATATGCGAAGTATTCCGCTGCTTCCTTTCCCCGTTTCAAGATCATTTTCCTACTCGGTTTCTCAATGACCTGAGTAAAAACCGTTTGAATGTTTTGGTTCTCTGACATAGTGAACGCTCCTTTCTCTGCCAGCTGATAGACACCTGACACCAGATATGGCATGAAATATTTGACCGGTGGTTTCTCCTTTGAATATTTCAGGGGGCTGATTCCAAACTGCTTCGAAAACGCTCGGGTGAATCCCTCATGGGAATCGAAGTAAAAATCAAAAGCGACGTCAATGATCTTTTGCCGTCCATCCTTCAGGCGCTTCGCAGCTTCTGTCATCCGCAGCATCCGGATGTATTCGAAGGGTGTCTTGCCGGTATAACTCTTGAACATCTTCGCACTGTACCAAGGGGAATATCCCGATATCCTCGCAAGATCCTGCATGGATATCACCTGATCCAAATTCTCCTCGATAAAGCTTTGCATCTTGCAGACAGCATCGACCTGCTCCCGTTTATCCAATATCATCACCACCAATTATAGGATACACCATTCACCTGCATTCTTCTTGACCTGTATTGTCATCTTGTCTTTCCTGAAGCTCCATGACCATCGGTATGAAACGTATGCCTTTCAATTCCTTGACGTCATCCACTTCCTTGAATCCCAATCTTCTATAGATTTCAACGGCATATAAGGATGAATTGACGTCGAAGAAACGGATACTGTCATCCATTTCAACGGCGTAGTCGACAGCCTTTTGCATCAGTGTTGCCGCAATGCCTCTCCTTTGATATGCCTTGTTCACGAACAGCAGCGATACGTGGTTGAGGGAACGCATTTCAATCATTCCGATGATTTCACTGCAGACAACCGCCAGCAGAAACAGGTTGCCTTCCCTTCGCCGCATACGGATTGCACTGGGTTCCACAAATCCCAGAAACTCATGGATACCTTCCTCGGAAAAATCAGGAGCTATGAATTCATTGAAACTCTCAATGACCATTTCACTGACTTTTTCCTCTTCCCCGGTATACATCTTTCTATATATGATATCACCTGTGATATACCTTTTCATATCAGTCCTGCTTCTCCTCCAGATTCATGCGGTGCCGGATTTGCTCATCACGGCTTAAAAAGTTATCCTTCAGCAATTGATTGACTGCATCCACTTCAAGTTTCAACCCTTCCGCGGACAGGCGTTTGGCACCGCTTCCCATAATGATGACCTGTTCCACCCTGTCCGATGTGGCAACCGTGACATCATAACCGGGACTGATCGTATGCACCAGCCGCTCGATATACTGGTCCGCCGTCTCCGCTTCCTTGGTGAACACCACATGCACGTTATGGTGTTCCTCATAAGAGCCCGGATTGCCTTCCACCCTGTAGGCATCAAAGACGACGATGACCGTACCATGCTTCTGACTCTGATAATTGCTCATCATATCAACAAGTCTCACCCTGGCCAGATCCATGTTCTCCTCAGCCAAAGTCTTCAACTCATCCCATGAAAAATAATATTGTACCCGTCCACCAACAGGTATCTTTCCCGTTCAGGCTTCTGTCTGCTTCTGCGCGAACTGACATGATCCGCATCAAAATCACCGCTTCTTTTCTTCTTGCCATAGACAATCCTTGGCCCGCCGGAGTCCTTCTTCTTCGACGGTCCGTATGTCCTTAACAGGATATCCTCCACTTCCTGATCCGTTATGCCCTGCACACCCGAATCCGACGATGGCCTCTTGGTATCCGAAGACTCTTGTCTGCCAGCGGTTTTGCTCAAATCGATACCGCTTTGCACATGCATGTGTTTTTCCACCTGATCCCAGGGAACATGATATCCGACACCCTTGCTGCAAAAAACCGAACTGCTGAGGTTCTCGGCATCCTTATCGGGATCATAGGCGATGGATTCAACGATTTCATCCTGATTGTGACAGGGCTCATAACCTTTCACACTCAGAGAGAGCCTGCCCTCTCCCTTTGTATATGCATTCACTTCCATGGCATAATTCATCATGGTGGCAACCGGCGCCACCCCTGAAAGCACCGCAAAATCTGCTTCCATAACCGGATCCGCGTGCCGCCCGTGCATCTTTTGGATATCCGACATCGCCCTTCCAAGATAAGCACTTGGCATCTCCAGTCTGAAAGCATAGACCGGCTCGAGCAGCACCTTTTGGGCCTGCATCAGTCCCTGACGGATAGCCCCTGAAGGTTGCCTGCCTAAAATCACCGCCTTCGGTATGCTTCTCATGGGCGCGGCCTGCAACAACCGTTATCTTCATATCGGTCAGTTCTGCCCCTGTCAGCGTTCCCATATGGTTGCGTTCACCCAGATGGGTCAGGACAAGCCTCTGCCAGCTCCTGCCGAGCAAGTCTTCGCTGCAGCTGCTGTCATATGTCATTCCGCTGCCTCTTTCCCCAGGTTCCATAAGAAGGTGCACTTCTGCATAATGCCGGAGCGGTTCAAAGTGTCCCACACCGATCACCGGCTCTGCGATGGTTTCCTTATAGACAAGATTACCGGAGTCAAACGCCACATCAACACCATAGCGGTCCAGAATCAAGCTTCTTAGAATCTCAATCTCAATTTCACCCATGACCTGTACATGGATTTCAGCCAAGACCTCATTCCATAACACATTCAGATGAGGTTCTTCCTCTTCCAGCTGCCTCAGATTCTTAAGCATCTCATTCACATTGCATCCGTCAGGCAACACTATCCTGTAGCTGAGCACCGGCTTCAGGGATGGTTTCATCTCATCCTGTTCATATCCCAGACCGTCGCCGGATTTCGTATGTGTCAGACCGGTCAGCGTGCAGATGCAGCCTGCTTCCAGTTCCTGGACCAGCCGATACTGCTTGCCGGAATAGATTCTGATCTGGTCCACCTTTTCGTTCCAAATACTGTCGTTTGATTGCTTCATATCCGTATCATCGGAAGGTTTTGCATTCGTCAGAAGGTCCTTGACTTTCAACTTGCCTCCTGTGATCTTCACATGGGTCAGCCGGTTTCCCTGATCATCCCTTGATATCTTGAACACCCTGGCACCGAACGCTGCCGGATAATGCCCCGGCTTCACATAGGTTTCCAAGCCGTCAAGCAGTTCCTGTACCCCTTCGTTCTTCAGCGCAGATCCGAAAAAGACCGGAAACACCTTGCGTTCATGAATCGGATCTACAAGATCTTCTTTCTTAAGCGCCCCTTCCTCAAGAAAACTCTCAAGCAGATGTTCATCACTCACTGCCGCTTCCTCGGAAAGTTTATCCCAATCCACATCGGTGCCGCAATCGATACATTCCTCACTGAACCGGTCTTTAAGCTCGGCAAGCAGCTTTTCCCTGTCGGTACCGACCCTGGTCCATTTTGTTGACGAAGATAAACGTAGGTATACCGTAGCGTTTCAACAGATTCCACAGTGTCTGCGTATGTCCCTGGATGCCATCCGCTCCGCTGATCAGAAGGACTGCGTAGTCCAGCACCTGCAGGGTCCTCTCCATCTCCGATGAGAAATCCACATGTCCTGGGGTATCCAATAGCGTCACTTCCAGATTCCCCTGCTCGAACACCGCTTGCTTGGAAAAAATCGTAATCCCCCGGTTCTTCTCCAGCTCGAAGGTATCCAGGAAGGCATCCTTATGGTCCACCCTGCCCATCTTGCGGATGCTGCCCGTCAGGTACAACACCGTCTCCGATAAAGTTGTCTTTCCGGCATCCACATGTGCGAGAATGCCGATGGTCAATTTATTCATCATAACGTTTCCATTCTTGTTCACAAGTATTGTCTTCAACTGATGCTGCAAACTTAGACCATTTTATCAAATAAAAGCGTGAAAGTCCATTGATACAGAGAGGGTGCATCCTGCATCCAGCTGGAATCGTCCATGCGGACAAGTGCATATGATATAATTATTATAAGAAGATATCCACAGGATGCCTGAAAGGAGGCCGCTTATGACTGCTACGCTTTATATTAATACCACTGTCATCAATGGTTCCAAAGACGTGCCCCCTATCGAAAATGGCGCTGTCCTTGTCGATGAAGCCGGGATAATTGCGGCCATCGCTCCGCTTAAGGAAATCGACGTTCCCTCGGGAACGAATACCGTCAATCTTGGCGGCGCGTGGATCATGCCCGGTCTGATCAACGCCCACGCCCATTTCTTCAGCAGCGGAAGACTGGTACGATCCTTATCCGGCAATACCCTTCGACTGGTCCTGTTTCTGTCGTCAACCAGGATTGGAAAAGTCTATCTGAAAAGGATATACTCGAGGGAGACTTTGGTGGCACTGAACGCAGGCATCACAACCATACGGGATGTGGGTTCCATGCATAATCTGGACCTTCATTTCAGAGACCTGTTCAGTACCGGAAGGAGAATCGGTCCAAGAATCCTGGCCTGTGGCGGTATGATCACAACAAATGGAGGACATGGCGCGGACTTTCCCGGCAGCACTGTCGTCAGCAGTCCCCGGGAATGCCGAGAGGCGGTTCGCGAACGCTGGAGCAATGGAGTCGACTGGATTAAGATTTGCAGCACCGGTGGCGTCATCGATGCCAGGTTCATTGGAGAAGCCGGCAAGCCATACATGACGCCGGAACAGATCGAAGCCGTCTGTGATGAAGCCCACCGTCTGGGACTGATGGTGGCATCGCACTGCGAAAGCACTGCAGGCATGCGCGACGCACTTTCCGGAGGCGTGGATACCATCGAACATGGCGGCATCATCGAGGCGGATATGATTCCATCATTCCTCGACAACCCCAAATCTCTCCGCGGTTATACCAGTGTCATCCCTACGCTGGCTGCTCATTCACCCAGTGAACGACGAAAGCTGAAAGACACAGAACGAAACAGGATCATCAAAGCCAATGCCGACATGGTCCGAAAAGGCAGTGAAGATGCTTTGAAAAAGTCCCTGCTTCACGGCATCAAAGCCGGTATCGGAGATGATGCCACGCTCCCCGGCGTCACCCCATTACAACCTGTACAGAGAACTCATCAACTTCCAGGAAGTCGGAGGACTCACTCCGTTGGAGGTCATTGACAAGGCTTCTAGAGAAACAGCTCTGATCATCGGTGTTGAAAGGATTACCGGAACACTCGACACCGGAAAATCAGCGGACTTCATCGTCCTTGACAAAAACCCGCTTGAGGATCTTAAGAATCTGTATCAACCCAGGCATGTCATCATCAGAGGCCACGCAATCATGAATCCAGTATTTCCCCTTGTTCACGGCATAGACCGATAACTGAATTACTTATGTGTAACTTCTGACAACATGCTTCTATAACGCCATAAAGGCCATCCCGCTTTTCGGATGGCCTCTATTCATTCTGTTTTTTCCTCGGCACTTGATTCTTTTAACAGATTTTCCAATCTCTCGATTTCATAGTTCAGTTTTGCATTTTTCTCTTTCAGCTGTTTATTCTCATTGTCAAGATCAGCATTGTTCTTCTCCAATGTTCTAAATTTCTTCCTTGATTTCATTTTCGAAACCGTATCAAGCGAATATACGATAACCGCTCCAACGCTTGCAGAAATCAGTATGACAAGTGAGGCAGAAACATCCACTTTTGTAAAAATCAGATTTACAGGTACTGCTGCCGCATTCAGCAATGCAAACATGGCAATGAAAACTGAAAAAATCAGTGTAACTATGATATTCTTCTGCATACGCACCTCCTATGAACTTCTATATCCATTATCTCATATTTTGTCACTTTTTTTTCAACAAAATTATTAAAATTGACAAAAACTCAGAAAAGTGTTAAACTGAATGTATTCAAATTGAATGCGTTCAGTTAGGGGCTGTGATGAATCAGAAAGAAGGAAAAGATCGCATACTGGCATCCGCATATGCGTTAATCAATGAAAATCAAGATATCAATAAGATAACTGTCAAGGCGATCGCCGAACACGCAGGTGTCGGTATCGGTCTCATCAATTACCACTTCCGAAGCAAGGATTACCTTCTCATGGAAGCTGTAGGCAAAGTGATGGGGGAAAAGGCTTCAGCCTGGACAAATGCTGCAGCTGATAACACTGCCGATCCAATCTTGATGCTGCGCACCATGTTGATCGACTTGATGGAAATGGGTGCTGAATATCTTTACCTGACTAAAATCGCAGCCAAATTCGAACTGCTTGAAGGTGATATCAACACGCCACAGTTTATCCTTCCATATATCATGCAGATCACCGGTCAGGACGAAGTGACCGCCAAGTTGACAGCATTCAACCTGATATCCGGCATGCAGTCAGCGGCCATAAGGAGTGAACAATTCAAACAGTATACAGGACTCGATATAAATGTACCCCAAGACAGGATCACATATATTGAAGGCTTACTGAACGGATTGAGATCGATATGAATCCGTTCCGGCAAGGGAGGTCTAATTATGCATCTGTATATCATCAATGGCAGCCCGAAAGGGAAAGGAAACACATATAAAGTCATCGTGAAGGTGTTATCGGAACTCAATCGGCTGGATTCGAACCTGACATATGAAATCGAACATCTCAAAACCGCCAATCTGAAGCTATGCCGCGGCTGCTACCGATGTCTCGAAAACGGGCAGGACAAGTGTCCACTGAATGATGACCAAAAATCATTGAAGAAAAGATGAAGAGTGCAGATGGCATCATCTTCGCCTCTCCCGTTTATGTCACCAATGTTTCCTGGATGTTCAAGAACTTTCTGGACCGCTTTGCATATATCTGTCACCGTCCTATGTACCACGGCAAGAAAGCAATGGTTCTTTGTACAACCGGATCCGTGGCTTCAGGAGTCGTCAATATTATTATGAAGGTTTCTGTTGAAACCTGGGGATTTCAAGTTGTTTCAAAAATCGGTGCCATTGTCTCTCCAGGAATCAGCGAAGACGCTGCCACAAATCAGTGGGAAGAAAATAATATTAAGATCAGAAAAGCAGCACTTAAGTTCTACAAAGGCCTTATGGATAACCGACCTGTAAAAGCGACTTTTACAAAGCTGCTGGCATTCAGACTTCAGAAAAAGTCTTTTCAATTCGCTAATCCTGAAAAAGCCGACTTTCAATACTGGAAGGCCAAAGGATGGCTTGATAAAAGGACCGATTATTACATCGATGCAAAAGTGAATCCGATTAAGAAATGGATAGCATACACCCTTGCAGAAATGCAGTTGAAGCAACTGCCGAAAGGTGCTTATTACGACGAATTAAATTGAACTTTCCTGTAATATAAAAAAGTCCTTCAAACGAAGGACTTTTTTATCTACCTAACGATCATCACTGACCTGTCAACGTGATGGACAACCTTACTGACCATGCTGCCCAGCATGAACCGTCTCAACCCCTTGACTCCATGGGATCCGATGACGACAAGGTCAGCGTCACTCTCATCGATGTAGTTGATGAATTCATGCGGAGGGTCACCTTCCAGGATTACCGTTTCCACCATGTCTCCAAATTCTTTCAAGACTTCCTTGGCATTGGCCAGCAATACAACGGCCCTGTTTTTGCATCCTCCACTCCCTTGAGTTCCTCCATGACCATGGCCTCACTCTCGATATTATAAATGTGCAAGGCTTCCACTATATGGACAAGGGTAATATGACTGTCAAATGCTTTGCCGATTTCCTTAGCTTTCTCTACTGCCCGCATGGAATGTTCAGAACCGTCGACCGCTACAATAATCTCCTTCATACTGTTGCTCCTTTCCGGTTAACCAACTACACTTCATCGACAGGCTTCCATACTTCTATTCTACCACTTTCTATTAATTATGGCATTGCAGAACACTGTTTCTTTAACAATATACCGCATTCTTACATTTTCTAATCATACAGTAACGGAAGAATCGTTTCCGTATCGATATTATTTGCATCATACCAGTAGAATCCTGTATCGATTTCAGATTCCATGACTTCCCCGTTAAGCACCTTGACAGCCGCTTCGACAGCCTTGTATCCTATACCAATGGGATCCTGTATGATTGCTCCGGCCTGCAGACCTGAACGGATGGCATCCATCTGTTCCTTGCCCGCATCAAAGCCGATGACTACCACATTATTCTCGATTTGAAGTTCCTTCATCGCAATCAGTATGCCTGTAATTGAGCCTTCATTCGATCCAAAGAACCCACTCAGGTCCCGATGGGCTGACAGAATTTCTTTTGCCAATTCTGTGGATTTCAGCTCATCCCCTTCGCCATACCGGATATCGACGACTTCAATGCCTGGAAACTTCTCTTCGATTCTTTCCACAAATCCGTCTCTTCTGTCACGTCCTGACCGAGATTTCTCATCATGCACAACAAGCGCCACCTTACCTTCATTGTCAATGAGGTCAGCCATTTTATCCGCCGCAAGCATTCCAGCAGCGTAGTTGTCCGTAGCCGCTGTCGTTACAACCAAATCACTGTCGACACCCGAGTCAAATCCGATGACCGGAATCCCTGCATCCGTCGCTTTTTGAACCAATGGAATAACCGCCTTCGAATCCAATGCAGCCAAACACAAAGCGGAAGGGTCTCTTTCAAGCGCCGCCTCGATCATCTGTAACTGTACATCAACCATGGTTTCTGCTTCCGGGCCTTCAAAGGTAATGCTGACACCATAGTCAATCGATGCTTGCAGCGCCCCTTTCTTGACCGCCTGCCAGAACTTCTGCTGGAAGCCTTTACCGATGACGGGGATATAGATCTCCTCCAATACTTCCTCCTCTTGCACCATGGCTGATTCCGTTGCCTGCTGGGCAGTTGTTTCAGTCTCTGATTCATCTATTCCACAACCGATGGAAAGAACTGATACCAATGAGACCAACGTCAATAATGTTAAGATCCGTTTCATTCTATTTCCTCCTAGATTCAACTTGGTATCCATACTTCACAATCACTTGTATGCATACTTTTCGCACATCTCCTCAGTCACTCCATTATTCAGATACACTTCACCATAAAACCATTCAAAGTTATCGACCAACCCAACCGCCCTATGCTGAATGCAATCTGCTTGCCAAGTGGTAGGCTTTTCATTATGATTGTCCTCCTACTGTATTATCAACTAAAACTTATCATAGAAGATATTATCCGTATCGATGTTATTCCTGATCAGCACTTCAATACAGGCGTCAATCATTCTTGGAGACCCGCAAAGATAAGCTTCTGAATCCTCTAAATCATCACAGAACTTATCTACAACATCTGTAATCAGTCCGACTTCGCCTTCCCAATGATCTTCTTCCAGCGGTTCAGACAGTGCCGGAATATACTCAAAATTCGGATAAGTCTCAGATAAATGCATGAATTCTTCCGTATAATACAGATCTTTCTTGGTCCTTGCACCAAAGAAGTACTTCACCTTCCTGTTCATGCCTCTGTCTTTGAGATAATATAGGATGGCTCGAATGGGTGCCTTGCCTGAACCCCCTGCAATACAGATGATGTCCTTGTCTGAATCCTCCTTCAGATAGAAATCACCATATGGACCTGTAATGATCAACTCATCCCCGACTTCCAAGGCCAGGTGTACAAATGAGGTGGCTTGTCCTTTTGGCACCAAGCGGATAATGAACTCCAGATTGTGCTTATCCGATGGATTTGATGCGATGGAATAGGCTCGAATGACTTCAATGCCCGGAACTCTGATCTGAGCGTACTGGCCAGGCTTGAATGCCATTTCATCCGGTGCGATCAACTTCAGTCGGACCAACTTGATATCATGGGTCAGGTCAGTAATCGTCATCACTTCACTCTTGTATTCCTTAGCGCCCAACAGACCCTCCGGAATCAATACTTCCATATTTTCCCGTACCTTGACCTGACAGGAGAGACGCATGCCTTCTTCCCGCTCTTCCTGACTTAGAAATGGTTCTTCAGTAGGCTTGATATTCCCACCGCCTTCCACCACTTTGCACTTGCAGTAACCACAGGTGGCTTTTCCGCCGCAGGCAGAAGGTATGAAGATATCATTCAGCGATAATGTATTCAATAGGGTTTCATCTCCCTGAACCTTCAACTTCAGCTTCTCATTGACGGTGAGGGTCTTCTCACCTCCACCCAATAAAACCGGTCGGCCAACGCCAGCAATATCGAAACAAGAACAAGGACGCCAATGATGATGATTGGTATGTATATATTCATAGCAACCTCCTACTGTATGTTGGCTAATCCGCTGAATCCTATGAAAGCGAGACTTAGAATGCCAAGAATGATAAACACGATGGCTTTGCCTGAAGGCCTTTCGGCAGATCAGATACAACAGCCATCTTTTCCCGGATGCCTGCAACCATGATGATTGCCAGCATCCAACCAATAGCTGATCCGAATGAGAAGACAGCGGTTTCAGGAAATGAGTAGGTTCTGTTGACAAAAAACAGGGATACGGCCAAAACCACACAGTTTACTGTAATGAGTGGTAGAAATATTCCGAATGCATTGTACAGATTCGGAAAGAAACGGTCCAGTATCATCTCTAGAAACTGAACTGTAGCTGCTATGGTTATGATGAACACCAGCAGTGCAAGCTGGGTGCTCTCTGTCGCCCTCAACAACGCATAGATAGGCCAGTTGACAATCCCGGTGATGGTCACCACGAAGACGACGGCCAATCCCATGCCTCTGGCATTCTTCACGTTTTTTGATACCGCAATCAGTGGACACATACCTAAGATATAGGTGAGTGCAATGTTATGATTCAATATGCTCGCTGTAAAAATCTCTGTCAAATGACCCATACCTTACACCTCCTCTTCTTCATATGTGCCTGTGACCAAACGCATAATCCAAATATAGATGCCAAGGACGAAGAAGCCACCAGGTGCCATGGCCATGACGACCCAGTTGGTCCACGCGTCCGGCATGACCTGTATGTTCAAGAACGTTCCAAAGGCCAGTATTTCACGGATAGCGGCAACAACCACCAACACATAGGTATAGCCTAACCCGTTGGTCACCGCATCGATCAGTGTAAAATGGACAGGATTCTTAGCAGCAAAAGCTTCTGCCCGACCCATGACGATGCAGTTGGTGATGATCAGTCCAACATATGCGCCCAAAGCCTTACTGATACTTGGGTAGAAAGCCTGCAGAAACAGATCTACGGCTATGACAAATGTAGAAATCAAAACCATGTATGTGACCATCCTGACTTTGGATGGAATGTATTTTCGAATGATGGACGTGCATAATGAGCTGGCCATCACAACAAAGGTGACGCCCAGTCCCATAGCGATGGCATTTTCAACCCGGTTTGAGACCGCTAAAGCTGAACAGATCCCCAGAACCATAACAAAGATCGGATTGTTCTTGAACAAACCATTTTTTGAAATGACATACCACTTAGTGTATTTCATACGAACCAGTTTCATCGTTCCACCTCCTAATTCTTTCCTTCATCCAAAGCGGAACTGTGCAGTTCATAGGCTTCATTGATGATGGTTTCAAATGCTTTTGATGTTCTGGTTGCACCTGTAATCGTATCGACTTCGTTTTCTTTGTTCTCTCCCGGATCCTTGTTGATCTCGAGACTTGGAACTACCTTTATGCCCTCGAAGGTTTCCAGATATGCTGCTTCTGCAACAACACCACCCAATCCAGGTGTTTCCTGCTGCTGCATGACAGCTACATTCTTGATGGTTTCAAAATCCGGCTCCAAGACGATGAATCCGATGATCGGTCCCCAGACACCGCCGCCTTCAAACGCGAACCCGACTTCATCATCGGCTGACTGATAGTAAGTCAAGTCACTGACCTCAATGACTTCGATCGCATCGGTATATACATCGTTGATGGTATTGCCGGCGTAATCTATCTCAAAGGTATCCAGCACTGTCCTTCTGAATTCTACGGCTTGATTGGCTTCGATTCTCTTTGCTGTCAGCAGGTTCATGCCTATGAGTATGGCAGATGCCACTACACCAAGAATGGTCACGAAGAAAATCATTGACACGTACTTTTTCATACAGCCTCACCTGCCTTCTCCATACTGGCTCGCCTATCTGATCCAACTGTGGCGCCAAAGCATTCATGATGATGATTGCAAACATAATGCCTTCCGGGAATGCAGCGAAGTTCCTGATGACCACCGTAACAATACCGAGGCCAATACCGAAGAAGATTCTGCCTCTTTGAGTATATGGTGATGTAATTGGATCCGTTGCTACGAATACAGCACCAAATAAAAGACCACCGACCAGCAGACTCTTGACTGGATCTTCAAAAGTCTGAGGTGCAACGAGACTGCCTAACAAAGTGATGATGAACACGCTGCCGATGAAAAACACAGGTATTCTCCAGTTGATGACTTTCAATAGGATCAGAAGAATCCCAAGTACCATTATGCCCAGTCTGAATGTTTCACCGACGGATCCAGGCACATTGCCCGTCAGCAAATCCATCATGTTGTAGTCGAACGGATTGCCTGCATTCAATGTTCCAAGCGGCGTCGCTGTAGAGACGGTATCCACCCGTGGGTCCAACCACATCGTCGCCATATTGGCAGGAAATGAAATGGTAATGAACAGACGGCCAACGATGGCAGGATTGAAGATGTTCCTGCCGAAACCACCGAATATGGATTTTCCGAAGAATATCCCAAATCCTGATCCGACACCAACAATCCATAATGGCAGGGTCGGTGGCATCATCAGTGTGAAAATCAGTGGTGTGACCAAGATTGACATGTCCAATTTTCTGTTTCTGACTTTAGAGAAAATGTACTCGATCAGACCACTTGTCGCAGTTGCAACCAGATATATCCAGAGTACGTGAATCCCATATCGGTAGATGCCCACGGCTAGAAGTACCACTAAAGACAACATGAAACCCGACATGGTTCTATTGATTGGATACGGATGAAGCATTGCAGGAAAATCATTTCTCATAGCTATACCTCCAGTATATTTATGCTCATATTTCAATTATATATGAACGCAAATTGATGGGCAAGGATAATGAGGCGGATAGGCCTTACTGACATATAGGCTTTTGATACTTTGGACAACAAAAAGGGAATCTCATTTGAGATTCCCTTAAGCTCCTAACCGGGTTTGAACCGGTGACCTCATCCTTACCATGGATGCGCGCTACCTGCTGCGCCATAGGAGCTTACTGCCTTTATTATTTTACACGATTATACTTTTTTTGTCAAGTATTATTTTTTTCGACTTTTTTCTTGATTCTCTGCAGGGCGTTATCGACGGATTTAATGGGTCGTCCGAGTATCTCAGCGACCTCTACATAGCTGGTTCCATCGATGTAGAGCTGCAGCACTTCCTTCTCCATCTTGCTCAGCTTATCAATCAGTTCATTCTCGATGATATGCAGGTTCTCGCGGCCGATGTACAGCTCTTCCGGGTTGCTGATCCGTCCTGCCGAGAAGGAATCAATCAGCTCAGGTCTGTCCTCTTCGTCCTGATAGGACGGCTTGTTCAGGGATACGTAACTGTTCAGCGGCATATGTTTCTGCCTGGTGGACGCCTTCACGGCGGTAATCATCTGTCTGGTGACACATAGGTCGGCGAAGGAATAGAAACTGGCTTCCTTATCGGTGTCATAGTCCCTGATTGCCTTGAAAAGGCCGATCATACCCTCCTGAACGATATCATCCTTGCCTGCCCCCATGAGAAAATAGGACCTTGACTTCTTCTCGACCAGCAGTTTATATTTATTCATTAGAAAATCCAGTGCGTAATCTTCTTTTTCATGGACGAGGTCCAGTAGTTCCTCATCCGTCAATGTATGAAAATCATCCAATTTCAGCGTTTGCTCCAAATGCCATACCTCCTGTCTTGAAGTCTGATTGATCTTCCATCTATTCAAATTTCTTCATTATGCTATTAAATGTGTAAATAAAAGTATAACACTAATGCCAAGGTTAGTAAACAATATAATTATACGAAATTTTCCATTATTTGTAGTCTCTTTGACGAAGTGCCTCATACATCAGTATTCCCGATGCGACAGATGCATTCAGGGAACCGATCTGACCTTTCATCGGTATCTGGGCGATGAAATCGCACTTCTCACGTACCAATTTGGACAGACCGCTGCCTTCGCCGCCAATCACCAATCCCAAGGCACCTTTCAGGTCGATATCATACATGGTCTGACCGTCCATATCAGCGCCGGCAATCCACAACCCCTTATCTTTCAAAAGATCAAGTGTCTGACCGATATTGGTCACTTTTGCCACAGGTGTATACTCGATGGCACCCGCACTCGTCTTCACGACCGTCTCTGTCAGACCACACGCCCTACGCTTGGGGATGATGATGCCGTGGACACCGCAGATGTTCGCCGTACGGATGATGGCACCCAAATTGTGAGGATCTTCTATGCCGTCAAGAATCATGACAAAGGGAGATTCTCCCTTGTCCTCTGCAATTTTCAGTATCTCTTCCACCGACACGTAGTCATAAGCCGCCACATATCCGATGACACCCTGATGATGGTGCCCCTGTGATCGTTTATCCATATTCTCCTTGGATTCAAACCTGACGACGATGCCCTTCTTCCTGGCTTTTGCGATGATGGCCTTGATGGGACCATCCTTGCTGACCTGGTCCTGTATGAAGAGCTTGTCGAAGCTTCTTCCCGCTTTGAGGGCCTCATTGACTGCATTTCTACCTTCTATGATCAAACTGCTGTTTTCCTGCATATTATTCTTTTCCATATCTGTTCCTTTCACTTCTGTCAATCCGCACGGACAAATCCGTGCTTGTCAAGCCATAGCAATACCTTTTCATGCTTTGGCAATATCATAATCTCGTCTCTTGTAAACGCCTTCATCAACACCATGACCACTCCATACACGGCCATGCCCACACCGACACTCAGAATCGTGGCCAGAGCATTGCTATGTATGGAACCATAAAACGCACCGTACGTACCATAGGTCACAGCTCCCATGATCAGGGAAGCGACGAAAGGCTTGAAAATACCGTGAAAAACATGACTCCTATATTCCGTCTGCCTCTTGATGACAATGACACCGAGCCCGGTTATTGTCATATAGAATCCGATGGTTCCCACAAGTGCACCGTATCCGGCCAGCACCGTCTGAATCAACACGATATTGATGGCAACCTTGACAAATGCAGCTGCTATGACGATGTAAAGGGCTGTGTAATACCTGGACAATCCCTGCAGTATACCGATGACCGACTGCGCCACAATCATGAAAATCAGGCTGATGGCATACATCCTCAGATATCCCGTTCCTTCCGGCTCACGATACAGGAAATTCAACACCGGTTCCGCCAGTACAAAAATCCCTACTGCTGAAGGCATTCCCAGTTTGATGGCCATCTCAAGTGCTTCTTTGATCTTATTCTTGAGTTCCGTCTTGTTGTGGAGGACATTGGCCGCGGAAATGGACGGCACGATGCTGATGATCAGCGATATGCTGATGACCAGAGGCACATTGACAATCGTCTGCACCTTTCCGAAGATCCCCAGGATCAACGTTCCCTCCGTCACTTTCACCGCTTCAGCGACGATGGGTGATGTCAACAGCCTTGGCAAGGTGAAGTTATCGATGTTCAGCATGACCGAATAGGACGCGCTGGCAATGGTCACCGGCAACGCGATATAACCGATGCTTCTTAGGATATCCTTTTTGGAATAACGGATTTCCTTATCGTTGTTTTCGATGTTCTCCTTAATGGCCTTCCGTTTGCGAAGATAGACCACTGCAAGGAACAGGGTCGACAGCATGAATCCGATGGAGACTCCAAGGGCTGCGCCACCGACTGCCACCGGAATCGAATATCCGAGACGGGTCAGGATCAGGACAAGTCCGATTCCGACAACCACCTTGGAGATGTTCTCAATCACCTGGGATATGGCTGTTGGCATCATGATATGCATCCCCTGCATGTATCCTCTGACAGCACCTGCAGTCGCCACAAAAATCGGCCCGACACTCAGACCCGCCAGTGCATAATACGTGCCATCCAGGAAATGGCCGACCTCGATGATCGCATGCCCGAATACAAAGAGCACAAGCGACACCAACAGTCCGAAGAGGGCAGACATGACAAACGCAATCCTGAAGGTCTGATGGGCCTTGTTATATTCTTTTTTAACCAGTTCTTCAGCAACCAGTTTGGACACGGAATTGGGTATCCCTATCAGTGCCACAGCAGTGAGTATGCTGTACAGCGGATATACTGCCTGGTAGTAAGTCAATCCCACTGTACCGGTCAGCCGCTCAAGCGGCACTTTATAAAACGCACTGATGACCTTGGCGATCAGTCCGGCCAAGGTCAGTATCAGCGTTCCCTTTATCATGCTGTGTGTATGTTTAGTCATGTTTGATTCCTTCCACTATGCATTCTTGCATACGGTCGTATTCCCCTGTCATCAGAAGGTAACCCAGCAGACACTCAAATCCTGTCGCCATCTGATAATCCTTCTTGCTGGCATTCTTGGGAACAGACTGGCTCTTGGCGTTTCTGCCCCATTTGACGATTCTTTTCTCCTCCGGAGTGAGCATCGGTTCGATCCTTGACAGGATCAGCGCCTGCTCAGAAGCCCTGACAAAGTCCTTTGTCAGGGCATGGAATTCATTAACCGACCGATTCCCCTTGGAAACCAGGTAGAACTTCACCAGGCAGTCATAGACCGAATCCCCGACATATGCCAGAGTCAATGGAGAATAAGTGCGGATATCCACATCCTTCATGTTCATTTGTCTTCGAAACTGTTCAAAAAATGCTCCATCGGCCACCTCTATCACACGCGCTTGAATCGTACGCCTTCCCTTGTATCTTCCAAAAGGATCCCTTTGGCGAGAAGGTCATCCCTGATCTTGTCCGCCGACGCGAAATCCCTGGCTTTTCTGGCTTCCTGACGCTTCTCGATAAGCGCCTCGATGTCAGAATCCAAGAGCACTTCCTCTCTCTTATAACCAAGTCCAAGTATATCACAAAGTTCCACAAACAAATCATCGAATTTTTGAATAAAGACCGGATTGGACTCCTTGTTCAGGTTCAGGTTTGCATACTTCACCATGTCGAAAACTGTGGCGATTCCACCGGAAGTGTTGAAATCATCATCCATAGCGCTTTCGAATCCTGACCTGAAACCGTCAACGACCTGCTTCTCTTCATCTGTCAAGGCGCCCGCCGCCTGCATTTCACCTGCCTGCAGTCTCAGCAAGTCCGTTGATAAGGACATAGCCTGTCTTGATCCTTTCAAGACTCTTGATTGCTGATTCCATCAAAGGTCTTGAGAAGTTGATCGGACTTCTGTAATGCGCATTCAACAGGAAGAAACGGATGACTTCATAAGGAATCTCATCCGCAATCTCACGTACGGTAAAGAAATTCCCCTTGGACTTGCTCATCTTCTGGTTGTCGACGTTGATGAATCCGTTGTGCATCCAGTACTTGGCAAACTCGACACCATTGGCGGTTTCACTTTGGGCGATCTCGTTCTCATGATGAGGGAAGATCAGGTCTGTCCCGCCGGCATGAATATCAATATGGGCGCCAAGATATTTCTTGGCCATGACCGAACACTCGATATGCCATCCCGGACGTCCATCGCTCCATGGTGATGCCCATGCAGGCTCCCCTTCCTTCTTCGGCTTCCACAAAACGAAGTCAGAAGGATTGCGCTTACCTTCCTCGACAGCAATCCGTTTGCCTGCTTCAAGGTCCTCGATGTTCTTCTTGGACAGCTTCCCATATTCTGCAAAGGTGCCGGCTTCAAAATAGACCGTGCCGTCCACCTCATAGGCAGCTCCTTTGTCAATCAGGGTCTGTATCATCTCGATGATGCCATCAACTTCCTCAGTCGCCTTCGGATTGTGTGTTGCTTCATTGACTCCCAGATTCTCGGCATCATAACGTACTTCACCGATGTATTTTTCAGCCACCTCTTCCGTGCTGATGCCTTCCTCGATTGCCCTTTTTATGATCTTGTCATCGATGTCCGTGAAGTTCTGCACATAGTTGACATCATAACCTTTGTATTCAAAGTATCTGCGCACCACATCAAAGATCACGAAAGGTCTCGCATTCCCGATGTGCATGAAATTGTAGACAGTCGGTCCACAGACATACATCTTGACCTTGCCTTCATCGATAGGTACGAATTCTTCTTTTTTTCTTGTCATTGTATTGTATAATTTCATCTTGTTTCCTTTCCGGTTCGATCAAATGATTCAATGGATATTGCGGTACTGCTTATGCATCTGCATCTGTCTCAAACGGATTGTCCGGACACAAGGCACACCGCTCTTCTTCCAGCCGTTCAAGCTCAGCTTCTTCCATACCGCCCTGTTTGCGTTCAAGCGCCTCCAGGCGAATGACCAGCTTGCAGATTTCCTGGCGAACCGGGTCGGGAAGGTGAACCTGATCCAATTTATCCTGTGGATGCACTTTTTGGTCAAGACGCTTAACCACTCTTCCCGGTATGCCGACTACTGTCGAATTCGGAGGAACTTCCCGAAGCACGACCGATCCCGCTCCGATCTTACAGTCATCTCCGACCGTAAAGGAACCGAGCACCTTGGCGCCTGCGCTGATCATCACGTTGTTGCCGATGGTCGGATGTCGTTTTCCGTGTTCCTTGCCTGTACCGCCCAGTGTCACGCCCTGATAGATGGTAACATCGTCACCGAGTATCGCTGTCTCACCGATGACTACCCCGTGACCATGGTCGATAAAAGACCCTTGCCGATGGTCGCCCCCGGATGGATTTCGATGCCGGTCTTTCTGACTCCTCTTTGTGATATCCACCTGGCGAAAAATATCGCTTCCTGACAAAAACCAATGAGCCACTCTGTATCTTAGGATTGCATGAAAGCTCGGATACAGGAAAACCTCACTAGTCTTCTTGATGGCGGGATCACGTTCCTTGATTACCTTAATTTCTTCCTTGATGAATTCAATAATATTCATTGTAACCTCCTCGCTTCGATTCCTTATTCGATTATCGAAAGTCAGTTCACCGGAGTATTAATAGGCAAAATAAAACGCCTCTCATCATATGACAAGAGACGGTTATCCGCGGTTCCACTCCAATTAAGGCCGGATGGTATTCCAACCTTCACTCAAACTACTGTAACGTGTAGTATTACGGTATGAACTACCAACCGACCTGTCTTCGCTCATACAGCTCATGGATGCACTTCGATCATCAGCTCCCTGGGCGGCTCTCAGCATTCGCTGCCCTCTCTGAAGTTCACTGAAGACTTACTCTTCCAATCGATGCTTTTATTAATCTACATTTCATATTAAATATATAACAAAACCAATAAAAAGTCAATCCCGGTACCATTACGGTTTTTCTCAGGCTAGAATTCTCAGAATTTTCAATCTTATGTTGTTTATCAATTTTTTATGCGTCAAAACGTTTTTTATGCCATAAATGTTTTGACATTGTATACAATATGTGATAAAATTTTTCTTGTAATTAAATATCGGATGACAAGTAGGGAGTGATTTATTGAAATCCAATAATCAATCAACGACTGATCAAAGACCAACTGCTTCTATGGGCCATTCCAACGAACAACCAACTATGACTGAGAGAAGGACCGACCAGAGTCTAGAGAAAGCCGCATTGATTTCTTATTTACTATCTTGAGATTCCATATATAATTTTTACACATAATGAGTAATAAGCTGCCGAAGGCAGCTTATTTTATTGCCATGATTCTTCCGAGCCATGATGGGTCGGTTAATCATTCCTTATACAGTATCTCTTCTCCAAAGCTTTTCTCAAGATATGCCTTGATCTGCTTCCCGGAAGCCATGTTCGAAATCTCATCGAGAATATCCTCCCAGACCTTCTTGCCGGTCGTATTGATCTCCCAACGGACCTTTGGCACATCCTTGTATGGCATGCAAAGCCGGTCTACACCCATAGCCATAAAGACGGGTGCCATCAGCTCATTGGCACAGCGTTCCCCTGCAAAGCAGATACTGGCACCTTCCCTATGGGAGCTTCGTATCATCGCCCTGAGAATCCTCAGGTATCCAGGATCGAATTCGTCATAGAGATTTGAAATCATCTCATTCGTGGGATCGGTTGCTGTTGAATACTGCAGCATGTCATCCACATCCACATAGATGAAATCCACTTCCTGTGCAAAGAAATTCGTGATGATGGCAACAGAAGGCGTCTCGAGTATAATTCCATACTGCATATCCTTCTTGAATGGCTTCCCTTCCTCTTCCAGCATCAGTTTGGCATCCTCAATCAGCAATTTGATATCCAACAACTCATCCACAGATGAAACCATGGGAATGACAAATGTGACATCCCCGTCAACACCTGCCCTCAGTATCGCCTTGACCTGTATGATCAGCATCTCTTTGTTTGCGAGTGCAATCCGTGTGGAAAAGAAACCCAACGCCGGATTATTCTCCTCAGGCAGATGCAAATATGGCAGGTCGCTCTTGCCGCTGCAGTCGAACGTCCTGAAACATAAGGATTTACCTCTGCTGTAGGACACCGCCTCCTGATAGACCTTGAACTGTTCCTCCTCAGAAGGCATGCTTTGCCGTCCTATGAAGAGCGCTTCGGTTCTGTAGAGACCGATATGGTCCGCTCCGTTCCTAACTGCAAACCGGACTTCATCCGGTTTTGAGACTATACTGTTCAGATCCAGCCGATGTCCATCTACCGTTTGGGTAGGCTTCTCGATATAATTCTGATATATCCCGTCAAGCTCTTCAACCTTGTTCAGCTTATCATTGACCGACTTGATTGTCCCTTCATCAGGATTGACCTGAATTTCGCCTTTCTTCCCATCAAGAACGAGGGTATCATTCTCCCTGACCAGTTCCATCAGATTCTTGATTCCGATTACACAGGGTATCTTCCAGTTCTTTGCCAGCATCGCTCCATGAGATGTCGCGTCAACCTCCCCAAGGACAATGCCCAGGACCTTTTCTTTCTCGATATCGATGGTATCCGATGCATCCAGCGTACTTGCCACGATGATCGCCGGTTCTTCAATCTCATCGAAGGATGCCGTATCACTGTCATTCAGATGTAAAATGATACCTTCGGTGATATTCCTGATATACTCAGCTTTCTTCTTCAGAAAGTCATCATCCATACGGTTGTAGATGGCTTCATACTTATTCTTGACGTCATCAAGCACGAATTCTGCATTGATTCCCTTATCACGAATCTGCTTTCTTACGCCACCCATCATCACCGAATCCTTGATTACATTCAAATGATTCCTGTGAATGGTAGCTTCATCTTCCCCCAGAATATTGAGCGTCTTGTTGTACGTTCTTTCAAGATAGTTGGTATATCGATAGACAGCATCATTCAGTCGCTCTATCTCAAATTCCACATCATCGACTCGATCACGTACGATTTCAATTTTCTTTTCCTTTTTCATCACTGCCTTCGCAATGACGATTCCCTCATATAAGCCATTTCCTTTTAACATTGGAACACCTCTAATCTAGCGCAACACCAAGACTGTTCAAGATATTGGTCGCATAACCTCTTTTGTCGGAATCAGGGAAGTTGTTCAAGACATACTTGAAACGTTCGATGGCTTTTTCCGTCTCGCCACTGAACTGATAACACCTTCCGAGAAAATAATGTGCATTGTCAGCGAGGGGCATATCTCCGATGTATCTCACTGAACTTCCAGCTTTTCAACTCCTGTTTCATATCTTTGGCTGTCGTATGCGGCTTTTCCTTCATTATATGCCTTCTCGGCAGCTTCCACAAAAACGATTGCTACCAACTGCTCATACAGACTGTTCAGTACGCCGTCCGTACTGTCAGCGATATTCACCCTTCGAGATATCCTGCCGATTCGTATAGGCTGCCTTCAAGATAAGTAGTCATGGTCAGCATCAGCTTCTGGACTTTTGCGTCTTTATTGGATAACTGGTCATTCTCCACGACTGCATTGCGAAGGTCAAGCTCTAGCTGTTTGATCTGATTCTCATTCATCCCCAACGTAGCATTCAGATCTTCTATCTCCGTCCTGGCAGTATCCAACTGTTCCTGCTTGGATTCCAGCTCTGCATCCTTGGCATCCATCTCATTCGGCAGATACAGAAAGAAGAACAGGGCTGCTCCAACCACCAATCCGAAGACGACACCAAGAAACTGCTGAACCGACTGGTTGATGACAATCTGCCTTCTTGCGCGTTTCCTTTCCCTTTTGACCTCATCTTCATGGGAAACGATGATGCCTTCCGGGGCATTGTCTGACAGTTCATCATAGTATTTATTGGCAATGTAATTGCTCTTATCGATGGCAAGTGCCTTGATCAATTCCTTCTTGGCCTTGTCTTCTTGGTTCTCCTTGACATAAACCAGCGCCAGAAGACAATATGCCTTAACAAAATTCGGGCTCATACTGAGTATCTTCTTCAATTGGATCACCGCAAGGTCCGAGGATCCCTGCTGGATATAGGCAAGCGCCTGATTGTACTTCTTGATTGAATTATTCAGTTTGTCAAGATTGCTCTGATTATCCTGTATCTTCTTCAGATATGTGCTGGCAAGATTATTTTCAGGCTGAAGGTTTTTACTGACAACCCACTGCCTGAGTGCCAGGACAGTCTCTCCCAACTCCAGATAAACCAGCCCCAACAGGTTTCTGGCATCAATGTTGTTCTTATCAAATTTTATGCTTCGCATCAGTATTTCCACTGCGCCACTGAGATCTCTGGCTCTTGCCTTCTGAAGACCTTCATTGTACAAAAGTTTCGACGCAGCCAGGATACGCCTGTAGGTCTTCAACGTGATATTGCAGTTGTCGCAATATCCGTTCATATCTAGCGTACCACTGCAAACCGGACATGTTTTAGCCATTGTTTTCATCCTTTTCTTTCTGTCGTATTCAGGCTTCTACTTCTTCTCCTCTTTGATTTCCTTAATCATCTCTCCAAGAATATCTACAATGTCCTTGGTTTCATATGCATAAATCGCCTCTTCAGCGTCCTCTATCTCAAGGCACGGCTTGAACTTCTTCAATTCTTCTTCAAAGTTGATCATCATTGTCCTCCTTCAACAACATGCAGCTACGTATTTCGCTTACCAAATAGAGTGAACCGGCTCCGATCAGAATCCCATCCTCTTTATCCAGGTACCCCTTTAAAAACGGTTCCAAGTCTTCAACCATTGTCACATCATCAGTATTCATCTGTAACTTTTCAATTATTAATTCTTTCGGTACTGATTTTTGAATGGTCAGATTCACAACATATATATGTCTGAAGCATTGTGAATCCTTAAAAATTCTGATGACATCCTCTACATTCTTGCCGTCCTTCATGCCAAGAAGCAAATCAAGCTTGCCATCCTTGAAAACACCCTTCAGTGTCTGAACAAGGGTCTTTGCTCCCATCTCATTATGCGCACCGTCAACAATCACTCTTGGATGAACACTTTCGAATCGTCCAGGCCACTGAAAAGACATCAGCCCACTGCTGATACTCTCGAAATCGACAGGCAGAACCTTTGACATGACAGCTACAGCAGTCAGTGCAATTGCAGCATTTCCCACCTGATAGACAGCTCCTGTAGAGATTCGTAACTTCTCATAATAATAATACTTGTTCTGAATGGAAAAATCAATCCCAAACGGGCTTAAATCCAGTATTTTCTCAGTAATCGGCAGAACATTCACCAGATCTGCCCCGATATCCCCGGCCACCGTTTCAACCACCTGCTCCACTTCCCTATTTTCATTATACAAAACCACCGGAACACCCTCTTTAATGATCCCTGCTTTTTCATAGGCGATATCCCTGATATCATTCCCAAGGATCTCCTGATGGTCGAGGCCCACCGGCGTAATGATGCAGCAGTCTTTTCTCGGTAAGCTGTTGGTGGTATCAAGCTTACCGCCTATTCCCACTTCGATCAGCAGTATATCCGGCATTTCCTTACAAAAGCAATAAAGTGCGATTCCATATATCCATTCGAAAAAGGTAGGTTCAAGGCCTTCCTCATTCAACCTGTCCACGATTTCACGAACAACGTTGTAACCTTCGATAAACAATGCTTCCCTTACATTCTCACCATTGATCCGTACACGCTCCGTTATGTGCTCCATATGGGGAGAAGTGAACATACCGACCGAATAACCGCTCCGTGAGTAGATGTTGCTCAGCATATGACAAACAGAACCTTTCCCGTTGGTTCCCGTAACATGGATGATCTTAGCTCTATTGAGATACTCCTCAAGGTGAACGGCTTCCTCCAGCAGTTCCATCATCCGTGTGATGTTCCTGAGTCCGACTTTCTTGCCAAACAGCGGTATGTTATAAAGTGCTTCCTCTATATATTCGAATTTTCTGTCTGCCATGCTCCATTCCTTTCATCCTTCACTGACTTTGCCATTCTTTAATATACTATCAATACCGTTGATGTGCAACTGTTTTCATTCGTTCATAATTTGTTAACATTTTCAACAGGCGATTGTCATTAAGATTTCATATAGTATATACAGGAGATAAAATTCAGGCATTACTGATTTGACATAAATGAAAGGAGCACGCTTATGGACGAAAAACAACGCAATATTGATCCTATCTATGAACCGGACAATCATTCTTTTCAGGAAAGCGAATATCGGACATACCGACCCATACAGACACAGGATACAAACACGAACAGTTCGGCCATGCCGGAACAGGACATTACATTGGGAGGAGAAGAGTATGACAGCAATAGCCCACGCATCAACCAGTCACCATATGAACGAGGAAAAGAGCACAGTCCAAAGAAAAAACACGGATTCTTTCGTTTTGTTGCTCTGTTTGTTGTATTTGTATTCCTTGGTGGAGTCGTTTTGGGGCTGGATATGGAACAGCCATTTATCTTGGAAATCGACTGACACCCGCTCTCGTAGAAGAAGGCCAAACCTTGAGCTTCAACGTCAATAAGATTGAGCCGGTAGTTTCAGCGGATACGACAGTAGCCACCTCCAACAATCTGATCACTTCGATCGCTAAAACGGCGGGGCCTGCAGTGGTTACCGTTACCAGCACTTTCGAGATCAATACCAGATCCTTCTTCTCCAATTCAATCTACGAGCAGGAAGGCACCGGTTCAGGTATCATATACGAACTCAGGAACGAGGACCTTTTGATCGTCACCAACCATCATGTCATCGATTCCGCTAAAAAAGTGGATGTCACCTTCCATGATGGCAATACCTTGAGTGCAGACCTCATCGGCTATGACTCGCGTATGGACCTTGCCGTTCTATCCATCGAGCTGAGCGATTTGGACGCATCGGAAGTGGAAGATATCACCATCGCGAACTACGGAGATTCCGAAGCCCTTGAAGTGGGTGAACTGGCAGTTGCCATCGGAAACCCCCTCGGCAAGGAATTCTCATCAACAGTTACCGCAGGTGTCATCAGCGCAATTGACAGGGAACTTAACATCGATGGTTCCAATCTCACCCTGCTTCAAACCGATGCCGCCATCAATCCCGGCAACAGCGGAGGTGCACTGGTCAACAGCAAAGGAGAAGTCATCGGTATCAATACTGCAAAATATGTGGATGAAAGCGTCGAAGGCATGGGCTTTTCCATACCCACCCATATCGCATTGCCGATCATCGATGCCATCGTGGATAGCGGCAACGGCGAGGACATCGCCTACTCCATAAGCGGAGACAAGCCTTTCCTCGGTGTTTCCATCAGCAACATCACCGATGAAATATACAATGAAACCGGAATGCCTTCGGGATTTATGTGACTGAAGTGTATGAAGGCAGCGCCGCAGCCAAAGCAGGCATAGAAGCCGGAGATGTCATCTATTCTCTCAATGGGAAGAAACTGATGGATACGGAAGACCTTTTCGATGAGCTATCGACCAAACAGGTTGGCGCCGTCATCCGAATCAGCGTTGCCCGCGGTGAGCAAGTGCTGAATCTGGAAGCAACGCTTACGAAATACAGCGACGTCATCACAAACTGACAAACCCTGTCAGGGATATGATTCCTTCCTGGACAATGAAATAAATCATAAAAAAGGCCGTCTCATTCGAGACGGCCTTTTTTATGATTTATATTTCAGGTTCGATCAGTCCGAACGCACCATTCTTACGCTTATAGACCACATTGACTTCATCGGTTTCGGAGTTTCTGAAAACAAAGAAATCATGTCCGAGAAGTTCAAGTTCCATGCAGGCTTCTTCTGCATCCATTGGTTTCATAGCAAAACGCTTGCTTCTTACAATCTTAAGGTGGTTGCTATCTTCTTCGTCATAATCCAAATATTCATTTTTGAAAGTACCTGCCTGATGGTGTCTGTCGATGATCTTCTTACGATGCTTGATCAGCTGTCTTTCAAGTTTGTCAACGACCATATCGATGGCGGCGTACATGGTATCATCATGCTCTTCGGCCCGAATGACACTGCCCTTGATAGGAATTGTCACCTCTATCTTATGAACTAGTTTCTCAACACTCATGGTGATGTTGGCTGAAGTTTCCGGAGTGAAGAATTTCTCGAGTTTGCTGATTTTCTGAACGGCAACATCCTTCATGGCTTCTGTTACCTCGACGTTTTTCCCTGTTACTGTATAACGCATAATAACAACTCCTTTCAGATCAATCGATGAATCAGCCAGGAATCAGCTAAACTCCGTACGTTATGCTGCTCCTTCTGTCCAATAATCAATCTTTAGATTCTTTAATTACATATTCGATATTTGTTAAAGAAATCCTTCTTTATTTATGAAAATAATCGAATATTATCACTCGTAATTTACCTGCGTTTAACCTCCTTTACACTTACTTTACTCCAAAAAAAACATCCGTCAATCGGACATCGGCCAATACCATAAAAAGTACCCCCGACGAAACCGCCGGGGGTCAAGGCATGTTAAATATTATTAAGTCAAATAGTAAAAAATACTATGATCTTACGTCTATCTTGCACAGTATACACTATTCCCTGATGTCGTATCAGACTTTTTCTTTGATCTCGTAGTGCGTGTGCAGCAACTCGTGAGCCTTGTGGCTGAGTGGCTTGCCGAGGAACTTCTCATAGATCTCGGTGATTGCCGGGTTCTCGTGAGACTTTCTGATCGGCATACTCTTATCGATATCATAGATCGCCTTCTGGCGAGCCTTGAGGATTGAAGCATCACCATGGTGATATGGCTGACCTGCACCACCGATACATCCACCTGGACAAGCCATAACCTCTACCGCGTGGATGTCTCTTGGGTTGCCGTCTCTCATCTCTTCAAGCAGCGCCTTAGCGTTTCCAAGGCCGTGAGCGATACCGATATTCAATGTTACATCTTCAATAGGTATACTTGCAACACGTACACCTTCGAATCCACGAAGCTCTTCGAAGTCGATTCTTGGAAGCGGCTTGCCTGTTCTTACTTCGAAAGCCGTACGAACAGCTGCCTCAATAACACCACCGGTTGTACCGAAGATTACAGCAGCACCTGTTGACAATCCAAGTGGACGGTCGAAATCAGTCTCTTCAAGATCGTCCGGATCGATGTTCAACTGCTTGATCAAATCCGCAAGCTCTCTTGTAGAAAGAACCAAATCCACATCAGGATTGCCGTCTACAGAGAACTCATCTCTATTCGCTTCATATTTCTTCGCAAGGCATGGCATAACAGACACAACCACCAGGTCTTCGCGTTTAACTTCCAACGAGTCAGCAAAGTAAGTCTTTGCCACAGAACCGAACATCTGTTGTGGAGATTTCGCTGTTGATGGGATGTCAATCAACTCAGGGAACTGGCTCTCAACAAAGTTAACCCATGCTGGACAACATGATGTCAGGATTGGAAGCGAGGCACCTTCGCCACCTGCAAGGAAAGTCTCAAGACGGCCAAGAAGCTCCGTACCTTCCTCAAGGATTGTAAGGTCAGCTGTGAAATCCGTATCGAATACATGATCGAATCCAATCTGACGAAGAGCAGTTACCATTTTGTTCGTGAATATAGTTCCAGGTTCTTTGCCGAATTCCTCACCAAGAGCGACACGGACAGCCGGAGCTGTTTGAACGATAACTGTCTTCTCAGGATCAGCCAAAGCTTCAACCACTTTCCAAGTAGCATCGTTCTCAGTCAAAGCACCTGTAGGACAAACAGCCACACACTGACCACAGTGCGTACATACGGTGTCTTCCATAGGAAGCTCGAATGCAGCTGAAACTGCCGCATCGAATCCACGGTTGATACCGGAAAGAGCTCCAACCTTTTGAACTTCGTTACACATTGTCTCACAGCGACGGCACATTACACATTTATCCATATCACGGATCAATGATGGCGTGATGTCCTTCTTGTATGTGGACATTGCTGTACCGGAGACAGTGTCTCCGTGAAGACCGCAACGCTCTGCAAGCTCCTGAAGCTCACAGTCGCCTGCTTTGGCGCATGAGAGACAGTCCTTCGGATGGTCGGAAACCAACAGTTCAAGAACTGTCTTACGGGCTTCCATAACGCGGATTGTATTCGTCTTGACCACCATACCGTCTACTGCAGGAGTAGCACATGATGGTGCAAGGTTTCTTCTGCCTTCGACTTCAACTACACATACACGGCAGGAAGCGGCTTTATTCACCATTTTTGTATCATGCAAATCTAAGTGGCAAAGTGTAGGGATATCGATACCCAACTTCTTGGCACCGTCAAGAACAGTACTGCCAGCTGGAACGATAACCTCTTTACCGTCAATAATCATTTTTACTTCTGACATAGGTACACTCCTTTATTTAATCTATTAGATCTTGTCAATAGCGTCGAATTTACATTTATCATAACATGCACCACACTTGATACATTCATCTTGGTTGATGACGTGCAGTTTCTTGACTTCGCCTGAAATACAGTTTGCCGGACAGACTCTTGCACAAGCAGTACATCCGATACACTTCTCTTCGTTGATGACATACTTCACAAGGCTTGAACATTGACCTGCAGGACATGTATTCTCTTCCACGTGAGCAATGTATTCATCCCAGAAAGCATTCATAGTTGAAAGAACAGGGTTTGGAGCAGTTTGTCCAAGACCGCAAAGCGCAGTGTCCTTGATGACACGGCTAAGCTCTTCAACTCGTCAAGGTGCTTCATTTCAGCCTTACCGTCACATACCATTTCCAACAATTCAGATAAACGCTTAGTACCTATACGACATGGAGTACACTTACCACAGGACTCTTCCTCTGTAAACTCAAGGTAGAACTTGGCAACTGCAGGCATACAGTCATCTTCATCCATAACGATCATACCGCCGGATCCCATCATGGAACCTTTTGCGATCAGGTTATCGAAGTCGATCGGTGTATCCAAATCTTTTTCTGTCAAACATCCGCCTGATGGACCACCGGTTTGAACAGACTTGAACTTCTTGCCGTCTTTGATGCCGCCGCCGATGTCATAGATAACTTCTCTAAGGGTAGTTCCCATTGGTACCTCGATCAAACCAACGTTGTTGATCTTACCTGCCAATGCGAATACCTTCGTACCTGCTGATCTCTCAGTACCGATGGCTGAGAACCATTCAGCACCTTTAAGAAGGATAACAGGAATATTTGCCAGTGTCTCAACGTTGTTTACGTTGGTTGGCTTGCCCCAGTAACCGGACTCTGCTGGGAATGGTGGTTTTGTGGTAGGCTCACCACGCTCACCTTCCATGGAATGGATAAGAGCAGTCTCTTCACCACATACGAATGCACCTGCACCAAGTGTCAACTCGATATCGAATGCAAAACCGGTTCCGAGAATCTCCTCACCCAACAAACCGTATTCTCTTGCTTGGTCGATGGCATGCTGAAGTCTTTGGATGGCCAGCGGATACTCGGCACGGATGTATACTCTACCTTTTGTTGCACCGATTGCGTAACCACAGATAGCCATTGCCTCAATGATTGAGTGTGGGTCACCTTCAAGGATTGAACGGTCCATGAATGCACCTGGGTCTCCCTCATCAGCGTTACAGATGACGTATTTTTGATCCGCATCATAGCCTTTGGCGAATTGCCACTTCAAACCGGTAGGGAATCCTCCACCACCACGGCCACGAAGACCGGAGTCTTTAACTTCTTGGATTACAGTGTCAGGAGTCATGTCAGACAATGCCTTACCTAACGCCATGTATCCATCTCTTGCGATGTACTCATCGATGTTTGCAGGATCTACGAAACCGCAGTTACGAAGAGCGATACGCATTTGCTTCTTGTAGAAATCCATGTTCTTGGAGTCTGAGATAGCCTCTTTCTTGTCTGGATCTACGTATAACAATCTCTCTACTTTACGACCTTTTACAAGGTGCTCTTTAACAATCTCCTCAGCGTCAGCAGGAGTTACTTGTACATAAAATGTATTGTCAGGAAGAATCTTAACGATAGGACCCTTTTCACAGAAACCGAAGCATCCGGTCTTAAGTACTGCAACATCAGTATCCAAACCTGCTTCTGCAATTTGGCTCTTAAGATTAGTGATGATCTGCTCGCCTTCAGCTGAGAGACAACCTGTACCTCCACAGACTAATACATGCATTTTTTTCGTTAGCCATTTTTGCGCCTCCTAATCTTTCTATTCTACAGTCTTGTGTGTTACTGGGATTATGCCGTCAACGAGTTCGCCGTTCTTGATGTACTTATCAATAATCTCTTTAGCTTTTTCTTCAGTGACATCACCGAATACGACAGGATCCTGGTTAGGCAGTGTAACCTCGATTGTTGGCTCTGCATAGCAGTAACCCATACAACCTGTTTGTGTAACAACAACGTTGTCGATGCCTGCCTTGTGAGTGTCTTCAATGATGAAGTCCATGATCTCACGTGCACCGGCAGCGATACCGCAAGTAGCCATTGCAACTCTTACTTGAATAAGTCTTCAATGTTTTCGCCTTTTTCTCTTAATTCAACTTTGTCTTGTACATTCTTCTTGATTTTCATCAATTCATCTAAAGATTTGATCTTTGCCATGATATTTCCTCCTAATCAGATAAATCGCAATTACTTGTACTCTGCAACGATGTCTTTAACCATGTCTGGTGTAAGACGGCCATAAGTTTTCTCACCGATAGTAATTACCGGAGCAAGACCACAAGCACCGATACAACGTAATCCTGTAATGGAGAATTTACCATCTGCAGTTGTTTCACCGACACCGATTCCCAATTCCTTGGAGAATGCCTCAGCGATCTTCTCAGCGCCACGAACGTAGCATGCTGTACCAAGGCAGATAGCGATATCGTTCTCTCCCTTTGGTTCCATCGTGAAGAAAGAATAGAAGCTTACAACACCAAATACTTTGGCAGTTGATATTTCATTTTCTTTGCCACGTGGATCTGCACTTCCTTAGGCAGGTATCCGAAGATACTCTGTGCCTTGTGAAGCACTTTGATCAATTCACCTTTCGTTTCTGTCAACGCTTCAATAAAAGCATCCAGTTCTTTGGAACTTTTCTTGAGTCAATTCTAGATTAGCAGCCATTTTTTACCTCCTTAATAATATTTAATAGTCATTTTTTTTATATAGAGAGATTTCTCAATCTCTTATAAGCACATGAATTTATTTATCTATATATTCATATCTATGTATTCATTTTGTCAGTCGTTTCTCATCCGGTAATTCCTAAGATAGTCTATGATAGCTTTTGCACTGAGTTTTTCATCCACAGCAAGGGGTATATCCAGTGTCTGTCTGCAGATACCGATAAAGCCGAGCTCATGCGAGTCCGATGACTGAAGCATCAGATACTCGGAATATCTCTTATCAAACTCCTCGTACTCTGCATACTGGGATATTTCAAGGCATTTCAATAGCTCATCGGGCGGCAGAATCCCCAGGTTTGAAATGACGCTGTAACTCGGTCTGTCGATATGAGCCGGCACAGCTATGCCGCCAAGTTCCCAAGCCTTTGATACAACATCCTCAAATGTAATCGATGTGGCAAAAGAGAGTAAACTTTCTTCTTCACCTACTATCTCATCCTCTTCATCCATGAGGCGCTGATGACCCAGTACTTTGGGTTTATTTTTTAACATTGGTAAATTAGAATATACGAATTCCTGCATACTTTCAGCTTTATCCAAATCCGAAAATAAACATACGACATGAATCTCCTCTCTCGATTCGACTTCCATTCCTGGAATCACAATCAAGTCAGTGCTCTCAGCGACCGTCATTACTGCTTTTGCATTGCCGCAGCTGTTATGGTCCGCGACTGCAATGGCATCCAGTTCCGAGATGATGGACATGTTGACAACGTTGTTGGGTGTCATCTCATCCAGCGCACATGGAGATAATGCAGTATGTATATGGAAATCGTAGTTAATCTTCATCCACCGCTCCAATACCTCGATTTTTGTTAAATAATTGTCACATTTCTTTGCAACTAAAAAACATTATAACAGATAACCAAAGCCTTGTAAATGGTATCTTTGGTACATCTGCTATAATTTTTTAGACTCATACGAATACGTTTATATGAATTCATTCTCAAACTCTTGTTATATAGAGAGAATATGTCAAATGCTACAGATGAATTATGTTATTTACATAACCAGGTCGACATAATATGCGGCCTTATTCCAGTACAAAGCAGGTGCTGCTGCCTGAACTCGAGCTGATGACCTCCAGTCTGGTTCCTATGCGCTCTTTCAGCTCTGCGACATGGGATATGATACCCACCAATCTGCCGGTACGCTGCAGATCGATCAGTGTACTGATGGCCGAATCCAGCGATTCCTGATCCAGAGTCCCGAATCCTTCATCGATAAACATCGTATCCAACTGTATGCCGCCTGCATAGGACTGAACGACATCTGACAGCCCCAATGCCATGGACAGGGATGCCTTGAAGCTTTCTCCACCTGAAAGTGTCTTGACATGTCTGGATTTGCCTGTAAAATTGTCAAACACTTCGAGTTCAAGACCTCCTTGAGCATTCCTTCGCTCACGTTCCAGTGTCCTTGCCAGTTCGTATCTGCCGCCGGTCATCTTTCTAAGCCGTATGTTCGCAGCTCGAATGATATCCTCCAGGAAAGCGGCAAGAACATAACGTTCAAAGGTAATGCCCATGTCATTGCGCCCTTTGGCAACCCATGCAAGATTGCCGACGACGGCATACACGTCTTCCCTTTTTCCAATGGATTCGGAAAGGCTTGCAACATTACCGACAATATCGCTGTTGTTCCTGCTGCGCGCCTGCAGATTGCTGCGCTCATTGATTTTATCATCCTTTTCTTCACGAAGCCGAATGATGGCCTCTTCAAAACCGCCCAAGTCAACCATCTCCATCTCCTTAGTCGCCGCAAGCAGCTCTTCATGCTGCCGGTTCAACGCGTGCAGGTCCCTGTTGAAGGCATCAATCCGTGTCTTACATGTCTGAAGTTCCTCCGGTTCCATCTTCGCCTTGACATAGTCTTCCTCATCGGCAAAGCCCTTCTCAGCCATGGCATTACCGAATTCTCTTTCGGCTTCTTCTTTCAGCGCTTTCATATTGTCCAGCGACTTCTCCAGCTGTTCCATCTTACCGCAGATAGCTGTCAGATGTCCAACCGCATTATCCAGGTCACTTTTGGCCTTTTGCAGCTGCCGCTCCAGTCCCATCTGTCTTTCGTTCCTTTCGTCGACAGCCTTGTTCAACAGCGTCTTTGACCGGAGATTTTCTGGTATATCACCATAGATGTGACTGATCTCAGCTTCTTCCCTCAAAACCGTTTCACTCATTACCTTATGGTCTTTGGCCGCCTTTTCCGCCTCAGAAACAAGTCTAGCCTCCTCATCCTCCAGAAACCTGATCTTGTCCGCCACATCACTGGCTGATGATATCTGCGCCTCTATCGCCTTCATTTCCACTGACTTCTGCTCCATGTCGTCCTTACGTTTACGTTTCAGTTTAAGTACCGGTTGCAACCACTCTTCAGGATCCCCGATTCCTTCTATCTGATTTCTGTAAGCCTCACTTCCGTCAGCTACATGCATCATATGCAGCCATTCTTCCTGTTGCCGCTCCTGATTTTCCTTTCTTGCATCAAGGTTGCTGACAGCCTTTGCAGCTTTAACTTCAGCTTCTTTGGCAGCTTTTTCCAGACTTTCCAGTTCCTCTTTTGAAACGGTATCCACCTCGGCAGCAGCAAGGTCTGGATGGTGAGTCGATCCGCAAACCGGACAGGGCACTCCCTCTTCTAGCCCGGCTGCAAGAATGGCTGCTTGGTTCCTGAGATTGACGATTTTCTGTCTTCTATACTCATCAGCCCGAGAACTCGACAATTTCATCAGCTCCCTGCATTCTTTTTCAAACTCCCGGATTTCCCTGGCGTTCTCTCTCATGGACTCCAGCTTATCATGAAGGTTCAGTACAGCCTTGAAAAGGGATTCCAAGGCTGTGTACTCTTCCCTGACAATGGCAAGACCAATCCGAGCATCCTTGACTTCAATACTCTTGCTCCTTGCCATCTCCAATTGACCTCTAGTCTCGGCTAAACGCTCAGCATCCGTTTTCATCCTGTCATCAAGATTATCAAGTGTTTTTCTCTCCTTGATTATGGAGTCATTCAGTGATTCAGATCTTTCCACTTTCGGAACCATAGCCTTCAAACTGGAAATCTCTTCTATCAGGTTTTTTCTGAGTTTCTCCTTTTCAGGTGATGCTTCCTCCTCATGCTTTGCTCTGCAGTTTGCTTCAATTCTCTTGGCTGTTGCCAGGTTCTCCGCAAGGACTTCAAGCTCCCTGCAACTCTTGTCAACCTCCTCAATCCTGATTCTGAAGTTCTTTTCAACTGCCTCGACTGCTGCCGCATTCACCCCTTTTGTCAACTTGGCTGACAATAAGTCGATATCGGCCTGTTTTCCCTCCATTTCCGTCAGTCTGGCTTTGACAACCTCCTTAAGCTTCAGCTTTTCGTTGTTCTCCCTTGCCTTCTCACGCTTCTGGATGGTGTCCTCGACGGACTTCTCGAGCCTTTGAACTTCTGCCCCTATCGCCTTGATCGCTTTAACATCCCTTTCGATGCTTTCCTTGGTCATTTCAATGATATCGGAGACATTCTTATGCTCTTCTCCGATCATTCCCTGAAGAACATCATCCTCGCACTGGATGCGGGTAATCTCATGGTCTCTCTGACTGATGACCTCCTTCACTTCCCGGTAAAGGGATTTGGAATAGTCATCCAGGCGCATCTGCATCATATTGTAGAATCCGGTATTGAAGAGCTGTTGAAGCACCTTCTGACGTTCTTCACTTCCGGCATTGAGCATCTTCCTGAACTCACCTTGGGGAATCATCATGATTTGCTTGAACTGCTCGCTGTTGATTCCCATGACCGACCGGATTTTTCATTGACTTCACGCGGTTTTCTGATTACCGTCTTCGGTTCACCGTCATATATGGTCAGCGTTGCATCCGTTTTCTGTTCGGTCATACCCTCTCCGCGGCTTTTCGGTTTCCACTGTCTGGGAATACGGTGAATATGGTATCTGATACCTCTGAGTTCGAATTCCAGCTCCACTTCTGTCAGCACATCATCCGCCGCAAACTGGCTTCTGAGATTCTCTCCTGACCTAAAGTCGCCGCTCGCCTCACCGTAAACCGCATAGCTGATTCCGTCAAAGATCGTGGTCTTCCCCGAACCCGTTGGGCCTGTAACCAGGAAAAGGTTCCTTCCTTCGAGCTGACCGAAGTCGATGGTCTCCACATCCCTGTACGGTCCGAAGGCTTTCATCGTCAGTTTTATCGGTCTCATTGCATCCCCTCCTTCACGAAAAGGGCATCCGAGATTTCTATGACGTAATCCCTCTTATCGGCATCAAAAGCCTGACCGGTCACATTCTCATAGAATTCCGAAAAAAGGTCAACCGGATGCTTTCTAATGAATTCCTTGCTAGCCGAGGTCTGCCCGTCACCGGCTTCCTTCTCATACTGTTCAAATTCCATATGCAAAAGGTTCGGATACACGCTTCGCAGTTTAGCGATGGCATCCACCAGTTCACCCCTGTCAGTCAGCACGACTTTAATATAGTCCTCCACTTCAGTGTCCTTGTAGACTTCGTCATTCAAAGCTGCTCCAGTGTCCCTTTGATGATACGCATATCCCTGCGCGGTTCAATCTCTATCAGTCTGATATCGCAGCTGCCATCCGCGTCCATCTCCACCATCGTTACCGACTTACGCTGCCTTGTTTCGGAAAAAGAATACTTGAGCAGCGATCCGGAATAACGGACATGATCATATTTGACTTTTTGGGGACCATGGATATGCCCCAGCGCTACATAATCGAATTCCTTCAGATGTTCAACGGACACCATTTCCGTACCGCCGATGGACAGCGGCCTTTCGGAATCACTTTCCTCCAGGGGTTTGAGCCCTGCAACATACCCATGGGTAACACAGACACTGCGCATATTCCTATCCATCTTTTCCCGGATTCTTTCCATGATGGCCTCAAACGCCTGGTCATGTGTCCTGATATCTTCATTTCCCAACAGTGCCTTGACATGGGCCGGATCAGAATAAGGTATGACATGGAAGGCAACCTTTCCGAAGCCGTCCCCAAGTATTACCGGTGTGAACTCAGCCTCCATCTCCCCGGTGATATGCAACCCGTTCTTCTCAAGAATCTTCCCGGCAAATCCGAGTCTGTCCGGGCTGTCATGATTGCCGGATATCATGATGACTTCAATGTCCAGATCAGCTACAATCGTTGTCAAAACCCCATCGAGGAGTTCAACCGCTTCGACAGGCGGTACGGAACGGTCATAGACATCACCGGCAATCACCAGCACGTCCGGCTGTTCTTTTTTCAAAAGTTGAACAAGTCCATCCAGCACATATTCCTGATCCCCGGTCATATGCATACCATGGACCAGCTTGCCGATGTGCCAGTCGGCAGTATGTAATATCTTCATCTCTTGCTCCTTTACGTCATCTCTTTATCTCAGTATACGCTTTACCAGGTATCATCAATCCAGTTTTTTGGAGAACTTCACTGATGTTGCAAATATCAGCACTCCTATCAGCACCAGCATGGCTATGGTTGATGTCAGGAGGTCTTCCAGACTGGCCCCTTGACGATGATGCCTCTCAATATCACAAGGAAATGGGTGATTGGTATAAAATTACTGACCACTTGAATGGGCAGCGGCATGGCTTCCCGTGGAAACATGAAACCTGACAGCATGACACTGGGCAAGAAAAAGGCCAACGTCCCCTGAATTGCCTGAGCCTGGTTCCTTGCTATTGTGGAAATCAGCATCCCCATAGCCAAAGCGCCGACAAGGAAAATGAAGCCCAGCACCAGGAGTTCTACCATGCTTCCTGCAACCGTCACACCAAAAACATTATAGCTCAGTATCATCACAACAGCAAAATCATAACATCCGATACAGATATATGGTATCAGCTTGCCGATGATGAGCTCGATGGATTTAACAGGTGTCATCACCAGCTGTTCCATGGTACCAAGTTCCCTTTCCCGAACCATGGCAAGGGCTGTCAGTATGACGGTGATATTCTGAAGAATAAGACCGATGACCCCTGGAATGTTGAACTTGGCGCTTTCCAATGTCGGATTGTACAGGAACATCGGTGCCATAGCAACTGAAGCTGTCTCTCCTGTCCTGCCAAGTCTCTCGACTTCCCTGATCTGCACCGCTCTGGAGTGGTCAGCAGTTATGGACATAGAGTAACTGGCAGCGGTTCTGGCTATGGTTGGATCCGAGCCGTCGACAAGAATCTGAATCTGCGTCCCCTCCCCCGTTTCAGCCTTTTGGCATAATCTGCGGGAATGACCATACCTACTTTGATATCACCGGATTTGATCAGGTTCTCCAAATCCACAACCGACCCGACAGAGGCATACCTTGTGAAATAATAGGAGTTGGAAAAACCTGCAATGAGCTCACGGCTCAGTGCGGTTCCTGAAGGGTCATAAACCGCAAACTTCACGTTGTTGACGTCGGTGTTGACAGCAAAACCGAAAATCATCAGCATCACTATGGGCATCATGAACGAGATGACCAGACTCGGTTTATCCCGTTTGATATGAATGAACTCTTTTTTGTCACTGTAAACATACGTTTAAATGAGAAGATGACGACCTTCCTACCTTTTCTCATCGCTTCCACCTCCTTTGGATGCTTTGAGTTTGGAATAAGTAACAAGCTCATCTTTCTCGTCAAGCTCCATGACATGATAGATGAAGATGTCTTCAATATTATCCATCCCCATCTCATCATAATGCCCTTCTGGCGTGTTGATGGAGATGATGTCACCGTTATAGAGGAATCCTATCCGGTCGCATACAGTTGCCTCATCCATATAGTGCGTTGTCACAAGAACCGTCACGCCCTCCTTTGAAAGACGTGTAATCAACTTCCAGAATTCTCTTCTCGATACGGGATCCACACCCGCTGTCGGTTCATCCAGCACGAGGATCTCCGGATTGTGAATCAGGGCGCATCCGAGAGCCAGGCGCTGCTTCCATCCACCGGACAAGGTGCCGGCAAGGGCGTTTTCCTTGCCTCCAAGATTCGCCATCTCGATGAGTACCTCTTTCCTGTTTTGGATATCCGGCTTCTTCATGCCGAATATATTGCCGTAAAAATCAAGATTCTCATTGACCGTAAGATCGCTGTACAGACTGAAATTCTGTGACATGTAGCCGATCTTCTGCTTGATGAATTCAGATTCCACAAGGATATCATGTCCAAGGACATTACCAGTTCCCTCGGTCGGTGTGATCACACCGCAGATCATCCTTATGGTCGTCGACTTTCCTGAACCGTTCGGTCCAAGGAGCCCGAAAATCTCTCCCCGCCTGATTTCAAAAGAGATCCCATTGACTGCAACCAGTTTACCAAACACCTTTTCAGGTTTCTTACCTCTACTGCATTTTCCATAGGCTACTCCAATCCACGGAAGTCAGTTACCAAGAGCATCCCCGACCTCATGTTCTCAACCGGTTCGAGCTCTACTTCCACCTCATAGACGAGTCGTCCACGGTCCTCTTCCGTCACGATATTAACCGGGGTGAACATCGCTTCCGTCGCAATACGGCTGATCCGGCCATTGATTGCAACTTCCTTGTCAACTGCAAGCCTGAACTCAAGTTCACTGCCCGTTTCCACTTTCATCAGGTCCTCTTCCGAAACATAGATGGTGACCAAAAACATTTCCGGATCATAAAGGGTCAAAAGCGGGCTTCCTGCATTGATGAATTCTCCCTTTTCATAGTAGATATCCTCCACCACGCCGGTGTTATAGGATTTGATGGTATACTTGTCAAGCTGAAGCCCAGATATCTCCACATCCAGGGCTGCCTTATCCTCGGCCAAGTCGACGATTTTCCTGTCCACTTCTTCATATCCCTCATACATTCTGTTCAATTGCTCCCTGGCTGCCGCAATCTGTGCATCGATGGCTTCCATCTGATTCTTGAGGTTGCTGATCTCATTGTATATCCTCGAGGTATCCATCTGGGAACTCTCATAGGCATTCCGACTGTTCACCAATGCAAGAGAAGCCGCATCCATATTCACTTTGGTTTCAATTCCAGAGTCATACAGCGTTTTGATCCGACTGTAATTGGTTTCCTGGAGTTCAAACGCCTCCTTATAGCCTTCACTGGCAATCTTGCTCTGATTATACATATTCCATGCGCCATTGATGGAATCCTGTATACCATCCTTCTGACTCTCCAGCTGCTTGATCGCATACTCCTGCATATTCAGCTCTTCTTCCGTTGCAGGCGTCTCAGATTTCACTATATTCTCATCCGCGATGGACTTGGCTACCGAAACCTGTTCATACTGCAGCATGGCCTGATCCGAATCGAGCAGCGCCATCGCCTGATCCATCTCTATCCTGTCACCGACCGCAACTCCAATATCCTTCAATATCCCGGGAACAGTGGCATAGACATCATAGGTGCTGTATTCCACTTCACCGTAATACAGGTTCTCATCCTTTTCAATATTCTCCGTGGTAAAATGATAAAATCCATAAATAAGCCCGGCCAGTATGACTACAAGGGCTACTCTTTTCAATATCTTTCTAATCATCTGCAACCACTCCATTCATAAAGATTTCAAGAATATATGCAAGCTCAGTCTCAACATCCAGCTCTGGATTCAGCAGACTCCTGTCAACCAGCAAGAAATTCATCATACCTGCAAAACTTCTGATCATCGTACGCGCCGATATGTCTTGCCGGATCAAACCCCGTTTTTGCACATCCGATATAAATCTTTCCAGCTCCTCCATAATACCATTGATCCTGGCACAGATTTTCTTCACCGTATCCTCCGTATTGTGGCTGATATCCAGAAAGATAATCTTGAAATAGCCGATATTCCTCTCTATATGATCGAATTTATCCTGGATGACACCAACGACATCCTTTTCAGGGTCTCCGAATTCATACCCATCAGTTCATCAAGTCTATATCGCAACAGGACAGGTATGCGATTCTCCATGATTTCAATGGAAACGGCATCCAACAGCCGTTGCTTGTTACGAAAATACTTGAACACCAATGCTTCCGATACTCCGGCCAAGCCCGCGATCTCTCTGGTCGTCGCCCGGACATACCCTTTTCGGAAAGGTATATATCGCCGCATTGATGATTTTAGACATCGAGTCCTGTTCCTTTTCAAAGTCAATGAGACCTTCAAATCCCGGATATTTCACCTTCACATCCTCCTTTGCCATTCAAGGTGAGTGAGTACGCACTCACCTATACCTATAGCTTACTACCAGATGCTTTCCCTGTCAATAACAACTCGGTTTACAGAAGAACCAAATAGATCGCTTTTGTTTCATATGAAGTCCGGAGGAAGTACTTACGAAATATAAAAAGGGTGAAAACATGACCTCAGTATGTTTCACCCCACGATATTTTATTCTGTGTATGCCACATCGTAAATCGCCGATTTCCTGAACTTCAAGTAGGTCTTTTCAAACTCATCGGCAGATACAGGCTTACCTTTCAGGAACCCCTGCACCTGATCGCAGCCGAGTTCCCTGAGGACTTTCAGCTGCCCTTCAGTTTCCACCCCTTCAGCTATGGTCTTGATACCGAGACCTGAACTCATCTTGATGATCGCATTGACGATCAACCAGTCATTGTGGCTGGTATCGACACCGCTGATCAGTTCCTTGGCGATCTTAAGCTTGTCGACATGGTATCTCTGGATGTATTTCAAGGAAAGATAGCCGGGTCCGAAATCATCAATGGAGACACTTGCCCCCATATCATCCAGCGAGTTCAACAGATGCTCTGTCATCATGGATGTATTGACCGTCCTGTGCTCCTTGATCTCAAAATCCAGCACTTTCGGTGACACACCGATGTCCTTGATCAACCGGTTCAGATTGTGGAGCAGTTCGATGTGGTCCAGCGTCGACGAGGAAAGGTTAATGGCCATCGTATGTTCTGTTCCGTATTTCGAATTCCAGAACTTGATCTGTTTCATGGCCTGTTCGAAAATCCAGTAGCTCATGGGAACGATGATACCGGTCTCTTCGGCGATGGAAATGAATTCCAGAGGTGAGATGACGCCTTCATCACCATGCTGCCATCTGATCAGAGCTTCCATCCCGATCAGCTCATCTGTACTGACATCAAACTGAGGTTGATAATACAGACAAAACTCTTCATTGAATTTTTCGGTATCCAACAGCATTTCGATATAATTCCGGCGTTCCGTCTCACGGATCAACGCCTCCTGTTTCACCAGGCGACTGTAGTTTTGTCCCAGATGTTTGGCATGATGCATGGACAGATAACCGAATTTCAGCAATTCTTCCGTCTTTTCCGCATCATAGGGATATCTGGCTATCCCTATCGTAATATCCACTTTGAACTGAAAGTCATCTACAATGACAGGCGCTATCATCTGATTGTCGATGGACTCGCCGACTCCCTCAACCGAAGCGGCGTCGGTGGCCGATATGATCACCGCAAATTCATCACCGTTCAGTCTTCCGACTTTGAAATCCTTGGATTCATTCAGCTTCAATCGCTTTGCGACCTGTTGAATCAGCTTGTCGCCTACGACCATGCCATGAAGGTCGTTGATCATCTTCAACTTCTTGATATCGATGATCAACAGCGAAAACTCCGCTCCTTCTTCAACGGTATCGTTCAATAGCTTCAAGAAATATGTCCTGTTCACAACACCGGTCAATGCATCCAGTTTTTCAACATTGACAAGTGACCGGTTTGCCTTGACCAGAGAATCGGTACGCTCCCTGATCCGATTCTCCAGCTCCTGGTTCAATTCCTTTTCCCGGTTCAGCAGTTCCCTGCTCAGATATATCTCCTGATTATGATAACTGCCCAGCCTGTAGACGACAAAGATGAATGCGATGCCAAGCAGGTGATTGAAGCTGATCATATCCAAGGCATACAGGAGGATCGGCGGAATCAGAATCAGCCATGTCCTTTCAGGTTGCCGAAATTCGTAGGATATCCACCGGCACCCTTGATCGATTTGTCATATTCGGTCACGTAACGTTTATTCGAGCCGGCTGCTATAAAAGCAAAAGCCAGAAGATTCAAGACTTCCGGATATTCAACAGTGATATAATCGGAGCTGTATAACGAATTGATATGAAGCAGGTCAGCAACTATATATACCGCCACCCCAATGATGATCCACTGCATATATTCCCTGCGTCCGCCCAATGTGGTCGATATGAGCAGCGCAACAACGATTATGATGAAAAAAAGATCGAAGGTCACATGGGTAACAGCCGCACCGACCATGAAAAGGTTCATGCTGTCCATCTGCATCTTGGAATAATACAGGGCACTGCCCAGTGCCAACGCTGTAAAGAACAGAAGGCCCGCATCATAATACATCTGGCGCCTGTTCCACGCCTCCGTATGACGGTAGTAATAGAGTCCGCCGACACACAGGAGCATTCCCGCAGGAATCAGCTGCAAGTACAGCAAACAGACATCCTGGGGACATATCTCGATTCCCGCAGCATCGGATATATGCATCAGCAACAGATTGACCGCCCAGATGAAGACCATAATTTGAAGAATAAGCCAATGATTCGAATATTCCCTGTTCTTCGTTCTTATCCGTATGATATAACCAGCAACCAGGCAATAAAGGATACCCACTAGACGGAACCCCGAATATTGCATGATCATAAGCACAATCATGATTCCGTAAAGACCTGACATCATCCCCAACAACATTTTACCGTTCAACTGTCTCTCCATAGCTTCTCCTCACTGAACCGAATCCGATAGAACAATAGCAAACCAAGTGAAACATCCTCTTTCTTATTATATTTTATGATATCATAACAGTCGGATATCATCAACTGAAGCGTTTACGCGGAATTTACAATTCATTTCTGCATTTCATTAACATTTCACCGGAATGATGATATAATGTAGTCTAACACTATCCACCTAGAGGCTAGGAGGTGAAGCATGAAACATCACCATACCCCTCGGACATTATGCATGATTTCGATATTATTCGTTTTACTATGTTCGATAATCTTTAAAAACGACATCACAGCCACGGTTGAGACGACACCCCCGGACCGATTCAGAATATACAATTTTATATATCAATTCCTACAGCGAAGGCTATAAATGGAGTGATGATATCTATAACGGAATCAAATACACATTTTTCAACAGTCCCTCATCCATCAGTCTGAAACTGGAACATCTCGATATGCAGCATATCAATGATGATGCCTATTACACAAAACTGTACGAACTGTTCAGGTCAAAATACAGCAGTTATACGTTCGATATGGTCATCACTTCAGATGATTCGGCATACCGCTTCATGGAGATATACGGTGATGAGCTTTTCCCTGAGGTCCCGAAAGTTTTCTGTGGACTCAACTACTATGACAGTTCATTGGATGAAAACAGCACGTTTAAAGCAGGACTGGTCGAAAACCGGAATTCAACGAGACCATCGAGCTCATGAAGAAACTGCATCCTTCCCTGAAGAAGATCTACTATGTCAACGACACTTCTCCAACCGGTTTATCCATACAGAAGGCTCTGGACTCAGTTTTTGAGACTTATGATGCAATGGAATTCATTCCCTTTGACTATGGGGCTTATTTTGAGAGCAAAACCATCCCTGGTGGATTGGATGCCCAAAGCGCAATCCTGTTCGCCTTATACACCTTGGACGGCAAGGGCAATCCATACACATACGACCAGGTGCTCAATGAACTTTCGAAGTCCTTCAATATACCGATTTACGGTTTAGCGGATTTCTCATTGGGTGAAGGCATTGTCGGCGGCAAGCTGATCAGCGGTTTCCATAATGGGGAGGCCTTAGCTGAAATGGCACTGGACATACTCGAAGGGAATGCTCCTGTCAACCCTCAAGATAAAACGGCATTCATTTCAGGCAAGTACATGTTCGACTATGACCAGTTGAGCAGATTCGACCTGAAACCGAATCTCTTACCAGGCGACAGCTTGATCATCAATGACCGAAAGAGCAGCTCCAAGAGTATCCTTATACTGAATTCCTATAATCGAGGGCTCCAGTGGACGGACGACATCGAGCAGGGCATCAGTGACATTCTGGATGAATCACTGTACAATATCAACTACACTTATGAATATATGGATTTGAAAACCCACACAGATCCACTGTACGCGCATGAGCTGAACGACTTCCTTGTTTCAAAGTACAGTCAGATGCACTTTGACCTGATTGTCACTTCCGACAACGGCGCATACAACTTCATGAAAAAGCATCAGGCACTGCTGTTTCCGGATACTCCTGTCATATTCTGCGGCGTCAATCACATGGTTCCTGATATCTTGGAAAAGCTTCCGAATTCCACCGGTATCATTGAAACGACCGACATCAGCGACACCATAGAACTGGCGACTACCATGTTTCCAGATGCAACACAGATGATTGTCATCAACGACAGGACCATCACCGGAAAATGCAACCGAAAGAACCTGGAGCTTTCATTGGATGAAGTGGATCCGGATCTTGACATTATCTATTGGGAAGACATGAACATGTCTGAAATCCAGCAGCAGGGAAAGACACTGGGTGAGGAATCCATCGTTCTCCTAATGAGTTATACCAAGGATAAGTCCAACAACACCTATTCCTATAAAACCAGCTTGAAGCTGATACGCCAGGACATGTCGGCGCCGATTTTTGGTGTTTGGGATTTTTACCTCGGCAACGGTATTATCGGCGGTAAGTTGACCAGCGGATATGAGCAAGGGAAATCCGTCGGCATCATGGTACTGAATTTTTTAGGCGGCACTCCCATATCAGCGATGCCTATACAAGCCAACCTTCCGAACAAATACATGTTCGATTATGAGGAACTCGAGCGCTTCGGCATCGATTCCGCCAGCCTTCCCCAAGGAAGCGCAATCATCAACCGGCCCAAGTCAAAACTTGAGCTCTTCTATGACAACCGTGAATTCATCTTGCTGACACTGGTCATTCTCATCACCATTACAGCAGGGATTATAAGCTTCATCTTTTCAGACTGGGCCACAGACTGATCAGTGAGTTTCAGCCAAGAGCCAAAAAGTAAATAAGGAACAAAGAGTGTGTTTCACACACTCGGTTCCGCCTTCCGCGGATTGTTCCGGATGTCGACAGAAATTGCTCGCCACTCATCTTATCTTCCCAATTATTGCTTAGATGTTCATATACAAAGGCGCTTTTACAGGAAGAATCCACGTATCCTCATATCCGTAGAGTGTAAATGTATAGTCGACACCTTCAACGATCCCGCCATCTCCCCATGATGTACTGCCTACTGCGGGTATGACATCGAAACTCATCCGAACAGTCACAATGCCTTTCCCTCTTGATTCGATGACCTCAATCTGCTGAAGAATGTAATCATCGATTTTCGCCTCATCTGATACAGCTGTTTTCTGAAGTTCAAGCAATCCCTCGGCAAAAGCTTTGGGTGCCTCTTCTTTTGAAGCTTGAAGCACATAGCTGTTTTCATACTTCTGATAATCCCTGGTAAGGCTGACCGAGCGGTTGCCCTCTCCGTCAATTGTCACTGTCGCTCCTCTGTTGACGATACCCTGAACAAGACCGGTATATGAGGAACTGACACGATAGACATTTCCCATCCTGTCGACCGTTCGCCATATGTCGCCTTCCTGCCTGATAAACACCAGTCCTGTTGAATAATTTTGTCTGTCAGCAGGGTCTGATAGATCGAGGACCTTATATTCATCAGGTTCCATCATCTCATCATCGGTATCGCCTGTTGCTGTCAGGGTCTGTGCTTCCCCGGACTCGCCATCGCCGTTATCGGAAACCGAATCGGCAGTATCACCAGCATCCGATACCTGATCGGTATCCATGGATTCTGTGAGTGGTTCCTGAACATCGACTTCCTTATAGCCTTCCTCTGTTTCATCGCTTCCAGTCGTCTTCTCCTGCTCAATCGGCTTAAGAGGCTCCAACTCCTCTTCCTCGCCATTGCTGTCGACCTCATAAAGGTTGCCGCATGCAGTCGTCAATACTATCATTATCAGTATCATTGCCAACTGAACCCGTCTTAACTTACAATTTAATAATGCACTCATGACTATCCTCCTGTCTATTCAATATCATGTGCCACCATTATACTCCTTGCTTTGAGATTTATAAAGCTTATTCGTGCAGTTTGATATGAGAAGTAATTGCATCTGGAAACAGTCTAATGCTAGCCTCCACTGACCATGGTGGTGAAGACCACTTCATCCTTGTCATGGATATAGGTCGTTTCAAATGCATCCTTCGGTACCCTTACTCCGTTGATCTGTACGAAAGCGACATGGCGGCTCAATTTGTATCCCCTGACAAAATCAAGAACCCGAATCGGTTCATCCTGCGGTACGTATTTTCCGTTCAGTATCACAATTAATTCCGCCTTTCCGTGTTAACTCTATATCAAAGGCCCGGCTTGCGCCGAGCCAATAGTCGCTTATCTGGTTATTCCTTCTTCTCCCGTTCACTCTCACCCATAAAAGCGATGGCCATCATCCCCGGCCCAACGTGTGACGCTATAGTTGCGGAGAGACAGGTCTCGATCACCTTGTTCTTCAGACCTTTCTTCCTTAGCTCGTCCACAAGGATATCCGCGTCTTTTTGGATATTGGCGTGTCCGATAATCAACGTTGTCTCCGGATTCTTAACATGTTCCACGACTTTTGAAACGAGATACCTGTAAGCCTTCCTCTTCCCTCTGACGGAGGAATAGGATTTTAGCTTACCGTCATACCCCATGGTCAGGATCGGTTTCACATTCAGGACCGTTCCCACATAGGCCACAGCAGCAGGAATTCTACCGCCGTTTTTCAAATGTATGAGATTGTCGACAGAAAACCAGTGGTTGGCTTTGGTCTTGTCCGTTTCCAGGATTCCTAAAATCTCTTCGACAGTCCTGCCTTCACGAATCAGACCAAGGGTGTAGACCACGAGAGCTCCCAGTCCGATCGATCCCGCGACGGTATCAACAATCTCAACCTCAGCTTCCGGGATTTCCTCCTGCATCATGCTTTTTGCAAGACATGCATTATTGTAGGTGCTGCTGAGTCCTGACGACAGACCCAGATAGAGAGTTGTGAATCCAGCTTCATGATTCACCTTGAACCGGTCAAAGAAGGTCATCGTATTGATCTGGGATGTCTTGGGCATCGCACCTTCATTCAATTTCTGATAAAAGTAATCATGGGTCAAAGTCTCTCCCAGATCATCCACATATTCTTCACTTCCGATCGTGATGGGCATACCTACAACTTCCAATAAATCGCCGTTTTCCTTAACAAAGGACAATGGCAGATCCGAACTGGAATCAGTCATCAATTTTATCTTCATGTCATAACCTCCCGATTACCTGCTATTAAACATTTTACGTGAACCCCTTTGGAAAGTAAAGTAAAACTTCCCCTTATGCTTTTACTGTGTTATAATACCCTGAGATAATATTGAACATTCATTAGAAAGGATTCACATTATGTCATTGATTGAACAATGGAAAGCCACCGCCTACGAAGAAAGAACACAAGAAGAATATGATGCTTTTTGGGGTGATTATCTTCCAAAGGAACAAAACGTCTATGCCGACCTGTTGAACAACCATGAAAAAACATACAGCGGAACCGTTTCCGAACTCACCGAAACCTTCGGCCTTGATCCGGTAACGTTTGTAGGATTCCTTGACGGCATCAATACAAGTCTGAAAGAGGAACTCGACCTCGAGAGCCTGAACGAAGACAGCACCATCGCGCTTGACATCGATTTTGAAAAGCTCTACTACAACATGCACGCCGCTCAGGCAGAATGGCTCTATAACCTTGAAGAATGGGCTCCGATCTTTAGCGAAACCGAGCGCAATGAAATCAGGAAATCCTATAACCGTTCCAAGACTGTCGTGAAAGACAAGAAGATCGGAAGAAATGACCCATGTCCCTGTGGCAGCGGTAAAAAATACAAAAAGTGCTGTATGAACAAATAGTATAAAAGCTTACATCATCGCATCAGATGGTGTAAGCTTTTTTATTGGAACAATCGGTCAGCCTTTAAGCTTCCCTTTCAAATTCAAAGCGTTTGATGAGAACAGGTTGTTATCGAATGCATAAATGAATTCACTGTTACGTTTGTAAACCTTCATCGCAGTCTTGATCATTCGGTCCAGCTGCTTGGAATACTCCAGACCGTTGTGCTTCCACAGATAGAACGACAGCGATCCCGGTATGGTATTGATCTCATTGAAGTAGACCGTATCTTTGGATGTATCGATGATATAGTCGATGCGCACGACACCTGAACAGCCGAACTTCCTGAATATCTTCATGGAATAGGCTTCAATGGTTTTCTTCATGTCCTCGCTGATATCTGCAGGTATCTGACGTTTTGCACTGCTCATGCCTTTGGATGCATCCTGCATGTACTTGTCCGCAAAGGAAAGTATCTCTTCCACCGTACTCGGTTCCTCTATCACCGAAGGCCTGGCATCGCTGATATCTCCCAGAACCGAACAGTTCACTTCTCGGATATCTTTGACCTTGTTCTCTACGACGAGCTTCACGTCAAATGTGAAGACCTGATCGATACAGGATTTAAGACTGGTGCTGTTTTCGCAATCTCGATCCCGATGCTCGAACCGCCGCTCGCCGGTTTGACGATCATCGGGAATTCAAGCTTTTGCATGATTCGTGTCAGGATATCTTCCGTATTCTCATAGTATTCGTATTTATTGAACGCAACAAAATCGACAACAGGTACTCCCACCGAATCGGCAACGATTTTGGCAATGTCCTTATCCATCCCTATGGCACTTGCCAAGACATTGGAGCCGACATAGGGAATGTCCAGCGTCTCGAACATGCCTTGGATAGCCCCATTTTCACCTTTGTTGCCGTGAAGAATCGGAAATGCCACCTGGAAGTAGTTCAGCCTCTTGCTTATGAAGCCGCTTGGAGACTTCATCAGAAAAATCCTGCCGCCTTTCGGATCCTTCTCAAAACTGACCGGAGTGGCTTTTTTCAGCAGATCGCCTAGATTCTTGTAATTGTCGATGTTGAGCAGCTCCGGTCCGGAATAAAACTGTTCATCCTTCGAAATGTAAACAGGTACGATTTCGTACTTGTCCTTGTTCATATTTTCAATCGCTTGAATCGCAGAGATGACGGACACCTCGTGTTCAGTCGCCTTGCCTCCGAAGAATACTCCTACATGTAACTTCATTATCTTCACCTTCCTGTCATCATTCATTAAAATTGTCCGGCAAATCATTTTCTATCAAAACGACATCCCCCGAACCAACCACTTCATGGATATACGCAAATCCCTCATAGACCGTTCTCAGCACTTTCACCTTGTCCAAATCATATGCCGCAGCTTCAAGCCCCTTTTTGATATGTCTCGTCTTATTCTCTCCGATGAGAATGACACGGTCACAAACAGCTGCAATCTGCCTGCCGAACTCAAAATGCACTTCCTCGTCCATATCTCCGAGTTCAATCATCCCGGGAGTCATAATGATCTTCTGACCCGTCTCAAACTTGCCTAGGACATCCAGGGCGAATTTCGCGCCGGTCGGGTTTGAATTGAATGCATCATCCAATATATAATAGTCGTTTTGTCTTTTCAGTTCGAGCCTGTGTTCAACCGGTTTCAGCTCCTTGACTCCAAGAGCGATCTTTTCATGACTCATGCCGAGTTCCATTGCGACGCTTACCGCTCCTGCAATATTCAATATGTTATGCATCCCGAGCAAACGGGTCTGGTAACGGTATTTGCCTTTGTCCGATACGATGGTGAATTCAGAACCGTTCATGTTCTGGCTGACTTCTTCTATGCTGACCTTGTTGTCTTCGTTGGAACCGTAGGTCATATACTTCACATCGGAATAGCGTTCCATACCGGTATGGATATTGGTGCTGTCTCCGTTGACAAAGCATTTCTTCTTCGAAGCAACCGCCAACTCAAACTTGGTGTCGATGATATTGCTGAGGGAGCCGAAGGTTTCCAGATGCTGCGGCCCCACCGCTGTGATCACACCGTAATCAGGTACCACCAGGTCACAGATTTCACGGATATCCCCTTTTTGCTTGGCACCCATTTCGGCCACAAACACCTCATGGGTCAAGTTCAGCTGACTGCGAACCGTAATAACTACCCCCAGCGTTGTATTATAGCTATGGGGAGTGACCAACGTTGAAAACTGCTGCGACAGAATGGTTTCAAGGATGAATTTTGTGCTCGTCTTGCCGTAGCTGCCGGTAACACCGACAACGATCAGGTCATCATGGTTTTTCAGAATCTTTTTCGCATCGTTGTAATAGTAGCGCTTCAGATACAGTTCAACCGGTTTGAGCAGCATATTGGACAGGAGCATGATCCATGGTGCCGAAAACATCAGCAGCGCCGCCCAAAACATGCAGCCGCTATCCTTAGGCATCAATGCAATCCCTATGACATACCACGCTAATACAACAAACAGGATCCTTTTCACGCGCATGGTGTAAGCCAATGGTTTCTTGACTCTCTCTTTTGTGAAATACAAAGGATATAAGCGCAAAGAGTCATCAGCAGCCACACTACTGCAATGACCGGCCTGCGGAACTCGCTGATGAAAGTGTAAAGTGCCGAAGCGACCAGCGATGTTGCGATATAGAAGATAACGCTGGGCGTATACATCTTCCTTGCATTGCTTCTCAAGAAGCGGAAATATCGCTCCACACGATAGGAATTGAGCTGGAACATGTGCAGATGAAAGGTCACCCTTTTAAAACTGTACAGTGCCAGTAAAACCAAGATTGATATATAAATGATAATGTCCATAATTTCTCCAGTCCGATAATTATATGAAAGCGTCCAGTACTCTGAGGAATCTCGCCTTCTGCTCAAGGAAGGCATAATGGGTTCCGCCTTCAAATATGACAAGCCCTGCATCTCTCATGTTCTCTTCCATCAGCTGTCCGTCGCTGACAGGTGTAGCTGTGTCCTTCTCTCCCCAGACCAAAAGCGTCGGTGTATCAATGTCCTTGAACAGGTGTCTCAAGTCTTCGTTCACAACGATGGACAAAACCCGCTTCATCGTCTCACTTGCTTTGTTGTAATCACTGGAACCGGCATTCTTGCGATATTTGTCCAGAAGATTGGGGAACATCAACTCGATGAACTTGCTCTGATACAGACGTTTCAGCGTCTTATAGGTATAGACCTTCACATAATAGCTGAGAGGTTTTGGATTCACAACCCCTGCACTGCCGGTAAGCACCATCTTGCTGATGTCCGTATTGACTGCCATTTGGATAAGTACCCTTCCGCCAAAGGAATGGCCAATGGCGACGGGATTGCTGATTCCCAGAATCTCAAAGGCCTTTGCCATCACATCTGCGTATCCTTTGGTATCCAGGGGATTTCAGGTTCCCTGCTGCTGCCGAATCCGGGCAAATCAAACGAATACACCCTGTATCTGTCTCTATAGTGATCTGTCAAAAACTGGAACATTTCCTTGTTGCAGCCCCACCCGTGAAAGATGACCAGGGGCTGCCCCTCTCCTTCAACCATATAGGAAATGCCTAATTCTTCGATATATTTCTTCATCATAGCCTCCACTGTCAGTTCTTCTAGGCACTGACCAACATAGGAATTATAACATATGTCCATCCTCGCTTCAATAAAAGGCTGGCAATCTAAAGTAAGCTTTGTTAAAATAGAGTAAAAGCACATTGGAGGATATCATGTATAGACATATACCAAACACTTTGACAACGATACGTTTGATACTGGTTCCTTTTTTTCCTATCGCATATTTTTCCGACAGTCCGAACAACCACCGTATCGCATTGATCATATTCATCATCGCCGGCATCACCGACCTGCTGGACGGATATATCGCCAGACGGTTCAATCTGACTTCCAGCTTGGAACCGTATTGGATCCGCTTGCCGATAAGCTGATGCTTCTTACCGCCATCGTCACTTTGTATGTCGATGGCATCCTGCCCCTCATCATTCCCGTTATCATCATCGGTAAGGAACTCTTAATGGTCTATGGAGGTCTCTTCCTTTATTTTCGCAAATCAAAGGTAGTCATGCCAGCCAATAAAGTCGGAAAGAGTGCCACATTGATCTACACTGCAGCTGTATTTGTCACCATCATCTTTCCCATGTCAATCGCAAGCATCCTGCTGCTGATTGCAGCGGTTGTAACAAAGCTGACCGCCATGGGAATATATCTCAATGTCTACTATAAGAAGATCAAACCCGATACGATTGACAAGACCACCTAACACATCAGAACAAACAATGGAAAGAGGAATAATATGAAATCACCGAAGATCGAAACCAACATCGCATTTGAATTCATCTATACCATGATGGGCGTTGCATACTATGAAAAGATCAAGAATCCGCAAACGGATGTCAGCAATTCCAGATTCAGCCACTTCCTCTCTGATTTTGTGGAGAGCAATTACGAGTTGATCCCAAACCTCATCAGGAATGACATCCGCATATTCCTGCAGGACTTCTCCTGCATGTATGTGACTTTGCTTCATGCAACGGTCCAGGAAAATTTCGAAACTCCACAGGAACTGATCGACTATCTTAAAGGGCTGAGCACCCATGAACTGCTGGACCTTTACCTGCTTGGAAACGAAACGGGGCTCGACATCCATTCAAGCAGAGAACAGTTGGATTTCACCCTTGAGGAACTGTCCCTTAAATATAATAAGGACGCCAAGGACAAGTCGCTCTTCTATGAATTCAACAAATACCCTGAAGGCATCATTGAGCGGTTCACCTCAGCCATGCAGATGTTCTATGATAATTTTTCAGACCGGTCGAACCCAACCTGACAGCCAATCTCAAAGTCCTGATGGAACGGCATCAGGACTTATACGATGAGAATCCTGAGGCTTTCATCAATGCAATCCTCTTTCAAAGCAAAGAGTCGCTGTCCGATGAAGCGACCAAGATCCATATCTATCTAGGATACTATTTCGGTGATAAAGTCACAGTCGCATACGGTGATGACCATAACGTCTATTTCTTCTATGGAGCACTTGCCGAGAAGAAGCTGTATTCAGAGAACCTGACAGCGCAGTATGAGGAACTGATCAAGTCCCTCGCGGATGATACGAGAAGAAAACTGATCAAATTCCTCATGAACGCACCACATTACAATAAGGAGATTTCCGATTACCTGGCATCACGACTGCCACCATCAGCTACCATATCGGCAGGCTGACCGACCTCGGTATCATCCATCTGAAATACCAGGAAGGGAAGCGTATCTACTATCAGGTTGACAAGGAACGTTTCAATCAGTTGTTCGACGGACTGAAACGCTACCTTTCATCAACACCGCTGTGATAAGTCAGCTGATCATACAGCATCCCGTATTTTTTTGCAATTTCAAACGCATAGCTTTTGCCGAGAGGTCTCCCTACTTCAATCTTGTAGGGGGCTTTTTTCATGTCTTTGCCTGCAACCAGGCTTTTGATCCTTGCCGGTGGGACTTCCTTCTCCAGCGCACCTACCAGCTCGTGCAAATGGGTATTGAAAAGAACGAAGCTCTTCATTTCATCGATTGCCCTCAAAGCTTCAATGGATATCTGAAGGCTCTCCCCATGTGAGGTCCCCTGAAAGGATTCATTCATGAAGAAGAAGCTGTTCGGACTGGCTTTCATATACATCTGCTTGAAACGATGGCATTCCTCGCCGAGACGCCCCAACGTCATGGCTTCGGATTCCTCCTTCGGAAAATGGACCAGCAATTCACTCACGTAAGGAAGCGACACCTTGGTACCAGGCACGAAAAACCCAGTTGCGCAAACCACATCGTAATGCACATCGTTTGTGTGATCGTTGTCTTACCGCCACGGTTGGCACCGGTCAAAACCACAATCGGCTGTTCCCTGCTGATTGTGATGGTGTTCTTGATCACCTCTTCCTTGTGGTCGATCCCGAGATTGATATGGTAGATATCCTCAAAGACAAGTTCATCCTCCCAGACGGGCAGGCAGACAGGTTCGCGGTTCTTGGTCAGCTTACCGGCCAAATCCATCCCAATCTGATAGAACGGGAGCTCATGGTACAGTATACTGAGCACTTCCATGATCTTCATGTTGAACTGATCGCAGAAAGTAATCAGCTGCAGTGTTGCCGGTTCAATCGTTTTTTCCAGCATATTCAAGGCTTCCGGAGGGGCGACGGTCTCCTTGGCAAAGATCTTTCTCGGTATCATTTTGATTTCACTGATTCCGTAACTGATATAGTATCCCATCTTCTTGTCGAATCTTGAATACTTGAATTCCTCATCGCTCAATTCGAGCAGAATGGCTTCCACCGGCTGAAGGTATTCATCCAGGTTCAGACCGATCTTGATGCTTTTGACTCCGCTTTCCAGCTCCTTGATGTTCCTCACGTCATCCGTGAACGCTTCATATACCGGTGCATCAACAATCAGCTGAAGCAGTTCCCTATATTCCAGCAATCCTTTGGACTTGATATCGCAGCTCTTTAGCGTGGTCAGCACCTTCTCCACCATATTTCTGATTGTCTCGACTTCATCCATCCTCTTGATGAGATTATAGACAGTGGCTTCCTTTTCAAAGGCGAACTTGCTGAGTGTCATCATCTGATGCGACTGACTGCCATAGACACTCAGCACCCTGAAAAGCTCGGGATAAGTCATGAAATCCCTCATGATTTCCTGTCTGTAAAGGCTATCCTCCTTGTTGATCGGCACCTGATTCAGCCAGTCATAAACGTCCAGTTCCCTCTCGTCCGCTACCATATCCCGAAACGAAGCGATGTTCAGGTCATCCATGTCTGAAGCCGATAACTCATAGAATTCCTTGATATCCGCTGATTTCCAGAGCAGACTCAACCCTTCGTATCTGAACTTCCCGTAATCAATTTCCTGGCGCATCACTGTCACCTCCAATCAGTTGGTCATACGTAACGCCGTATTTTGATGCAATCTTTCGGGCATAGGATTTGCCGAATGGCTTTTCGAGCACCAGTTTATATATACTGTTCTCACCCTGCATCTTGGTGACAAGGCTCATTATTTTATCCCTATCCTCTTGCCTGCATGTCTCTATCAGTTCATCATATAGCTCATGCAGGTGGGTGTTGAAAATGAACGGTACCCCTTTGTCAAGCAAAGCCAGGCAGCCTTGATTGGCGATATTCAGGCTTTCAAGATGGCTCGTGCCGGTAAAGGATTCGTTCAACAGATAAAGGGAATTCTTTGTTGCCCTGTTGAATCCCTCTACAAACATTTCACATTCCTTTCCGAATTTCCCTTTCTCGTAGGTATCCTTTCTCCGATCGGAAAATGAGTGATGATTCTGTCCACCAACGTGAGATGACATTCCTTGCAGGGTACAAGCAATCCTAACTGAGCAAAAAGCTGTATCTGTCCGATCGCCTGGGTGAAGGTGGTCTTCCCGCCACGATTGGCTCCGGTGATGACATACCCCTTATGGCTTTCATCCATGAGAAAATCATTGAGGACCATTTCCTCACTGATCATATGTTCCTCATTGTAGATGGCAAGATTGATATTGTAGAGTCCCTTGATGTCCATCTTGAAGTGCAGCGCATCGCTGTCGATTTCAGGTATCGTCAGCGGCAAACCGACCTGCGTCATCTTTCTTGCCAGATCCACGCTCGCCTTATAGAATTCAATCTCATCAAGCAGCTTGACGAAAGGCTTGATATCGATTCGATGGTATGTCTCCACGAATTTTGCGAGCATCTCCTTATGGTCCTCCAATGCGAACTCGATTTCCTCCAGGAGATCATAATTCAACCGCTTCACCTTGAAGACGGGCACGTAATTGGAAATCCTTTCACCAAGAAACTCCTGATTGGCGTTGAGGACATCCGATACTTTCCTGAAAGCTTTCGGATATCTGTACTTATGGTCATCGATGCTGGTCACCTGGGCAAAAACAGGTCTAAGACCTGTAGACATATTGACGGATAGAGTCGCGCTCTTTATCGATTTGAATACATAACGGATCTCCTTCAGGTCCTTTTTCATCTCTTTAAATTCCTTCGTCTGTATGCTCTTGATGACACTTTCATGCAGCACCTTCAACCCTTGGGATTCAACCTTATAATAATGAAGGATCTGAAAAATATCATCCAGTGCGGCTATGGATTTTTCCATGACGATGAGAATATCGATGATCCTATACAGCGTCGACACTTCATAGTGTTCCTCGTGATAAAGAGGCTTCAGTTCATAAAACGCTTCAAGACTTGTCACAAGGTCCTCGAGCAGACCCTCGTGGCTTAGAAGATCGCTGATGATTTCCTGCCTGAAACGGATTGTCTCAATATCCATGCACAGCGAATAGAGAATCTCCTCGTTAAGCAGCAGGCGTTCATAAACGCCTTCCAGATTCAGATTCTCGATAACTTTCTTGCTGATTCTTGACTTGCGGCTTGTATCCAACCAAATAATGCTCTTTAATTCCATAGGCTCTCCATTTATGTATACTCAGACTTTCATTTTCCAAGTTCCTTTTTGAGACTGTCATAGTCTTTTGCATAACCGTCAGCACCGATTTCCAGTGCCATGGCCTTTCCTGTCACACCCTGTCCTCCGACAATGAATGCGAGCTTCTTTTTCTGCATATCTGAAAGACGCGGATGGTTTCGGATAACCTGCAGCAGATTGGCCAGACCGTCGATATGGTATCCCATAGTGACGGATATGGCGACATATTCCGCATCAGTTCTTGCTATCATATCCACAATATCTGCCGTGGGTATGTTGTTGCCGATAAAACAGGGCTTGAATCCAAGCAATGCGAAATAATCCGCCACCATCTGGATTCCTATCGTATGATGTTCTCCTGAGAGCGAGAAGCAAACCACCGACTTCTCTTCTCCGATTCCCTCTGCCTGATCGCTGTTCATTTCCGCGAACGTCACGCCGATCAGTTTTTGCATGATGGAAGACATGAAATGTTCCTTTGCCACAGATATCCTGCCGCCTTCCCAGTAGTCTCCAGTCTGATAGAGGATGGGCTTATATACCTTCTCATATAGCTGTATGACTCTATGCTCATCCAGTTCCATATCCCTGACAATCGCCCTGACACCATTCTCATCCTCTTCCATCAGCGCCTCGAAGATTCCTTTACGGAGCTCTTCCAGCTTGGCATCATCTAAAGGTTCCAGCGGATCGGTATCCCTGTCAAGCAGAAGGCTGTCGATGGATTGGTCAAGCACATCCGCCAGTCTGATCAGTATCTCCTGATTGGGAAACCTGATGTTTTTCTCATAATTTGCAATCGTAGTCTGACCCAGATCCAGCTTGTCGCCAAGTCCCTTCTGGCTCATGCCATGCTTTTTTCGAAGCTCCTTCAGTCTGTCTCCAAATTGCACGCTCTCACCTCCCGTACTTATACATATTTTATCACAAAATGTGTTGCTGTACCTTTAATATTTCATTAAAATACAGCCTCCTCAGTCGTTGACCCCAGTTGCCTTTTATGCTAAAATGTATAAAGTTGTGTGTTTTTAATTCGAGAACATTACGGAGGTATACATTTGTTAAGCGCCAATAATGTCAGTTTAAGTTTCAGTGATAAACAATTATTCAAAAATGTCAACCTAAAGTTCACCCATGGCAACTGCTATGGCGTCATCGGTGCAAACGGCTCTGGAAAGTCCACTTTTCTGAAGGTCCTTTCCGGTGAAATCGAACCGAATAAGGGCGATGTATCGATCGCTCCAGGCGAAAGGCTCGCCATACTCAAACAGGATCATTTCCAATACGATAATGAGACGATCATTGATACGGTCATCATGGGCCATGAACGTTTATATCAGATCATACATGAAAAGGAAGCCCTCTATATGAAAGAGGAATTCACCGAAGAAGACGGTATCAAATCCGCGGAACTGGAAGCGGAATTTGCCGAGCTCAACGGATGGGATGCGGAATACGATGCAGAAAAACTGCTGATCGGCCTGGAGATTCCCAAGGAAATGCATCAGATGAAAATGGGTGACCTGAGCGGTTCTGAAAAGGTTAAAGTCCTGCTGGCACAGGCTCTTTTCGGCAATCCTCACATCCTTCTTCTGGACGAGCCAACCAACCACCTGGATTTCAAAACCATCATGTGGCTGGAGGAATTCCTGATCGAATATCCCAATACCGTCATTGTCGTATCCCATGACAGGCATTTCCTCAACAACGTCTGTACACACATCGTGGATATCGATTTCGGAAAAGCAAACCTGTTTGTGGGTAACTACGATTTCTGGCATCAATCCAGCCAGCTGATGGCGAAAATGATCGCGGACCAAAACAAGAAAGCCGAGGAAAAAGTCAACGAACTGAAAGCTTTCATCGCAAGGTTCAGCTCCAACGCATCCAAAGCGAAACAGGCAACATCCCGTAAGAAGATGCTTGACAAGATCAAGATTGAGGACATCAAGCCATCGTCACGGCGCTATCCTTTCGTCAGCTTCGCACAGGAGCGTGAAGTAGGAAAGGAAATCCTTCGGGTGGAAGGCCTCTCGAAGACCATAGACGGCATCAAGGTTCTTGACAACCTCACCTTCACCCTTAACAAGAATGACAAGGTGGTTGTCCTCAGCAAGAATGAACTTGCCAGAACGACACTGTTCAAGATACTGATGGGAGAAATGGAACCGGATGAAGGGGAATTCAACTGGGGCGTAACCACTACAAGAGCGTATCTTCCAAAAGACAACACCAGTTATTTTGAAGGCTGCAACCTGACTCTTGTCGACTGGCTCCGTCAGTATGCTGACTCCACCAGAGACCAGCAGGACGAAACGTTCATACGCAGTTTCTCGGCAAGATGCTGTTCAGCGGTGAGGAGGCACTCAAAAAGCTTCTGTCCTTTCCGGAGGTGAAAAAGTCCGCTGCATGCTTTCACGCATGATGCTCTCCGGTGCCAATGTCATCCTTTTGGATGAACCGACCAACCACTTGGATCTCGAATCCATTACTGCAGTCAACGACGGTCTGATCAGCTTCAAGGGAAATGTCCTCTTTTCCTCCCATGACCACCGTTTCATCCAAACCGTTGCCAACCGTATATTTGAGATCACACCCAAAGGTATGGTCGATCGTATGTGTGAATTCGACGAATACCTGGAAAACGAAGAACTCCAAGCCCAGATCAAGGAAATGTACCAAGTATAGACTATATGGAGTATCAGGATCTGCCTGATATTTTGCCAGATATGACGTAAAGCTTCCGGAATGCCTACCTCAGTATGCACCGGAAGCTTTTTTCACAAGAAATCACTCCGTGAGTTGACGTGGACTTATCCGAAATCCTTGGCACCTACTCTCTTGTCTTCTTCGGCTGTGGTTCGATGGTCATTGACACGCTCTATGACGGTGTCATTGGCCATGTTGGCATCAACATCGCTTTCGGTGCCATCGTCATGATCATGATCTACAGCATCGGAGACATCTCCGGTGCACACCTGAATCCTGCAGTCACCATGGGATTCTTTCTTGACAGGCAGCTGGACACAAAAACCACGATATACTACACCATCAGCCAGACATTCGGAGCAATTCTGGCCCCTCTCATAGGATCAGCGGTAGCCTCAAAGGTTTCCCGCCTCTTCAGATAGCGGTTACTGTTTATCCACGTCTTATGGCGCCTCCCCCACAAACCTCATTCTTTGACCTATTTACACAAAAAGCTATCATATCTGATGGGTATGATAGCTAAAAAGGATTTATTTAAATTCATGTGCGATGAATTTAGCTGATTTAAAAGTTTTCAGGGAGTATTACTCACCTTCAAATGCGCTGATGTACATATCTTTGAGTTCACTGATCAGTGGATATCTCGGATTGGCTCCTGTACATTGATCATCAAACGCGTTTTCACTCATCCTGTCAAGAGTTGCATAGAAGGATTTCTTGGATACACCCGCCTCTTTGATGGAAGCAGGAATGCCGACTGAGGCTTTCAGCTCGTCAATCTTTGCAATCAGGTTGTCCACTTTCTCTTCATCGGTATTGCCTCCCAACTGAAGGTAATCACCAATTCTTGCATATCTCCACTTGGCGTTCGGGTATTTGTACTGTGGGAATGCCGCTTGCTTTCTCGGGTTGTCAACCGCATTGAAACGAATGACTTCATTGATAAGCAGACCGTTGGCAACGCCGTGGGGGATGTGGTGTTCAGCACCGAGTTTGTGTGCCATGGAGTGGCATACACCCAGGAAAGCGTTGGCAAACGCCATACCTGCTATCGTCGATGCGTGAGCCATTTTCTCCCTGGCCTTGGTATTGGTTGTACCTTCATTATAAGCTTGAGGCAGGTATTTGAAGACAAGACGAATCGCTTCAAGCGCCTGGCCGTTGGTGAATTCGGATGTCAATACGGAGACATAAGCCTCAAGTGCATGTGTGAGGGCATCGATACCGGAAGCGGCTGTCAACCCTTTTGGCATGTTCATCATCAGCTCTGCATCGACGATAGCCATATCCGGCGTCAATTCATAGTCAGCCAAAGGATATTTCACCCCTGTCTTCTCATCGGTGATGACCGCGAAAGGTGTTACTTCAGAACCTGTACCGGCAGATGTCGGAACGGATACCATCATCGCTTTTTCACCAAGTTTAGGGAACGGGTATACACGCTTGCGGATATCCATGAAACGCATTGCCAGATCCTCGAACCTCACTTCCGGGTGCTCATACATCACCCACATGATTTTGGCTGCATCCATAGGTGAACCACCGCCAAGGGCTATGATCGTATCCGGCTCGAAGCTTCTCATCTCTTCAGCACCCTTCTTGGCAGTCGACAAAGTAGGATCCGGTGCAACATCGTAGAACACCTTCGTGTCAATGCCGATGCTATCCAATTTATCTGTCACGATTTCAGCAAAGCCCAAATCGTACAAGACCTTATCCGTTACGACAAATGCTTTTTTCTTGCCCATATCCCTCAATTCATCAAGGGCAATGCTCAGGCAACCGTATTTGAAGTAAACTTTCTCAGGAACTCGATACCACAACATATTCTCTCGCCTTTCTGCAACACTCTTCACGTTGATAAGATGCTTGACTCCTACGTTTTCACTGATGGAGTTTCCTCCCCATGTACCGCAGCCCAACGTCAAGGACGGAGCCAGCTTGAAGTTGTAAAGGTCACCGATTGCACCGTGGGAAGAAGGCATATTGATGATGGTTCTGCCTGTTTTCATCCTTGCACCGAATGCCGCGATTCGCTCTTGCTGTGTATTCTGATCCGTGTATAGGACTGATGTATGTCCGAGTCCACCAAGTTCTACAAGTCTTGCCGCCTTATCCAATGCTTCATCAAAGCTCTTTGCTTTGTACATCGCCAGTACCGGTGACAGCTTTTCATGTGAGAATGGTTCTTCAAGTTCTACTGATTTCACTTCCCCAATCAGCACTTTGGTTTCTTCAGGCACCTTGATACCGGCCATTTCAGCAATCCTGTACGCCGGTTGCCCGACTATCTTGGCATTGAGACGACCGTCTACAACGATGACGTTTCGCACGGCATCCACTTCCTTTGGCTTCAGGATATAGGCGCCTCTTTCGGCAAATTCCTTTTTCACCTCATTGTACACGGATTCGATGACGATCGCCGCCTGCTCCGATGCACAAATCACACCATTGTCAAAACTCTTTGACAACAGAATTGAGCTGACCGCCATCTTGACATGTGCTGTTTCATCTATGATCGCCGGTGTATTTCCGGCACCGACTCCGATAGCAGGCTTTCCTGAGGAGTACGCCGCCTTTACCATTCCGGGACCGCCTGTTGCCAGGATGATGTCCGCCTGTCTCATCACCTCATTGGAAAGCTCCACACTCGGTTGGTCAATCCATCCGATGATACCCTCCGGAGCCCCGGCCTTGACCGCCGCCTCCAATACGATACTGGCAGCTTCAATGGTACATTCTTTTGCTCTCGGATGGGGTGAAAAGATAATCCCGTTTCTTGTCTTCAATGCAATCAAAGCCTTGAATATCGCTGTAGAAGTCGGATTCGTCGTCGGTACGATTGCTGCAACCACACCTATAGGTTCGGCGATCTTAGTGACTCCAAACGCCAAATCCTGGTCGATGACTCCGCATGTTTCTCATCCTTGTACTGATTATAGATGTACTCTGATGCGAAATGGTTCTTGATAACCTTATCCTCGACGATTCCCATGCCGGTCTCTTCAACAGCCATCTTCGCCAATCTGATCCTTGCATCATTGGCTGCCAGTGCTGCCTGTCTGAAAATCTCGTCAACCTGTTCCTGTGTGAATGTGGCAAACTCCCTTTGGGCTTCTCTAATTGCCTCAATTCTTTTCTGTAGTTCTTCTACATTTTGTGACTTTTACCATGATACACCTCTCATTTGTCATATCGTTAATGTTTTAACAGTAATTTTTAAAAAATATAGCACTCTAAGGGGTTGTTTCGTAAAATATTGTTAGTTTCACAAGAATAAACACTTTTTTATCAAGGTTTCTCTTGTTTATGACCATATAATATCATAGCAAAGAAGCATTTGCAATAGTTTTTCGTTTAATTTTTTATCATTTTACTTTTTTTATATTTTAGCCTCATTCTTCCTTGTGTATATCCTCCAATTCATTCAACCATAACCTCAGTACATATGGATATTATCTCCCATTCTTTGCTTTTCCCACTGATTTCGGCATTATTTTTTTGTCAATTCTGCTTATATTTCATTATATTGTGATATAATATACATATTGATAGATTTTCGTAAATAAAGAACAAAAGACTCGTTTCACGAGTCTGGTTCCGCTTCGCGGATTGTTCCAGATGCCGACTAGGACGCATAGGCGAGCAGTAACCGAAGGTTACGACCAGCAGAAATTGACTCTTTCAGAGCAATTTCTTAGTTAAGAACAAAGCGGATGAAGTCCGAATGATTCAAATGTATGGAAAGAGGTGCCATCATGACCAAAGACAAAAACACCGGACAATATCGATTCGTTGATTGTTCAGGCACTATTGAGCAACAATTCAGAATCCATTTACTTCAAGAATCTAGATTCCAAATTCATCGCAGTAAGTGATTTTCATGCCAGATACTTTGGTGTGGAATCCTCCAAAAACCTGATCGGCAAGTCGGATTTCGATTTCTTCACCAAGCAGCATGCGATGGCAGCTTACAACGATGAACAGGAAATCATCAATACCGGAAAGCCTATTGTAGGCAAGATAGAACAGGAATCCTGGCAGGGCAACTACGTCTCTTATGTCGTCACTTCCAAGTATCCCTTTTATGATGCATCGGGTCAAATCATCGGAACTTGGGGGCATTCGGTCAATTTGTCGCTGAGTGAAGACATCGGGATAATGAAGCATGAAAAGGCAGAACCCAGGGATTTCCATATGAACTACACTGAAGACACCCGAATCGACTCACTGACGTTTTTGAACAATTCAAAGGCTTTCTATGAGATGATGAACATCTTCTATCAGGAAGCCATGAACTCATTGAACGTTCAAGGCCAGGACCATATACTTATCCTGGTCGACATGAACGATTTCCGCTCCATCAATACAACTTTTGGGCACCAGTACGGTGACAACGCGCTGATTTTCGCTTCAAAGCTTTTATCCAAGCTTACAGGTGGCGATATACACCTGTTCAGATACGGCGGAGATGAATTTGCATATCTTATTGAAAACACACCATATAACGAGGCGGTTGAACTCTGCAGCAGCATCGTCGACCTGTTTGACAAGAATCCATACGTCACTGAGTCGAGCGAAATCAAGCTGACTGCAAGCATCGGGATGAGCAAGTTCAAGGAAAGCCTTCCTTTCGGTAATATCCATGACATCATCAACCTTACGGACAAACGCCTGTATACCGCCAAAAAGGAACAGAAACCGACATGCATCTTTGATGATACCTATAAATGATTAAATTCATATAACATTGAGAAAAGGACTATGGAAACCCATAGTCCTTTTTTGGTCTGAAAGAATAATATTCAAGTCATATCTAATTATTCATTTTGGGCATCTATGTCCGGCTGTTCAAACCTGACTCCCTGACTTGTTAGAATCGGTATGGTGAACATGATACCTTTACCGGGTTTCTTGGGATCCATATGGAGGATCTGCTCCAATTCATCCATGACATAGAGTACCTGCTCTTCATCTGGTAAAACCAGCATTACCGTCTTGTTGTATTTTTGATTATCCGTCTCACTCAGTGAATTGGAAAACATGTTGGAAAACTCCATGTTTCCTATCAACTCAGTCGAACCGATCGAGTCGATTGCCGTAAACCGGTTATATCCAATCGCATTCAAACGCTTCTTCACCTGTTTATAGGCCTTGATACTATTAATAACGGATATAAGAACAAACTGCTTTTGCATGATATCCCTCCTAATTAATAGTACTCGCTGGTAAATTCCTGACTCATGAATTTCTTGTTCTCACGGCTGATGATGTGTCTGTTCAATTCTCCACCGCGCATATGAGTGACCGGTACAACAAACATGATTCCCTTGTTGGGCTTCTTCATATCACCACCAAGAATCTTTTCAATATGCTTCATGACGTTTTGAACCTGCTCTTCTCTCTCAATGACAGAAAAAATCGTCTTATTGTAATGGATGTCTCCATCCATGCTCTTCATCAATCCGCCAATCAATGGAATATTATAGACATCCTTCGATATAGCCGATGCCCCCATGCTATCAATGACAGTGGCACCACGAATTCCGAGCTGTTTGATTTTATATAAAACCTGTGCCAAAACTCTGGTTCATTCAATACTATGAATAATGCAAACATCTTATAACTCCTTCATCGCTAACCCCTTAGCTCATTTGATACCCCTTATTATTACACAAGAGTGGCAATTAATAAAGGATTATTTTGTATAATCTGTATGATTTATCAATCTTCCAGTGGAGCCATCTGTACAGGCGGTTCTCCTTTGAACAGCCATTTCAGCAGCGGCGGTGTCACAATCGTTGATACAACAACCAACAAAACAATACTGGTAAATGTCTCAATACCGATGATATTGCTTCTGAATCCCTGGTTGGCAACGATCAGGCAACCTCAGCCCTGGCAATCATACCGATACCGACTTGCATGGAATGCTTCTTTGAGAAACCTGAAAACTTGGCGCCAAAGTAACATCCGAACATCTTACCTACGATTGCAGCTGCCACAATGATCAGCGCATAACCGATGTAGTTGAGTACATCAGATGTGATTTTCGCACTCAGACCGATACTGACAAAGAAGATCGGAGTGAATAATGAATAGGCGACTGTCTGTATCTTATCAACAACCCTATGACGATACGGCGTTGCTGCTATGATGACTCCGGCAGCATATGCCCCTGTGATCGAAGCTATGCTGAACAGTTCAGCACCGAATGCAAAAAGGAAACACAATACGATCGACACAGTAATAATGCGGTCTCTCCAGTGGGATCCTTGCGCATATTTGGTGATCAATTTACTGATGACAAATCCCAGAACAAGCGCCAGAACAAAGAAAAGCGACATCTTCATCAGCAGGCCTGCAATACTACCCTCACCATCAGGACTCACCATACCTGAAACAACAGCCAGCATGATGATACCCAACACGTCATCGATAATGGCTCCTCCCAAGATGGAAATACCCTGTTTGGAAGCCAGCTGTTTCATGTCACGAAGAACTGAAACCGAGATACTGACAGAAGTAGCTGTCAGTATCGTACCGATATAGACTGCACCAAGCAATTTGTGATGCCCAGTTGCCCCGGGGATATAATTCTGGAAAAAAAGATAGGGTATGAACGCTCCAAGGGCAAAGGGAACCACCATGCCGCCTAGCGCAATCATTGAAGCACCCTTTCCTGAAGACTTCAATTCTTTCAAATCTGTTTCAAGACCGGCAAGGAACATCAGGAAGACAACACCCAACTGGGCGATAATATGGATCAACTCATCCTCTCCCTGTAAGATCCAAAAACAGTAGGTCCGATGATGATCCCGACAAGTATCTGTCCTAAGACCGGTGGCATCTTGAAATGCCTGGCAACCGCGCCTCCAATGGAAGCAGCCAGCAGTACCAGCGCAAGTTCAAGCAAAAACATAAACTCCTCAGCATGTTCAAACATTTCAGCAAAATTCATTTTCCTGCCCCCTACCTAGCACTATCGATGTTCTTAAGCTTCTCAGCCTGGTCATATGTTATCAAACTGTCAATGACTTCAAACAGCTCACCGTCCAGGATCGCATCAAGACGGTGTGATGTCAACTTTATCCTATGATCGGTGACTCGGCTCTGGGGAAAGTTATACGTACGGATTTTCTCACTTCTGTCTCCCGTACCTACCTGACTCTTCCTGTCGGCAGCCATTTCACTCTGCTGTTTTTCGAGTTCCATATCGTAAAGCCTCGAACGAAGCACTTTCATCGCTTTATCTCTGTTCTTAAGCTGTGACTTCTCATCCTGACAAGATACTACGATTCCCGTTGGCAGGTGGGTGATTCTTACGGCGGAATCCGTCGTATTGACACTTTGTCCACCGTTACCTGAAGACCGGAACACATCTACCCTGATGTCATTCTGATTGACGTCGACTTCAACATCTTCAACTTCCGGCAATACGGCTACCGTAACGGTAGAAGTATGAATCCTTCCTCCTGATTCCGTAACAGGAATCCGCTGCACACGATGAACACCGCTTTCATATTTCAGCTTGGAATAGGCTCCCTGACCCTGAATCATAAAAACAACTTCCTTGAAACCGCCGACACCGCTTTCATTCAGCGATACGATTTCAGTCTTCCAGCGGTTGCGCTCTGCATACCTTGAGTACATGCGGTACAGTTCGGCAGCAAATAGCGCTGCTTCGTCACCGCCTGCCCCTCCACGGATTTCCACGAATACATTCTTCTCATCATTCGGGTCCTTCGGCAGCAGGAGAATCTTCAGCTCCTCCTCGATCTTTGCAATATTGGCCTTGGCTTCACCCAACTCTTCCTTGGCTATTTCAACGATTTCAGAATCGGATTCCTTCAGCATCTCAAGTGAATCCTCCATGAGTTCCTGATTCTCCTTATATTCATTGTATTTTTCCACCAAAGGCGTCAAATCGGAATGCTCCTTCATGTATCCGCGCCATTTGTTGTTGTCTGCTATCACGTCCGCATCATTGATCTGGGCTGACAAAAAATTCATATCTTTCTAAAATTCCTTCAAGTTTTTCTAACATTTCATTCACCTCTCTAGTATATTGTCTGACACATGAAATCTTCAAAAAACAAGCCCAGCTAATCCGGTTTATTCAGTTTTATACCATATACGATTCTTTCAAATTCCTGTAGATCCATTTCTCCTTGAACTCCCTTATAGTGCTCGTTATTAAGTATTGCCGCAATATCATCCATCTGGCCATGCCCGATTTCAAACAGCAACATTCCACCTTCATTCAATCGGTCATAGCTCTCTTTAGCAATTTTTCTATAAAAATCCAGTCCGTCCTCACCGCCGTCCAACGCAAGCACCGGCTCATTATCTCTGACCTCCGGCATAAGCTCTCTGATATCCTCAGGCGCTATATAAGGAGGATTGGATACTACCAAGTCGATACCGCTCTCATCGAAAGCGCTGAACAAATCACTCCTGTGCAAGTGGACCCTTACCTTGGCATCTCCTGTCGTATCGTTGTTCATACGGTTCCCAAGAATGGCCTCTCGATTCATTTTTGCCACCTTCAAGGCCTTGCCGGATATGTCGACACCGAATATGTCCATCTCCAGGTCATGACAGTTCCTGAAGGCATCAGCGATGCTGATGGCTATACAACCGCTTCCCGTGCACATATCAACGATGCGAATGCATTTTCTGCCTTCCCCATATTTTTTCTTGACATAATCAATACCCAGCTCCACCAACATTTCTGTTTCCGGTCTAGGTATGAGTACATCTTCATTGACATAATACAGGTTATCCCGAAATATCTGTTCATTGGTCAGATACTGGAGCGGCACCCTCGACAAACGTCTATCTATCATATCCATGAAACGTCCGACATCAATATCTTGCACCGGTTCCTGATAGGCATTGATCAGTTCGGTGAAGCTCAGTCCCAAGATGTGCTCCAACATGAACCTGGCTTCAATCTCAGGCAGGTTCATCTCATTCAGCCTGGCCTGTCCATCAAGAAGCAGGCTCCGGACGTTATGCATCGCCGGAAACCTCTTTCAGTTCAATACCATTTTCCTCAGCTTCGACCAGAACGGCTTTCAATGCAGTCAACGCAACTTCAAGCTGTTCATCATCAGGCTCACTTGTCGTCAGACGTTGCAGCATAAGGCCTGGTCGTGTAAATATATCCAATACTTTTGACTCACTCTTACCCAGATGCTTCAGGACTTCATATGAAATCCCGGCAATAAACGGAAGTAACACGATTCTCGCTACAAAGCGCATCAACAGCGTTGAAGGATTGACCAGTGTCAGAACAAAAACACTGATGACAACGACATACAACAGGAAGCTCGTTCCACAGCGTTTGTGCATCCTGGTCTGCTTCTTTGCGTTTTCCACAGTCAGGTCCAATCCGCATTCATAGCAGTTGATGGATTTGTGTTCCGCACCATGATACTGGAACACCCTTTGAATATCCTTCATCCGGGATATAGCCGAAATGTACAATAGCAGAACAATGACTCTGATAATGCCGTCCGCCAAATTGACCATCCAAGAGGCTGGAAGAAACGGCTTCATCAGGTGTGACAATCCGAGAGGCAGCAGCACAAACAGTCCTATGGCCATCATCATTGCCAGAACGATGGATATGCCGATGACAATATCATCTGCCTTCTCACCGAATTTATCATTGATCCACTTATCCAGCCTGGATTCCTCTTCACCTTCAACTTCAAAGAACTCAGCAGAATAAGTCAATATCTTCATTCCCAATACCAATGATTCTCCAAATGCAACAATTCCTCTTAACATCGGAATCGACAGCATCTTATATCTCTTGCTCAAGCTGACATATTCTTTTTTATCGATAACAATCTCTTTGTCAACTTTTCTTACAGCGACAGCATAGGTGTCTTCGTTTTTCATCATGACACCTTCGATAACAGCTTGCCCGCCTACATTTGGTTTACCCATTTTCTCACTTACCTTTCCCAAAGAATACAGCCATTCTTTATTATATACCTTTCAATGCCAAAATCAAATGTGCATTTATACATAAAATCCCAAACACTACACAGGATTTTTGTTCATAATGTTCACATGTTTTACTTCTCTAGAACAAAGTGTGTGTTCCACACACACGGTTCCGCCTTAGGCGGATTGTTCCAAATGTCGACGGGAAGTTCTTTGGTAGAGAACTTTCCTAGGTAATAAAAAAATAAGGTTGAGGATTAACCTCAACCTTACGAATTACTTGAATTACTTGTCATCGTTTTTCATGCCGTACTTACGATTGAACTTATCGATACGTCCACGAGCTTGAATGGCTTTTTGAGTACCTGTGTAGAATGGATGACACTTGGAACAGATTTCCGTGTGAATTGACTCGTTTGTTGAACCAGTCACGAATTCATTACCACAGTTACACTTTACATTTGCCTGATGATATTCTGGATGAATGCCTTCTCTCATAGTTTTCACCTCTTTCAAACTTATTACTATATAAATATATTCTTATCTTGCAAATTCACGTTCACAAAGACAGCTTACATATTATAACACAGTTGTTTTGCATATGCAACCTCTTTGTCCAGAGTTTTTATCAATAATTATTGAGAATATTCTTCGATAATTTTGTCGCATATTCCTTGTTTGTCTTGGTGTCCACAAACACCTTCAGCATGCTGTCTATGACATCTTCAGCCCTCATATTAGCGGAAACTTTTCTTAGCTTATTCACCGCCTCAAGTTCAATCTCAGTATACAGGAGATCTTCCCTTCTTGTACCTGACTTGCTGACATCGATAGCCGGGAATATTCGTTTTTCCTGCAGCTTTCTGTCTAGGACAAGTTCCATATTACCGGTGCCCTTGAATTCTTCAAACACAACATCATCCATCTTGCTGCCGGTTTCAACGAGAGCCGTTGCCAATATCGTCAGAGAACCGCCTTCTTCAATGTTTCTTGCCGCACCGAAGAATTTCTTGGGCATATGCAGCGCAGCAGGATCAAGGCCTCCAGAAAGTGTCCTTCCACTCGGAGGTATAATCAGGTTATATGCTCTTGAAAGCCTTGTTATGCTATCAAGAAGGATCACAAGGTCCTTTTTCATCTCTACCATGCGTTTTGCCCGTTCCAGTACCATTTCAGCAACACGTTTGTGATGTTCCGGAAGCTCATCGAATGTCGAATGGATGACTTCCACATTGTCACCGGTAATGGATCTTCTTATATCCGTCACTTCCTCAGGCCGTTCATCGATCAGCAGTACGATCAGACCGACATCCGGATGATTATGTGTGATAGCATTGGCTACTTTCTTCAGTAACGTTGTCTTACCTGCCTTAGGCGGGGATACGACCATTCCCCTCTGTCCTTTTCCGATGGGCGCGATGAAATCCATCAGACGCAAAGCGTAGTCATTGGAAGACATCTCCAGATTCATTCTCTCATTCGGAAATATCGGTGTAAGATCTTCAAACTTTGGTCGTCTGGCCGCTTTTGCCGGTTCTTCACCATTGACGCTTTTGACATACAGCAATGCTCGAAACTTCTCTTTCTCTTTTGGTACTCTGATATTTCCCGCTATCATATCCCCTGTACGCAGGGAAAAACGACGGATCTGTGAAGGGGAGACATATACATCTTCCTCTCCAGGCATGTAATTTTCACTCCTGATGAAGCCAAAACCATCTGGCAGCACTTCCAAAATACCGAAAGCAACCTCTCCGCTGTCCAACTCACTGGCTTTGCCTTCAGGCTTCTTACCACTTCCATTGCCTCGTTTATTCTCATACTTCTTGACTTTCACATCTTCGGAAACCGCTTCTGCACTCTCACCGCTTTTATCCTCAGAAACGACCGGCTTTACTTCCTCTTCCTTTGAAGACTCTGTATGGGTGGACTTATCACTCTTCAGCTTTTTATTCATCTGGGAGATCTCTGAATAATTCAATTCTCTGGTTTCATACTCTCTTGTGGATTTTCTGCCTTTTCTTTTCTTCTCTTCATCTTCCTTCTTCTTGTCGATATCCGCCAAGAGCTGTACCAGTTCAATCTTCTTGAATCCTTTGGCATTCATGATGCCCAATTCTGTTGCCAACTCCCGCAGTTCTGCCACTTTTCATTTTCGAATAATTCATATGACAAAGTTCCTCCTAAACATAAATATCTATATCTAATCCACCAATTGTAAACATCCAAAAATAAAACCTCGTCTATTCAATTTAAAAAGGGAAAAACAAAAAGATTACATTTTTCTAGAAATCGAAATTATGATTTGAACTATAAGATTTCATTCATTGATGTTCCTCAAACTCTTATTTACAGGAACACTATAGAAATATTATAACATACTGATTCCATAATACAAGACTTTATATGCACCTGATATACAGCACTTCAGTAACTCATGATGTTGAAATCATATATTTAAGGCATTTTCCGTAGTGAAAACAGAAAATGCTTAGTATTCATTCTATTCTATCCCAGGAAGAAATATGTGGCAATAGTAAAGAAGATAATCAGTGTCGTTGCATCCGTAATGGTCGTAATTAAAGGGTTGGCCATAATTGCAGGGTCCAGATTCGCTTTTTTTGCAATGATCGGCAATGTGCCTCCAATCAGGGCAGCCATTGTTGAAGTCACAATCAACGTCAATCCAACGATCGCTGCAAACTTCAGATTATGGGTGAACAGCAAGATACGCAGGAAATTCAATCCACCCAATGTGGCACCGATCATCACTCCGACCCGTATCTCTTTCCAAATGACTTCAAAGATATCTCCAAACTCAATGTCTCCAAGTGTAATGCCACGGATGACAAGTGTGGATGACTGTGCACCCGCATTTCCACCGGCACTCATCAGCATCGGTATCACGCCCATCAGAATCGTGAACTGAACCGTAAGGTCACTGTTGCTGTTTGTAATCCACTCAGACAGCGTAGCTGAAAACATGAGCACGACCAGCCAGGTGATCCTCTTGCGTGCAAGTTCGAAAGGCTTCATAGTCATATATTCTTCATCCGACGGTGCCATCGCTGCCATCTTCTGAAAGTCCTCAGTCGTCTCTTCTTCGATAACATCCACGATATCGTCGATCGTGATGATGCCCACCAGACGTTTCTCCTTGTCAACAACCGGCAAGGAAAGGAGGTCGTATTTCTTGAACACATCAGCAATGTATTCCTGGTCATCATATGTCCCAACACTGATGAAGTCATCGGTCATCAGCTCTTCTATCATAGCGTCGTCATCCGACAGGACGAGCTTTTTCAGGGAGATGGTTCCCTCAAGAACCTTTTGGTCACCAACTGCATAGCAGGTGTAAATCGTCTCTTTCTCAACGCCTGTCTTGCGTATTCTATCCATCGCCTCACGTACAGTCATATTCTTCTTCAAATCGACATATTCGATCGTCATCAGGCTTCCGGCAGAATCGTCCGGATACTTCAAGAACTGATTGATCAGATTTCTCTTCTGTGCAGGTGCATCCCTCAATATCTTCTTAACAATGTTAGCCGGCATTTCTTCCAGCAAGTCAATCATATCATCAAAAAACAATTCATCGATAATCGTAGTCAATTCTTCATCACTGACCAAGGAAGTCAGTTCCGACTGATGATCAACCTCAATCAACGAAAAAACCTCGACTGCTATATCCTTAGGCAACAAGCGATACACAACAAGGGCATCCCTCAGGGATATCTCATCGATCAGTTCCGCAATATCGGCCGGTCTCATCTCAAACATATACTGTTTCAACTCAGTATACTTTTTATCACTGACCAATTCTATCAAATCATCTATAGTAAAATTTGTCAAATCCAATGGTAACCCTCCTCTTTAAGCTACCATTATGGCAGCATGTTTTATGTCCATATGATAATATTCCGGCCCAGCATCCACGCTACCAACTCCTTTCCTAATTCTACTAACATTTCCATGAATCATGATAACACATTCTGGTCACTTATAAAAGCTTATTCATGTAAAAGCTTGGTCAAGACGATTTTGAACAAAATAATAAGCCCAACAACCGTATTTATATACAATCACTGAACTCATTATAGCACGTGGGTGAGAAGATTCGAACTCCCGACCTCTTGGTCCGTAGCCAAGCGCTCTATCCAGCTGAGCTACACCCACATATTTTCAATTCCATTCGCCTGCGGCAAGCCGATCTATTCAGATGAGCTATGCACACATGTTTGGGAATTGATGCCCGAGACCGGAATCGAACCGGTACGATGTTTCCATCGCAGGATTTTAAGTCCTGTGCGTCTACCAATTCCGCCACTCGGGCTAATATTCAATTGTCCGCTAACCAACCATAAAGTCGATTAAGTGGGCGCAACAGGGCTCGAACCTGTGACCCCCTGCTTGTAAGGCAGGTGCTCTCCCAGCTGAGCTATGCGCCCTGGGATAATGAATTCATCTAATGCTTAATGACGCAAATACCTCTAAGAAGGATTTACTTACTGCGTAAAATCAGTAACTTCGGCTATGGTTTCTGCTTCAGTCTATGTTACACTCCGTCTGAAGCATCTCCCAAGTCTTCGTAACTCTATTTTACTTACGACCCAGAAGGGACTCGAACCCTCGACCTCCGGCGTGACAGGCCGGCGCTCTAACCAACTGAGCCACTGGGCCAAATATTATAGTGGGCCATCAGGGACTCGAACCCCGGACCATCCGGTTATGAGCCGGATGCTCTGACCAACTGAGCTAATGGCCCCACACTAATCATACTTAGCATATTCAAAGCCGACGATCGGACTCGAACCGATAACCTGCTGATTACAAGTCAGCTGCTCTGCCAATTGAGCCACGTCGGCATAATTTTTAATACACTGCCAATTGCCAGAGCCGTTCGTTTCACTCACTACTCTGCGCGTGTGCACTCTCTCCGTTCGTTTCACTGAAAGAATTGAGCCACGTCGG
>LQAG01000006.1_pt1 | contig 171812 bp, 204 predicted proteins | sample 1535801 | NCBI WGS metagenome assembly LQAG01 (sample SAMN04331584, study PRJNA305678) | bioreactor metagenome | isolation source: bioreactor_3 inoculated with Wadden Sea sediment 1st replicate of a... | place: Germany:Bremen
CAACGTTTTTTGGTGAAGAGAATTTTTCGTAGACAAGGCGGAGTCTATATTTGAGGTGGGAGCGTACCTAATTACGTGACCATTTCAAATATGGACGACAACGCCGTATACGGGAAATTATCGAAACCAAAAAAGCCACAATTAACCCGGCCTGCTCCCGCAGACCGGTTAATTGTGGCTCTCATACTCTTGCCATTCATATTAATTTATTACATTAATTATATATCATTTACTTCTGATTAGCAAATGCCTATGCTTCTTCCCATGCCTTAGCACGTTCTACAGCTTTTTGCCATCCGCCGTATAGCTCATCTCTCTTAATTTGAGGAATCTCGTTCTTGAATGTTTGGTCCACTGCCCAGTTCTTAGCAATTTCTTCTTTAGAAGACCAGAACTTAACCGCTAGACCTGCTAGGTAAGCTGCACCAAGCGCTGTGGTTTCAGCAACTTGAGGACGTCTTACATCAACACCAAGAATATCTGATTGGAACTGCATTAGGAAGTCATTTGCAGTTGCGCCACCATCAACCTTAAGCTCAGTCAGTTCAATACCTGAATCAGCTTGCATTGCATCAATAACGTCACGCGTTTGATATGCTATAGACTCAAGCGTTGCACGAATAATATGGTTTCTGTTGGCACCACGTGTCAGACCAACCATAGTACCTCTTGCATACATATCCCAGTAAGGTGCACCAAGACCAGCAAATGCAGGCACCATGTAAACGCCATTTGTATCATCAACTTGTGTTGCGAAGTATTCTGAGTCCTTAGCGTCATCAATCATTTTCATTTCATCACGAAGCCACTGTACAGAAGCACCAGCCATAAAGATAGATCCTTCAAGAGCATATTCAACCTTACCATCAAGGCCCCATGCAATTGTCGTAAGAAGACCATTTTTAGATGGAACCATCTTTTCGCCTGTGTTCATCAGCATAAAACAGCCAGTACCGTATGTATTTTTCACCATACCTTCAGAGTAGCACGCTTGACCAAATAGAGCAGCCTGCTGGTCACCAGCAATACCTGCGATTGGAATTTCAGCACCACCAAATGTTTGTGGGTCTGTTACGCCATACACTTCTGAAGATGGCTTAACTTCTGGAAGCATGCTTGCTGGCACATTCATAGCTTCTAGAATATTTTCATCCCACTTCAAGTCTTTGATGTTATAAAGCATTGTTCTTGAAGCGTTTGTATAATCTGTTACGTGATTCTTTCCACGTGTCAGATTCCAAATCAACCATGAATCCACTGTACCGAAAAGAAGATCGCCAGCTTCAGCTTTTTCACGAGCGCCTTCAACGTTATCTAGAATCCACTTAACTTTTGTACCAGAGAAGTATGCATCAACAACTAGACCCGTGTTTTCACGAATATAATTTTCATGACCAGCAGCTTTTAAGTTATCACAGATGCTTGCAGTACGACGACACTGCCATACAATTGCATTGTATACTGGCTTTCCAGTTGTCTTATCCCAAACAACAGTTGTTTCACGTTGGTTTGTGATACCAATGGCAGCGATTTCCTGCGGGGAAATGCCAGCATATTCTAGAACTTCACGAGCAACACCTGACTGCGTGCCCCAAATTTCCATAGGATCATGCTCAACCCAACCTGCTTTTGGATATATTTGTGTAAATTCTTTCTGTGCTGTTCTAACAATTTGGCCAGCCTTATCAAAAATGATAGCTCTTGAACTTGTTGTGCCTTGGTCTAGCGCCAAAATATATTTCTTTTCCACTGTGCATGCCTCCCATTATTCATCTTTAATGAGGAGTGGTCTCACTCCACACGTTTACGAAATGTTTGCTCACAATTAATAATTTTATATTAGCCTAGGCAAGAAAGAATAAATCCACCTAGTATTCCACCTACGATTGCGAAAAATAAATTTGTCAGACCCTTGCCCACATCATCGCCATCCATAGCAGATGCTATAAATAGGCCTGCGCCTGCTGCAAATGCCATATCAACCCACGCCGGACCAGTTTGAACCATAAAACCTACACCGTGGTTTAGGGTCCATGCTGTGCCAACTATGAATCCTGCTGCCATCCAGCCACCGATTGCGCCCCATGCGTCACACATTTTTCCCCAGCATAAACGAATGAGAAACGGGAAAATAAATGCGCCTGAAAACGTTGTGATAATTGCTGCTGTGCTCATTATTATGCCCCCTTCGCTTCTACAGAAATTTCTTCTTCAACCTGTGCACTTTTAGCCTTCATTTGCTCCAGCTGTCTAGCCATAACGCCACCAGCTAGTCCGCCAAGTAGTGCAACAGCAAGTGTTGGAAGTGATTCCATACCAGCAGAAACGCCACCTTCGAATACACCTCTCATAAAACCAGCAGTACCAATACCAACCGCCATGTCTACAAAAGCACCGTCGTTATTGATTAGTCCGATCCAGTGGTTCATAAACCACATTGTTCCGATGATTGCAAAACCTGCAAACCATCCACCACCAATTCCATATTCGCCAGCAAATGCCCCCAGACACTCATTACGAACATCCCTGCAATGGCAGTACCTATAATTGTCCCTACATGCTTCAAATTCTACACCTCCGTTAGAGTTCCCAAATATCCTGTGCACTTGTTGATATTCCCATGGCACCAGCCTTAAGACTTTGGATCACATCATCTTTATCCTTGATCAGTCCCCCGGCGATGATCGGTTTATCCGTCTTCACCACGATCTGATTTGTGACCTTTGGCATAACACCTGGCAGAATTTCAACGGCATCCGGATTATGGGTTTTGATGGAATGAATACCGGTGTCAAGACTCAGAGAGTCGAGTAAAAACAAACGTTGAATTGTTAGAACTTTCATCTTCTTAGCAGCTTTGATCAAATGACCTTTTGTCGTAATAATACCATCCGGTTGAACGCTTTCGCAGATAAAGCGAAGACCTACAGGATCTGCTGCAATGCCTTCAATTAAATCAACATGGACAAAGACAGCCTTGCGTCTTTTATGAATCCGATCCACCATTTCTTTTAAATTGAAAACATCTCCTGTCAGTAAAAAAATAATTTCCACATTGGATTTTAATGCTTCATCCAACTTGTCAGCTGACTTTATCGCTGCAACGATTGGGTTCTCACTTAAACGTTTTGTTAATAGATTTCCCACTGAATCTCCTCCTGCTTATTTATTATGCAACTTACGTGCCAATTTTGTGTTTTGGCATTTGTCCCGGCTTCAACACATTGAGAAAGGTTTTCCTGATACTTTTTACCAACGAATTTTCTGACATTTTAGGGTTGCTTGGTAAAAAGTATCAACTTTCGTTATATGAGCCCTTTTAAAAATCCTGTTCGTTGAGGTCCTTCATTATTTCCAGACCACCTATGCAAGAATTATTAATCGATACCTTTCAAGTTGATCATATAGAATTAAACCATACACTTTTGCTAGCAAAAGCATTTAAATTTCATTTTAGCACAAACTCAACTAGCTTCTCTACTAAAGTCATCGCATTAGGGTCAATATACTGGGTATAAAATTGGACGTCTTTATACAAATGTTCATAAAACCTGTATATAATTCAAGTTTTACATATATTCTTAAAAAAATATCTTGCTTAAGTCAGTAACACCCCCTATAATAGTACAGACGTGAAAATATTTTTAACGAAAGTACGTTCGAGTACTTAAACACAAAGGAGGGCTTATGCTAAAAAACATCATTTCTAAACGCACATTAATATTCAGTATTCTTACAATGGCTATGCCCGCAATTGTTGAAATGGCACTTAACACAATGCTTGGTGTGGCTGATACCATCATGATCAGCCGCTTCATAGGCGATTCTGGCTTGGCTGCTGCTGGTTTTGCCAACAGCATTATGTACACGCTGATATTTGTCTTCACATCATTTAACACCGGGGCCACAGCCCTTGTGTCTCGAAGTTATGGTGAAGAAAACTTTGACCGCCTAAATAGAATCGGAAGCCAAACCCTTCTTTTAAATGGTATCATCGGCCTGGTTGTTATGACACTTTCTCTTCTATTTAAAGACGAAATTTTCATGATATTCGATACAACACCTGAAGTGACACAGATGATTGATGCATACTTTTCAATAATTGCTTATGGTATGCTCGCCATGTTTTTATCCTTTTCTTTTGCTTCTGTTTTAAGAGGCGCTGGCGATACATTTTCTCCTATGGTCATTACAGGGGTGGCCAATGTCCTTAACATCATAGGCAACTATGTTCTTATTAAAGGCGTATGGATATTCCCGGAAATGGGCATTGCAGGCGCTGCGCTTTCAACCTCTCTCTCTAGAATACTAGCTGTACTGGCCTATATATTTATTTGCTTTAGACTTCATGAACGGGTTCACCTAAAGGTGTCACTTATGAAGTTCCAAGAAGACATTATCAAACCCCTTGTACGTATCAGTCTCCCTGGTGCCATGGAACAGGGACTAATGCAAACATCCTTTCTGGTTGTTGGGGTATTTATATCCAAGCTAGAAACAGCTTCAGAAGCCGCTTTTCGAATACTTATAAACATTGAATCCATATCCTTCATGCCAGCGGTTGGCATTTCTATAGCTGCTGCAACACTTGTAGGAAAATCTCTTGGTGAAAATGACAGGGACAAGGCCATCTCTGTCGGCACAGTTTCTTATGGCCTATCCATAGCTTGGGGATGCTTTGCCTGCCTGCTTTTCTTAGTATTCAGACGGCCCATATTGAGTATATTTACAACGGACCTTGCTGTTATAGAATCCTCCATGTCCACTATGATTTTAATGGCAGTCAACCAGCCACTACTTAACTTTATGATTGGAATATCTGGTGGCCTTAGAGGTGCGGGAGACACAAGAACAGTCATGGTCATTACCATGCTTAGACTTTGGGTTATTTTTGTGCCATTTTCTTACCTGACCATTATTTGGCTAGAATATGGTGTTTCAGGCCTTTGGATAGCTGAAATCATTTCGTTCCTTGTATTTAACGCCATCATATTGAAGCGATTTAACAGTCACAAATGGACTGAGATTCATGTATAAACTCCGATTAAGGACTTTTTTAAGCCTTTTTACACAAAACGTACACATCTTTTGATTACAATCAATAGGACGATCGAAAGGAGATTTTATGAATAAGCATTTTAAAAAATTGCTTTAGCCACCTGTCTTACAGTGGCCCTATTAGCAGGGTGCGCCCCTTCATCTGAGAGCGTATCTACAACAGACGAAAACACCTCAACCAAGGAGGTGATTGCTGATACAGATTCTAAAGAAGACATATCTACAACTGATAACGAGGCTTCCAGCACACCTACTAAGGAGGAGCATGCCTTTATTCAGCTCTTCTCTGAGTTCATGAACTCCAATCCGAGCGCAATTGAAATAGCTGCTTTTATGGAGGACAATCTTGAACTTGCGACGCCTGATGAAGCCAACATAGTTCTTTCTAGACTATTATTGGCACAGAATCAGATCCGCTATGATTGGTTTGACATGATTTCCGATGACCGACTCACTGGTTTTCAAGACATGGACAACCAGTGGCGTTTAGAAAACATTGAAAACATTGAGAATGAGGTCACTAAAAAGAAATACGAAGATCTCAAAGATGCCTATTTGCGCATTGTAACTTATGAAGAAACACCTGTGGTTGAAACGGATTGGACACGCCTTCAAGGTTTTAGTGATTCCCTTTCAAGTCTGTCAACTTAATGATCGACTTGAACAAAAAAGTACAAAACTACGAGTATGGTGCTTACCCACATGATTTTTCCGCAATGGCAGATGATATCTTAAAGCTAGAAGAAGCCATTTACGCAAGATCAAGCGATTTCATGACCAGTCAAATGAATACGGCCTATAACAATCTTATCAGCGAAATGTTCTATAGCATCGAAGGCATCAATATGGAGTACTGGCGCGACCTTGAAGGTCCTCTGGTTGCTGTGCTCAAGGATGTTGCCGAAAGTCATGGTCAAACAAACTTTGGAAAGCTTAGCATCAATTTTATTGACCTAGTAGAAAACCTTGATAATGACAACAACAGCTCGACCAAGTGGGAAATTGATTTCGTCCCATAATGCGTTCGGACTTCAAAACTCTCTTGGCGTTGAGATGGACTCAATTTATTCAGAGAATCTATCAAGAAACATCGAGAGGATTGAGATACCACAAAATCCAACAGCAGAAGAAAAGATTAACACTGCCATAAAACAGTGGTTCCATGCCACTGAAAATAAGTTTGGATGGTCTGAGAACAGCAAGGTAAGAATGAGCGAAGACAGCTTCGGATCATTTGTTGTTGGAAACTACTATGGTGTAACCCTATATGCAAGTATAACCAATCCCAACGGACAATATGAAAGCACCCAAAACAATGTTTTATTTGACATGAAAACAGGTAAGGCGGTTTCATTGGAAAGCTTCCTAGGAAAACCCCATAGTGTATTTTCACCTGTGCTTCTTAAATCACTTAAAGCCAACTACAGTGATCAGTTCAAATTCATCGAGAACATTGATACCCTTCCTGAGGATATGTCCTTCACCCTCGACGAATATGGCCTTGTGTTGTCATTTAGTAAGCATGAGCTCACTGATGCCTATGACTATGACCTCTCGTTGACTGTGCCATATGATGATTTATATGACATATTTTGATGTCATGACGCTCTATTAGTCCACTGAGATTTTCTTATACATGACAAAAATGCATTTAGATACAAGATCAAAAGAGGCGATGATTCAAGCATCGCCTCTTTTTTAATAGCATCCAAGCTAAACCCAGTATTTATACTCATTCTGGATGGGGATGACTAGAAATGCGTCTTGTAATAATATCAATTTTGACATAATATCTTTTTGGCATAAAAAATTGCATATATAATTGGTATATATTCTTCAAGTAAATGGGTATATATGACAACCAGTTAAGGAGGCTCATTATGATATACGATATAGCGATTATTGGTGCAGGTGTCGTAGGCAGTGCTATCGCCAGACAGCTATCAAAGTACAATTTAAATATTGCACTTATAGAAAAAGAAAACGACGTTTCATGCGGTGCATCAAAGGCCAACAGTGGTATTGTGCACGGTGGATACGATGCAGAACCCGGCACACTAAAGGCGGTTCTCAATGTAAAGGGCAACCAGATGTTTGATCAACTGGATGCTGAGCTTCATTTTGGATTCAGAAAGTGTGGCTCTATGGTCTTATCCTTCAGTGAAGCTGATGATGCAAAAATTGAAATGCTTATAGAACGTGGTCATAAAAATGGCCTGCACCACCTCAAACACTTATCGCGCGAAGCTGTACTAGACATAGAGCCCAATTTAAATCCAGCGGTGAGAGGGGCTTTGCTTTGTGAAGCCTCTGGTGTAACATCGCCCTATGAGATGACTATTGCTCTGGCTGAAAACGCTGTTTCAAACGGCGTTGACCTCAAGCTCATGCACGAAGTTCTATCTATAGATAAAACAGATAATGATTTTTCAATCAAGACTTCACAAGGTCCCATTCATTCCAAATGGATTATCAATGCAGCAGGCGTTTTTTCCGACAAGGTGGCTGACATGGTTGGAGCAAAAACTTTTTCTATCACACCTCGAAAAGGCGAGTATGTCCTGCTTAACAAAATCCAAGGCAAAAAAATCAGTCGAGTTATATTTCAGGCACCAACTGATGCCGGTAAGGCATATTGGTTACGCGAACCTATCATGGCAACTTAATGCTGGACCAAATGCACAGGAAATCCAGGTTCGAAATGACAATGATACAGATGCCGATATTTTAAAGCATATTGTTGATACCGCACGAAAGTCCCTGCCTGATTTTGACATGAAGCATGTCTTGACATCATTTTCGGGCATAAGGGCAACCAGCCACAACAAAGACTTCATTATAGAAGCTTCACCCATTAAGCGCTTTATTAATGTAGGTGGTATTGATTCTCCAGGTTTAACATCGGCACCGGCCATTGCAGAATATGTTAGAGATATTCTAATAGAAGAGGGACTTTCCCTTGAAAGCAAGCCTGATTTTGATCCTGAGCGCAAGGCCATTATTCAGTCAAAAACCCATGGGTTTGATGGTCAAATTGATGCCCCATCACCTGATAAGAATATTATTTGCAGGTGCGAAAAAGTGACAGAGGCTGAAATTGTTGATGCCATTCATCGTGGAATAGACATCAATTCCCTAGATGCTATTAAGAGGAGAACACGTGCAGGTATGGGACCATGTCAAGGCCAGTTCTGTGGCCCACGCGTTCGTAAAATCATTTCAAGGGAAACCGGGCTTAATGAAGCTGATATTCTCCTTCGTGGCAAAGGTTCATCAATTCTTCCTCAAAGACCAGATCGTTCAACTCTGAAAGACTTATAATCTTTCACATTCTTTTAAACAATCAAAAGAGGGATTCGTAAGCATCTATCTTACGAATCCCTCTTTATTTTCATAGTCAGTTGCCCCTTCTTTTTCAGAAGTTAATCCAAATATCTTAAAATGCTTGTCCAGACTAGGGTCTTTTTTTCAAATTTCAAGGTATAGGCCGGACTTGTGGAGGGCATCTTAATATATGTGTATCTTTTATCCCTATAAAGGGCTTTAAAATGTTTTTTAAATGACGCTTCAGCCTTGCCTCCATTGAAAATTATAGTTTTAATGGTTGGGTGTTCCTCCAAAAATGTTTTTAACTCATTGGGACTTTCATTTTTTATATTGGAATCTAGGCTCCCCTCCCGCTCGCAAGAGTCTAGGACATCCCAAATGGCTATGTCCCTGTCTTTCACTAAAGTTAATTTTGATAAATATGTCTGGTCATCTGACGGATGTTCTAGTTTTTCCTTGAACAAAGTGGCCAGTATAGGCCAAAACTGATTTCTTGGATGGCCATAGTATTGAAACTTTTCCAAAGACAGTACACTGGGCATAGACCCTAAGATCAAAACTTTTGGGTCTTTTCCCACAATGGGTTCAAAAGACTTTATCATAATAATCCGTCCCACTCAGCATAAAACTGGTCAAGGAAAGCATGCATGAAAGCATCTCTTGACTCAGCCATAACTCTCCCTGATCTTGTATTCATCAACTCTTTCAGTTTAAAGAGTTTTTCATAAAAGTGGTTTACCGTGGCCCCTTCATGCTTTTTATAAGCTTCAAAATCCTCAAAATCAGCGGGTTCCAAGTCGGGATTGTGCATTGGTCGTCCCTTGGCACCACCATATGCGAATGTTCTCGCCACACCAATAGCACCAATAGCATCCAGTCGGTCTGCATCTTGAACAATTTGACCTTCTAACGAAAGCACCTTATCCTTGTTTGTTCCACCCTTATATGACATATTGTCCATAATCTCATGAACTTTTTTTTGTTCATCCACTGTATAATCTAGGGCACTTAGCCACTGCTTTATTTTGGCTCTTCCCTTTTCTTGTTTATCCTTGTCCAGTTTCCAGTCCGCCACATCATGAAGCAGGGCAGCCGCTTGAATAATTCTGACCTCGCCTCCCTCTTTTTCACCAATTGCCAGGGCTGTTTTATACACCCGCAAAGCGTGCCAATAATCATGCCCTGTGGCTTCACTTTCAAAATACACTTTGAGCTGGTCTAAAAGCCAATTCTATTTTATTCATAATACACCTATCCTATCCCATCACATCTTTAAAAACCCTTTCAGCATTCTTATAGAAGACATGGTCCACATCGCAAGCACTAAGCCCAGATGCCCTTAATGCCTGATAAAGTTTGTCCATTTCTCCTATATGCTGAATCTCAAGTTTCCCATTCATACCATCAAAATCTGTGCCTATAGCGGCGCAGTCCCGTCCACCTTTATTGATCACATGGTGAATGTGCTTAACCAAATCAGCCACATATAAATTGCTGTTCTTGTCTGCAACCAGATAGGGACAAAAATTCAGCCCCATGATCCCACCAGCATCTCCAAGAGCCTTGATCATAGCGTCATCCAAATTCCTCAAATGTCCCATAACTTCCCTAGCATTGGAATGGGATGCCACAAAAGGACTTTGCGCTTGATCAACTATATCCCAAAATCCTTGATCTGATAAATGGGACACATCGACCACCATGCCCAGCTCATTCATTCTTGAAACGAGGTCTCGCCCAAACTTTGTAAGCCCCAGGTGCCGTGTTTCTGGCAGGTTGGGATGTCCCAGACTATTGGAATAATTCCATGTAAGGGAAAGCATTCTTATGCCCATTTTGTAGAGCGTATCGAGCTTTTTCATATCTGTCCCAACAATTCCACCGTCTTCGACCGTAATAAGGGCTGCCACTTTATTGTTTTTATGAATTCGCTCAGCATCTTCCATACTACGTGCCACTTCAAGAAGGCCACCTGTGCCCTCAATTTCTGTTTTAGCAAGGGCATACAATTCTAAAATGTACTCCCACGGACCCACGCCTTTTTTATGACATTCCTTAACATCCGAATAAAGGGCAAAACATTGCAGATACGAGTGGGCCTTCTTAAGTTTTCCACATCCACATGCAATAGATTTTTTAATATATTTTGTCTTGTCGAGCATTCCTTCATTCTATAGAATGTGTCACAGTGCATATCTATTAATTTCAAAGAATCACCCCAGAATCATTTTTTCCTCATACCTTATTATATGATATCAGAGACTGTCCCTATATTTTCATTTTTTATTTTTTCTTTTACCATAAATTCGGTATAATGTTTGAGTACGTATTTTTTCTCGTTCTAAAAGGGATTGTAAGGAGGCAATTATGCTTGAAAAAGTGGATGAAGCTGCAAAACGGCTCAGATATACGAGGTGTCGCTGTTGAAGGTGTAGAGGGAGAACCTGTATCACTCACAAAACACGAAGTGGAACTTATTGCTGGTTCTTTTGTGAAATGGATTTCAGAAAAGACAAACAAACCTGCTAAGTCAATAAAAATTGCAGTGGGTAGAGATTCAAGAATTAGCGGCAAAGACCTTATGAGTGGCGTATTAAAAGGGCTCACTGGACACGGAGCAAGTGCACTTTCTTGTGGTATTGCATCAACACCATCCATGTTCATGTCAACAATTTTTGAAGAGACAAAGTGCGATGGAGCTATCATGATCACAGCCAGCCACCTGCCTTTTAATAGAAATGGCATGAAGTTTTTACTAAGGATGGAGGTCTTGATAAACCTGACATTAAAGCCATTCTAACATCCGCGTCTGCGTATCAAGTGCCAGAAAATGTGGACGTTGGTTCTATTTCAAACTTTGATTTGATCAGCCGATATGGTGCCCATCTTGTGGACTACATAAGAAAACATGTTAATCACCCCACCGCTTACAACACACCCCTTGATGGTTTGAATATAATAGTGGATGCAGGCAATGGTGCCGGCGGATTCTTTGCTGATAAGGTCCTCAAGCCACTTGGCGCAGATATAGGTGGAAGCCAGTTTCTTGAACCGGATGGTATGTTCCCAAATCATGTGCCCAACCCCGAAGACTCTGAAGCTATGAAGTCCATTCAAGAAGCAACAATAAAAACGAATGCAGATCTGGGGATCATTTTCGATACGGATGTTGATAGAGCAGCCATTGTAGACAAAGGCGGCAAGATCATTAACAGAAATAGACTCATCGCTCTCATGAGTGCCATTGTCCTTTCAGACACACCGGGCACAACGATCGTCACCGACTCAGTCACTTCAGATGGCCTAGGAGAATTTATACCTTCTATTGGGGGCAAGCACCATCGTTTTAAAAGAGGGTATAAGAATGTTATCAATGAATCTGTGCGTTTGAACCAGGAGGGTATCCATAGTGCACTGGCTATTGAAACCTCTGGTCATGGTGCATTAAAAGAAAACTATTTTCTTGATGATGGTGCATTTATCGTCACAAAGATCCTAGTCAAGCTCTCGCAGCTTCGTCAAGAAAACATAAGTCTTTCAGAAATCATTGCCGACCTGCGTGAACCAAAAGAAGCCGCTGAGTTTCGCGTTAAAATAAAACTGGATGATTTTAAGGCCTATGGTCAAGATGTCATAGACAGTCTCAATGATTTTGCTAAGGCCAACCCAGAGTTTAATATCGTTCCAAACAGTTATGAAGGCATGCGCCTATCATGCACTTCTGAAAATGCCCTAGGCTGGTTCCTAGTTAGACTGTCTCTTCATGATCCAGTTCTTCCAATCAACGTTGAGTCCGACGTGGATGGTGGTGTTGAAATTATTGCTAATAAACTAAAAGCCCATCTAGACCAATTTACGGCTCTTGACCTAAGTGCATTTGACAAATAGACCCTACTAGACGACATTTATTTTGATCCAAATATGAAAGCCCTAACAGGATGGCGTTAATCGCTATCTGTTAGGGCTTTTTAGCTATATTTAAATTCATTCACTAAAGCCAACCAGCCCCTAGTAATAGGGCTTTCATAAGGATGGGTATCATGGCGCCAATAATAACATCGGTTGGATAATGATACCCTAAATAAACTCTTGAAACACCAACCAGACCTGCTATTGACAACCATATAAACTTAAGGGCCGGAAAGAAAAACATCAGTGTCAGCGCATAGGAAAAAGCCGCGCAAGTATGTCCTGATGGAAAAGAGTAAACATCTTTGGGTGGCACAAATTCAAAAAGGGCTTCATGAATCGAAACAAAAGGGTCTAGCCCTATTCACAATAATCTTTATAAGATGGGTAACCCCTTCACTCGCGCATAATAACAAGAGCAGGTGTCTTCCTATGGGATGCCCGGTACTAGAACTATAAATATAAACGCCAAGCACGAATGCAATCACAGCCGGCGTATCAAAGAGTCTTGTTAAGCCGAGTAAAAGTCTGTCCAGTATTTTGTTTTGAATTTCTCTATTGAAAAGCAGATACAAGCGAATGTCACTGCGCAGTACATAGCCCTTTAGCGTGCTCATATATTTCTCACCACCTCTAACCATATTCTACATTATACTTATAGTAAAAAGTATTAGAATTCGGTTAAATTTGGCTTATAAACTGTAAATACAAGCTGCTATACGCCTGTTTTCATCCTGTGGTTTCTTATTCAATATTCAACTTAATAAAGAAGATTGTTCCTCTCCCCACCTCCGAATCACATCGGATAGACCCATTAAATAGTTTTGTCACAACATTATAGACAATGTTCAGACCAAGACCCTTGGTCTCACCGCTAAAATTTCGTTGTAAAAAAACGGTGTGTAAATACTGTCTAGATAGTCTTTTTCAATACCACGACCATCATCTTCATACTTAATGAATAAGTCATCCCCAACATTTTCATAGCTTATACGAATGATTCCACCTTTACTGCTTGTGAATCCATGCTGTAAAGAATTTGAAATTAGATTGGTAAATATCTGAGAGAACTTTCCTGCATCTGTGTGAATCTCCAAATTCTTATCCCCTTCAATATCAACCTGAATAGAGCCTGTTTCCTGTGAAATGCCCATGCTTTTAACAATTAAACTCAGGTACTCGTGTATATTAAAATGTATGACACTTTCTATGGATTCACTAGCTGCCAGTTGCTTAAATCGATTGACAAGGTCACTTGTCATCCGAAGGTTCTTATAGATATTGTCAGAAGCCTCAAGAGTGGAGTTTACAAAATCACTTAAGTCTTTTTTCTTTAATTTGACCGGTCTCCAGTTTTTGAGAAATACTTTTTGATTCTCTCTGCATGTAAGTGATCAACGTCACACTATTTCCTACCGGTGTATTGATTTCATGAGCTATGCCCCCTACCAAGTATCCAAGAGATGCTATTTTTTCTGATTCTATGAGTTGCTTTTGTGTCATTCGAGTGACTTCTAAAGCATCTTCAAGGGCTTCGTTTGTTAGTATAAGCTCTGCTTGATTTTCTTCGAGTTTGGCCATGGATTCCTCCAGATATTCATTGGTCTTAATGAGTTCTTGAGTTCTTTCTTCCACTCTCTTTTCAAGTTTTAATTTCTGGTCATTTAATTTCATTAAAAGACTTCTGCTGAGTGACTCTCATCTTCTCAACCGAGTTGGCTAGGATTCCAATTTCGTCCCGTCTTTTCCTGTAAACTTCTTTAATGCTATTGTCATAGTCACCTAGACCAATTTTGTTAATATCCAGGACAATCTGTTCTATGGGTTTAACCAATTTTCTGCCTATAACCAAGCCGACCAGAGCAGCAATGAATCCTCCAAGAAGGGCCACAACCCAAATCATTTTTCTCATATTCTCAACAGATCGAAAAACCTCTTCTTTAGAAGGGGCTACAGCTATAATCCAGTCGTTTAATAGCTTGGTTGAAGCAATAATTTTTGCGTACCATCCACCCAAGTGTATTCAATAACAGGTTCTCCTGCTTCCATTTTCTCTACCAACCATATATATTCACCCTTGTTAATATCTTTTAAAGAAACCCCTTCTTCCAGTGTTGGATGAATGAGCGCTTCCATTTCATCGTTGAAAAGAACAGCATAGCCCGTTTCATAAAGGCTTATGTCTCTTATTCTGTTCCTGAGTTCATCAAAATAGAAATCAGCTCCAGCAACACCAACAAACTTATTGTCCACATAGATTGGTGCTGTATGAGAAATATAAATCAAGTGACTGTCAAAAGAGGCATTGCCCCTGTATGGATCTGTCCAGTACGGACGCTTTAGTTCTTTAGCCTTAAAATACCAGTCCTTTTCAGGTGATGGATTCTCATAAAAAGACATATCAAACTCTTCTTGACGAAAAACACGACCCGTTCCATGCAAGTCAGCATACCAAACATCATTCGTTTTCCCGTCTAAAGCTGGATCAAAGAAGACATACACAGACCTTGACACTTTAGCATTTGAAGCCATACGTTCAATAATAGGTGCAATCTGGTCCTTATACTTGTCCATGTAATTTGGGTCTGTCCTTAGCGCCGCAAGATCAATGGTTGTTTCAACCAAGTTGTTGACTTGTTCTCTTATATTTTCAACTTCTCGTACCTCGTAGTCAAACTCACTTCCAATACGATGGGCCATTTCAATCAGCTTTTGACGTGATTCTTTCTCGACAATATCAAAAGCACGGTCAATGATTACGTATCCCATAGCAAAGGACACAAGAATGGTCAGTAAAGTTATAGCCAGTACAATTCTATTACTTAGCTTTGACACGTAATCACCTCCTTGTGGTGTTTATACCCAAAATCCGTAGACAATGTAACATTTAAACGCTTCTAAGATCAGTGATTCCATAGTGATGTTTTTTAAACGTCACCACCATATAGCTCACAGCATTTCACGTCGTTAATCATGAAATCTCATGAATAATGCCTCTCGCCTCAGACTTGAAAAACACACATAAAAAAGAGACCCCTTGAGGTCTCTTAAAATGCTCAAAATATTGTTATTCCACGATCCATCGTTTAGTAACCTGCCCCTCAACATAAGTTTCTAAAAGACAAGCAGCCTTATCCATCCAGTCATTTAGAGATGCATCGCCGTCAAAGGCAATAATATTCATTAATATCCTTTTGGTCTGTGTCGTTACCATCGTTCTTTCTGAGTCGGAAGTGGCACTCCCAAAACTACCCAATTCATCTTTAAAGACAGGCAGGCCATCAATGTTTAATACACCTCGCCCAATACCTCTATACTCTTCATCAGCGGTCCCAACATCATATACAATAGGTCCTTGAATCTTATCAAGATCATAAGTGCCAATAGAATGACCACATTCAAGGGAAAGCAAGTTGTTTATATCAACAACATCATTGACCTTATACAGACCTTGTGACTTTACGATTCTTCGCATGAGTGAATCGGAGGACAATCTATATCGAGTGGGATCTTTTCCAAGGGTTCTGTAAACTTTACGTGCGGCACTCACAGGAGACAGTTTGGCAATATCTGAAGTTTCAAGATCAAAATTCTCAGTCATTGCATCTATCTCTTCCCAAAGTGTTTCATTATGATCTGTCACTTTTACATGGGCTTCCAACAGACCTAATTTTAAATTTGGAGCCACTTCTTTGATTTTTTCTGATAATGATACTTGAACATCCATTCCTTATTCCCTACCTCTCACCATAAGGATTCACATGAACCATGCAGTGCTTCACCTTAGGTATTTGTCCTTCTATTCTGTCGTGTACATCTTCAGCAATATTATGGGCTTCACGCAAGGTTAAGTGGGCATCTACCGATATTTCAACATCCACATACAGGCGGTTGACATGAATTCTTGTTTTCAAATCATCGATCCCAATAACCCCTTTCGTATCAACAATTGTATCCCGGATATCTTCTAAAGTTGCAGGGTCTGCCGCTGTATCATTAACTCCTTAATGGATTGAATGTAGATATCAACAGAAACCTTAATAATCAAAACACCAATGGCTATAGCAGCGATGGGTTCCATAAATGGCCAGCCATTCATAGCGCCCCAAATGCCTATGAAAGACCCCACAGATGAAATGGCATCCGTTCTATGGTGCCAAGCATCTGCTTTAAGACCGTACTCTCAATTTTCTTTGCGCCGCGCATCGTGTAATGGTACATAGCTTCCTTAGCCACAATGGATAAAAGAGCCGCGTATAATGCCGTTCCCTTAGGTATGTGAACATTGCCCGCCTGAATGTTTTTTATGGCGTTAAAGGCTATCAACAGGCCTGTAGCAAACAGGAATGTGGCCATGAGCTTTCCCATAACCGGTTCATACTTTTCGTGCCCATAAGGGTGGTCTTCGTCACTTTTTTGACCAGATACATAAACCCCAATCATAGCCATGATTGTTGTGATGACGTCAGACACTGAATGGAAACCATCTGCAACCAGGGCTGCAGAGCCTGAAATAGCGCCAATTATGATCTTTACACCAGAAAGCAAGACATTTAAAACAATGGACACTTTGGAAATTTTATATGCGACTGACAGCCGCTCTTCTGATCTCATATTACACCTCTTACACTTGTCTACAATCCATAAACATGTCCATACAAAACATAAAGACTAATCAGAAGGGAAAGGATGCCACACAGGCGCCCAGTATCAGAAAGCGATCCAACCGCTTTCTGTTCCTATACTCTTCAAGTTCTATTTCCCATGCATACTTCTGTTCTTCTTCTTTTCCAACTTCTTTATCAGAAAGCTTTAATATATCTTTACGACTCTTTTCAAAAGCGCGCTGCTCAGTTGATTTTCTTACCACTTTTTTCACAACCTTCAACAAATTTTATTTTGACCCATTCTATAAAATCACCAGACACACTCATTTAATTTATTATATACACCTTTAACTTAGAGTGACTTGGTTGGCTCCATACTCCAAAGATAGTTTTTCAGCCATCCAATCATGGCAAGTCATATAGATGATTTGACGCTCTTCACTCATAACGAGAAGGGCCTTCAAGGCACTATTTAATCTTTCGTGATCCCAGTTAACAAAAACCTCATCCAGTATAATCGGAAGCTTTTGTTCCGTCTTATCAATAGTCTGTGCAACCGCAAGTCTAAGAGCCATATAAACCTGTTCTAGTGTACCACGACTCAGATAATCATGTACAGGGATAAAGCGTCCCTTTTTGGTGTCATTTACCTGTATATTCCCATTTTCAACTGTAGCTATATCATTGTATCGACCATCTGTAAACAAATCCAATAGCTTTGATGCCTCTGTCAATAAATCGGGTTGAAATTTCTTTCGAAATGTTTTATCCGCAAAGGCAATGAGGGTATGTGTCATTTTCAACTGATTGTACTGGTCAATTGTCGCTCTTCGCTGTTCTTGTAGCTTCTCTATTTCTGCCTCAACAGCATCCAGTCTCTGATCTTCAAATATACGTTCTTCATCCTTGTGAAGGGCCATCAGCTCAATACGAAGGTCTTCGCGCTTCTCTTTCATTGCACCAATCCCATTTCGCTCTGTTTCAATACGCATATCAAAATCAACAAACTTTTTGTACATGACCAGCCCTTGGATTTGATATTTCAAAGGTTTCAAGTTGTTCGATCAAAGTTTTTCTTCTATGGTCTAGGGCTATAAGGGTATCTAGTTTTTCAAGGGCTTCTTCCACCGAACCCCCTAGCTTCTCAAGCTCATTACGATAAACATTGAGCTTTCTTTGATTCATCATAAGGCTGTGGCTGACCTTTCTTTTTCTGCTGTTTAAGTCACTTAACTTTGACTGATACAAATCAAATTCTTTTTCTTTTGTCCCTTGATTTGTTTTGACAATGCAGAACCTCAAGGGCTTTTTCTTCTAGATCTTGTCCTTTTTCATACCCATATTTCATCATGGTTTCTTCAAGTTTTTGCTGATTCTTTTTATACTTGTCACGAAGGGCTTGTACCTGAACCGTTTGTTGGTGATACCCCTCTGATACCTGCTTCATTTTTTCGCAGGCATCTATGAAAACATCTTTGCTTTTCCAAACGCCCTTGTTGAACTGGATATCTCCATATTCAAAAACTTTTTTGCCGATTGAAGATGCCATTAGAATCAGTGTAAGCAGGGAAAGGGCACCACCACCCATCCTTGCATAATTTACTTCATAGTAGTGTCCACCAAGAGCCACTGCCACCCCTATCAGAAATAAAGTCCAGAGACTTGTACTCCTAAACGATACATTGAGCCTATTTCTAACCGCTTTATGAAGACCTGTTACATTGAGAACCCTCCAGTAATTTAATAAGGCTTCATTCCAGGGGTCAGATGTCAGTTCCAGGCTTCTTTGCTCAATCTGCGTTTTTAGCATGCTTTAAAGCATCTTTTTGCTGGCTATACGCCTCGTACGCTGAATGATAGGCATGATACAAGCTGCTTATTTCATGGTCATTTACGGCCATTTTTTCAAGATCTGTCAACTGGACTTTGTTCTTTTGCAAATGACCAATTTCTTTTTCAATCTCCGATTTTTCATTTCGCAGGCTTTCGTTTTCCCGAACAAGATAATGGTAGTCTTCAAGATCAATGGCCTCAATATTATTGGAAGCCAACTTCATTTCGATCTCCCTAACCTCACTTAGTTTTCTAAGCGTCAAGCTGTGCCTCTGATTGCTGAAGCCACAGGTCTTCTTGTCAATATCATCAGAAAGCTTCTTGATTTCATCCTCAATGCTCTGTTTCTTCTTAACTTTTTCTTCAAAACTCTTGCGTTTAATAATATGGTCTCTCTTGTCTTCTCGGAGTCTAAAAAGTTTTTCATCTATGGATTTCACTTTAAACTTCCCCCTATTATGAGGACGCCAAAGTTCATGCATTTCATTTTCCAGATCACTGAGGACTTGTTGTGGCGTAAGCATGTTGTCTAAACCATACTGGAGGGCAATTTGTTCTTCAACTTCCGTCCATTTTCGACCGTCAAGTTTAACAAGATCAGATAAGTCCATTTCAAACAGGCCCCTATATAGATAAAATGGCACCTGTCCGATGTCTGATAAAGCTGTATTCCCCACTTCAAGTAAATGGGGACCCATAATTTTTTTGCCTTTCGCCTCCGTGTCAAAGGAACGTTCAATCCGAATCGTTTCATTTGACCGGTCATGATAATTTCCGCTTATATGTATTGTGTCACCTGTGTAATAGGGGTGCTTGTCCACTTTTTTTGCCTGAAAACCATACAGAAGTTCTGATAAGGCATGTCGTATTGTCGACTTACCTGCTTCGTTTTTCCCATAGATTACATTCAGGCCCTTTGAAAAATTCAAGTTCACATTTTCATGGATAAACTTTCCGTATCCTTTCAGCTGAATGTCTTTAATTTTCATTGTTATCCACCATTCTTACCAACCACTCATTTCCCACTTGTGTCAATAAATCATTTAGCCACTTTACTTGGTCTGGCCCAGCTTCTGGCATTTCTGCGAATGACTCAGATTTAGCATACTCTAAGAGTTCTTCTCTCATAACACCATCTTGCATAATACTGTCTATAAAAGATGCAAAGGGAGACCCTTTTAGTATATGACTTTTATCAAAATGAGGGGTTAGTCTATCCGTGACAAGGTCAATGTAAAGAACTTGTGCGTTTTCCCTTATGTCCGCAGTCAGTTCATCAAGTGTCTGAACTCTCTTTAATTCTGAATAAAGGTTTGTTGAGCCCTCAAGGACGAGTTTAACAATTAGACTTTTCGGTCTATTCTCATTTGCTTTTTCTGCTTTATAGGCTTCAATGCCTTTTACGATTTTTTTTGAGACATCATGAAGTTGGTCGTTTTCTCCCTCAATGTCCTCATATAGGGTTACGAACTCGAGGACAGAAAAATCCTTAAAACTTAACTGAGCCTGTTCTCCGGGAGCATGAATTTCAACTAAGATGCCCCCTTTGGGACCCGTTTCATTAGGATTTAGGCCTTGTAACGATCCTGAATAAGCCGCCTTGTACTCAGGCCACATTTGCATTTTATGAATATGTCCAAGAGCCCAGTAATCGTAATTCTTGCTCATAAGCTCATTAAATGTTGTTTGCATATAGGGATCATGTTCATTTGCGGATGTGCCTCCAACTGTAAATGTGTGCATGACACCCACATGGAAAGCATCCTTACTGCCCATTTCAAATGCTTCTAAATTAGAATGCTTTTCTTCCCTTTTTTCAAATCCATTTGCATGAATGACAAGGGAATGCCCCCGATGGGTTTGAAGGTCTATTTTAACTGGCTCAGGACTGTTCACAACGTGAACATTGTCCCCCATATCCACCCATGAAAAGTTCTGGGAAGGGTCATGATTACCGTGGAGCATGATCACGTGTATATTGTTATCTAGAAGTCTCTGAAATTGCGTTCTTAGAAACCGCTCTGTTTGATAAGACACTTCCGGTCTATCGCATATGTCACCAGCCAAGACCAAACAGTCTAGGGATTCTTCAATTGGTAAAGTTTACAGCCTTCTCAAAAGACTTTTTAAGACCTGCTTTAAGTGCTGAGCGCACAACTTCAGGGTATCGTCCATAAACTGCATCTAAATGTATATCTGACAAATGTAAAAATCGAAGCATTTGTGCACCACCTTTCCTTAATTACATTCTAACAAATTTTTATGTTACAGGTATATTAAACCTTTGGAAAATCTGCATTTTGAGACTTTAAACATGTGCATACTTATTATATAATATATGGAAAGAATGAGGTTTTCACTGGAAATCTCATGCAGTGAGTTACATAATTTAGAATTAATAGACCACAAACCATACATTTTTCCACTTTTTGCTTGCTCGCATTTGGTATTTAAGCCATCTCTGCATCTAGAAGACCTGGCACAATTTCGAGAATTTTCTCCAAGGGGCATCTTAAGTGTGGGTAAACTTGTCATGGTTTGAGTAAAAGAAGACATAAGGTGGTCTTCTTGAACGGTATACAAAAGCAAAGGTGGTTTTCGTATGAGTACATCCTACACTGAGAAATTTAATGTGCTGGAAGTCTTTGAACAAAACCCATATCAGAAGATTATGATGGGGGCTCAAGTCAACAATCCTGATGATGTGGTTGTGATTAATGTTTTTAAAAAAGGACCGCAGTTGGCTCCAGACTTTTTAGAAACAGCGCAAAATGCATTGAGTAATGTTATACATGTTGAAGACAATAGTGATGAACTTGTCCTTGTCACTGATTATCAAGAGGGCATGTCACTACACAACTATCTGGAAGGGGTTATTGCAGATTCTGAAAAAGAATTGCCCTTGCACATACATACATGGAAAAAACATTGAGTTACGACAAGTTTAACAATTATTTTAAAAGCATATTTCTTGATGACAATCAAATTATTGTTCGTGAAGACCAACTGCTTTTAAATGAACTTATAATTGTCGATGAGCAAATCGAAAACGGACATGGTTTTGATCAAGTTGTTGATAAAATTGGTGGCACCCTTGAAGTGATTTTTAACACAGGTAAGGGTGGCAGTCTAGAAGGACAAAACAAAAGAGCAGGTCGATGCCTTTTTAAACAGTTTAAAGGTCAACTCTGGTGTTTATAATAATCTGGAAGAATTGGTGACTGCCTTTAAGAAAACTTTTTATTTATGAAGCCGATTCTAACGACAAGGCTGTTCCGCCTATTGTTGGAGCTGTTGGCACACCGAGTGATGCCTCAACATCAACGGCTTCTACAGACCAAGCCAAGGAAAGCGCAGACGCTTCAGATTCTGAAGACAAACGAAATGATTCAGAAACAAATCAAGAAGACCCACGTAAAAAAGAGGTGGAACTAGAAGGCCTTGAAGTGGTTAATGAAATTTTTGATGAAGCAGACGATGCCCCTGACAAAAAAAGAAATGCAGGTCCGCTGGCTCTTATTCTAATAGCACTAGCTCTTGTGGCAGCAATATTCGCTTTTGCAAATCCATTTGCAGATAAAGAAAGTAAATTGCCTGAAGCATCTTTTGTCCGCCAAGAAATCGATGGCAAATTACACTTCAAGAATACCAGCCAAGCCTATGGCAAGGACAACAGCATTGTCATGTCAGAATGGAGCGTCTTCTCTGTTTCTGAGAATGGCAAGAAGAAACTTAAAACGTCAGAGGACGACAATCTGGACTTGATCATTAAAAACTCCGGCACATACCGGGTTGAACTCAAGGTTCAAGATGAAAACAAGCAGTGGAGTCTTCCTGCAAGCGAAGAGTTTAACTATGTTGTTGACAATATGACAGATTTTGATGATGATGAAAACAGCACAGCCAACCCTCAAGAGAAACTTTCAAAGTACCTGATTGAGTATACAGATGAGAATATTTCAAAAGACACCAACTTGTATAGAAGTGGTACAGAATCTATCAAAATGGATCTTTCCCAGGGCGATGCTCAAATCACAATGAAGGATCTTGAAATGGAAAGCAACTCCATCATTTCAATGTGGCTGCTTTCTGACGGAACAGAGCCAGTCAATATCCAATTCAAAGGCTATAAAAATGGCAACCTCGTCTTTACAAAGGATGTAAAGCACGTGCCTAGAGCAGCAAACATTTGGGAAATGGTCGAAAGTAAAGTGAGTGCTTCTGGCGTTGACTCTATGCAGATTACTTTCTCTGGTCAAGATACGATTTGGATTGATGATATAGATATTAGCTCCTACAAGTAAGATTATAGCAAGTGGGCTTATCTCTCAAACCAATATAATTTAAAATCAAAACAGCCGGTGTGAATGTTCACACCGGCTGTTTTTCTGCTTGTTATAGACTTTTAAGTTTCGGTCGACTTGTCTTGGATAGACTGGTCCTCAGTTTTCTATGTCTACCTCTTGGCATGTCCACCTATAAAACTCAAATCCCTTATTTAAGGTCTAAAAGTTTTTTCAGCATAACAATGCCGTGTGCTCTCGTTGCATTGTCATTTGGTTTGAAAGAACCATCTTCAAAACCTGAAACAACGCCATGGTAGTCAACCGCTTTAACTGCATCTTTAGCCCATGGGCTCACACTGTTCATATCGGTGATTGTAGATTCAAGACCGATCATATCTGATCCTAGCATGATTTTATAAGCCTTGGCGATCATAACAGCCATTTGTTCCCTGGTGATATTGGCATTTGGATTAAACATGCCATCACCCATACCTGATACAAGACCCGCCTCATAGGCTAAGTTGACCGGTCTGTAATACCAAGTGTCCTGCGGAACATCATTAAAGGCTGATGCCGGTTGTCCTTCAAGTCCTAGGGCATTTGCCAACAAGGTTGCAAATTGAGCCCTTGTAATAGAATAATCTGGTCCAAACATGGTCTCTGACACACCACTTGTCAGACCTCGTGATGCCATAGCTTCAACAAAGTCTCTTGACCAGTGGGACTTCACGTCATCAAATGACCTAGAGTATTCTACAACAGAGTACACACTAAAGTGTGGTGGTTTAAAGCTGACCTTGCCCCTGGCCTGATCCACTTGTGATTTTACAAATTCCCACTGTGCACTGTCTTCATCATATACGAAGACATTCACATATTCAGGGACAAAGATCACATTTTCATCAAAATTCAGACTGAGACTTGGTTTATTGATTAGTTCTGAATAACCATCCAGCTCGATTTGCTTGGTATTGTCAACCTGAGCAATGTTGGAACGGAGGGATAAGGCCATATCCTTTAAGTAAAGGGTCTGTTCCAGTTTCCCCACTCGACCAACCTGGAGGTTTATGCCCTTGTCCTGTAACTCTTCAAGGGTTTCGCTCGCGAATACAAATTCAGCGCCTTTTGCTCGAACCTTAATTTCAGCGCCTGTGTCTTTGACACTTCGAACCGCATTGGCATCCAGGTTCAATTTTACGTTGCCCTCAACATCTGGTAGATTAAGACCCAGTCTTGGCTTAATTCGGTCTTTAAGATCAACCGCTGTGTTTAGGGCCACAAAGAGACGGAGGTCCTCTGTCTTCTTAATGGCTTTGGCCGCAGCCAGCATAAGAGTGTTCTGATCAATACTGAGTGTTGTTTCAGCACCGGCTGTGGACTGTGTAAATGCACTTTCTTCCACACGACCTGCAATTTCAACAACATCTTCTGTTGTTTGAATCATTCGGCTAACAAGTCTTGCCCGGTCTGCCCCGACTGTATCCAGCCGAATGGCTTTCTGGGCCACATCTTTAACAAATGTTTCAAAGACCGCTGTGGCCGTGTCGACATTCACATTTTTCTTAAGCAGTTTTACAACCACATTGTCGATCACATCAGATGCCACCTGAGTGGCCAGTTTAGAAGTTTGACCTGTCTTAATCATGGTTTCTGAACCAACCTGTTTAATGACCTTGTCCGCCCATACAAGGGCTTCTGATGGACTAACGTCATCCCTTGAAACGTAAGCGCCAATGACAAGGGCCATATTGGATGCTATGCTGTTTGATTCTAGGGCAGTTGCATCTGATTTTTTAAGGACCTTCACATTAATTTCATAGAAGGCATCTGCAATTTCCTTGGCTTCATCCAGACTGGCTTCCATACTCGACAAGCTGTTTTTAGCACTTGCCGCAATAGATCCCACATCTCGCATGGCCTCCTGTGGTGTCAACTTATCCACATCTTGTAGGATTTGCTTTGTGACACCCCTTGTGGTGTCTAAATCAAAGACGTCTTGTGGTTGAGAAGTCGAACCGCTTGATGTTGAATCTGACGGACTGGATCCTCCACCACCGCCGCTGGAGCCTGAATCATTATCGTCATCATCTCCACTTGTTCCACCGCCTGTATCACTTGACGGCACAATGATGATTTTTGTATAAGACTCACCTTGGAAGGTCGCTGTGATGGTTGCTGATCCTGCCGCTATACCCGTTACACTGCCCGTACTGCTCACTGTGGCAATGTCTGTGTTTGACGATGACCACTCAACACCCGATGTCACATCTTGGTCTGTTCCATCCACATTGGCAACCAGGGTTAACTGGGTTGATGATCCGATGGATACAGATGATGCCCCTGATAAGGTGTATTCAATCTCGCCTGCAACACTGAGGGTTTGTGTCAAGCTATTGCCTGAGTAGTCCCCTGCTGTCCAGGTCAGAGTCACATCATAATCACCACTTGCCTTGCCCGCTTCAATTGGGAAAGAAACCGTATCTGCACTTTCATCCACAGACACACCTGACGCCGCAATCGTATCACCATCAAAGGTCACTGTCGGTTTTGTCCTGCAGTTACCTGGGTGTTTTTAAGTGTGGCTGTCATGGTAAAGGCCTCGTAGCCTTCTTCAAGAAGCTGGGTGCTTAAGACCATACTGCTTGATACAACAGTCAGAGACGCCGTATGGGTCTTGCTGCCCGTTGTGACGACAACAGACTGGCTCCCAGCAGATAAACTTGATGGTGGCACAAATGTTATGGCTGTGCCCGTATCCGTTGGGGTGACAGACTGCCCCCTACAGTTAAGCTGTCAATTGTCGTGCCTGTTTCAATCCCGTCAATCGTCACTATCTTATTTCCAAGCTCAAGTGACCGGATGGTTGATGGGGTAAAGTCAATGGATGACACAGTGAAATCAAACGTTCCACTTGTACCGCCGTATGTTGCACTCACAACGGACTGGCCCGACTCTTGTCCCGTTACGACGTTATTACTTACGCTTACATTTGTGTTGCTTTCTGACCATGTGGCCTTGGCTGTAAGGGTTTCAGTGGAACTGTCTCCATAAGTCCCTTCGGCCACTAGTGTTACAGATTCGCCAATTCGAATATTGGCATCAGAACCACTGATAGAAATACTATCCGGACCCTTTACGTAAAGGGTCATGGTATCTGTATCATCATCATAGACCACTGTTAAATTGGTCGTGCCACGTCCTATCACAGTGACCACACCACCGGAAATGGTTGCCACAGACGTGTCGCTTGATGTCCAAGTGGCCTCACTTGTCTTATTTATGCTGGCAGACCCGTTAATAATGTTTGCAATGGCCGTAAAGGTTACAGTGCCCGAACCATTCAAATAAACAGTTCTATTTGAAGCAATGGCTCCTGAATAATAAATATCAATGGCATCAATCTCATTTTTAATTTGGTAGTTGGACAAGGTCAAACTGTTGCCAGCATATGGCCCTGATGACCAAGTGAGTGAGATGTCATAGTATCCAGCTGATAGACCATCCGGTAGGGCCATGGTGAGTGTGTTGGCTGACTCATCAATGGAAGTGAAGGAAACTGAGTCGTCCGTTCCATTTCTTGAAGCCACAATCACCGGCTCATAGCTAGCATCGAAATCAAGGGTGCTGTTGCCCTGAACCACAATGGTCCCATCGCTGTTTGTCGCATAACCATAGACCTTATAGGCCGGTGTGTTGCTTGTCTGTTGGCTTTTTACGACAGATACGGCCGTTGTATACTGGGTCCCATTATTGTCCACAAGAACCTCTTGTGATCCTGATGACACACCACTTGGTAGGGTCACTGTAATCTCTGTGTCTGAATCTCTTGACACACTCACAGAAGATCCACCAACACTTGCTGTGATATTGCTTTGGCTCGAATTATAGGTAAAGCCTTCAGCCGATATAGTGATGGTCGCATTGCCCTTTCAAGGTATAATAGGTTTCTGGCGTGGCTTCAATCCCCTGATTGGAGGCTGTGAAGGCGCCTGTCATGGAGGCTGTTTCACTAATAACTGAGGAGTTAACTGTTACTTCTAAATCTAGACTTCCGTTGACATCCACCGTACTCGGAATAAGGTCGAAGGTCAAGGTGGTTGCATCAATGACATTTATGTTGCTTATATCTTCACTTGTAGTTCCGCCAATATCGATAGATGGCGTCCCCGCTTCAAAGTGGGTGTTTTCGCCATATATTGTGTATGTTTTCGCAGAACTCTTGGTTCTGAGGATATTGGATGGAGAAACACTAAGAATGGATGCACTCGGACCAACCTCTATGCTTGTTGAGTAGGTGTTTGTCCCCGATCCATCACCATCAAGGTCTATGGTCACTGTATGAGTTCCCTCTGGCAACCCTGTCTCAAGGGTAAACCTTAGGTTTTCCGCATCCGTGTAAACTTCACTACTTGCCTTGACATACTCTGTGGAACTGGACTCGACACTCACCGTCGTGTCTGATTCGAAGAAGGTATCCGTGCCATCCACATCAATGGTAAATTCTTTATAACCACCAGCTATGACACTATCCTCAACGGCATCAGAATTGTAGCTTAGGCTGATGGATGGTTCCACAACACTTAGGGTCGCTGAAGCTGTCTCGTCCCCAGTGGTTGCAATCACGGTTAAGTCTCCCGTTGCTACACTGGATGTCCACTCAGAAAGTGTGAAAAGAATTTCTGTGGAACTGTTGACAGATGGCGTTCCAGAAATGGCCCCGCTAATCTGTGTCTCCCCTTTAAAAACAGCCAGGGAAGTGTTGCTGTCAAAGTTCGTATTCGTGCCTATAAACTTTAAGTTCTGTCTCCAAATACTGGCCAATGCTTGAAAGCGCCGTATTGTCTGACTGCTTTCTAAGTTCAGCTGAAGGAGACAAGACTGTAAGGGATGCACTGGCTTCCTCCACCCCTGTTGTCACATTGACCGTATAATCTCCTGCGCTAAGACCTGTCAGAACATTAAAGTTAAGGGTGTCTGAATCAATGACATTGGTGGTCCCTGCCTTGCCCGTTGGGTCACCATTTGCGTCTAGGATTTGAACCTGGGTATTGGAATCAAAGCCTGTGTTTGTCCCAGTCACTTCAACATTGGTTTGACTGTAGCCTTCCGTAAAGCTTGTCTCGTCAAGGACAACCGCAGGTGTCCCCCTCACAAGAATACCTCCAGATACCGTATCCACATCATCACCCGTTGTGAAACGCACATCATATGTACCACTTGTCAGCCCTGTGCTGACCGCAAAGACAAGGCTTTGCCCTGTCCCGGAACTGGACACGGATGTGATGCTGGCAGAATCGATCACCGATCCATTTTGAAGAAGCTCAACAGTCGTCTGTCCCTGAGAGAAGCTTGTGTGGCTTCCCGTCACTGTAACAGACTGCTGTTCATCGTAGCCTTTGGAAAACTGTCAATGCGTGGTGGTCGTCACACTGCTGGCGCCAATAGAGTAGTCTGTTTTCGCTTCGTAATACTTTGTTGTTGTCCCCTGATCGCCTTCAGGGTCACTTATTCTAATTTTATACGTTCCATCACTTACACCCGCTGGCACTGTAAACTTGAGCTCAGTGGCTGACGAACTCACAATCGACAAGGACTGTGAATTGTCTGAAGCGTCAATGAGCGTTGGATAAACAGAACCAACTGTGAATGCACTTTTTATCCGCTGTGACCGTTACCACTGTAGGCAACAAGTCGCTGTTGATATAGGTTGGTGTCACTGTAAAATTAACATCTTCCACACCGTAACTTACACTTACAGGTTGATAAGCGGACATCACTAGTATTGTGATCAGTGCATAGATGAGGAAGCGCTTCGTGAAAGTTTTTCGTATTGTATATTTCATGCGTCACCTCTCCTGTTTATAAATGAGGTGGCCTTTCATGCGGCCACCTCATTGCCACATCCTATTGTCCTATTGAAGCAAACTTCCAATATCAAGATTCCAAGCGGCTGATGGACTTGCCGATGTGCCTGAATTGAATTCATAGTCAGGACTTTCTGGAAGCAGCAAGTATCCCTCGATGAGACTGATTTCAACAACTGTCCAGTCCGTGTTGTCTGGCAGTTTAAACTTGAACTCACCATTCACATTGGTCTGCGTCTTCTTGGTCACAGTGTTTCCATCCACAGTGCCCTCAATTTTAATCCATGCTTTTTGACCCAGTGCCGATGTGTCTTTGAGAATTTGACCTTCAACAACTTGTTTACCAGTCTCTTGACCAACATTGACTGTCTTGTTGGTTGTGCCACTAACAGTCATGCTTGCATCATCGATCTCAAGACCGCCTAAATCTGTACCGAAGAAGCCGATTGTATACGATCCACTTGCCAAATTGCTCTTAAAGACAAAGTTGCCATTTCCATCTTTTCAACAAATTCAACAGGTTCAAATAATCGATCTCCATCAACTTCTCTAAAGACATCCAGCCACGCATAATTTGCAGACTGCATTGCCGTTGGTACACCTGTTACTGTAACAGTGACATTTGGCCTGGCTCTGAAATGTCCAGAATGGTTGTTTGACCATCTTCAATTTCAAATTCAAGCCTTGGCTGATACCATACGCCTTGACCACCCACACCAATAATTTGGTATGTGCCCGTATCAAGATTCATTTCGTACCCACCACTGCCATTTGTTTCTGTCCAGCGTGTGTGTTGCCAGTACATGTTGCTCCATTCATCCTTATAAGCTGAGCTTGATATAGCTTGACCTTCCATGGTCACCTGTTTGCCATTTTCATAGCGGGCAATGCCCAGCCAACCATTTGCAACAGGGTCATCATCATTGCCGTCGTTGTCTGTGTCACCATAAACCGTACCTGTTAAATTCGGCTGTGGCGGTTCGACAACAAGCAGGCCATTTTCAAGGGCTGACGATGTGACAGCTCCACTTTCAGAAACAGTGAATCGAATGTCCGTGTGATAGAAGAAGTCATATGCGCCCACTTCTGTGATCTTGTACTGGCCTGGTTCAATATTCATTTCAAATCTGTAGGTGTCATCATCACGTAGCCTGTATTCGGTCCATAGGGTATTTTCCCAGTCATAGTCACTGGCATCAGCCGGCTTGATTGTCAACCAAGCATTTGTAAAGACCTGATTTCCAGACTTGTTCTTCACTAGACCCTTTAGATTTGGATCTGGTGGATACACACTTGCAAGGCCATTTGTCATAAAGCCTGCAACTGATGATGTTACCTCTGATCCTGCCACGGTAAACGGAATGTTCACACGCTTCCAGAAATCATAATTGCCCATCTCTATAACTTTCCAGTTTCCGTCTTCCAGTTTCATTTCAAAATCACCACTGGAATCCGTATTGATCCATACTGTGCTTTCCCAATCTTCTTGAGAGGCTTCTGCTGGTCGTAGCATGATCCAACCCCATTTGAGTGGTGTTGTTTTGGCAGAGTCTCTATAGGCTGTGCCCTTGAAGTTTGGCTCTTCTGGCTGAATAACAAGCTTGCCGTTTCAACCGCATCGTCACTTTCATCCACCAAGTCTCCATTTGCGTCCACAGTGAAGACTGTGTCTGGTCTGAACCAGAAATTGTTCATGGATGCTTCTGTCACGATATAGTCGCCTGGATCAAGCATAATTGTGAAGTTTCCTGTTTCTGGATTGGTCTCAGTCCAAATGGACTCTTCCCAGTCCTCCCACGGAATTTCATAGTCTGGATCTGACTTGTCATATGGCCAGATTGTTAACCAGGCCTGCTTAATCTTAGCGTAGTCCCCGGCACTTGGTGTGCCAAAGAAGTCGCTGGCCTTGTCGTGAGACTTAAATATCTTGTAAACTTCTCCAGTGACATTTGGTGCCACGGTAATCTCTGCTAGGGCCTGTCCTGAACTATCCAGGAGTTCTCCAGCATCGTTGATCTTGAACTTAAAGCCAACAGGGGTCCACTGACCTGGTTGCCATACATTGCCAGCCCACTGGCCTTCAGTGTGGTAGCCTTCAAGCTTGTAGTCCGCATAAGCGTCATCGCTGTCAAAGTCACTTGTTGAGGCGTCATCCACCTCATCACTTGGTAGGTTAAGTGCAAACTGACCTTGTGCGTTTGTGCTTGTTCCAAACCACCGCATTGCTGAGTGGTCATCCCAGTCTAGGTCTGTACGCATGAAGTTTACCCATGCCCTGTCAACAGGTTGACCGTTTTCTGTAATAGTGCCCTCAACATTTGTTGTGAACGCCACATTCATTGTATATGAGCCTGCTGTGTCGTTGTATCTCACACCACTTGATGATGCGCCATCCAGTGTAAACGGCTCATTGATTTCAAGGAATACATTTTGACCATTAACATCCATGAGTTCATAACTGCCTGTTTCAAGGAAGGTGAAGAACTCAATATGGCCTGTTTGGTCATTGTACTTGCCTTCAACCCATGTGCCGAATTCCCATGGATTCATTTGATACCGTTCATACTCCTGCGCCGCCTTGGTTGAATCATTTGGATACTTGGCTGTAAAATCTGACAGGGTCAGTACCGGTCTGATATTGGCGTTGAAGAAGTTTTCATAGTCTTCTGTAGGGGCAGATATTAAATCACTTGATGCAGACAGATCAATCTTAAAGTTTGGTGCCAGAGTGATTCCATCCGAATTCGTCCCCACTGTTATTTTCTTATCCAGTCTCACATGGGTGTGAGACCACTTGGTCGGATCTGTATCTGGCTTGCTCGGGTCTTCTTGTTCATAGAAGTACTCCCTAATGAACCATACCGAGCCGTCTTCAAGTTGTTTACCGAAGAAGCCTGTGCCATCAATGTCTGCACCAATCCACTGGGTGCCATCGATGTTTTCAAGCTCAACGCGGCCATGTCTTAAATTGAGAATTTCAGCATTTTCAAATCCAGCAATCTGTCCGTTGAAGTTTGGTACAGGTGCCGTAATGGTGTTGGCCACAGACTCAGAAACTGTCACAGTCACTGGTGTGCTGTATTCAAACCATCCACGGGACGTTTCTACAGCGTAGACTTCCCAAGACTTACTGCTATCAAGTTTGGAGCTGAAACTACCGTCTTGCGCCACTTCAACACGTCGTTCGTATTTCCATGGTTCAAACTCAAAGGCAACAGGGTCAACGCCCGTTTCCCTTAGAAGCATAGCCACATAGTATTCCTCAGGATCAACACTTGAAAGGTATGGTGTCGTCCCTGTCTTATACAAGTCACCAAAGAAGTTGGCTGGTTGTGGGCCAAGTTCAATCGGCATAGAAATTGGTGTGGTCGTGCCTGGTTCCACAACCACCAATTTGCTGTTTATAAGTTTGACTTCAATTGCTTTTCCAATTTCAAACCACTGCTGGTCTGGATCTGTGCTTGTATGTGCACCTGCTGACTCAATCATATAGGTGCCTTCTTCAGGCAGTACAAACGAGAAGTCGCCGCTTTGGTCTATATAGATCCAGTACCACTGGTCATAATCTCCAGCAGTGGAGGCTTCTTTTCTGACGTCTAGGTGACCATCAAAAATTTGATTGGTCTTGGCCTGGTCAGTAAACACACTGCCTGTAAAGTTTGGTGCCCTTACAGTGATGGTATAAGATGCTTTGGCATTTGTGCCGCCATGGTTCTTATTGACTGTGAAGGATTCATAACTTTGACTGTCCTGATCCCAGAGGTCATACCACTTGTCCTTGAAGACATATGATCTGACTTCAATGGTTGCATCGCTTCCATCATCAGGCACCTCAAAGTTGAAGTAGGCCTTACCTTGTGCATTTGTTGTTGCCCCTCTCCACCAATTGTTATAAAGGTTTTGAGTTTCAACCCTATATCCCGCAAGCGGTGCGCCGTCTTCATTTTCAACCGTTATAACGCCATTGTAGTAATCATCAAGGGCTATATAATACGGTGATGTTGTTGATGGTATGTTAAAACTTAGTGGTGTTTCAGGCTCTAACCATAGTTCACCATAATTAAACTCTGTGATTTCATAGTCTGCACTTGGCAAGTAGAGCGTGAACCGCCGGTTTGTGTTGGCACGTGGAACTCAGGTGGTTCTTCACCTTCTGTAACCACTTGCTCAATCATAATGCTGCTGTATTCCCCTTGACCAACATCTTGTCCATCCACTTGGAACTGGATTTCAAAATTTGGACTTGGAAGGGTCACAGTGCCCATGTCAACAGGATTTTGTGAACCTGCTTCGATGTTATCAATATCATTTTGAGTTAGTGTGACTGTGTCAAAACCAGCCTTATCAACAAAGAGGAGACCCTCTCCATCCATATCCCAGTCTGTTCTAGCCACGCTTAAATTGTAAGTGCCCGGTTCGTTGACAGCCAGGTTAAAAGCGCCGTCTTCTCCGGTGATTGTTGCGTAGTGGAATCCATTGTCGCCCTTTAATTCGATAAAGACATTTCCAAGGGCCTCTGGCGTGCTTTCCCAATTTTCGAGAACACCTGTCAGTGTTGGCGGTGGGAATTCAATGGCTTCAATGCCACTTGTTGACACGCTGGATACTGTAAAGGTGAATGGGCTGGCCTCTGAAACGGCCGATCCCGCCACTGATTTTGGTCCTATGACAGATTCCCCTTCAAATTTACCAATAAGAGCGTAGGTGATTTCACTACTGTTCTTTTGTGGACGAAGATATGTGCTAAAGGACCCATCCAGGTCTGTTTCCACTTTCTTTATATAGAAGGTTTCGAGCACATCAAACAGCTCCCAGTTTTCATGGTCTGTCATGGCATTTTGTAGGGCTGTCAGGTAATCTGCGTCTATAAAGACAATTGTCTCCCTGTAGGACGTGTTGCTTGCCCTTAAGGACTGACCATACACATTGTGTGTAGGCAGTATAATGTCATTCGTGTATGGCTCTTTCTGTCCACTGACTGGGATGGAAAGTTCCATGTCTACTGGGTACTCTTCCCGCTTGCCTTGGTCATCTTTTAGTTCCAAATTAAATGCCAGGTAGGTGCCTGGATACACGGATCCAAAGACCTTGCCATCATCATTTGACTGTAGATGTACAATTTCTTCCCATACGATGGCTGATCCCGAAACAGGTTCTGGAATTTCCGTCGTTGGAATAAGACCTAGCTCAGCGTTGAGTAAGTAGTTGCCTGTTTCATCAACAAGGTAAGAATCAATTGGTGTTTCAACGATAAGTTCTGATTTTACCGTTTCAACAAGTGGATTGCCGTAAGCATCCTCAAAACCAATAAAGAATGTTGATCCTGCTAAAATTTCTTCAGGACTCACAAAGCTATCTTGTCCAAGTTGGAAGAAATAATCTTTTGTTGAGCTGCTTGCGCTGGCCACTTCAAAAGTTTTCTTAATCTTACTAGAAACACCATCTTTAACAACGTGAAACTCAATTGTACCTTGTCCCGCGTTGTCACCATAAACCACGAGTTCACCTGTTTCATCGTCATAGTCTAGGTCAATGTCTCCGGTGCCTTCCACATAGGCGGCTCCTTCAAAGACCATTTGCGTGAACCTTGGTGGTAGGGTGTCTATGCCCACTAGGGCAAAGCTATATGGATCGGTCTCACTTGCCATGGTGTCAAATGAGTCCCTATAGCCTTCAATACTTGTTATGCCAATGCCTGATACATCTTTATCCTTGTGGTCAAGGCTGATGTACTTTTCTAGGTTTGATGTGAACTGATCAAGAAATACCTTTTCCTCGATCATGGAGTCATCATCCCAACCAAACTTAACGAGAAACTTGAAGGCGCCATCTCCATAGCCATCAAAATATTCCACATGCGGGTCTGGTTGTTCTTCATCAAACTTGATCATGTTTTCTTCCTGCTGGACAGGAATTAAGTATTTCACGTCTCCCAGTGAAATATCAGGGTTGTTAAATCGAAGTTCAGCTGTAAAGTATCCACCTTCTTCGTCAATCCCGTCAAAGCCTAAATATGGTGTTGTGTAGGTTTCATCTTCTGTAAATTTTCCAAGCGTTCTCATTTCTGAGCCTGGGCCTGGTTCATAAAACATTTCATAATCGCTCGCTTCAAAAAGGCTGTATGGCGCTATAATAGCCCCGCCTGAAGTGGTCGATGTGTTGTAGTATAAATCCATTGCCAGATCACTTGTGTTGCCATTGTACTGAGGCATATCAATCTCAATGTCATTGAAGTTTGGACCTATTTGATAAGTCTTGAGATGAACTCGACTTCCATGATCATCAGAAAAATATTCTAAGATTGTGTCTGCGTCAGGCTCCCAAGTGAATGTTCTAGTGAAGCTTTCTTGGAAGACATTTTCACCTGTTAGGGTGATGGTGTTGGCTTCAAAAATATTCACAGGCATCATATTGATTGAACCTGTTTGTTCAAAAAGTTTATCCGTATAGTCTTCAAAGCCTAGACCATCCACTTTATAATTCCCGCTGCCTGTATGGTACATTTCCAGTGTAAACGGGATGGTCTGCGTGCCCGAACCATTGTCAAAACTTGTCTCTCCGCTTATGAGCAAGTTGTCAGCCGTGTGGCCTGTGGACATAGCCATAAGGGTCGGCGGTGTCTCGTAGTAGCCTGTGAAATTCGGCTGAGCCCCATCAAAGACAAAACTGCCGTCAACGTACGGAACAGAATCATCTATATTAGTAAAGAGGTTGTAGCCTACAACTTCATCACCGCTGTTGTAGCCAAGCACATAGACGTTCCCTGTGGCTTTTGATCAACTATATAGTCTGAGAATACCGGCTCTAGCATGGCCATGTCTGTTTCATCAAACTCTAAAACAAGACTGTTGGACGTGCCTGTTGCTGGTCCCGACAAGTAAACAGTCACGCCATATACATAAGGGCCAGACCCATTGAGGACAGAAAAACTGCCTGATAGGTCACTGCCTTCATTCAAACTTGCCAATATGGTGGATAGAGATTCTGAACTCAGGGCCTGGTCTCCTTCAAAGCGCAGTTCAACCTTTTCCACATTGTCATAGTCTGAAAGATCTCCCAGGTCCATAGTGACTGTTGGGCCTGAAATCTCAAGTGTGTTTGATCCATCAAATTCTTTGGTGCCAGCTATTTCAGTCCCTGTTAGGGCAGAATTCTCAAAGACAGACGTGTTTTCTGATACGAGGGTATCATCAGCCTGCATGAGTTTAAAACTAACATTGGATGACGGATCACCACTACCAATATAAATGCTTTGTCCAACTCGATTAAGAAGGGTCTTAATGGTTGGTGTTAAAATTCAATCCGGTAGTTGGTGTCATTGTCAAGAGGGGTTCCATTTAACATAAAAGCAAGACTTAGCACATCTTGAATGGTGTTGTTAAATAGGTCCCTTTGGCTTCAAGAACATCAACCACTTGACTGGTGTCGGCGTTGATGAGCTGAACAGCAAATGGCTCAATAAGACTATTGTCCCAGAGTTTGTGCTGTCCAGGATAGCCTCATCTAAACTTGTTCCTTGAATCGTAAAGTTAATTTTTCCCGTTGGATTCACATCAATAGATGATCCAGACGTATTTTTGAACTCTATGTATGGGTTTGTGCCCAGATCAAAGTCAAAAGTGTCCAGTGGATCAGCCAGTGCGAACGCAATGTTCCCCAGCGGCCCTGCAAAACCAATAGTGAATATGAGTAAAACACTAATTAGCCGCCATAGACGTTTCTTCAAACGACTTCCTCCTCTCTATAGCCAATAAGATAATAAGTCCTTATAAGAAATGCCCCTCCCCTCATACTTAAACTTTTGAAAGTTTTACATGTCTACGATTTACCCTATCTACGCATATTTTATTTCTTTTCGTTGTTACACTTTTGAAACTTTTATCCGATGTGCAATTTCTATTCGCTCGAGTTTTTTCCAGTTATATGAACACTTTTACTGATTTTGGATGTAAATATACATAAAACCGTAAACTCTTATATGTATTTTTATTCATAGACTTTATATTTATTCAGTCTTTTTTTTAAGCTCCGCTAACCTATTGAAAAAAATGTTTAGACTCTTAACCACCTCGCTTTTAAGTAAAAACTTCACTTTTACGACATCAAAAGAAGACATGAACGCATCCATTCACGTCTGTCTATATAATTCTTTAGAAACGTATACTTTTTAATTCTTAAATTGGATAGGAAACAGATAGAATTTTTCAACGATTGGTTCGAGAATAGAAGGTTTTTAGAAAACTTTAGGAAAGGGGACTTAGTCGTCGATACTTTGCGCATTAAAAAGCTACTCTCCTCTATAATCAGAAAGTAGCTTTTAATCACTTGTGTATAGTTTACAATTCATATGTTTCATTTATGTTGCACCTGATTCTAATATGGCGGCACCATCTCCTTTGACGTACACCTTAGAACTTGAACTAACTTCTGTTTCACTTTCGATTCTAAACGTCAACCTGGTGGTCTCACCTCTTCCAAATTCTTAGATACATCAATTTTGTGAATTCACTTTGTTTATTTGATAATTCTATTATAACAGAATTTTCAGATTATTCAACAACTATTTTATTACGATTCGATGACAAGATATTTTCCAAAAAAGAATTCAAACATTCAGTGAATGTATACAAACTACAAACCACTTAATAAGCGTGTGATGCACACATAATTAAGTGGTCTGTAACCTATACAAAATGCTTAAAAACTTCTTTTCATATTGTTAGAAACCTTGCCCTTAAAGTATCACTAAGTCTAGGGCAAACTCCGCTTTGATATTGTCAGCAAAAGCTTTTGCCCGTTTATGTATATTTGTGGCTTGTTCAATACTGCCCGGATCATTGGCAATGGCCGAAAATCCAAATTGCGGTGGCAACATGTAACCTTTGTTGATATTGACCGCACCCAGGAGCTGGGTCATAACCAAGTCACTGCCTGAATTGCCAGACACAATAATGCCAAAAAGACGCTTATCATAAAATGTTATTCGCCTGTAAAGAACAGTCATTCGATTGATGACAGCCATTAATTTGGCCGAGATGGCATCATTGTAATTGGGACAAACCCATATAACCGCATCAGCCCACTCCATAGCGGGGAGAATTTGTTCAACCATCATGCCACCATAGTAGCAGCTTTTCATTTCAGAGTAATGCATGCAGGTCTTAAAACTGCATCCCTTACACTCAGCAATTTTATCATCTTCAATGCGGTGCTCTTTCATTTCAAAGCCTTCTAGGTGTTCTGCCACCATAGACCATAGTCTCAAGGTGTTTGAAGTGTCATGTGAACTGGAATGAAGCACCAGTATTTTAGGTTTCTTAATGCCTGCCACTTTAAAATCCCGAAGTCGAACACCCAGTTCTGAACACTTGGCCTCAAGGAGTTTTTCCAGTGGTATATCAACAACTTTTTTCCAGGTTTTAAAATTTTGTAGATCAGCCACAGCCTCAACTAGGGGATGGCCAAGAAAGCGACAGCCAAATCGGTTCATATGAAAAATGGCATATTGGGCCAATCGTTTGGTATAGTATGGCCCGTCAGAATTAACCAGCACACAAGCCGTTGACCCACTGAGCGGAGGACACCCACTTGCTTGATAGTCTTGACTTAATCGCCTTAACCAGTCATAAAGCTCTTTTTGACCACCTATTTCATCCGCATCAATGGCCACAATGATTCGCTTGTTTTTGAGTCGGTTCATTTTGCCAACATCACAGCGCACCACATTTGGTTCTAATCCCTTAACGGCTGCCTCTATCATCCGATCTATACGCAAAGACTTTCCAGGGGATACAGGTTGACTTGAGAATCTTAGAACATGTACAGTTGCACCTAAACTAGACATATGCCTTCAACACCTTCACCACATGTTCAAGTCTTTTCACAACTCCGGTCTTCATGGGCTGTCGTTCCACCTCAAGTCCATTGCTTGTGAGCCTATTCCGACAACCAATATAAACACCACCCATCATAACGGCACTGTCATGCCAGTTCCATTCATGGTGTTAATCAGCGATAGGGCCCCTGAGGAAAGGGCTGGTGCTATAAAAGGCTTATAACCCGCTTCGCGTACTTCAAGATTTGCCTTGACAGTCAGGTCTGTAAGGGTTTGTGAAATGGCCTCATCATAGTTCTGAGGGTCATTAACCACCACAAGATCCTTGCCATGTGGCCCATAGGCCCGTCCATTTGAAAAAGGTATGCCATGACACTGGGCATAGTAGGAAGCCCTTGCAAACATGACACCAAGCCCATAGCCACGAACTTGTTCCGCCTTTAATCCCCGTCCATCAAAGTGTCCCTCATCATTTAAGTTTGAGCTCTTAAAGACCCTGTAACAAAGCTGGTCAACAGGGTCTGAAACCACTGCAAATATGCCTTTAAATCCTTTATCCCGCGCCATTTTTGCATAAGGCACAATAATTTTTGAATTGCTCTCATACTGAATCATTCGAACATCTGATACATTGGAACCCACCTGAGGCACAGACCTGCTGGCACAGAATACAAACATGTCACAATCGAACAGATCATCCATTTCCACTTCGCGTATGGTTGGGTAATCTTTGATATTGGGATCTAAAATTTGTCCCAGTTCAAGAGCCCACCTTCGGCGACGCTTTGAATCGAGATCAAATAGACCAATTTCTGATATTGTCCCATGTCCCATCAGCCTTAAACCCGTCAGCAGGGTTCCGCCCACATCGCCCAGGCCCAATACATTAACACGCCACTTTTTATCTGGCAGGGGCAAAATATGGTCTTGCCATCCAGCCTGTCCTGTATTGATAACACGTATGCCTTTATCTTCAATCCTATTTAAAATGAAATCAGGCAGATCTAAAGGTTCATCTCTTGAACTGTCAAGATAGGTCACCTTCTCTGCAGACTGCCCAAGACCGGAAACCTGGTTCACACAATAAGTCAACTTAGCTTCCTTGGCCTCATCATGAATCAGCCAGACAAGGGGCTTATCCCCCTTTTTAAATTCCAGTTCCAAATCATCTATGGCCAGCTCTTTGTGGTCCAAATTCAGATTTTCTAGTGTTAGTCCAAAAGCTTCTTCTAAGTCATAAATCTTTAAGTCATAAACCTTCATGTCATCCCTCCGAACCAAATCTAACGGAACGTGTTTCTAAGTCTTCTTAGATGTTCCAATTCATTTTAAGATAATCTGTTGCCTTATGATTCATATCGTAGTCAATATTGAAGCCCTTATCAGGAATTCTAGGAGACAATATAACCTCACCCAGTTGAGCCACAGTCAACATGCGCTCATGGTGGTTTTGATATTCTTCTTCCAGGGCTTCAAGAATTTCAATGGAATTTATAAGGCAAATTTCTGAAACCTTATAAATGGCCTGCTTTGACGCATCCCGTATATAGGAGAAGGTGTAAGGCAGGATTAAATTAATTGATGGTATAAGACTTCGCTCTGGTGTCGTTCCACGCCAAAGTATGTCCCCACCAATAAAAGGATACATTTTACTTTCAGTAAACCAAACTTTGAGGCGCGGTATGAAATAGGCTGAATCCACTTCGATATTCGCCCGCTCCATGATGGCTTTTCCGCGTCCTGAAAGAATGCCTACAAAGAATTTCTTTATCTCCACCTCTTCTTGCCTAAAGAGGGGTTCTAAAACATTGATTCTATAACCCTTGTTAGGAGATCATCCACAATGATGACAGGTCTGTTGAATGATTTGATTGTCTTAACTTGATTCTCTAAATCAAGGTAATGCGGTGCAGCCATGATTTCATGACGCCTCAAATCCGACGTAAAATATTTCTCTGTATGCAATGACTTGGTCACAGTGTTGGGCAACCTCCACCTGTTGAATATTTGTCCAAACGGAACACACATGGCATCCCCATTTGTCTTTGGCACCAAAGGCGTTGTTGGCATATTGTTTTCATCACAAATTTTCTTAATGAGGTGTTCATAAATCATGGTTCTGTCAAAGGACAGAACAAGGTGTCCCGGATAAAGTTTTGTAAGGGACTTCTGCAGTCTGCTTCGGCTTCTTTTTATAGCCTTTAAGACCTTAGGCGACCCCTAAACGGTGCCTTTAACATAGACTTTGCATCCATATTTAGGGTACAAGGTGTCGACATATTGACAACGTATACAGATTCCCCTGATTCCTTGCCCAGCACGTTTAGAAAGCCCTGCATCCTCAATACATTGGTCAGCTTGGTGTCCACATGTTCTGTGATCATATCTTTATAAATGGCATAGCTATAATCTCGGGACAAACAGAAGGCCAGGGTTTCCGTTAACAGCCTTTGCTCCACATTAGGCGACTTGTCATCTGCGTTTCGATAGATGCCATCAATAACCACAAGCCTTCCCACGGAATGATCCCTGATATAATCTGACAAATACTCATCTTCAAATTCCAAGTAGATGTCTATGGTTCTTAACCAGTGAAAGGCTGAAAAACCAATGATCCTCCTATTGTCTTCCACACTCCGTAGGACAAGAAGCCTAAAGCTCTTTTTGTTGGAAACGTCTTTAAAGCGTGTGTAGGCCTCACTGAAGTCATACTTAACCACTGTTGCCAGTTCTTCAAGAAGCGTTGGTGTGGGTTCTTCAACGATTTCAAGAGTTAGAGACTTTGTTGTGAGTATTTCCTTGTACATAGGTTCACGCTGATAAAGTCCACGCTCATATATAAACCTTTGAGCCAGCGGATCAACAAGCTCTGATATGTCCCTGTTGTCATCAATATAATTTCTAATTTGCGTTGAACTGATATTTGAAAACTGCTCTGGGAGCTGTAAACGCACAGACCCTTGTGGCAACATGTCAAATGCTTTTTTTAAAGGCTGCATCCCGGTCTGGTGCATTTGGAATAATCCGATCAAACACAACATGTTTGAAGCTGGTTATTCCCCCTTCTTCGTGAGGGTCTTTGTAGGCAGATGCATTCACGATAACATCCCCACCAACAACAATATGGACATCGGAATCTTTAAATTTAACCCGAAGTTCATTCAAGTCGTTTACATTGGCAATATTCGTCGGCAAATAACGCGGATAGGTGTAAATGTCAACTTCATCTGCCACGGACATTTTTATAATGTCTCTTCGAATCAAGTTAGGCTGGGTTCGCTTTGACCATGAAAACTCATCGACAGCGAGGTAAACTTCAAAGCCCAGGTCCCTAATTTCTTTTGCAATCTCCTTATGACTCAAACTGAATGGATCAAAGGCCCCTGGGAAAAAGGCAACCTTTCTGTTCTCAGGGAGTTCTATGGAGCCCTCATCGAAAGAATAGTCGGATATAAACCTATATATATTTTTTAGTCCCGCAGAATTGTTGAAGAATACTAACTCTATGTTTCATCAGTATCCACCATAAGAGCCATTATTTTTTGATGGACAGCTTAAATATTTCCGTCTTCATTTCACGGCTCATGTGTCTTGATTCAAATATCCTCTGGCCAATGACACGGAAGGCCACTTGGTTGACCACTGGATTATAATTCACAAATCCATTAAAGAGAATTCCCAGCATGGTCACCATACGTTTGTGGTAACCCTTGTCGTCATCCACACACATTTCTTTGTAAGTTGTGTAGTGACTTAAAGCATAGCCTACAGTCTTGATCATAAGGGTTGTGATCTGGGCATTTGCACTTTTGACTTTCTCTTGAAAACTATCAAGAATCTCGTCTAACTCAACAGGCTTTATGTACATGAGTATACGGCCTAGGTACTGGGGAATATACCTTGTAAATTGGTAGGATTCCATTTCTAGGGCCCTTAAAAGTTCCACGACAATGTCATTCCTCTGCTCAAAAGACAGATAGGGTACAATTTCTATGAGCCTGCACCAGCTCTATTTCTAACGGTCTCAACCGCACTCACCTTTAAGAGGTTGCAAAAGTGCATAGCTGTGTAAAAGGCATTGTCATATTTTTCGTCCATGGTATGGCGCACAAGCAAGTCCACCTGAAATCTCTTGGCTATAAAATGGGTGGCTGATTTTAAATTGCTCAAGAAGAGGGTCGATATTTCAGCAAGGTCTTGGCGGCAAGGCTTGGCATATCTTTCACGAATATCTTCATCTAACTCTAGGTCTCAACCAGTTTAGCGTGCATAGTTAAGGGCTGGACTTGGAGAAGCCTCAAGACCTTCACTTAGGGTCTCACCCACCCTATGTTTTTCTGCAGCCTTTCCTTGGCGTAAGGCATCATTTCGTTAAGGGCCCTAAAGGCAGCCAGCTTGGTCTCAAGATGCTCTGCCACAAGCATACCGTAGACATAGTTGACAACTTCATTCTTCTGGTCTTCTGTACAATCGTTAAAAGGCAGACCAGGGATGGTTGCAAGCAAGTAAAAACGGATGTCGTTATTGTCTAGTGGTCGTCTTAGGTAGGACAGGAAGACTTCAACGGCATCACATTTTTTAGATAAGTTCATTTGCGCCTTGAAGTAAGCCCGAACCATACTCCTAGAGGCATAGCTGATCCAGCCCCTATGCTTTCCAATAATCTTTTGGTCTGGATAGAAGAAGGCCTCCAGGTATTTTTGGAATAGGTCGATGGACATGATTTCCGGTTTTTCTAGCAAGGCATCCTTTGGAAGCTCTTTTCGAAGTTCTTCATCATAGGTTCCGATGACAACACCAAGCAGGGCCGCACATTGTTTGCGTATATCTTCCTCAGGCATAATAAGCTGTTCATACAAGAATTTTATAACGATCAGCTTTTTGCTTTTGCGTTAAATACGGATGATATTCTTCAAGGACTTCAATATAGCCACGAAGACCACTCAAATCGCCAAGATCTCTAGCGCTTTCCAGCATTTTATTAAGGGATGTCTCATTACGCAGGTGGTGCATGAGTCTAATGTTATGACTGATTGAAGCATACTTGGCATTTTGAATAATATCTTTCCCTTGCAGGAGGGAATAATGATCGTACTCTGGTTTAAAGTCATCAGGCAACTCGTAAGCAGAATCTGGGTTTACATTGACACCCATATAAAACATATACTCTTCAAAATCCTTAAGTTTTCTATAGACACGTCTATACCTGTTTTCCTTGGCTTCATCGACATTGTCTAGCTTTTCAAGTATGACCTTGAAGGAATCATCAAGTGTGTAGTATGTCATTTGACGATTTTCATTAGACTTGACCCTGAAATCACTGTATATGAGAATCAAAGCTTCAATCGGCAGGTTTTCAAGTTCCAAATCCCATGTGGAATGGTTGATTGCCACATTACGAATGTAGACAATATCTCTTTTTTGAACCATTCTCCTGTATAGTAATAGTGGTAATAAGCCACTCTTTTTTGTTCTTCTTTTTTACAGCCGTACTTCCCCACATCATGACCAGCTGCCGCACCAGATACCCTGCCCATATCGAGGGGAATACCCGCTCTTTTAAGCTGTCTGGCCACTTTCATAGCCAAATAGTGAACACCACATACATGATCAAGGGTGGAATATCCAACAACCTCTTGATTGAGTTTCATAAGCTCGTAGGTGTATTCCTCATCAAAGGCTCTTAGAAGACGTCTGTATTCATAATCATCCTCGAGCTTTTCTATATCCCTCTCTCTTAAAAGCTCCATAGGGTATCGACTTTGCCAAGATCCATCCTGTGACGTCTTTTGGAATTCTGACAGGGTTTTCAGAGCTTGTAAATAGACATGGCAAGGCGCTTCCATTTCATCAATGACATCAAACTCCAGAGCATTTGGAAATGCAAGGCGCAGTACAAACTTGTATATGTAATCCAGAACATTTTCCGGATGATCAGCAGGCATAATATCTTTAAGCAGTGGCATCATGCCTCATATAGAGTCCGAGAATCATAATTGCTGTTTTCAATAATGCTCAGTAGGGCTTTATGAAAATGATCACTGTAAAGAAATCTATGTAGCTTCTCTTCGTCCAGTTGATACCTATCTAAAAATTTCGAATCGAGCAAGCGATCCGCAATGGTTCTTCTCATCTCTTCAAATCTTGTGGACACTAAATCAGCCTTCCTTTCGATCTATGTTGGTCACTACGAATATTTTACCATATAAGCCGAAATATACACGTAAATAATCTAGCTTAAGTATAAGATGAACAAGATGCAATTTGCGTTTTTGTACAGTATTCCGTATTTCACAACATTTTTATTTCAAATGTGAAAATTATACAATTTATGCCGATATATATAGTAACCCAGTGGTACAAGCGGGAAATCTATTTTATTGGTGGTGATCTTATGAAAATCGGTAAAACTTCAAAGCCGGTAAACCTATAAACCATTTGAGACAAGGCAAGACCACCTATAGCGAACATGCACAGGTGGAGGGTCCTACAAAGTCTAAAGCTTCCAATCCCAAAACTGACGATAATGATTCCAATAAACTTTTGTCCATGGATATTATGTATGACAAATTGGAAGATATGCGTGAGGAATACAAACACTTTTACAGTGAAGAGCAAAACTTTGAAGAAGCATGGGCCGCCCTACAAGAAGACCCTGATCATTTTTTAGATCATCTTCAAGAAATTTTCGAAGCCCATAATCACGTGGTTGAGGCCCTTTCAGAGTTTGATAAAACCTTTGAAACAGAGCATTTGAATGCCCTTATAGATTTCGTCATGCAGTATGAATCAGACTTTCATATAATTTCCGTCTCTGTGGAGCCTGATTCCAGCCTCAGGATGAAGCGAAAAAGAATGAAAGATCAGTTTAAAAACCATCCTGACGCCTTTGTATTCTTGACAAAATCGGGTGGCTTTCTAAGAAAGCTTTTTGACTTTTATCACAGGCTCAAAGCCATAAAACCGCCAACCACTCAAGAAGAAGACCAATTGGCCTGGTACCAAGGTTTGTTTATGGATAAAAAAGCATAGGAAAAACACACTGACATCCTACTGAATCTTCATTCAGCGGGATGTCAGTTTTCGTTTCAAATATTCTTTTAACAACCAGCTTGTTTCAAATTCAATCACCATCAGATCCATGACGAAATTCAGTGCAGAACCAGTTTATACAGTTTCTTCGTTGGTCCCTACCAAATTTTGAAGCCACTCGCTAAAGCAGAGCGCAAATAGTAATTGATCGTGTTCTCATCGAATGTGCTGCCATCATGAATCTTACCAACTTTTTTCATAACAGCCCGTTTGTCGCCTGGCACCACATAACCAAGAATGGCTGTTTCGACCATGTCATTTTCCGTTACATAGTAGCCAACCTTAACTTGAATGGCCCTGTCCTGTCGAGTGAAACGCACAAAGTTTTGTTGAATCCTAAATTCCATGACATTGTCATTGTCCTCTAAGACAATTTCTTCATTAGATGCCTCAATCACATCCTCAAGTTCATCGACAAGGGAATTGAAGTACTTTTTAAGCATGGCCTCCGCTTCATTCAGCTGTTGTTTTTCGGCTTCCTGCTTCCTCCAACTTTTAACATCATCAGCATAATGCTCTTTCAACTTTTTCACCAATTCATCTCGATAATTATAGAAAAAATGTACTGACATTGTCCTTCCCCCTTCCAATCTATTTGGTTTGTTTTTTGTATACCCACAGGGACTTATCCATAACGCAGGATGAATAAATTACCAGAAATATTCATGAATCTCTCACATTCGAATCAACCGCTTTCTCTGCTTGTGCCTAAAAGGCTGTAAAGGTATAATAGACTCAGTCCAAAGTCCTTATCACTTCCTTTGAAAAATTACCAGACTTGGACCCTAACAGACGGAGGCATACATGAAGATTTTTTTTGAAGATGAACATATAGTTATAGTGCAAAAACCACCAAAATCGCTCAGTCAAAAAGACGATTCAGGTGATATTGATTTATGCAGTCAGCTCGAAAGGCACTTAAATCATAAAAAACTCTTTGTGATTCATCGACTTGACAGACCAGTTGGCGGCATTATTGTCTATGCGAAAACAAAGACCGCTGCTGATAAAATGACCCAGTGTATCAAGGAAAGAAACTTTCACAAAAGCTATTTGTGCATTGCTTGCGGTCATGCTGACCCAGCTCAATCCACACTGGTTGACTACCTAAAAAAGAAAAGCGGTCAGAACGTAAGTGTGGCCGTTCATAAAATAACGAAGGTGCCAAGGAAGCCAGACTTGACTACAAAACCCTTGAGACCGTTCAAAATAAGAGAGAGCCCCTTTCCCTCTTGCTTGTTCAACTCCAAACAGGTCGTCACCATCAAATCCGGGTCCAGATGGCAGCACACGGACTCCCGCTTTGGGGAGATGCCAAATACCACCCAAGGGCCAGGAGACATCGCAACTGGACACAGATCGCCCTTTGGTCTCACAGACTGGTCTTTAAGCACCCTTTTTCAGGGGAAGAGATATGTATTGTTGACTATCCCCACAATTCGGAGCCCTGGTCACTCTTTCAATTTGACCGCAGTGATCAGACACCCTTTAAGTAAATTGAATGATTTTAAGCAGTATGTCTATATTTCGCTTATTCTTTCGATAATGGTATAATGGTTCAAATATTAAGGAGGTCATTATGAAACAAATAGATAAGGTTATATTTGATACAAAGGACAAATTATACAAGTATATGAACATTAAATTAACGGGGCTCATTGGGGACGAACCCGATTGGCTGGCGAACCTTTCTAACGCATCCGCCCTACTTGATTTACTCATTGAGGACATCAACTGGGTTGGTTTCTACATTATGAAAAATGGCAAGTTGAAACTTGGACCTTTCCAAGGAAAACCTGCATGTGTTGATATTGAAGTTGGAAAAGGGGTTTGTGGCACAGCCGTTTCTACAAAAACTGTACAACTGGTTAAAAATGTACATGATTTTCCAGGACATATCGCATGCGACTCTGCATCCAATTCAGAAATTGTCCTCCCCATTATTGTGGATGATGAAGTTGTCGCCGTCCTTGATATTGACAGCCCAAAATTCGAACGTTTTGATGAAGAAGATCAAAAGGGACTTGAACGAATCGTGGCTTCTCTTGTTAAATATGTTGCATGGAATGAAATTTAAAAAATGACGTCAGAACCTATTGGTCTGACGTCATTTTAAATTGTCGACAAAGTCGACAGCTTAGAAGTTTGTTGAAATGCTCTTAAGATGTTTTATATCGGAAGCGGCCGTCGAAAATGCCTAGGATTTCATCAAGGGGTTTGGGCTTACAGTAGTAATAGCCCTGACCATACTGACACCCCATCCCCATAAGAATACGACTTTGCTCAGCATTTTCAATGCCTTCCACAATCGTTGTTAAACTTAAATCACTAGAAAGCTTTATGAGATGCTTCACAATGGCCTGGTCCTTATAATCTGTCATAATATGATCAATATACGACTTGTCAATTTTTAAGACGTCAAAGGACAACTTGCTTAAATAATTCAATGATGAGTACTTGGTTCCAAAATCATCAAGGGCAATTTTGACCCCTAGGGCCTTTATGCTGTGAATGATTTCAGCTGACTTATTTATATCTTCCGCTAAGGAATACTCTGTGATTTCCAGTTCAATATTATGCGGGTCCACCTCATATAGTCTCAACTGTTCCTGCAAGAACCTTGTAAAATTCTTAGAATGAAAGGACTGGACTGAAATATTGATCGATACCTGTACCTTTCCCATAGATGCAGGATGATTTTGGATGTCCTCAAAGACCTTGCGAATCACCCATTTATCAATAATGGTGATTTGTCCTGTTTTTCAGCCAAGCTGATCACCCTGCCAATGTTGCTCTCGTTAAGCGGATTGTTTGGCCAGCGTAAAAGGGCTTCCAAGGAAACCACTTGATTGGTCGACATGTCATAAATGGGCTGATAGTTCAGTTCAAGATCATCTTCCAAAATAGCTGTGCTTAATGCATCTTCCAAATCCGCTTCATAGCGGATGCTTTCCATAAAGGTCTCAGAGAAAAATTGGTGTTGGCCCCGCCCGTTTCTCTTAGCGTGGTTGAGAGCTATATCCAGATTTGATGCCAAGTTGGACAAGGTTAATCCATTATAGGGATAACGGACGATGCCCACCGAAGCAGATGAACTATACTCAATATCTTTTAGGCTCCATTTATTTATCACAAGCGACATAATGGATCGTATCATACGGTTGACATCACCGACTTCTGACTTTTCATCCACTATTAAAAATTCATCTCCACTCCATTTATATATGCGACACCCTGAAAAGGCTCTTGAAAGAACATTTCCCATTTTTCAAGAAGAATATCACCGTATAAATGGCCATATAAATCATTTAGGTATTTAAAATTATCAAGTCCGATTAGGTATAGTGTAAAAGCTTCTTTTTCTTCTATCCAATCAACGATTTCACTTTCAAAGGCAGCCCTGTTTTTTAGACTTGTTAGAGGGTCTGTCGTTGCCACTTCCAGCAGTCTTCTTTCTTTTTGGCGCTCCCCTGTGATATTTGCGCCATAAGAAGCAATCACGTCTTCCTTTGTTACAGGATCCACTAGGTAAGACATATTCCAAATGATATTGACTATTTCTCCAGCTTCTGTTCGAACTTCCGTTTCAATATCAGATACTTTCCCATTTTTTAATATAGCTTGTGTGATCTCTTGGAAATCAATATCGTCCTCTTCAAGCTGACAAACCTCTGTCCACTTTGCCCCCAGTGGCGACTTGTCCAGTTGGAGCATTTCCCTAAAGTATGTGTTGCAATTTACCAGCTCTCCGCACGGTTTCCAGACCATAATCAGCATATTGCTAGAGTTGAATATTTCATTAATAAAATCCTTCTGATGCTTAATGTCCTTTGTCAGGGCGTTTAAGTCCACAAGTTGTTTTCAAGATCTGCCTCCATAGCCACCAGTTCTTCCGAAAAGGTGACAAGTTCCTCGTTCTTTCTGGCGATTTCTTTGGTCATCTTATAGGCCTTGTGGTTGTCCGCCTTTATCATATAGTAAAGCATAAAACCTGTGCCTATTATGAAAAACCACCCCTTGTACATCTGGATCTTCCCATATGTGTCCATGTCACTTACGAAATATGACAAGACTGAATCAGAAAAAGCAATCCACAAGAAGCCAAAAATCACATAGGCTAAGGCTGGTTTCCAAGGCTTATTTGACAGTTTAATGTCATCGTATCTGATGTCTAGATTAAGTATTCTGAAATTTTTGTCCATACACTGCCACTCCAAACTTGTTATGTGCCTATACAGGGCTTATCTTTATCTGTCTGAATAGAACTTAAACCAGAGCACTGCGTCCGTTTCAAACGTGGTACCCTGGTTTAATCGTTTCTTAGGCACACTAGAATCATTTCTTCGAACCAAGAATATACCATATATAGATATCCACTTTCATTCGTATCTATGTATGGTACAGTCTTGGTTATTGATTCCTATTATCGTGTCACGCCTACATCAATCATTATAAGATAAAAGTATAATTATTACAAAATGTTTATTTTTAATTGCTTTTTTTCCCATACACGAGCTTCCAAAATGTCAGACCACTGGCCGCGGCCGTCATCAAGAGGATGATGTTTCCTGCCTGGACAATTGCTAAAAGCCCGCCTATTCAAATGGTTTTCATAACCATTAAGCAACAAGACGGTTGCAAGGTCAATCAATGGAAACGGTGCCTTAAACTTCCTGTTTTTATGGTCATCCATGACACAATCTCTCAGAAATCTTGCTTCAACAGGTGCACAGTTGTCTGCAAGGAATATGATCTCACGATTTTGTCTTTCCGCCTCTGTCCTGTAGGTGATATAAAACTTCCAAAATGCTTCACGCAGGGCATGCGTGTTTGAGTATTTGGGCATTTCTCGCAGGTACTTAACAATATTGTCTTTTGTAAAACGATCCGTCACCTTGTAACTGTCGACAACACCTGAAAATTCATTCACAATACGTCCAGTTTCAACATCAATTATAACCACACCAACAGCGAAACCTTCACCGTATAGGCCATCTGATTCTATATCAAATGAAAAAATAAGCTTCTTTGATTCAAGAGCCATGTATTCCTCCTGTATGAACTATTTCACTATGGCTACGATTTTCCCGCCGCCAAGCAACTGTTCATCATTGTATATGACTGCATGTTGTCCACATGCAGGAGCCCTTTCAGGCTTTTCGAATATAAATTTCACTTGACCATTTTCCAGTTCTTCTGTCCATGCATCTAACATAAGACCCCAATTGAACATTTTTAACTGTACTCGATCCGGGATTTTACTTTTCATCTCACTAATTAAGTGAAACGTATCTGTTACTATGGCCTTGGAGTAAGTCTTTTCATCGGGTCCTAAAACAATTTGATTGCGCTTTGAATCAATTTCTATAACCGTCATCGGTTCTGTGGTTTCAATGCCTAGTCCTCTTTTTTGACCCACAGTATAGTATACAATCCCCCTATGTCGCCCAAGAACATTACCATCTAAGTCGACAAAATTGCCTTCCTCGATTGTCCCAGGAAAGAGGTCTTTGATAACAGCTCCATAATCTCCATGTGGTACAAAGCATATACCCATTGAGTCTTTTTTGCTGGCAGTGAAAATTCCCCGTTTCGCCACAACTTCTCTAATATCTTCCTTAGACATGTAAGACCCATTCGGAAAAAGAATTCTAGATAACTGTTTTGTGTAAGACCATGCATAACATAGGCCTGATCTTTCCTATCAGCAAGCCCCTTAAAGAGTTGATACTGTCCAGTCGCTGGATTAAATATATTTCTAGCATAATGACCAGTTGCCATGTAATCTGCACCAAGTTTTACGGCTTCTTCTAAAAGCAGCCCATACTTTATCTGCCTATTGCAAAGCACACACGGATTGGGGGTTTCCCCACTTAAATAGGCCTTTGCAAAGGGCAACATGATTTTCTCTTTAAAAAGATCTCTCATATCAATTATATGATGTTCTATGCCAAGTTCTTCTGCCACACGCCCAGCATCCTTTAAAAATGATGGTGGTTTCATAATGCCATTTTCATCTGGCAAGTCAAACAAATACATCGTAATGCCAAAACATGTGTATCCTTCGTCCATAAGATGAATCGCAGCAGCAGTGCTGTCTACACCCCCACTTAAGGCAACGGCCACACACCCCTTGTTTTTTTCTTGTTTCATTTGAATCTCCTAGTACATATCAAGCAACTTCTTAACACCGTGACCTATTATATATTAATTCCGATCTATAACAAAGAGTCTTTTAAAAGAGGTTTTTCAATTAAATGACTCAAGTCTCTCATTTTATAAGTTCAGAGTCTTCTAGTACAATGTCATTCTGGGGCAAGCGACTCCAGTCGAAGGCTTCAATAAGGTCTTCTGCTTTTACAGCCTCAAATCTATCAATAAGTCCAGCTTTATGCCCAAGAAGACCTATAATTTCCTGGGCTGTCCATCCGTTTTCCCTCAAGTATGCCAGATCAAGGGACTTATGCCTTTTAGAAAGTCGCTGTGCGTCTTCTCCTTTTAGAAGAGGGACATGCCCGAATTTAGGCGGGCAAAATCCTAGGGACTCATGCAAAAAGATCTGCCGGGGACTTGAGTCAATCAGGTCGCACCCTCTTACGACGGTATCCACACCCATAAGTGCATCATCCACAACCACTGCCAATTGATAGGCATGCACACCGTCACCTCTTGAAAGGACAAATCTCCGCAGTCCTTGGCTAAATTTTGCTTATACTGCCCATAATTGAGATCAATAAAATTGTATTCCTTATCTGGCACCCAATGCGATATGCGTGGCGTTTCGTTTCAAGATTTTCTTTTAATTGGTCATGGCTGAGTTCTTTACACTTGCCGTTATAGATAAAAATTCCATCTTCCCTATGAGGGGCACTGGCAGCACGTAGTTCTTTTCTTGTACAAAAGCAAGGGTACACCAGTTTTCTTTCTTGAAGATCTTTCAGTGCTGACGCATAAATGTGCCTGCGCTGGTCTTGGGTATAGGGTCCAAAATCGCCGCCAAGTTGAGGGCCTTCATCCCAGTCCAGCCCCAACCATCTCATATCTGAGATTATGCGGTCTGTGAAATGGGATTTTGATCTATCAGGGTCTAAATCCTCAACGCGAAGGATCATTGTTCCATTGTCTTTTCTTACGGCCAGCCAGGCTAAGAGTGCCGCCCAAACATTGCCAAGATGCATATAACCCGTTGGACTCGGTGCAAAACGCCCAACTGGTTTTTCGATATCTCTTCTTTTTCTATATATCTCTTTCCACTGTGAAAAGCTATAGTCCATATTTCCTTCACCACCTTTATAAATAGGCTCGTCTCAATATACACATAAAAAGCCAGCACTATACCTTGCATAGATCTTGATAGAGTCAAACTCAAACATGATGTGGCAATGGCTTGTGTCTGGTTCTTTTATAAGTGCCTGGTTCTTTATAAGTGCCTGTTTCTATATTAGTATAAAAAAAAACCAAAATCCAGCACGAACCTCGAGCTGGACTTGGCATTTGCGTATTAAAGGGTTTTATTTTGATGCGGACTTATCATTTTCAATAATAGGGATCCATATTTCAAATTTCATACCATCTGGGCATTCGCAATCCGTTGGATAAATTTCAAGTTCTGCGGTTCCAGCATGCTGATAATTTGTTGCTGGAAACCATTCATGATATATTTGTTTCCACAAATTCTGAATGGCATCTGGCAATTCACCTGCATGGGAAAAAAACAGCCCAGGTACTTTCTGGTATTCTTGCCTTCACAAGGTCCTCATCTCTTGAGCCAGCATCATTGCCGCGTACAGCAATATAATAGTCAAACTCTTCATCCCCATCATTGTAGTTGAGGCACACCCCTAAAACGTCTCCATCAGGAGCGGCTTTTGCCAATTCTTCCACCTTGCCTTCGCCGTGGAGCTTGTCCCAAAACTTTTGGAAGCTCAATAAAGTTTTCGTTGTTTTTAGTGCTCACGTGCTTTTTATAGCCAATAATATCAAATGCCTCTTTCTTGATGATTGTGTAATTCATATGTTCCTCTCCCTTCACAGTTAATTGAAATCTTAACGGAGGAATGGCCTGAAAGCTTTTGTCATCTTTGCGCACTGTGGAAGGCGAAACCCCATGAAGCTTTTTAAAAGCCTTTGAAAACGCTTCTGGAGAATCATACCCGTACTTCATAGCAACATCTATGACTTTAACCCCTGTCTTTCGCAGGTCAGAAACAGCCACCGAGAGTCTTCTTTGGCGAATGTACTCTCCCAGCCTGTAACCCGACACCATTGTGAAGAGTCTTTGGAAATGAAATCTGGAAGTGTAAGCAGCCCTAGCAACCTCTTCCGGATCAATCTCCTTATCTAAGTTGTCCTCAATGAAATCCAGTGCCTTATTTAAGTTCTCAATCCAGTTCATAGCGCCATCTCCTTATGAATAAGATATCAGTTTACCTCGGAATAAACCTGTCTTTTCTTGCTCTAAGCGGACAGGTTCTTAACCATGAAAGTAGGGGTTTAAACGAAAAGAAACCCTGAAGAAGCATAGCTGTCCTGATAGACACTTCCTCATTTTCCAGTATATACAGGGCCTGTTCCCTATCAATAATCAATATCTCAGCATGTTCATTGTCTTCTTGATGCTTTTGAGAAGCCTGTCCAAAATATGTGCCATATACTATGTTGACCCTTTCATTGACAATGCCCACAGAAACATACCGCTCTCTTTCCACATACTTGGGTACAAAACCCATGCCGGTCTCTTCTTTAAACTCACGCACACTGGCTTTTTCTATTGACTCACCAGCTTCCACAAGGCCAGCCGGAAACATATAGACATACTTGCCTGCACTCACCCGATATTCTTTTAATATAACCACCTTGGTTTTTTCTTCATCTGTGGCAAAGACCATGGCGCCGTCAGTATAGGACTTATCCTGAAATATTTCTTTTTCCAACCTGTCTTGATTCTGTCTGGAAACAAGCTCCCACTGTTTTTTTGACCTGATTTTCGTTTTATAGTCAATAACAAATGTGTTCAGGTATTTTAAGCCTTCCACTTGTCGAACCCTTTCCACTTGCATAGGGGCTTTATTGGATTTTTGATTGCTCATATTCAGTCACTCCGAATCTATACTTGTTCTGACTTTCTTAAAAATCTAATTGACTTAGACACTCCACACTCATTTCAAATTTTGATATGATTATGTTTTTTATTTGAAACATACACCAATTACCTGTATAATTTCCTTGATGCTTTAGCAACTCATTCTAACTTTTAAAAGTTTTTTAATAAAACTATGCATGAAAGGAGCGCTTTATGTTTTTTGATGACCATTTTGAAACAGCATTCGACGAAGCTTATGACAAGATATATTATACAACAAAAGACCAGCTTGAAAACGACCCAAACTACACTTACGAACACTTAAAAGCATTTCTAGAATCACTATATGTCCATGAGGGCAACGATTGGTACGGACGCGGAGAACTTTTCCAAGTGAAAATCAACGCAAGAATTGCTGCCGTTCAGACTTTAATGGATGAGTTTTCTCATTTAGACAAGCGATCAGATAAAGCACAGGCTAACGCCTCTGTGCTTTTTTTCAATCAAGCTATCCTTATAATTAATCTCTGCGAACAATATCTCTAAGGGTTACATGAAAGGCTTCTGGTGCCTCTATCATTATAAAATGACCCGAGTTTTCTATGCGGTGGCATATTTTTTCATCTAAAACGCCAAGGACTTCAAGCCCCTCCGTAGCGGCCCCATAAATATAGGCTTTCTTTGAATGAAGGCTATTGAATATCTTAAGCAAATCACCGCTGTCTGACCATTTCACAAGACTATATGCCGACCTATAAAATCCTAGGGGATTGGCATCATTGAGTTGGCGCGACCATTCCTTGACCCCCATATCATAGGACAGGGATGAATTTTCCTTAAGATAATTGAAGTGCGTCTTCTCAAAATACTCATAATCCATTCCAATAATCTTTCGACTGATCAGACCGCAGTCACTGGCAATAAAATTCCCCTCTACGCTCACAAAGCTTTCCAATGATTTATCAGAGTCCTCTATCATTTGTGCTAAAAGAATACCGACAGCACCGCCCATACTATGGGCCACCACATGAATTTTTTCAAAGCCCAAAGACAAAATAAGGTCAAAACAAGCCTGGGCTTGATCCTTCATATCATACGAAAAACCTTCTGGACCATCAGATGCTCCATAGCCCATCAAATCAACAGCCAGTTTTGAATACGCCTTTAACTCCACTGCATCCCATACATGCTTGAAGGATGCTTTATTGCATCCTATACCGTGTATAAAAAAGAGAAGGTCACCTTTATTCATTGAAATATCATAGGCCAGCCGTCCCCCTGCTTCAGCGATATGTTTAAACAATTCTTTCTTGATTGTTTTAAGATTTGTCATATATATGCCTCCCATACTCTACATTCAAAATTGTAAGTCAGTTTATACGTAATTGCTAAGAATAATCTAGCATAAGTTCTAAATTTTCTAGAAGCATTTGACCCCTTTATTTAGCAAGTATATTATGAATAATAGGCACTTGTAAAATGATACATTAAATAGTGCACTTTGGAGGTTATCATGCGATTTTTTGATCAAGACAGTGGTCTGAGTAAATATGGAGCCATATTATTTGATTTGACCCTGCTCAATTTCATAGTATTAACAATATCTATTTTAACGTTTGGTCTGGGCTTTGGTGCCGCAGTAACAGCCATGATGTTTTCCATAGACCGAACTCTTTTCGAAGGCCGAGGCTATGCCCTTAAAATTTTACGAAAAGCTTCAAGCGCAACTGGAAGCAAGCCTCTGCGGTTTGGGGTCTTTCATATGCCCTGATTGGTCTAAGTCGCTTTGCTATTGAATTGTTCAGTCAAATGGAAGGGGCTCTATCTTCACTAACCATTGTTTACTTTGCAGTCATTATAGAGGTTATTTTTATATTGATTTACGCCTTGCCTACCCTGGCTCTTATCGACATCAAGCTAAAACCTCTTATACAGCAAGCTTTCGTCTTGTCACACAAGCACATTTGGGTCACGCTTATCTGCACAGGTCTCATTGGCCTGGGGGCTATATGACCTTTGAACTTCATGGAATTTTTCTACTCTTTCTTCTGAGTGGTTTGGGTGTGGTTATTGATCAGTTTGTCATACGTACAGTCCTTATAAAATATTTGACTGATGAGCAAAAACAAGCTTTGTTTTCAAAACACCCTCTATGCCCCTAAAGGTTATGATGACCTTTAATAATATTTTGCAAGTCGCCAACTATAAAAGCCATATAAAAAATCCACTTAATGAATGTATATAACTACATTTCTTAAGTGGATTTTGTTATTTGATTTCGTTTTATTGTATTTACAACCTTTGATTTCATGCGTTTTCAAAATTACTAATCCACATCTTCTCTAATATCTAAATATGGTATAACGAAGATTCTTAAATAATATTTTAAAGTCGCTCAATTAGTAATTTAAATATGGCAGTGGATCAATCGGCTGACCATTTCTTCGAACTTCAAAATGCAAACACGAACCTGTTGTTGATCCTGTTCTGCCCACACGTGCAATCAGCTCATTCTTTTCAACCGTTTGTCCGACAACGACCAGAAGTTCGCTGGCATGACCGTAAAGCGTGTTGATGCCGTTGCCATGATCTAAAATAACCGTGTTGCCATAGCCAGAAATATACTTAGCCGATATGACCACGCCTGCATCAGCAGCTCTTATAGCCGTTCCGACAGGTGCTCCAATATCAATGCCCTCATGCATTCGTCCCCAGCGTGTTCCAAAACGCGATGTGAGTTTTCCATTTGCTGGATTGTTGAATTCACCCGATGCCGTCACTTCTTTCCACTTTGTGCCAGTCATCATAATGGTAGATGTTGGCTCTTTTACGACGACTTCTTGTAGAATCTGTTCATTCTCCAGTATGCCATTCACATACGTTGTCTCAACTTCAACCTTTTTAAGACCATCTTGCCCTTGTTCTTTCAGCTTGTAGTCACCAACATACATGGTGTCAACTTTTTCGTAATAGGTATTTGCAATAATCGGCAATTCCTCAGTTTTCTTGGCCACCGTCCGCACATTGATCCATGCCTTTGGCAGGTTCAAATTGACTTCCTGGCCAATTTGAAGTTTTGTAAGATCCTTATCAGAATTGGCGAGGGCGATTTCTTCTATCGACAGACCAAAACGACTGGCGATATCCCAAGTTGTGTCACCCTTTTCAACCTTGTAAGTTAAACGTTCTTCTTTGCCGGATTCATAAGCAGCCCACACCGATTCATAGTCAGCTATATCGATTTTCTTCACTTGGGCTTTTAAAATTTCAACGTTTTCCACAAAATCAATCTCAAGAAAATCAACATCTTCTGTCACGTACTGCTTCTTGATTTTTTCAAGAAGAGCCTCTGCCTCACTTTCCCTTTTCAGAGTAAAGAAGGATTCGTCATCGATTTTAATTGTATAGCCATACAAGTTGAAATTTATGTTTTCATCTAGGATTTCTGAAAGCTTGTCTTCTGTTGCTATGTCGGACTCAGGAACCTTTACGCCTTCAAAAGCAATTTGGTTTACCTGATCCACTTCATACTTTCCAGATTCTGAGTATGTGTCTTTCATTTTTTCTATATAATTTTCTGCAATTTTCTTTGTCTTTTATGTAAGCAACTTGTCTTCCGTCAACAAGCAATTCAAATGCTTGAATAGGTGCCGTTTCAACAGCATAGACCACAAATAAAACAAAACAAATTGCAACAATCCACCACTTATGCTTTTTAAATTGTTCCATAGGCAACCTCGATCTTCATAGTTTTTGACACGCCCTTATAGGGCTCATATATCGTGATTCTGATGTCTAATGACTATTTTGACTCAACTGCCTTACATTGTATCACAATTTATTACATATGAAAAACCATTCAATCATTGTTTTGATTATAAACAATGATTGAATGGTTTCAAATTTTCTATAGCTCTTCTCCCGCCTTTACAATCGCATCTAAATTGTTCATAAAACATCGACCAAGTTGGGATCAAAATGCTTGCCTCTTTGACTGTTAATATAAGCGATAGCCTCTTCCTTTGACTCCGCTTTCTTTATAAACCCGTCTATGGGTCATAGCATCAAAAACATCAACAATTGAGAGCATACGTGCATTAAGCGGTATCTCACGCCCCTTTTTCCCAGCAGGATAACCGGATCCATCAAACTTCTCATGGTGGTTTAGGGCGATGTCTGCTGCTATTTTTAAAACCTCTAAATCGGAATTGCTAAGTATTTTATAACCATGGGTTGTGTGTGACTTAATGACATCAAACTCTTCAGCATCCAATTTACCTGGCTTTTTAAGGATCTTATCCGGTATTGCAATCTTGCCTAGATCATGCATTGTGCTTGCAACTTTAACAATCTCGCTTTCTGAATAAGAATAGTGATTGCACAAGCAGAACTGATACATCATTTCTGAAAGTCTCTTAACGTGGCTTCCAGTTTCTTCATGGTGGCTATCCACAATTTCACCCAAGGCAAATACGATTTCTTTCTGGGTGGTATTGACCATATTATTTAATATATAGTTATCAAGGGCAATGGAATAGTTGGACAAAAATAGCTGAATAAGATCCATGTCAAAACCTGACTTTTCCCCTTCAATATAAATGTAGTTGCTCAAATGACTTTTTCCGCTGCTTTGAATAATCACGCCGTCATCCACCGAATGAATAATGGCTCCTGGATCCTTATCATTATGCATCCACTTGTTGATAAAACTTAAATCGGGAATGGCTTCCACTTCTTTTCCAACAAAATTTTCATACTTGCCCGTTGCCGCAACAATGGTGTTTTTATTTCTGCTTTTCCATTGTGACAAATCCATTGGATGATTGGTTTATGTTTTCCCTAATATAGAGCATATTGCTCCTGTCACCATTGAAGTTTGAGAGTTCATTGAGTATGCTCATTAAAAAATCTTTTAATGAATTGTGTTCAAAGAGTCTGGCACTTGTCTGGATGATTTTTTCAAGACCGTTTCTATGCCTTTCCAGTCGCCTTAAATCCCTATAATTTCGAAGTGCTGAATAAAGTGTCGTATTCAGTCGTTTGACAGTCAGTTCTGTTTTAAGTCGATAATCATTGATGTCGAAATCACGTATAATCTTTTCTTCTGGCGCTTCGCCTGGTTGACCTGTTCTTAAAACAATCCGGGTGATATTGTTTTTTAAGATGTTTCTGAGATGTTCTACAACTTCAAGGCCTGCTGTGCTTTTTTCCATAACCACATCTAAAAGAACGATGGCCACATCATTCACTTCTTCAAGGACTTTAATGGTTTCTATCCCTGAATAGGTGTCGATGAACTCAAGCTTTTTTCCTTCGAACTCAAAGTCACGCAGTATCATCTTTGTCACTCTGTGAATTTCTTCATCGTCATCGGCCACAATTATTTTATATGTTTCTTTAACCGTTTCCTCTTCATCTTCGATGTCATCTTGAAGGAAATCCAGTTCCAGATCATCAATATCCCATTTATCCATATGTTCACCTCAAATTCTTATGCTATATGCTTATCAATTGGCACCCTTATAACAAACTTTGCGCCTTGCCCCACGTCGCTGTCACATTGTATTTTCCCATTTAGCTTGCCTGTGACAATGTTATATACAATATTCAGGCCAAGGCCACTACCACCTTTTTTTCGGTTTGTGGTAAAGAATGGATCAAAAATATGGGCCAAGTGTTCTTTAGAAATACCCACTCCATTATCTTCATACTCAAAGATAAAGTCCTCTTCATCCATATAAGCCTTTATCTTCATCAGACCTTTTTCAACACCTTCAAATCCATGTGTTAAAGAGTTGATTATAAGATTTGTAAGTATTTGAGAAAAAGCACCTGGATAACTCTTGATTTCAAGATCTGAATCACAGTCCACTTCAAATGTATGCTCTGTGTTCTTATATTCATGTTTTAAGGCCAGAAGAACATCTTGAATGTAATCTTCTACCGCAAAGACCTGTAGTTTCTCAACACTTTGTTGAACCGAGATCTCCTTAAAACTGCGTATAAGCTCAGATGCCCTGTACAAATTGGCATTTATTATTTCTGTGCTTTCATCCATGGTTTTTATATATTCTATGAGGGACTGCTTAGACAAAGACCCTTCTTTAAGACTCTGAAAAATCCCACTATTAATCTTTTCCATGTATGAGCTGGCCGTTACTGCCACACCAAGCGGTGTATTGATTTCATGGGCTATGCCGGCCACCAAACTTCCCAGAGAGGCTAACCTTTCACGCTCTCTTAACTCTTGCATAGTCGTTTCCAGTTCTGCAGTTCTCTGCATCACAAGTGATTCAAGTTCTTCTTTTTCTGCTTTTAGCAGTCTCTCTATTTCATCTTGAGCGACTACAAGCTCTGTAATATCAGTGTTTGTCCCAAGAATCGTCTCAATCTCTCCTTTTGTGTTCATTTGAGGAATCAAGTTTACATTAAGTATTTTTCTCTGGTTATCTTCATCAAAATACTCAAAAGGAAAACTGATCGTTTCCTTACTCTGCAAGACTTCATGATACATTTTAAGCCAGTAGTTCATCGCATCATCACTTGTAAAAATTTCAGTAAAGGGCTTTCCAATAAGGCTATCCGCTTTAATATCAAGGGCCTCTTCAAAACTGTTATTCATTGATAAGAATACGCCATCTTTTGAAATGCTGTATATCATGTCATCAACATTTTCTATTAACGACCTATATTTGGTTTCACTTTTCTTTATTCTGCTAAAATAATTTTTCAATTTGTCAGACATGTTGTTAAAAGCAATAACCAGCTCTTTTGTCTCATACAACTGCAAACCATCTATATCCAGTTTTGTTTCAAAGTCCCCTTCTGACAATTGCAGTGCCGCTTCCGAACTTTGTAGGATGGGCTTTGTTATTTTTGACAATAGGTACATGGCACCAACCATAGCGACAACAAGAAACAGTGAAATCACTCTTAGGGTTGTGTTTTGTCTCTCTTTGACAGCTCCAAGAATATCTTTTTCAGGTATGGTCACAACAATATTCCAGTCAAGCCCTCAGGGTCTTTCAAAGGAGAAACCATAGTAAAATACCTCTGCCCGTCAACATAAATTTGTTGCACCTCTCCTGACTTGGTCTCTTGATCTCGTATAAACTCCGCACTTTGGCGGATCAGAGGATTTTCTGCCTCCAAAGCGGTAAGCATGACTGCGCTTGGCGGGTCGCCTTCGATGACTTTTACAAAATCTGTATTAAGAGAATGAGACAAGATGTTCCAGTCTTCATCAACTATATAAATGACGCCATTGCCTTTCATATCCTCTGCGATGAGAAAATCATTGATCATGTTTAACTTCACATCAATGCCAACGACACCTGTAAACGCTTCTTTATCATTATAAAAGGGAACAAATGTTGTGATAGCAAGTTCCATTTTTTCGTCATAATTCACATAGACATCTGACCACCGATCTGTCGGATCAAGTTTTCCAGGCAAATACCAAGGTCGGGTTCTTGGATCATAATCTTTAAAACCTGCAAGCAGTTCTGTATCAATGGTTTGGCCTGCATATATGTTCAAGTCAAAATTTGTACGCGCATCTTTCAACATGAGACCATACATATCGTCTTCGTTTAATCTGTAGCCCAAGTAATTTCCAAGCTCATCTCCATAGCTGATCACACTGACTTGAGGGAGGGTCTCTCTGAGCTGTGTCATGAAATCCAGTGTATATTTTTCGACCTCTTCAAGATCCTGATAGTCATACAATATTTCTCTGTAATATAATCCTTATAAAATGCATTGGCCCGCATCGGCTCAACAAGAAGAGCGCTTAATCGCTGCTCCGTATTCCTATATAAGGCATCCAGTATTCTTGACCCTGTTCTTCTGCTAGAACTCATAGTCCCTTGTGTTAAGCACGACAAAAAGAGCCAAAATGGCTAACATAATTATCATTGTCGGTAATATAACCGCTGTTCTTAATGATACATCCCTTAACTTCATTATGATCTCCACTCCCGAAACATATTCCCTGATTTACAGTTTTGTCTGATGCTCAATTATATTTAGCGTCCCTATACAACATTATAAGTTTATAACACTTGAAATTTCAACTAAATTGATAGATTCTGACCTGCTTTTCTTACATTATTAGGTTTATACCCAATTTACAGGGGCGTCTTTCCATAAGGGATGAAATAATAAACTTTTTATAAAGGAGATAAAAAGTTAATACATGAGCGACTTGTGAAATATCATTGAAGAGAAGAGCCTTTATCATAAAAAAACCTCCATCTTAAGATGGAGGTTTTGGATTCGTTTCATTCAATCGCTGAAATCGGGTTGCTGCGATGATTGCAATATGTGGTGTGATGTGTAAAGTAATTTTGCAATGACATATATAATTTAAAATGTTTGATCGATTTCTATGAGTACATATTTCCTATTTCGTACCCAATCTCAACAATTTCTAATATTATTATACGCGAAAATTGTCGAAATTACAAGAAATTATTTAATTTCAGTCAACATTATTAGAACTGTATTGATACAAACCTTGAAATCACTACAATTTGACACTTATAGTATTTTGCTAAAAAAGCTTTTCGTTCTCTCTTCCTTTGGATTGTCAATAACTTCCGATGGGCTTCCTTCCTCACAAATCACGCCACCATCCATAAATACAACCCTATCTCCCACTTCTCTTGCAAAGCCCACCTCATGGGTGACAACAATCATGGTCATTCCATCTTGAGCCAATTTTTTTCATAACCTCGAGCACCTCGCCAACAAGTTCGGGATCAAGGGCTGAAGTGGGTTCGTCAAAGAGCATAATTTTGGTTTCATCGCAAGGGCTCTTGCAATGGCAACCCTTTGCTGCTGGCCTCCCGAGAGTCTGGAGGGATACTCGTGGGCTTTGTCTTCAAGGCCAACTGTTTTAAGAAGTTCCATAGCATAGGCACGCGCCTGTGACTCCTTAACTTTTTTTACAAGCATAGGCGCCTTCATGACATTTTCAACAGCTGTTAAATGGGGAAACAAGTTAAACCTTTGAAAGACCATTCCAAGCTTCATACAAAGAACCTGGGCATGCTCTGGTCGGATGTCAATAAGGTCTTTATCTGCTTGACGTTTGTCTGCCAGTTCTCCATCAATATATATTTCTCCCGATGTGATTCTTTCAAGATGGTTCAAACATCTAAGCAGGGTGGACTTTCCAGAACCACTTGCCCCGAGGACACAAACAACTTCACTCTCTGCCACAGAAAAATCTATACCTTTTAAGACTTCAAGATCTCCAAAATATTTATGGACATTTGTAACCTTTATCATTTCCTTAGTTCCCTTACTCATACACGCCCACCTTCTTCTCTAACTTTTCAAACCCAAATTGTATAATCGATGTCAAGACCAGATAAACAGCTGCCGCATAAACATAGTAGATCCACTTTCCCGAAGAACTACTCATTGTCTTTGTGGTTCTGAGCAGGTCAGATATAGCAACCGTTGATGCCAGCGACGTGTCTTTAATCAGCATGATAAACTCATTGCCAACCGATGGCAGTAACCTTTTGAATGATTGCGGTATAATTATTTGAAACATAGCTTGGTTATAACTCATTCCAAGAGCCTTGGCTGCTTCCATCTGTCCACTGTCAATCGACTCAATGCCTGCCCTGAAAACTCTGCAAGATAGGCTGTCGAATTCAATGAAAATGCTATAAAACAAGCCACCAGGGGCTCCATTGGAAAGGGTCTTCCAAAAACATCTTTCATGATGAGGGGCATGGCATAAAAAATCATAAAAAGCTGTAATAAGAGCGGTGTGCCTCTGAAAAACCATACATAGATCCAGGCCACTTTATTTACAAGTTTGTTTTTTGATATTCTTCCAATCGCTACAACCATGCCGAATACAATACCCACAAGTACTGCGACAACGGCTATGACGATGGTGTATCCTGTTCCTTTTAGTATGGCTTCAATCTGTACTGGATTTAGCATGGATTGTCCTCCCGTTTGATAATCCTATAATTATGATCTGATTTGAATATGATATGAACTTCTTGATTCAGGCGCTTGCGAAATTCCATATCCACATTCTCGTCATAACATATATAGAACGTTTGATTCTTAAATTTCCATATATTTTATGATGAGGATTCTTGAATGCCATTTTACAAGTCGCTTGATTAGAAAAGTGACCCACCACGGGGCAGGTCACCTTTGAAGTGTCTTTTAAATTGCCTACTCAATCACCTTAATCTCTTCATCAATTTTTGTTGCAAAGTCTGCTGAGAACCATTTTTGAGAAATCTCAGTCATTTTTCCACTTTTCCTGTAATGAGGCAATGGCTTCATTCACGCTTGTTGCCAAAGATTTCATTGCCTTTGGCAATACTCACGCCAATGGGTTCGTTTGACAATAGCCCTGATGTGATTTCAAAGGATTCTGGATCATTTGAAATATAAAAGCCTCCCACTGAACTATCAACCAGAATATATTCTATTGAACCACCCTTTAGGGCAGCAAACGCCTCCATAACAGAGTCAAACTGCGATAAAGAGAGATCATAGCCTTCTTCAATAAACTTTTTAGCAGCAATATCTGCTGTGGTTTCTAGCTGAACACCTACTTTTTTACCAGCTAAATCTTCAATGGTTGCTGCTTCTTGCCCCCCTGTTGCTGAAACAATGACAATGCCATTTGCCAAATATGGCTTGGTCATTTCAAAAGCTTCTATACGGTCTGGAGTAATGCTCACACAGGAAATGATCATATCGTACTGCCCAGTATTCAGACCATTGAAAATACCATCCCACGCTGTTGGAACAAACTCAATTTCTGCATCCATTTCTTCTCCAAGAGCCTTGGCAAAATCAATATCAAAACCAATCAAGTCATTCGTTGCTTCGTCATGGTATTCAAAAGGTGGATAAGCGTCATCAAGCCCGACCTTAATCACTTGCTTGGTTTCTGTTTCTTGCCCTTCCGATTCTGTTTGAGTTTGTGAAGCACACCCTGTAAAAGCTGTTACCATAAGAATTGTTGTCATTAAAAGTGCAAACCATTTTTTCATTTCATACCCCTCCGTTTTTTTATAAGTTTTGGTGAATTTTTATTCATAATTTTTATTAACTATACTATATGTCTTTTTTTTATTTTCAATAGTTTTTTTAATTTTTTTTGAATTTATTTTTGCTAAAAAGCTATTTCTTTCCTTCAAATTAGCCGAAAACGCTTTCCTAACCACAATGGTTTTGCAATTTACATATTTTGTATAGCTTTATGCGGAAGTTGTATTTTTATGCAAACCTTGCATATCCTCCAATCAACACAAGACGAACTCTGAATCCCTTGTGTCATACCACTGATCAAACCGCACATAAAAAGAGCCCCTGAGATTTCGCTCAAACAGACTCTTTAAAAGTTCTTGTCTTTCCTATCAGGCGCTTGCAAAATTACAGATTCCTTTCCTCGTCGTACCCTATACACAATTGTTGTTTCGCAAATATCTATAGAGGGTGCAATGAGGATTCTTGAATGATATTGCAAGTCGCTCATATAAAAAAATGACCTAGATGCGATCGAGGTCATTTGGGGTGTTGATATTGGCAAAAATTTTAGTTGAAAATCCTTTTTCCATCAGATCTTCTTGTCTTATAAGGTCTAGATGGAAATTTTCTATCACCCTCATGAGTTTAAGCTGTCTGGAGTCTAGAGCTTTCTTAAAATCGCCATGCAGTGATTTGGAATAAACTCCAATCAGCGGATGAACCTTCCCATCTGCGCAGGGCAGTGTAACAGATTTGCCATTGCCGCTGTCCACATCAATAAGATAACGAACCAAGTTTTGCGTCACCATGGGGGTATCAACAGAAAGAATAAAAACTCTGTCATACATGGCAGTGAAGAGGCCTGTGTATATTCCACCGACTGGTCCACTTTCAGGTATTATGTCTTTTACAACCTCAATGTTTTGCCTTCCCTTTATATAAGAAGAGTGATCTCTTTTCCAAGCTTCTATACTGTTTAGGTGGCTTTCATAGTTTCTTTCTGATGTGACAATGATAATTTCTTCAAACCCCCTCAGGGCTTCAAGAACAATGAAAAAGAAAGGGCATATTCTTATAGTTTATAAGGGCCTTGTCCCTATCATTAAGACGTCGCCCCCGTCCTCCAGTCAGAATAATTCCCGTCGCTTTTATCAAACCATCACATCCTTCACTGCCCAACCACCTGTCATTAAGCTTCACGAAACTCACTCCTTTATTGGAGCAAATCCATAACTTTCTAGAATTTCATCCCCACGCTCAGACAAAACATAGTCATACAGGACACGTGCTCCGTCGTCAGCGCCCTTTAAGATGCCCATATAGTAGGTTCCTGTAACATTATACATTTCAGGAATATCAATCACACGAAGGCTATCTTTGACATTCTCCGTAACGTCTGTTTTATACACAAGAGCTGCGTCTGCTTCTCCCATGGCCACCTTCATCAGAACCTGACGGACATTGGATTCCTCAGAAACGAGGTTTAAAAGCACTCTTTCTTGATAATCTGCCGAATTTGACTCGCCATATTTCTTCAAGATTTCCCGGGCGTAGTTTCCAGCAGGCACGCCTTCTTGAGCCAATACAATCTGACAGCTTTGGGTCAAATCATCCAACTTTCAATGTTGACTTCTGACCCACTATAAACAATAAGGACCAACTTGTTTTCAAGCAGGGCCGCCCTCATGTATCATATTAAGTTGATTAAGGGCCTCATAATGGCTACCATTTGCAGAAATAAAGATATCTGCCTGGGCACCATTTTCTATTTGGCTGCGCAGGGTTTTGACCCGGCGAAATTTAGTTGAATGTCTTTATTCGGATATTCCGTTTCAAACCCGACCTTCATGTCTTGCATGGCGTTTGTCATGGATGATGCAGCAAACACCCTAATAATGTCCTTGTCCCCCTCAGAAGAACCATCATTATAACAAGCTGACAACATGAGTGCGCTTAGAACCAAGACAAATCCCCAGACTCTCTTTTTCCTATTTGGCCTCAACATAGATTTCATCTCCCGCTTTTAGACGTCCCGCAGCTATAACCTTGGCAAAGATGCCCTCACGGGGCATAATGCAGTCCCCAACTTTATGGTATATGGCACAGTGCTGGTGGCAGGCCTTTCCTATTTGTGTGACCTCCATGGTAACCGTCCCCGCTTTTAGAATGGTTCCCACCGGAAGGTCAGACAGGTCAATGCCTGCTACAATGATATTTTCACCAAATGCCCCATTTTCCAGATCAATCCCCTTGGCTTTAAAGGCTTCAATTTTTCAAAGGACAATAAACTTACCTGTCTATGCCAATTGCCCGCGTGGGCATCGCCCTTAATGCCATGATCAACAATAAGATCAATAAACGCCTGGGGTGTTTTCTGAGTGCCCTTATTTTCACTGGTACAAACCGCAATAATCTTAGCCATTTTAGCCTCCTATTTGATTCATATGTCTATCGTCTTCGTCAGCTGATGCTTTCCAACTGGTGGTGTTTTGGTTTAGATGCTATGGACGCCCCTATCAAGGCCTTCAAATCAGACCGTGCCACTTTATCCCGAAGGGCTTTTAAGATCCACACCATGTCCGGAATGAAGGCATAGTTTTAAAAATCCCTCTGAAGTCAGCCTGATCCTGTTGCAAGAATCACAAAACTGATGACTCATTGGGCTGATAAAACCAAGATTGCCCAGACCCCCTTCTAACTCAAAGTATCGGGCGGGCCCACTGCCCGAATCATGGGCTATTTCACTTAAGTTATAGCCTGCTGTCTTAATTTTCTTTATAAGCAGAGTGTTGCTAACCCCTTTATACAGCCTGCCCCTCCCGATGGGCATGAGTTCAATAAACCGCACATCAACAGGATATGTCTTTACAAGTTCAACAAAATCAAGGCTTTCGCTATCATTAATGCCTTGAAGAAGAACCACATTGATCCTTACTTTTAAACCAAGTTCCAGTGTCCGTTTGAGCCCCTTCATAACATGATGGAGGTTGGCTTTTTTAACAATGGTTTCAAATACATTATCTTTCAGACTATCAAGGCTCAAATTGACCCGGTTCAAGCCTGCCTTTTGCAAATCATCTATCATCTCATAAAGAAGCAGGCCATTGGTCGTCATAGAAACTTCTTCAATGCCCTCAACTTGCCTTATTTGATTAATAAGTCGACAAAGTCCCTCTCTTACAAGAGGTTCCCCACCTGTTAGCCTTATTTTTTTCACACCGAGTTCAGCGGCAACATGTACAACTTCCATTATCTCTTCATAAGTGAGAAGGTCCTCTTTAAGGCTATATGTTTCCCCTTCTTCTGGCATACAGTATATACACCTTAGATTACACCTATCGGTGACTGAAATTCTGAGATAATCTATACTGCGTCCCTTGCTATCTTTCACATTCATGCTCCTTTACCTGGCGTATCACAAAGTCAAGAATCTTGTCATAAGCACCTGTTTTAAACTGTGGGAGGCTGTTAGGTTTTACATTCAGACCTTGATCACAGACTATACCAACGAGCGTTTTGGGATCACAGGCAAGCTCTTGACCTTGTTCTTGACCTACCACCTCAATTTTTCTGTAAGGAGATCTTTTATAGCCTTCAAAAAGAATCACATCCATGTCAGACTGTTCCTCAATAAGATCGCTCAACTGGATGGTATCATTTGAGTCTCTTGTAGAGCGCTCACGAATACTCACGCACTTGTCATTTGATGCCAGTATAACTCGGTCTGATCCAGCCTTTCTGTGCTTGTAGGAGTCCTTGCCAGGTGTGTCAATTTCAAAGTCTCCAGCATGGTGCTTGATCGTTCCCACCTTATATCCCGCTTTTTTAAGGCCACTGATCAAGTGTTCCATCAGTCTTGTCTTGCCAGAGTTGGAGTATCCTGATACACCTAAAATAAAGGGTGATTTTTTTTGTATTTTTTCCAATAAGACCCTTGACCTTGCCTGAAACAGGCGCCTTCAAAACATGGTCTTTTTCACCATACTGAAGGATTTTTCCGTCCTCCATGACAGCTAAATCATCTGCGAGTACAAAGGCTTCTTCAAGATCATGGGTGACAAAGATCATGGGAATGCCTAGGTTTTTTTTAACCGCAAGAACCAGATCCTGCATCTCTTTTCTGATCTTATGATCCAGGGCGCTGAAGGGTTCATCCCAAAGCAGGAGTTTTGGAGACATCATAAGGGCTCGACCAATGGCCACTCTCTGTTTTTGTCCCCCAGACAAGACACCCGGTCTTTCATTTTCATGCCCCTTCAAATTGAACATGTCTATAAACTGGCGGTATCTTTGCTCATACTTGGTCCTGTCTTTTTAGGAATGCTATACAGCATGTTTTCTTTACACTCAAATGAGGAAAGGTAGGCCTCTTGCTGGATGTATCCAATCCCCCGCTTGTTAATAGATTGGTTGATTGCATTTTCTCCGTCATACAAGACCACACCATCAAGAGATATTTCCCCTTGTTCAGGCTCTTTAAATCCCGCAAGCAAATTAAGCAAACTGGTCTTTCCACACCCAGATGGACCCAAAACACAAAGCAATCTATTTTTTGCACTTGAAGGTTACAGTCAATCATGACGGGACCTATTTTTTTCAATCTGACATTTTAACATGATCTCGCCTGCCTTTGTCAATAATATGGACTGTCACTAGAAGGATCATGGATACGACTACCATGACCTGGGCAATCCCCAAGGCTACCCCCGTGTCTGTCTCCATAGCGGAGTATATGGCCAGGGGCAAGGTCTGGGGTAAGACCTTGCAGATTCCCTGCAAACATAATTGTGGCTCCAAACTCTGCCAAGCCCCTTGCCCATGCCATAATAGCCCCTGTTAAAATACTGCTCGAGGCAAGGGGGAGGGTGATTCTCAAAAAGGCCTTTAGCTTGAATCTCCCAGGGTCATGGCTGTGAGCTCCAACCTTTCATCGACTCCCATAAACCCCTGCGCTGCTGTTTTGATATATATTGGCAGACCCACAAACAATTGTGCCATAACAACTGCAGCCATGGTAAAGGGAAGCTGAATGTCCATATAACTGAGTAAACCGCCAATCCATCCCCTGCGACCAAAGGTCATGAGTAGGAGTAAACCAGCCACAGCAGGAGGCAGAATTAAGGCAGATCTAACACCACATTTAAAACTTTTTACCTTTGAACTGATTTCTCGCATAGGCATATGCCGCTGGCGTGCCAATGACCAGCGTTATGAACAGCATTGCTGAAGATGTTTTAAGGCTCACCCCTATGGCATCCGCCAGGACATGGTTCCCATAAGCACAGAAGCTTGTGTTCTTGAAACCACTAAACTCACAAGAGGCAGGGCTATAAACACTGTACATAGGGCATAAAAAATTGTTGTAACACGTTTAAGGTTTATGAACGAATTTCCCACTCTTACCACCCGTTTTCTCTGCCAAGTATATATTTTCAATAATCATTTTTTTATCTATAGCCTTACACATATCATATATAGTCAGAGCTGCTGAAGATGCGGCTGTCAAAGCTTCCATCTCAACACCCGTTTTCCCTGTGGTCTTAACAAAGGCTTCTATATAAACCTTGTTGTCTTTCAGTTGAAAGTCGACAGTACACTTTGTCAGCATCAGAGGATGGCACATGGGGATAATGTCCGATGTTTTTTTTGCAGCCATTATGCCAGCCACCCGGGCCACGCCCAGAACATCGCCTTTGGTCACCTGACCATTTTTCAGTGCTGTAAAACAGGTCTCTGACATAAGCACCGATGCCTTTGCTAAAGCTGTACGTATACTGTCATCTTTGCTTGAAACATCTACCATCACAGCATTTCCCTTTTCATCAAAGTGTGTAAATTCTCCTGACATTATGGCCTCCTATACTGAATAATTGACACTTTGTCCCCGTCCTTGAGGCCATTACAGCCACTAGGGACATCTATAAGACAATTGGCATCTTTTGATGACAATATATTTCCAGAAGCGATTTGTCTACGGCTTACGTAGACTTTGCCGACTGCACTGTAGGCTTTAATAAACCTTCGCACAGGACTCTTTTTATCATATGTCCCAACAAGCACAGCCTCTTTTTTTTCATGCATAAGAGCCTGACACCCCATAACATGGGCATAATAGGGGTTGAAAACGAGTTCGAAGGTAACGCCTGCAGCCATAGGATTGCCCGACAAGCTTATAATAGGCTTGCCTTTGTATAGACTTACCAAAACCGGGGAGCCAGGTTTTAGTTTGAGTTTCCAAAACAATTTTTTTGCCCCTAGTTTTTGTATAAGAGGATGGATAATATCCTTTTGTCCAACAGATACACCACCCGTTGTTACTAAAACATCAACCCTAGAAATGTCTGTCTCAATAGACCGACAGGTTTTGCAAGGTCGTCCCCTTTTGATTGAAAGGGAATGACCTGGCAACCCATTTCCTTGAGTCGGCAAGCCAGTGTGAAAAGCCACTGTTGTATATTTTTCCACTTGGTCTATTATCGCCAGGCATGACAAGTTCTGCGCCTGTTGTGAGAAGCCCAACCCTTAGTTGTCTTTTCACGCGAAGCCGACTTACCCCCGCACTTGCTATTATACCAATACGATCCGCTGTAAGTATTGAGCTTTTTTCTACAATTTTTCTCCTGCCCTATAGTCTTCTCCTGAAAAACAATAATTCTGATGGGCATTAAGAGATTTATATAGTTTTACCTTTTTTCGCCATAGTCTGTGTCCTCTTGACGAATCACCGCGTCACAGTCACTGGGGATAGGGGCACCGGTCATAATACGCACCGCTTGACCTTTGTCAACCGAGATCTTTTTATAATCCCCTGCAAACACGCTATCTATAACCTCTAGTTCTATGGGGTTGGCTTCACTGGCGCCCATAGAATCTATTGCTTTTAGGGCGTAGCCATCAAGAGGAGACCTGTCAAAGGGGGGCTGATTCATTGTGGCATAAACATCTTCAAAACATATACGTCCCAGTCCATCCAGCAAATCCACTTCTTCCATGTCTTTTATGGGTTCAGTCGCTTGTATGATTCTAAAAGCCCCTCTTCCAGGCTTATATTGTCCATTCTATTGTCTTGTGTATGATTTAGTGCATCTTCCATAACCCTCACCCACTTCTTAAAACCAGACCATGTGCCTTTATAATGCTCTGAAAACTTATTGGCTTACATTTCTTATCGCCTCCTCTATCATACCATCTGATGACCTTTTTGAGACCCCACTCAGGCCCTAGAGGTCTTACAAATTGGTCAAAATCTTCGCACCTACGATAAGTGTATCCAAAACTGGGTAAAAGAGACAATGATACGTGAAAGTCCGAAAACCAAAATATTAAAATACGACTAGAAGGAGACAAAATATGAGCAGAACACACCCACTTGATAAAACCAGAAACATTGGCATCATGGCTCATATCGATGCAGGAAAACCACGACAACTGAGCGCATTTATTCTATACTGGCCTCACCATAAAATTGGGAATGTCCACGAAGGATCCACTGTGATGGACTGGATGGAACAGGAACAAGCCAGAGGGATCACCATTACCTCTGCAGCAACCACCTGCCACTGGAAGGACAATCGAATCAACATTATTGATACACCGGGACATGTGGATTTCACAGTGGAAGTTGAGCGGTCCCTTCGTATTCTTGATGGTGCTGTGGTTCTTCTTGATGCCAAGGGCGGGGTTGAACCCCAAACGGAGGCTGTTTGGCGCCAGGCCGACCATTACCATGTCCCCCGTATTGTTTTGTCAATAAAATGGACATTATCGGGGCAGATTTTCACAGGTCAGTTGACATGATCGAAGACAAACTGGGCGCCAACCCTGTGCCCATTCAAATTCCTATAGGTGCCGAAAACGATTTTGAAGGGGTGATTTCCCTTCTTGATATGAAGGCCATCTTCAATGAGGGCAAGGCTGGTGAGACAGTTAAACTGACAGCCATTCCACAGTCCCTTGAAGACCAAGCCAGAAAATGGCGTATTCACCTTGTTGAAACACTTTCCGAATATGACGATGCCCTTATGATGCAGTATCTTGAAGGCGAAAACATAAAAAAAGACACTCTTATTACCGTTCTTAGAAAAGCCACGATTTCAGGTGCTATTGTGCCTGTTCTGTGTGGTGCGGCATATAGGAATAAGGGGGTTCAGGCTTTACTTGATAGCGTTGTAGACTTTTTACCTTCGCCTCTTGACGTGCCACCTATACAAGGACACCAGCCTTCCGTCAAGATGACAAGAGACATGCTGATGATGACGAACCATTTCTGCCCTTGTTTTAAGATTATGTCGGACCCTATGTAGGCGGTTACATATTTGCGGGTATATTCAGGTCACTCAAAACAGGTGGAAGTGTATATAATGCCACCAAGGGAAAAAAGAACGCGTCAGCGCATACTCCAAATGCATGCCGATAAACGCAAGGAGATTGAAGCCATCCATGCAGGCGACATCGCGGCTGTTATTGGATTAAAGCAAACCACCACAGGGGATACCCTGAGTGATCAAAATGCACAGATCATTTTGGAATCAATGGAATTTCCCATCCCGGTTATATCCGTTGCCGTCGAACCTAAAAGCCCCGGTGATGAGGTCAAGCTCACTGATGCTCTAAGCAAACTGGCTGAGGAAGATCCAACTTTCAAGACCTACATTCATCCCGATACGGGACAAACCATTATTTCAGGCATGGGGGAACTCCATCTTGAAGTCATACTGGATAGGATGATTAAGGAACACCACGTGGAAGCCAACGTTGGCAAGCCACAAGTGTCTTATAAGGAGACCATTTCTAAAACCGTTGATATAGAAAGCAGAGTTTCCAAAGAAAACATGGGGCTGGATATGTTCGCCCATGTTAAGGTCAGGGTTAGCCCAAATGAACGAGGCGCTGGTCATACTTTCACAACTTCCATAAAAAGAATACCCTTCCAAAACATTTTATTGACGCTGCCATGGCAGGTTTTAAACAAGCTCTTGACAGTGGTATCATTGGCGGATATGAAGTTGTGGATGTCAATGTGGATCTTTATGACGGCGCATTTGACGATGAGGATTCCACGGAAGTGGCTTTTCTCACCGCGGCCTCTATGGCCATAAAAGAAGCCCTGGAAAAGGGGGCATCCATACTTCTTGAACCTATCTTCAAAGTGGAAGTTAACGCTCCAGAGGATTATGTAGGTGATGTGGTGAGCGACATTAATGCAAGAGGCGGTGTCTTAGAAGGTATGGAACTGGTTGCTGGAGGACAGCTTATAAAAGCTCAAGTGCCCCTTTCAAGGCTCTTTGGGTATGCAACAGACCTCCGGTCTAAGTCCCAGGGTCGGGCCCATTATTCCATGATGTTCGATCATTTTAAGCAGGTTGAGGGCTAATTTTCTTAGAAAACATGTCATGTTCTTGCAAAATAAATAGGCGCTGGACTCAAATACAGATAAACTATATTTGAATCCAGCGCCTATTATTTGCATATATTTGCTTTTACTTGCCTTCTTTTTTTTTATAAATTGTAAACACATGTGGATGCATGTGCTCGATATTTTCCCGCTTGGCAATAACCTGTTCCACTTCCCACGCCTGAGATATTTTAGGAAAGTAGACGCTGGCTTCAAAATCCTGAAAAATATGTGTTATATAAAGCTTGTCGCTAGGGGCATAAACTGCTCGTAAATGCTTCCACCGCCAATGATGAAAATTTCTTTATCCTTATCAGGATTAAGCTTTTTTGCGATTTCAAGGCTTTCCTCAATGCTTCTGGCAACATGAGCCCCTTCATGTTCAAAATCATCTTGCCGCGTGACTATAATGTTATCACGTCCCCTTAGGGGACCATTTGGCAGGGATAAGAAGGTTTTTCTGCCCATAATCATAATATGACCCTTTGTCGTTTTCTTGAAATACTCAAGGTCGGGTTTGATATGACAAAGCAGGGCATTGGATAGACCTATTTCATTATGTAGTCCAATTGCAACAATAATATTGATATTTGCCATAAGGCCTCCTTTGTGCTTATGCATTGACCGCTACGTGAAATTTCATGTTCGCATATCCATGTCCTCTAAGAGATAAGGTCAACATGAACTTATAAAACTGCAAGGGCTATGCTTATATGCCTAAGTCGAACTTCAATTGGGGTTTTAAAGGTGCATAGTCTACCATCTTAAAGTCATCAATCGTGAAATCAAAAAAGTTGGTTTTATCCGTATCTAAAATCAGTTTGGGTTGCGGCAGGTCAGGATTTTCTTCAAATCGTTTAATAAGTTCTTTGGCCTGGTCAAAGTGCCTGTCATAAATATGGAGATTGTGTGTATAGTGAGCAAAAACACCGGGCTCAAGATCACAATGTTTTGCAACCATCATCATGAGACCAACATATTGAATTTATTGATATGTCCCGCCACGAGGTAGTCATTCGACCGCTGGACAAGGGTCATATCTAAAAGCGTTTGACCTGACCATCAGCTTGTGTTTTCTTGCGTACGCTCCACATGGTCATGAAAGCACATGGGTTAAGGCCCTCTGACTCACAGAAGTCATTTTCCTGCCAGAGGCTGATCACGTGGCGTCTTCCATAGGGTTGATTATTAATGCCCTCAAGAAGGCCACTCATTAAGTTGTATTTCTTTACAGTCGCTCCATAGCGCATGCCAATGGTCTTCCCATCTCCAACAGCCCATTCGTCCCACCAGTGAATGTTATACTTTTCCTTAAGCATTTCCAGTTCATTGGACTGGTCTTGATAAATCCAAAATATTTCCTTAATGCCAGACTTCCACCCGATACGGCGAAGATTGACAATGGGAAACTCCCCCTTTGATATGTCGTATTTCTCAAAATTCTGGGTGATAAATTTGGTATGGGACGGGGTGCCATCCTTATATACAGGCCGAACGTTTCCATCAAAATCATCGCTGCCATTTTCCATGATTTCGATAATATTATCTATATACATTTTGTCAATTTTATTCATTTTCTGACCTCCAGAACGCTCATTTCATTTACAACTCTTCCTACTATTCTAATGCATAAAGTCTATAAATGAAAATACTATTCTCAAGATCACTGCTTATATTTCTTAATTTTAGGATCTGTCATCTCATCTAAGAGATCCCACAACTCCCTGTTACGCTGCTCTAGATCCTGGTTTTCCTTTTCAAGTTCAAAAAGTTTGTTGGTCATTTTTCTTTGTCTTTCCACTTTCATGGCCATGTTGATCCGCTCATCTACCTTTAGACTTGGTCCCTTATATTTCTCAGATACAAACCAGACAATATGAAAGACATCACCAATAAAGACACCAAACATGGAACACCTTCTTTTTACGAGAACAATTTCTTCAATATGGTATTGTTCCCTATGTTCTGGTGTAAAAGTCAGACCATAAGCTTCAAGAAGTCTAGCCTTGTCGCCCAGCTGCCTAAGTAATTTTTCTGTTTAGCTCTGACTTCTTCATACCAGTGACATCTGCCATGGCCATCATGATTTCTTGAAACCATCCCCCTCGATTGAGGGCATCTTCATTTTGTGCCAAGTCAAAATTCCAAAGTTTAAATCCAAAGCTCATGGGCTTCTCATCATAGTCTGTCATTATAGCGTCCACATACTCAAGACCAACGCTTTGAAGGCTTTCATCTGAAAGTATACGTCTTGACGCCTGCCAGTCTTTGAGATTTTCACGCCCATGTTTCCAAGGTTTTTCATGCATAGAAAGCCACTTTAGCTCTTCCCCGCTGAAATGACCATAGTTTTCGAAAACCGTCTCTAAAACTTCCGACTCCGTTTTCTTGAACCCATCATAAAGAGGCATCATGGGGATTTTATTCCTCCCATATGCCTTAAAATGATTATGCAGTTGGGCTATGGCCGGACCATTTATCCAAGCTTCTATGTCTTCTTTGAAGAGTTTACGCCCTAAAGTCTTAAGCGCCCAACACTGGGCATAGTAACACATTTTTTCTAACTTTTGAGGTGTCATAGATGCCCTACCTAAAAAATACGAAGCCACATGCATGACGTCCAACATAAGAACACCTCCTGGTCTTTTGATCTATTCATACTATGTTTTTCTTCAAGTTACTTACTTTATACCCTGTCAGTCATAGTCTTATGACATAAATTAAAAGAGAGCTTAAAAGACCCTACCCAGATCCTTCTAACTCTCCTTGTTCATCTCTTCTTTATATTTTTATGCCTAGTTATTTTTTTGCCACATCTAATATTTCAAATCCGCAAATAGGATTTCCCGTCAGTTTTACCACACTATCGCCCAGCCTATAAGCCTCTTCGAGATCATGAGTGACCATAATAACCGTCTTCTTGTCCTGTTCAATAAGGCTTTCAAGCAGGCCCATGAGTTGGTCCTTCAGCTCAATGTTAAGCCCTTGAAAGGGTTCATCTAATAAAAGGATGTCATGGGGCATGGAAAAGGCTCTGGCAAGAGACACCCGCTGTTTCATGCCACCACTGAGGGTGTTGGGGTAACTGTCCTTGAAGTCTAAAAGATCAACCCTTTCTAAAAAGGTCTCAATATGGTCTTCAAGTTTTCAGAGGCAACTTGACCCTCTAAACATAAAGAAGGTTTCCCGAACCGTCAACCAAGGAATGAGTCGACTTTCCTGAAAACATAGGATATACGTTTGCTGTCAAAGCCTCTAAGATGCCCTGTAAAATCCCGATCCAGTCCAGAGATAATCTTAAGCAGGGTTGACTTGCCACATCCCGACGGACCAAGAAGACAGACAACCTCTCCACTTGAAATATGTAGGGAAAAGTCTTTTAGCACATCTAAAGGCCCAAATGATTTTGAAATGCTTACAAGCTCCATTAAATCACCTTGAACCTTTCATATATATTGATCTTTTGAATAAAGTAGTGGGCACATTTTTGAATCATGACACTGGACAGGACAATCAAAATGGTCCATGCAAAAACGTGGTCATATTCTAAAAACACCTTTCCATTATACAGCTGCAGACCAATTGAGTTTTCTATAATGCCAATGAGTTCAGCCGCAATCGTGGCCTTCCAACATATGCCCACACTTGTTAATATGCCTGCAAACACATAGGGCAGGGTACTTGGAACATATAGTTTAAGGACTTTTCTATGCATGGGCACTCGGTATACTTGGGACATATTAACCAGCTCAGAACGCACCATTTTATAACCGTGTAAAACATTGTTATATATGATTGGAAAGCAAAGCAATATGCCACAGATAACAGGCACCAGGGAATCGTTCTTAATATACATAAAGAGTATAATTATAAAGGAAACCACAGGTGTGGCCGTAATGAAGTTGACCATAGGCACAAAGAGCTTGTAAACAAACTCGTTTAGACCCGCAAGAATTCCAAATACAACGCCAAAGACGATGCCAATGAGCAGGCTCAGTAAAACGCGACCAAGACTCGACAAGATAATCCCATAGGTCTGCCCGCTCATAAGTAAGCCTATCAGCACCTGGCCAGTCCGTAGTGGAGAAGGCACTATGAAGTTGTCAGCGAGGGCTGAAATAAGCCCCCACAGTGCAATCCAAAAGAGAAGGATTAATAATCCTTCTCTGATTTTAATGGGCTTCATAGTAGAATGCGTCCTCCGGTAACTGTCCGCCAACAGCCTTTGGGTTGAATCCATGAAGGATTTCTAGGAACTTTTGTACAGAAGGCTTGGCAGTTTGAGCATCAATCAATGTGATGTTGCAGTTAGGAATAGCCTTTGTTGCCAGTGCGGCCTTAGGCAGTATACCAAACTTCTCAATTAAAAGACCCGCGTCTTTTGGATTTTCATTCACGAAGTCAACAGATGCCTTGTACTCTTCCATAAATGCCTCAATGACCTCAGGATTTTCTTTTGCAAAGGCCTTGTTGACTATAATTGCACCCATAGGCAGTAGGGATCCATCTGTTACCTTTTCCCATTCGCTTGTTAAGTCAAGGGCAATCCTAGTTGACTCGCCACTTAATAGGGCTGACGTTACAAAAGGTTGTGGTAAAAGCGACACTTGTGAATCCCCTGAAATGGTCTTTGCGGCTGCTTCAGAGTGCTCAACTGAATATTCAACAGCCACGCTTTCATCCAGTCCGTTTTCTTTTAATATGTAGTTTAATACGTATTCAGGAGAAGCCCCTTGCCAGATGCAAGGATTGTCTTACCGCTCAAGTCTTCAATAGACTGTATCTCTTGCCCATTTTCAACAATAAATAAAACGCCCAGAGTGTTAACCCCTAAAAGTTGAACTTGGCCCTTTGTTTTTACATCTAAGACCGCTGCTAGGTTTGAAGGCACAGCGGCAACATCAACACTGCCTTTGACGATTTTTCCAATGATTTGATCCGGTGCACCCGCGATTTCGAAGTTGTAGTCAATGGCGCTTTGGCCAGCTTCATCATTTTCCATGAGCTGTGCCATACCCATTCCCGTTGGACCTTTTAGGGTTCCAATATTTAAAACAGGTTTTTCAGATGGGGCTTCAGCCTCTTCATCACTTGCTTCTTCTGTATTTGTGTTTTCCGTATTTTCTTCTGTAACAGTCTTATCTTCTTGACTGTCAGTAACTTCTACCTGCTCTTTATCTGCCGGTGTCGTTTCTGTTTCCGTCTCCCCGCACATGCTGTTAGAGCAAATACTAAGCAAATGCCAGGGTCAATATGGCTAGTCTTTTCTTCATAATGTCCTCCTATGTAGTGTTTCTATTCTGTTGTGTTTCTATTCTGTTGTGTTTCTACTCTGTTGTGGTTCTCTTTTGCAGTGGTTCTTCTGTGAAAACCTGTAAAATTCAGGTCTTTCGCTAGAATTATAGTATAATGCTTGATCAAAGTCAACGATAACCATTCTCATTGAAATAGGCCTATCCCATCCAATGTCTCAAGCCTTATAATAGACAATTGCAGTTTTTACAAATCGCCCCCGTTTCAGGGGTTTGGCCTTACCAGGCCAGTATCCATAATGGCCCATAATATATCTTATCATAGAGCCCAGTATTTGTCGGTATCTATAGATGTGTTCTAAGTCAAGCAAGCCCTTTTCCACATACGTCTCTTCAATCTCTTCAATAACGGTTTCCATAGCTGGACGCTTCTCTTTTGTAAAAGCAATCATGCCATCAACAGATGAAGGCCTGGTCAAGCCTTCAAACACAGTTTGAAGCGTCTGATTGTCTTCTAGATTTCTAAAACGCTTACTGGCCGGTTCCGACATATACATTTCGAAAGTCAGCTTTTTATAAGTCACTATAGCTCCACCTCGATAGGGCCTAGGGCATTTTCTATGGTTTGGATGTCTATTTGCTCACCAGACAAAATGGCGCTACACGTGTTAAAAGACTCCGGCAGTTCATTTTCTGTCCAGCCCAATTGCATATCAAAAAACCGTTCATAGATATCTGAAACTAAGAAACCCAGGGCTTCAAGAGAGTAACGCAATTTATCTTTGTGAACACAGGCCTGCCCCTTTGTTTGGTGCAAACTTGGCAAGATGTGCATGATCCTGGTGGAAGCCCCACCACACTTTCATGACCTTTTTCCAGTTCAAGCAGTTCCTGAGCCATATGATCCTTTACAAGATTGAAAACGTACATGGATAACTGGGACTTCCAGTCTGTTTGAACGTTTGGATTGTTTTTTGTGTAATTGCTAAAGACCCTTGATCTAAAGGTCTTTTCTTTAAGCCTTTTCACTCTCTTTTTTTATTATATCCGTATTAATATGGGTCATAATCACCGTGGCGTAATTGTATTGGTTTAAGTAGTCATCTATGGAGAACTTGAACTCAGGACAAGAATGATTTTTCCAAAATTACTACAGCTTTGACAATAGCCTGACACGGTTTCTAGATCGTGGCATTTCATGAGCTGTTTCATGGAAACTTGTTTAATGGATATCTTGGCTTTGACTTTCACTGGTTTCTCCTTTTTGGCCTCATTTAAAGTTTCAATTAAAGTTTCAATGCCTGACTTTAAGGGCCTATTTTCATTTTTGAAGTTCCATCCCTCGTTTTGAGGTTTCACTCATTATTTTGAGCTTCTACTCCTCATTTTTAACATGTAGAGAAAGCACAGGCACGTCTTGCGCGGAAATTTTTAAGGGTCTTCTTTCTTAAATGACTTTTTTGGAAAGCCGCATACCCCCTCTACAGTTCTTGCCCCATCCACTTTTGATCCAGGCGTGATCGCCAGCTCGTAAATACTATCTAGGATTAAATTAGACCTGGCGTATATCTGCATCAGTTTACTCGTTTTCATAGAATTTAGCCCCTCATCAATGGTTGCTCTTCACAACCAAATATAAAAAGTAAGGTGCTCCAATTATAGCCACGACAATCCCTGGCAATAGCCCTTGAGGTGGAAATATGCTCCGTCCAATCAAGTCAGCCCCCATTAAAAAGAGCCCTCCTAACAAGACACTCCCTACTAAAAAATACTGGTGTTTGGGACCATATATTTTTTTGCAATATGGGGCACAATCAACCCGACAAAGGAAATAGACCCAGCAACCGATACAACCACTGCCGCAAGGGCCACAGCATATAGGATAAGGGCGTGTCTTTCCCGCTTTAGATCAACCCCCAGACTCTGGCTGATATGTTATCAAGGCCCAATATATTCATGGTGCGTGCCTTTGCGAAAACTAAAACCATTAAAAGAAGCACGACCACTAGGCTTACATGGACAAATGCCCATTTGTCTCCCCATATGTTGCCACTTAACCATTTATAGATAAACTGGACATCTTCACGTCCTGCTGATGAAATAAATAAGATCATCATGCCGGATATGGCTATAGCACTGCCAATACCGGTTAGAACCAATTTGTCCACATTGAGTTGACCACCTTTTTCTCTGGCCACCATAAGGGTTATAAGGAAAGTGCCCATAGCTCCCACAAAGCCTATAATAGGCAAGGTGTAGACAATACTCGCACCAGAAAAATCTAGACTTAAATAAGCCACAGTTACACCAAGGCCAGCACCAGCATTAATACCCAGTATACCCGGATCTGCCAAGTCATTCCGTGTCAGCGTTTGAAGGACACTGCCACTTAAAGCCAGGGCCATCCCCATAATTAGAGTGATTATAAGCCTCGGCATTCTTAGAGTCCATATTGTAAACGTCGATGCCTTGGTGCCCTTTCCCACAAGTGTTTTAAGGACATCCACCATGTCCATTTTTATGAATCCATGAGCTAGGCCATAAAGAAATACAATCCCCACTGCCAAAGATAAAAGAACATAGCTTATATATCTTGCACGACGGTTTTTAATCACTTGCTATCCCTCCATTTCGCACAACATATAAAAATATTGGATAACTTGCAACAGCCATTATTGCCGTCACTGGGGTTTCATAAGGTGCGTTTATAGTTCTTGACAGGAGGTCGGCTAGAATCATAAAACAGCCCTGTGAACATGGAAAACGGCACAATGTTTCTATAGTCACCACCAACAAGCCGTCTTACAAAATGCGGTATGACCAGACCAATAAAGACCAGGCTGCCTGAAAGAGCTATTGCCGCCCCAGTTAGACATGTGACCATGAAGAAAAATATAATTCGCAGTTGTTTTACATTTTCGCCAAGAGAAACAGCCAGTTCCTCATCTAGGCTGACAAGGGTCAATTTCTTTGAGTAGACGAGAGCCGTAAATGATCCAATGATTATAATGGGAAGAACAATGAATATTTCTTCCATCGTGACCCCGATAAGACCACTGCTTGCCCACATAGCCATTTGTTTAGAGCTTGTAAACCTCAAAGATATGGCATCTGCCACTGCATAAAGAAGTGTTGATACCGCCGCACCGGCAAGGACAGTTTTATTGTTGCTTAAGCTATGTCTGCCCCGCAAACTTATAAAGAAAACAAGAAGCCCTGATGCTGTGCTCCCAGTCAGACAAGCCAGTAAAACACCATATTGATCCATCCCTTGAAAAAGTGCTAATGAGAGCGCTAAAACAGCACTTGCCCCTGCTGTGATACCAAATAAACTTGGGCTGGCAAGGGCGTTCCGAGTCATGCCCTGCATATAGGCACCCGAAACAGCAAGGGCCATACCTGCAAGGGCTGAAGCCAGTACTCTAGGCAATCTCAGTTCTTTAAGAATTAATGTGTTTTCGTTTTGGTACCTGCTAAATATAAATGCTTTCACGTCCTGAAGGGTATGTCAGCAGCTCCGAAAGCCAAAGCCACAAGAAAAGCTGATGCCAACACAAAACACAGCATTAGCACCAACCCTACCGTTTTTCTCTTATTCATTTACTTGGTAAAAAAGCTTTCTATGGTTTCCAGCTGATACTCTAGGGTGATGGGGCCCGTCATATAAAACGACTCCCCTTCCACCATAAGCACCTGATTATTTTTAACAGCCTTAATGTTATTCCACGTTTCTGTTTCCATAAATGCTGTATTTGACCCTTCAAATTGTGATAGTATCATTAGGTCTGCCTGATAGTCTTGAACCACTTCTGCCGAAATACTGTAGTAGCCATCTGTTAAGGCCACTTTTTTTACAGGATCAGTCATTCTTAAGCCCATTTCCTGATACACAACTTGGGTGCCACGACCCCAGTTGTCACCATAAAGGTACATTTCATCTCCATAGGCTTCAATAACTGAAATGGAAACATCCTCGCCGTACTTTGATTTAATGGCTTCCCCTGCTATTTTTGCCTTAGCTTGATAGCGCTCGACCCACTGTTTGGCTTTCTCTTCTTTGTTGAGCATTTTGCCATACTCGATAATGGTATCAAGGTAGTTCAATCTTCCGTATGTAAAAGAAACAGTCGGGGCAATTTGTGACAACTCTTCAAAGTTCTCATTAGAAGGTGAAGTGACAATAAGATCTGGATTGAGGGCAAGAATCTGCTCAAGATTGTCAGTCGCAACCTCAGTTGAATTCTTTAGACGGTCTTGAAATAACGCGTTATGTCCCGTCCACTGTTCATGCCCTACAACACTGCCATCAAAGAGCAGGACCGCGCCAGCCGCCGATGCGTCAAGAACCACTATACGCTCAGGGTCAGTTGGTAGTTCAATGTCACCATGTTCAGACTGATATGTGAATGTTTCACTTTGTGTTTGATCCTCATTTTGTATTTGGTCTTCATTTTGCCCTGATTGGCTTGCGTTTTCTCACTGTCTTGTGAGTTAATTTCCGTCGTGTCTGTGATCGGTGCCTGGGCACAGCCCGCTAACATAAACATTGCTAATAAAATTGCTAAATACTTTTTCATGATTCCTCCTCAGTTTAAAAGCCTTTGTATCAGCATTACTGATATCAAGCTTTATAAAAACAGCTTATGCCTAAAATTATAGTAAATTGAATGACAAACACAGAGGTTTGCCTGTCTCCTTATCAGGGGCAATGTCTGCCTTGATATTGAAAAGTTCTTTAAGCACACCTTTGGTGATAACCTCCTGACTTGAGCCTTCTTTCACAATCTGTCCATCCTTTAATGCAATCAAATAGTCAGCATATTTAGAGGCTTGATTCAAATCATGCAGGACCATTACAATGGTCTTCTCATGATTTTCTTTTAAGTCGTTTCAGGATCTCCAGTATTTCTAACTGATGTGATATATCCAAATAAGTCGTTGGCTCGTCTAAAAATATGATTTCTGTGTCCTGTGCCAGACAAAGGGCAATCCACACACGTTGTTTTTGACCGCCAGATAGCGTTTCAATTTTCTTCTTTCTAAAATCGAGAACCCCCGTCACCTTCAAGGCCCACTGGATCATGTCATAATCTTCTTTACGAAGGTTCCCTATTCCTGATACATATGGGTGACGCCCATAGGCAACCAGTTCTTCCACAGTCAGACCATTTGTCGCTTCAGGCTTTTGTGGCAACATGGCTAAAATCTTTGCAAGGCGTTTTCGTGAATAAGTCTCAATATTCTTGCCACCAACAATCACATCCCCTGTATAGGGAATAATGTTGGATATGGCCTTTAATAGGGTCGACTTGCCACACCCATTCGGTCCGATTATAGCTGTGGTTTGATTCACAGGTATATTGATGCCAACGGCTTTCACAATATCAGCCCCGCCATAGCCTACACTAAGTTTTACTGCTTTTACTTCATTCATATTAACCCCAATTTAAAATACTGTCCCTTTCCTAAGTTTGTCCATGACCTTATCAAAAGTAGACAAATAGGATATAATGACTTACACGCTTATTGCAAATGATTATCAAACGCACTTGCAAAAGGATTATAATTGATATTCATTATCAATACAAGTGTTTCGAACAAATCACTATTTTTTTTATGTTTTGCACTATTTTAGAAAGGTGCCACGCTCATGGAACCCTTACTGACTTCCAGAAAAATTCCTCAACCACATAGATTACAAGTCAACCCCCTTTAACAGGCGCAGGGATTTTGGTCTTGTTTATAAAGATGCCAAAGGGCTTGAGACAGGACATATTGCCTTTTTTAGCAAAGAAGGGTCTTATGATCTCATTTCAGCAGACTATAAAATTCCAGAGTCTTTCAGTTTGAACTTTCACACCAATGACAGACAGCTTCGCTTTGGCCTCGTACTAGACGGGGTCTCAGAATTTCAAATGGATAATAGACCCATCACAAACTTTTGCCAGCCCCCTTCTTAGCCATCGAAGACCATGTCTGTGGCCTACAAAACTGGAAAAAAAGGTCAACACTATAAGGGAATTGAAATTTTTGTGAACATGGATCATCTGGCCAGCTTAACGACTGACTTTCCTGGCCTAAAACATATCCTAAAGTTAAGTGTGAACCACGCCATCTTATACTTGCCCCTTGGGGTTATTGACGTCCTCCACGCCCTTGATAATGCCATTAAAAATGAGACTCTCACCCCCCTGACGCTTCACGCAAAGGTTTTTGAGTGTCTCGCTTTGATCAGTTCTGAACTCGAAAACTCTGAAACCACAGCCTTTTATGACCCAGATAGAATAGCAGCCTTAGATATCACCAGCCTACACGCAACAGGGCTTACATCAGAAGACATTCAGGGCATTCAAAGGGCCAAGTCCATTATCAATGACAATTTGCAAACCCCGCCCACGATCAACCAGCTCAGCAAGATGCTTTACATGAATGAGCAAAAAACTGACCTCGGGGCTTTCGCCAAAATGTTCAAGATGACCATTGGCAGTTATATCAAGGACATGCGCTTATCTCACGCCGCGAATTTACTGTCAACCACAGATTTAAGCATAGAAGCTATCGCCTTGCGTGTTGGTTACAGCCACGCTTCTAATTTTGGGAAGGCCTTTAAGGCAAAATACAAGCGAACGCCCCTACAATATAGGAAGTTCAGGTCCAGACAAGAATGAAATTTGTCATAAAACTTTCAAAAATAAAAGTCTGCTTGCCCATGCTAAGGGTAAGCAGACTTTCTGTTTTGATATCTTTATTCATTAAATGGATGCAAGAATGTCTATTTTTATCTTTGACCTTGTCTTGGTCTAGCCTTTCATAAACCTCTTTAATTCTCCGTATGTTCTCTGTCAAATCTTTCAGAACATTAACGTACTCACCTGATGGCTGTCCATCTGATGCTGGCTTGTTTTTAAACATTTCTTTTATGGAGGCGATTTCATCTGTCAGGTCGCTGAGTACAACCACGGCTTGTCCCATTTTGTCATCACCTTTGACAAGTTTGTTCTTATTGAAGACCTGCTTGATTTGATCATATCGCATACCTTCTTCATCAGTGAGACAATTATTGATTTCCTTCCATTTAAGCATGTTTGACTCCGCACCGGACGTCAGGGTCTGACAATCGTTCTCATAACTACCAACAATCTGTGCAAAAAGCTCATCGTCATTCATTACAGAGACCACGCGCTCAGCAATCTTGTTCATATTACGGTAGGACCCTTGCAGTTTAAAGGCTGGTTCATTTCGGTATTCGTCAGCCTGGGCCGCAGAATAAATATACTCCATATTCACCTTTAGAACGATATCACGAACCACATTTAGCTTTTCCAGCACCTGCACATACTCACTTAGTTCATCAGCTGTGTAGTTGCCTTCTAGGGTCACACTTTCTCGATCTGCCCCACCCGCCATCTCAATAAGACCATATAAGTCAGATTGATTTCTATTGGTCAGTTTGGACAAGACAGGGTTGGATGTCAGGCTGTTTTCTATATAGCTGAGTTTAAAGGCCTCTTCATTTTCACGAAGCATGTCCCCTAGGTTATAAACATCGGCACGATTGGCCAACATGTCTGGTATTTTAAATTTCTCTCCACTTTCTGTATATGGATTGCCTGCCATAACCACTGCAATTTTCTTGCCACGCAGGTCAAAGGTTTGACCAACACCATTGTGGACCCCTTCAATCTTACGCTGTCCATCACATAAAGAGATGAACTTTTGCAAGAACTCTGGGTTACAGTGCTGGATGTCATCCACATAGAGCATGATGTTATTGCCCATTTTAAGGGCTAAATTGAGTTTTCTAAGTTCTTCCCTTGCACTCGAATGACTCGCCTTCGATGGATCAAGAGATGTCACCTCATTGCCCAGGGAAGGCCCATTGACCTTAACCATAATAAAGCCGAGTCGATTGGCAATGTACTCCATGAGGGTTGTTTTACCATAGCCCGGTGGAGATACAAGGAGCAGAAGACCCATTAAGTCTGTTCGCTTATTGTCACCCACAACACCAATTTGTTTGGCGAGGTTATCCCCTATAAGAGGTAGATAAACATCGTCTATGAGCTTATTGCGCACGAAAGACGTAAGAACATTTGGCTTAAAGTCATCCAGACGAAGCTGAGCCTTAAAGGTTTTAATCAAGGTCTTTTTAATATCCTGATACCTTATATAGTCCACAACAACCCTTTCACTGAAGTCCTTCATTTTGTCCATGAAGTCCGTGTAGTGGAGGCTATAGACCCCATTCTCTAGTATATTGTGGGTTCCAACCAGCCCCTCGATGGTCGCTTTTGTAGAGGACTGAACAACACTATCCATATTGACTTCATCTTCAAGGAGCAGAACCACAGTTCCCAAGGACACCGCTTAGGTCTTCTGGATCAACTTCTATATGTTTTTCAGAAGCCTGTTCTTGTTCTTTCCAGTAGGCACTGACCCATTCTTTGGTCAAGTAGTATTGGCCTTCTAAGTCTTCAGAACAATTTTGAAGAGACTGAGTGAATGTGTCTAGGGCTTTTTTGTCTCTTAGATATGATACGAAGCCATCATAAACACGTTTGGCATCTTGACTAATAACAAAGTTAGACCCACTGAGAAGTTCCTTACATAGATAGCTGGCCATTTCATGAACATCTGTCGACTTAAATAAAGAAAAATTAGACTGGGCTGATTTAAGTCTCTCAATGACAAAAGGCAGATAGTCATCCAGTTTAGGTTCTGAATCAAAGAACGATGCTATTTTTGAAAGATGACCAAGTCGCTCTCTCATAATCTTCTTATCTGAAGGCTCAAGCATGCTATTCCAATACAGACGAGCCGCCGACCGAATATCATGAGGGTAAATCAGCAGGTCTACATTATGATAGAGTTCCAGAAGACCGTGGAGTATTTTAGCACCATCTTCATCGTGAACGCCCTTGGTATAGCCTTCCTGGTATCTTTTCTCCATGAAGGTCCTTACCGCTTCTGTCAGCTGGGGTAAGGACATGTTATAAAGTTCATCCAAACTTTTATAGTTCTGGTCACTGGCATTTCTAAACATTGTGTATGCCAGATACTCCCCTCTATAGACATCAATGTTCTCAGAGATCATACTCTGTTCAAAGACATGTTTGTACTTGTAAACCTCTTCATGGGTGACTTCATCCCAGTAGTCTGTCCCTGTGATGTGGTAGAAGAGACGACCATCTTTTTGAACTATAGACAGATCAATGTTTTTACGGTTGACCGAGAAGTGATGCTCTCCAAGCTTTATGACATCTTCTCCATTTAGATATAAATCCTGCCTGTCTTTGAGCTGTCTGATGGTGTTCTCTTTAAGGGACTTGAGCTTGGAACTGATTTCATCTGCTCGAACGCTGTCTCCGAGTTCTCGGAGCTCTGAGATAATATCCCGAACTTTTTCAGCCATTATATCTGTGGCCAGGTAACCATTGATTTTTTCCACAGACTCCAAAGCTTTTATTCTGTTTTCAATGCCATTAATAATCCTTTCGGAAGAGTCCGATAGGGCAACAAGTCTTTTGTTGAGTTTGTCTAAAATGGCCTGTTTTTTTGACTCAAATGCACTGTAAATTTCTTCACGCTTTTCATCAAGTTTTATGACGTACTCATCGAACTCTGCAAACTTTCCTTCAAGTTCTTGAAGCTGAACCATGACCTTATTGAGAGCATTGTCACACTTTTCTTCTGTATCTGAAACTTCCAAATAATTGACCACAGCCTGGCCCAATAATTTCATCTGAGCGTTGAACTGAATGGTCATTTCACTCTTTGAAAAAGCGTCAATTTTTGTTTTTAGTTGGGCTTTGGCGTTTGTTTTATTTTAGAAAAGAGGGATGAAATTTTCTCAATGATCTCTGTGGAAACCGTTGGATCCTCGATCTTAAAATTGCTGACAATATCCATGAGAAGCTCCAAGTCTTCTGATGTCTTGTCCATTTTTTCAGCAAGCTCTTGTCCTTCTTGAGACTTTGTCACCTCTTCAATGCCGTTTTTCAAGTCTTCAATGGCACTTTCATAAGGCAGTAGACCATCTGGACTAATCAGGAAGTGTACACACTGCTCAGAAAATGCATCGTTTTTTCTTTGACGCTTTTATCGAGTTTATCCACATGCTCAAGGTCCGTATACATTAAATCACGAAGGGAGACAATCTTCCCTCGTAGATTTCGTATTTGGCCCAAAACATTGACGTACTCGTCAACACTTTCAAAGGTGCCGTATTCAAGATTCTTCAAGAGTTCTTCTGTTTGCTCAGTCACTTGATCCACTTGTTTTTCAGTGGCTTTTTCATTCGAATGACTTTTTTCAAACTCGCCTATGGCAAAGGTGGCTGTCTCTTTTATCTTCTTCAGGTCATCAGCCAGATGAAAGGCATCTTCCTTGTCAAGCCAAAAGTAAAGGTCCAGAGTCGTCTGAGCTTCTTTAACAATATCAAGGTAGACACTTTGGTAGCTCTCGCCTTTTTTGATGAGTTTTCCAATGCCCCGACAAGCTGCTATACAATTTACAACATCTTTATTGCCTATTTTATAGAGCTCGGAGTCATGGTTGCCAGCCAGTTCAAAGTCCTTGCCCACATAAGGGGTCTGCCATATCTGGACAGCATGATTTTTTCTCGGATCCTTTTCATGTCTGAACACCAGCATTTCCCCATTACAGAAATGAGAGTAACCACTGCAAACAATGGGCGTATCTATGGTCTGCTCAATAATATTGTAGTTGTAAATGAGATATGTGCCACTGTCCATATTGTAGAAAATGTACTGAAAATCTTCTCCATTTGGAGATGTGATCAGTTCATCGAATACAGGGTTTTCGACAGGCACATCGAACAGTTTAAACTCTCCATTTTGCAAATAGTAGCCTTGTGGGAATATAAGACCATGCCCTCCTGGAAGAAGCTTGCATGTGTGCTCTATGGAGTCAATGCGTTGAACGCTTTTTAGCTTGTTGTTAAAAACAAAATACCTGTAGTCCTTTTCCTGATAAGGCAAAATTTTAAGGATAATGAGCTGGTCAAGGTCTGCATAATATATTTCCGCATCATCAAGGGTTTGGTCTTTATCCTCAACATCCTCAGAGTATATGCCCTTGCCCACATCGGTATTGTCTTCAACCTTTATGGTCAAGTCTCCGCCAATGGTCTCCACAAAGACTTTGTCAAGAATAGACACATGGGGGTGCATACCATTTCTTTGGTGTTCCCTGCTTGCCTTAATGAAATTGAGTTCGTTTCCAAGATGAAACTTGACCTCATGCTCACTTCTGGAATCCACATAGGTCATTTTTTGCCATCAACCTGCCATTTGAAGGCTTTATATCTGTTGCGCTGGTTCCCACCTGAAAACCATATAAAAATACGGCTGCATAATGGTGAACTTTGCAAAAGATGTGTTCTTGTAGTACTTGTAAAGATCATCGAAATCCTTTTTGAACTGGTCGTCATTGATCATTTCAAGCGACTGCGCTGTGAATCCCTCTTGATCATATCTATAAATGGAAAACACATCTGCCAGTTCTACCTTTTGCTTCAGACCAATATGAACATTGTATCCAAAGAGAAAACAGTCATCCACAGGCGCCATATCCCTTGGAATACAGTTGTTGTCTGTTAAAATTCTCTCGCTGGAAAGGAGCTTTGATTCAATAGAACCAAAGACATCCTTTCTAACAGCATTTAATTTTTCTGCTTTCCCTAATAAGTCGTCCCCTTGCTTGGTCAGACGGCTTTTTATAACTTCATAAGTACCGTTATCCATATTACTCTCCAAGAGTCGTGTTCACGATATTTGCCGGAAGTTCAGCCACACCTGCTTTTTGACTGTATCGAGCAGTTTTCCAAGCATTGTCTTGTCTGCTGTATTGGCTGATTTCATCATTTTGCCGATGGCCCCTGAAATCGTTAAGTTCATCAGGTCTTGAGAGGATAGGTTAAAACGTCCCATCATGCTCTTGAGTTGCTTTTGGAAGTACTCAGGATCACCAGTCACAAGTGTTTCTTTAATATCCGATAGAACATCGCTATTGTCCACTAGACGGTCGATAGACTTACCTTGTGAAATAGAGCCAATGATCTTATCAAAGAACATTGTTTCACCGCCAACAATGTCAATTTTCGCTGACTTAAGCGCTTCTTGAATAACTGCGGCTTGAGCGTCTGCAATGTCTTTTTGAATATTGATTCTTGCAAGTTGAACTTCTTTTTCTTTATCAAGTTCAAGTTTGAACTCTTCGTGCTCACGGCCAACTTCATCAAGAAGTTTCATGCTGGACGCTTTTTCCTTGATGCCTTCTGCTTCAGAAAGGTACTTTCTCTTAAGGTTTTCAGCGATAACAATACCTTCTTTTTCTTTAACCTCAACCTTAGCCGCTTCGCCTTTGGCTTCTGCCATAGCTTTAGCTTCGATAACCTTAGATTCAGCAACACCGTCCACTGAGTTATCCAGAACTTTTGCATCTGCAATGACCTTAATGGCCTCCGCTTCTTTTTGTGACGATTTCAGCTTGGCATCTGCATCAATAATAGCTTTTTCAGCTTGTTTTTCTGCTGCCATCTTAGCCGCTTCAGCAGCTTTAACTTCTCTGATTTGTTGTGTTTCTGCATCTTCTTCAGCTTTTTTTAAGGGCGACGTTTTTTAAAGCGATCGGCCTCAGCAAGGACACGAGTGTCTTTGATTTTTTCTTTCTTCCACAACTGTGTCTTTTTCCACAGCCACTCTTTCACGAATAACAGTCTGAACGTTCTTTCTTTCCACTTTCAACTTGCTTTCTTTCTCAATTGTCGCAAGTTCAACAAGCTTTCTTTTTCCGTCAATTCAAGCAGCCTTTTTCTATCAACACGTTCTGTTTCAACAACTTCTGTGCTTTCTTTTGATTTTGCCGCAATAATAATCTGTCTTAGCTTGTTTTCTTCAGCAACACCAATTTCCTCTTCCGTTTTAACACGAGCAAGTTCTGACTTGAAGCGTTCTTCTTGTGCAACTTTTTCTGCTTCTGCTTCTTCCCTTGACTTGATAATGGATATTTCTCTTTTTTGCTTGGCTTCTGCCTCAGCACGTTGTTTGTCAAGCTCGAAAATAGCCTCTTGAGCCGCAACATCTTGCTGTTTGATTGTCTTTTCTCTTTCTCTTTCAATTTCATTTGACAGAATTCTTTGTTTGGCAGTCAGTTCTGTGATCTTTTTAATACCTTCTGAATCAAGAATATTATCTGCATTTAGAAGTTTAATATCCGTTTGCTCCAGAAAATCTATTGCAGCGTCATCAAGCACATAACCATTTAGGTCTGTGCCAATGATTTGTAATATTTCATCTTTGAATTTTTCTCTGTTTGTGTATAGTTCTACAAAGTCGAATTTCTTACCAACTGTTTTAAGGGCTTCAGAGAATTTCGCATCAAAAAATGCCGTTAGGGTATCTGGATCTGAACCTTGTCTACAGCCTAATGATTGTGCCACTTTAAGGACATCTTCCTTCGTTTGGTTAACACGCACAAAGAACGCCACTCGAATATCGGCACGTAGGTTGTCTTTACAAATTAGACCTTCTTTACCTTCCCTGGCAATTTCTACACGCTTAACAGCTATGTCCATAATTTCATAGTGGTGAATGATCGGAACGACAAATATACCACCAAAACATACATTTTGACCGCCTACACCATTTCTAATAATAACCTTGGACTGCTCCACCTTCTTGTAGAATCTTGAAAATAAGAATAGCAGTCCTAGGATGACCAGTATGCCTGTGCCTACTGATACAAATCCGACTTGTGTTAAAAAACCCATTAAACTTCCTCCATCTCCTTATAGAAATCATTTCCCAACAATAACTTTCCAATGTAATAAACATCTTTGTCATCTTTTTTTTAGGACAAGTGCATATTCTCCTTTTTCAAAAGAAATGCCCTCAAAATGACTTTTAACATTTATTACAATGGACACACCGTCTTGGTTAATTTCTGCTTGACCAAGACGCCCATATTCCAAAGAACATAGAAGCTGGCATCTTTTATTCAGCACCCTATGTTCAATATCGTTGTTTTCCTTTTGCTCAAAATAACGAGCCTTTAAGGGCTGAACTTCAAACTTTGTGATGTAGAGACTGGCCAAAAATGCTGGAAAGAGCAAAATAAAACTTATTATGCCTCCCGCTTGTATTGGCAAATAATATGTCAGCATCATGAGTATCCAAAAGTTTAAAATGATTAAGCTTAAAACAAGTCCAAAAGGTACGTTCCCATAGTTGACGAATAGTGCCAGCGAGTTTAAAAACCTATGCCTTCTGCACTCTCCAAATCAACATCAATATCCATAAATTCTAAATCAAAAAGCCCAGGGTCACCACTATCCAGTAGCACTGTATTAGAAGCAGCAACAAAGTCGGTATGACATTCACACCGCTAAACGCAAATCGTATGAGTTCCGTAACACTCCCCTCCCTCTATAAGTGAGCAAATATGGTTTCTAGACACTTATATAGGATTATATGCTTCTTAATCCTTATAAGTTTTAATACAACCAACATTTTCTAGTTCCAACATTTTCTATTATAGCAACTTAGCTGTGTCTAATGTATAATATTAGCAAAATTGTAACCATGTATTATTCGTTTTGTATTATTTTTGTAATATGTCCCAGACATATCTTAATCGTTTTAAAGGCAGACACAAAAAAAGACCCAGCCCTTCACTTCGGTCACTGGGTCTTTCCTCTTTTATTTCGTTTATCTCTAGCCTTGTTTTTCTTTTAATTAAGCCCTTCTTCTTATCAAGTGTCTACACTGGTCTTTGTCCAAGCAAATACTTCAAATCAGGCTTGTCTTTTTCCACTCCTTGATGGTGTATACGATTTGTGGGCATATCTCCTACTCTATGTATAACTTTCTCAACAATATCTTCAATATCTTTTCACTTGTCCCATGGGCCATTCCATACAGGTTATAAGGCCAAGCCTCGCAAGTGGTTCTTTCATACACGTGGCTCACGTGCTTAAAAGACATTAGGCAGTCTGCTAAAATCTCTACCCTAGATGGGTCAACTGACCAGATTGTGAGGGCGTTGAACTTGTACCTGGTTTTGTGGTGGTAGAGAATGGGGCAATCCTCTTTAAAGCGCCACTTTCTTGAAGGACCCTGATACGCTGTATCACTTCATCCTCACTCATACCAAGCCCACGAGCCAATTCTAAAAATGGCTGTTCTGATATAGGAATATTTCCAGAAAGGGCCTTTAATATTTTTAAGGCCTTACTATCCAAACGCTTCACCGCCTTTACAAGTCTAAAACCACTTTTGTTTTAAATTTTTGCTTTGCCTTCAGGTCAATGAGGCACTCTACAGCCTCCATTGCCTCAACAGCCTCCAGTCTCTCATGTAGTTTTCATCACTGGACTCCATAAGGGTGAACCATAAATTAAAGGCATCATCTCTTTCATAATTATGTGTGACACCCGTTAAGGTGTTTATTTCTAGTGCAACCTTTTCAACGTCTTCTGGTTTGACTCGAAGGCCGACAAGTGTGCTGACAACACCGAGCTCAGCAATGTTAACAATACCACCAAATCGCCGAATCAATCCCTTTTCATTTAAAGACTCAATGACTTCAATCACTTGGCTTTCAGACATATCAATCTGTCTTCCAATATCCTGAAAGGGTCTTTTGCTAATGGGCATCCCCTCCTGCATAACATTGAGTACAGCACGTTCCTTATTATTCATCAAGTCCCTCCTGTCTTTTATAGCAGTGGGCAGACATAGGGTCTGCTGTCATAAAGTCACCTGTTTTGTAGTAGGCCCGTGCCCTACAGCCGCCACAAATGTTATGGTCCTCACATGTTCCGCATAGGCCCTCATAATTCACTTGCCCCCGTAATTTAATAAAGACTTCACTTTCAGACCAAATTTCATCAAAAGCCTTGTCGCGGACATGGCCTGCTTCTATGGGAAGATATGGACAAACATGAACTTGACCACTTGGCAAAATACAGCAGTAGCTCGTCCCTGCCAAGCAACCTCTGGTAAACCTTGTTTTGACCCCCATGGATTTTGCAAGACTCATAAACTGTGGGGCGCATGTGGGCTTGAGTTCCACTTGACTGGTCCCCTGCAGGGTCATAATTTTCTTTAAGGCTTCAAAATATTCTTCATCAGACAGTGCATTTTCCGTCATGCACTTGCCCCGTCCCGCCTCAACCAGGAAAAATGGATGGAGAGCCCCAGCATTTAGTTTTCTGCCATTTCTATTAGGCTGTCAATCTCATCCACATTGTCCTTTGTGATAGTTGGGTTGATCTGTATACGAATGCCTTCTTCATGGGCATTTTTTATACCAGCAAGCGCTTTTTCAAAGGCTTCCGGGGTTTGACGAAAATCATTGTGCTTTTCAGGACATACAGAGTCAAGGCTAATACCCACTGCAGCAACCCCTGCTTCTTTTAAGGTTTTGGCCCTTTCTTTTGTAATCAATGTCCCGTTTGTACCCAGTACAGGTATAAGACCCCTTCTCCTAGCGTGACGGGCAAGGTCTTCAATATCAGGACGAATTAGAGGTTCTCCCCCACTAAGAATTAGTATTTTAAAGGCCTTTGTCCTAGCAATCTCATCAATGAGCTTGTAGCCTTCCCCCGTGGTTAATTCATTAAGGCTGGATTTTCATCTGACTCCCTATAACAATGTTTGCAGTACAGATTACATTTTTTGTCGTATTCCATGAAAGTATCATATTTCATCATCCTTTAAGTAGCATCCAGGGTCATGTCCCCATAAATCACCGGTTGTCATATAGGCACGCGCCCTTAGGTTTCCACCGCAAATATCCAGCCATTTGCAGTTTCTGCACCGATCGTTTAAGTGATCATTTTTATTTCTGAGCTGATTCAAGACCTCTGTGCCTTTTACCCAAATCTCCTCTAGGGATTTTTCTCGAACACTGCCGAGGGGCATAAACTTCGAAAACTGATCCGGATACACATTGCCACTCCAGTCCATATTCATAATAGCAACCCCCGAACGATTCCCCTTGTTGTTTTTAAGTTTTTCCAGCACGCTTTGAGCCAAGCCCGGATCTTTATCTTTTGTAAGTATGTAAGTATAAGGGCCATCCACATGATTGGTTACCGTTAAAATCTCTTTAGGGTCATTCACCATGTCCTGTTGATTCGTATAGTCAATAAGTGACTCTAAAAATTTTCTGGCTTCTTCAGGGGACATCATTTGATCTTGAATATCAACCCCTCTTCCAGACGGCACCAAGTGGTAAAAGCAAATACGCTTGACAGACTCTTCTTCCATAAAGCTTAAAATGCTTGGCACGTGGGACACATTATGCTTGTGAACAGTCATGCGCAGGCCAACTTTTTGGCCAGCTTCATAACAATTTCTTATGCCTTGCACTGCTTTTTCAAAGGCGCCCTTGACCCCTCTAAATCTATCGTTGATTTCTCCTATACCATCTAGACTGATTCCCACGTAGGATACCCCTAAGGATTTCAGTCTTAAAGCTGTGTCTTTCGTTATCAGGCTCCCATTTGTTGATAGACTCACCCGGATGCCAGAGGCTTTGATATACTCAATGATTTCAAAAATATGGTCATGCATCATGGGTTCCCCTCCAGAAAGAAGGATCACAGGAACCTTGAGAGCTTTCATTTGATCTATAGCGGATTTTATTTCATCAAGCCCTAGTTCTTCTTGTCCTGGATTCAAATCGGCACTTGAATAGCAGTGCTTGCAAGTAAAGTTGCATCGCTTTGTTATATTCCACGCGACCACAGGTCCCTGGTTGAGGTCACACCATGTTTGGCCTTTTACAGCCAGACGCATAGCGAATTGAGTCTTGACCAATCCCAGATTGACTTAGTAAAGCGGTTATATCAATCATATTCTCTCCTTCAATTCATACAGAATCCAATTTTATTCTTAATCCGTATTTTCCCGTTTTTTATAAAATTACGCAATATATTGCCATAGTTTGCTATGATCACAACAATACCTAAAATAAGCATTTGAATAAAGATATTTGATAGAAAACTATAATGCCTCCAAGTTATGTATAGTTTAACACAGGACCACAAGAAAATGGCACACTCATCCTCTGCCTTGCTGGTTTCACATACATATAAATCGGGTATACTTCCAATACTTTATTCTATTTATGTGTCTAATCGGAATTAGTATTTTAAATTGGAAGTGAGGTGAAGGAAATGTTAACCCACAAATATATAAAGAACGCTCTAATTTTCTTCATCAGTCTCCTTGTTGTTCTTCTTATCTATATTAGCTTTCGAGATGTGAATGAAAAATATGACAATATTTTACAAGGCATCACCCATGACCTCAGAGAGACGTCAAGTGATATAAGAACCACACTCAACAATAGTGAGATTCACCTCAAACTGATCAGCAATGTTCTAGAAAGCCACCACGACTATGATGCCACCGACCACAGGGAACTTGAAAACATAGTCTACTTCAGTGATAGCAATCAATTCTATGCTGATGTGACACTTGGAGAAAAGGGGTCTAGCTTAAGTGGTACTGGAAACTTTGACACACTGGATGAAGCCATACTAGACGAAGTGTATGGCGCAGCCTTCTTAACACCTTTCTTTGAAACAGCAAAAGAAAATCTTCAAAGTATCCAGTGGATTTACTATGTGTCTCAAAACAACTTCATCAATATTCATCCTAGAGTTGCCCCTTCAGAATACATGTTTACACCCAACACAGTTACCCATGATTTTTTCACTGAAATAACCCCCACAAGCAATCCTGAAAGAAGTATTGTTGCTACAAAGATTTATGAAGACGAAGCTGGAGCAGGCATGATGGTCACACTTTCAAAGCCTATTTACCACCATAATACCTTCCGTGGTGCCCTAGCCATAGATATTACACTTGATGAATTAGAAGAGATTGTTCAACTGGGCACCAGTACAGATAGTGAATATTTTCTCATCAACCAATACGGGGAAATTGTTGCAACAAACAAAATCGATGTAAAAGGCGGTGTCGTCCCTATTACATCCTATTTAGACACACTTGGTATTGATGAATCAGAGTTTTCAGTCTTGAGGACAATACTTTCCACCAGTTCAATGACTATATTGTCAAAAAAATGAACATTCAGCTATTCGACTGGCAGTTAATTGTTATAAATGATTTGTCCAAACTTTATTACAACGCCCTTGGGGACCAGCTATTAATTGGGGTGGTCATATTCCTTCTTATCACAATTATATTCCAGTATAGTAAGAAAGTTCACGCCAACCTTGAAGCCTATAACAACCAATTGAAGTTTGAACAGGTTGTTAACCAAGCTGTTCAACTAATGGCTGTTCTCGACCTTGAAGGACGGATACTCTTTGTCAACCAGACCGCTGTTTCTATGATCGATATGCCATCAGACCAACTCATTGGTGAATTTTTCTACGATACACCATGGTGGAACTGGTCTCAGGAACTCATATCCTTTATTAAATGTTCCATTGAAGAGACACGACTGGGAGGCCATCCCAAACGAGATGTGATTCACTATGATCTCAATGGCGATGTACAGCACATTGAATTTTCTATGAGTCCAATTTATAACCAAAAAATCAAATTGAATATCTTGTAGCCAACGGGAAAAATATTACAGATCGGATCAAGCTCAACGATTCCATGAATCGTCTTCTTAAAAGTGATCCGCTTACAAACCTAGGCAACAGGCGAGCCATTATTGAAAGTATGGAAAAAGAAATCTCCAAGTTTGAAAGAAAGGGAACTTGTTTCTCAGTCCTTCTTCTTGATGTGGATTACTTTAAAAAATGTCAACGACACCTATGGCCACAATGTTGGTGATGAGGTTCTCAAAAGACTTAGTCAGAGTCTAAAAGACCAGGTCAGAAATTACGATGATGTCGGGCGATGGGGCGGTGAGGAGTTATAATCGTTCTACCTGAAACGTCTTACAATGATGCCATGCAACTGGCAGAGCGAATTTGCAGTCAAATCAAAGATATGAAAATGCCATACATGGACATATCAGATTTTGACCATATCACCCTGACCATTGGGGTTGCCGTTTATGATGAGCCTCTGGCCTTAAAAGAAATTATAAAGCACGCTGATGACGCCTCTACTTTGGAAAGGCTCATGGTCGAAATCAAGTCGTCGGCTATCGTGACATCACAAGTGAGAATGAATAAAAACACAAAAATCCGTAGGTCTTGATACGCTCACCTACGGATTTATTATGCGTCAATACAGTCTTTGAAGCTTAGATTCCATCGTCTGCCATATCACTGGTCTGTCTAGGAACAAACTTTCTTGCTTTGTAAGGTTTGTCATGTACAGCGCAGTAGAGCTTGCGTACAACTTCATCAATTGTATGATTATGCTTGTCATCATTATTCGATGAGGCACTGTCCCCGCTACGTTGATAAAACTCTTTTTTTATGTTTTTCACCAATATCATAGGCGTTGAGCCCATCTTTTTGCACGAGTTTGACATTGGCGCCGCGATCCAACAAATCGTGTATGGCAGGTATATTCATATATCTAGCAGCCACCATAAGAGCCGTGACCCCTTCATGGCTCTGATGGTTTATATCAGATGTTTTTCCACCATCAGGTCGTAGGCACCAGACCCATTTCTCTTTATACTCTCAAACAATGGAATGCGACCTTTCTTATCAGTCGCCATAGGGTTTGCACCACAGGCCAGTAAATACTCTGCCACCTCACGGCCACTTGGACTGGAAAGGGCATAGAAGAGGGCTGTTTTTTCTTCCACCAACGACTTGGTATCTACCCTTATACCTGCCTGTATTGCCGTCTTTACAACATCTAAATAGTTATTTTCACCACGTTTTCCATAATAGTTGGTTGCCGCGGCTATCATAAGAACATTTCGTCCTGATGCATCCACATAAGACCCTTTTCCAGCCTTAATATAAGACATGAGTTCATCAATACGGTCTTGATTCTCCATATGGTCAATTGAATTTCCCTTCACCTTGATCAGAATAATTTGCACCAGCATGACAAGAAATAGTCCAATAAAGAGGTATACCATTAGATTATACATTAACTAGACCTCCTTCTCATCTGCAGTGAAATCATCTGGTGATATGAGTGTGTAGTAAGTTTTTTTATTATACGTCATCTTCCCACGATAAACGTATAGCCCCCAATTGACCAAGCTAAATATTATAACCAGTATCAGACCCTGAACTGTTTCTGACATAAACTCTCCCCCTTTTACCAACCTCAATTTAGATATAACCATCTAATTAATTCACTTTTTCTTCACCTTCTGATCCCACAACCATGTTGTAAAAATCTTCAAAGAGCACTTCCATCTTCTCAATGTCAAACTCATCTGCATAATCGTATAGTTTTTGAGCATACTTCTCAAGATCTTCAGCCTTATTCTGTTTAGAGAATTCAAGAAGATCCAAGGCAAACGCTTGAATGTCTGTACCGATTTTGAGTGTGTTTATTGAAGCCCACCGGTCCATGAATTTTTTCTTCAATAGCCTCTTTCAACGCTTCAGGAAGGTCATATTGACTGCCTATTTTTATTTATTTTTAGAACTTACATCTTGCTTTGTCACAAGATCATGCTCTAGATGTCTTGACAATTCAAACAAGAGATCATTCTTGATAAATGGTTTTCTTAAGTAGCCATCACATATATCTTTTATGCGCATTTCATCGTCCTTCATAACGGAAGCAGTCACTGCAACAATCGTCATGTCCTTGGTGTCTGGATTTTCTTTTAATTTTTTGGTGACTTTCATAGCCACTCATAATAGGCATTTGCATGTCCATTAATATAATGTCTGGCCTGTAGATTTTTGGCTTTTTCTAGGGCATCTTTGCCATTTTCTGATATAAAAAATTCAAATTTCATACTCTCTTAAGTGACCAAGCAAAACCTCAATATTTGAGTATATGTCTTCTGCAATTAAAACCCTTGCAGGCGCAAAAACATATTGTTCTTCCTTTTTGACTTTTGACAAGATCTTCATCAGGAGACACAGCGGCCTTTCTATAAGCTATGTTATTTAAGACCAGACTGAACTGAGAGCCTTGACCCACTTGGCTTTCCAGTGTGATTTCCCCGCCCATCATCAAGGCCAATTTGCGTGAAATAGCCAGCCCAAGGCCCGTGCCACCGTACTTACGCGTGCTTTGACCATCTTGCTGGGTGAAGGCGTCAAAAATTTTCTTCTGCTGATCTTCAGGAATGCCTATGCCCGTGTCTTTGACACGAAAAGCAATGTCCATATCTTCGTCCCCTTGTCTAAGCACCTCCGCAGTGATCTTGACCATGCCTTGCGATGTGAATTTCATAGCATTACCGATTAGGTTGAGCAGGACTTGCTTAACGCGCACCTCGTCGATTGTAATAAAGGCTAAAAGTTTTTCGTCCTGGTCACATATCAAATCAATGCCCTTTTCTCTGGCCTTCATATTAAAGAGATCCATCATTTCCTGCAGGACATTTTTCACTCGAATTTCTTCAGCGGAAATGGTCATATGACCTGCTTCTATTTTAGACAAGTCTAAAATATCATTAATTTAAGTTTAGCAGATTCTTTCCTGCTACATGAATGCCTTCTACATAGTTGAGCAGTTTTCATCTTCTAATGAGCCTTAAGAATTTCAGAAAACCAGAACCGCATTCATTGGCGTGCGGATTTCGTGGCTCATATTAGCAAGAACTCTGACTTGGCCACACTTGCTGACTTGGCCTGCTCGGCTGCTATTTTGAGTTCTTCTGAGATTTTGACTCTCTCACTAAAATTGACGTACATTTCGCCAAATATGGTCAGAAGGGCTTTTTCCTTTTCTGCATACCTGTGCTTTTCTCTTACTGAATCAAAGCCTATGAAGCCAATGAGATCATTCTTCTTAAACAGAGGAAGGGTGTAAATGCTTTGTATGCCTTGGGGTTCTAATATGTCGCGAATCCCCTGATCATCTGGCCTTGTAAGCCCACTCACATCATAGACATATAAGGCCTCCTTGCGTTTATGGGTTTCCACCCAGTCTGGAATAAAATCCAGAGGCACATCTTGCAAATTTTGGATTTCCTCTGAAATGCCTTCTTCGCACCATTCAAAGGTGTTGGAAGTTGTCTTGTTATTAAAATCATAAGTAAATATATAGGCCCGGTCAGCACTGACAAATTGCCCCAGCTCTTTTAGGGCTGCATGGGTGAGTTCATCAAACTTAGAAATATCGGCGTTTATAAAGTCTTTGGAAACTTTTAAAATAATCTGTTGCAGTTCACTAAAGCGCTTCACTTTTCCTTCATTCTCTTTGGTTTCTGTAATATCTTGATGGGTGCCGTACATCATAAGGGGCTTGCCGTCTTCCGTCCAGGTGGCAACCTTCCCTCTGTCATGGACCCAAATCCAATCACCATTTTTGTGCTTCATTCTGGCTTCCACATCATAATAAGGAATTTTGCCAGCGAAATGGTTATTCAGTGCTTGACCACTGGCCTCTAAGTCTCCTGCATGGGCAAACTGCATCCAGGTGTCGATGGTTGTGGGGCTTAACTCATCTAGGCTGTAGCCTATCATTTCTGCCCATCTTTCATTGAAAACCGTCTCGCCAGTTTGTACATTCCACTCCCATGTGCCCACATTGGTTCCACTTATAATGCTGTCCAGCCTGAAACTTTTTTCTTCAAGGTCCTTTTCAATATCCTTCTGATAACTTTGGTCATATAGATAGCCCCTGATTTCACTCACCTTGTTATTTTCACTCATAGAGAGCATGGAGAAGTCATAAAACCAGCGGTACTCCCCGCTTTTTAACCTAATTCTATAGGACTGTTCAAAGTGATTGTCCGCGTGGTTATTTTCAATATAATCATTGATCCTATTCATATAGTTCTCGTAGTCCTCTGGATGGATAATGTCTCTAAACTTGAAATTTGGATCCATAATCTCAGATTTATCATATCCCAGAAGCTCTTTAACGTTGTCCGAAATATAGGTCAGGGATAGGTGGTCATCAACGGTCCATACCACTATAAAACTGGTCCTGCTGAAAACAAGTCCCGTGTGAGTTTGATTTGTTCTTCAAGGACTTTTTTACGTGTGATTTCAGAAATACTTCCCAGCATTCTAAGGGGTTGGCCATCCGGGGCCCTTGATACAACAAGCCCTCTATCTAAAACCCAAATAACTTGACCACTCGGTTTGACCATTCTGTGTTCACTTTCATAAACAGAATCGTCCTCTAACATGAGTTAACCCGCTCGAGTACTGACGCCCTATCATCTTCATATATACATTCTAAAAAGAATTCAACAGAATGATCGTGTGTTTCTTCTTCAATCCCCAATATTTCATACCATCTGGTATTATGGTTTATACTATCATTTACTATATCCCAGTCCCATATGCCCTCGCCTGTGGCCTCTAGGGTCAGTCTGAGTTGCTCTTCACTTTCTCTTAATTTTTCTTCAGCTTTTTTCTGATCTGTCACATCGATTTGAACACCAAAATGCCCTGTGATTCTTTTTTTGTCATCATAAAAGCATACATAGTCTCCAAGCACAGACATGTCTTCACCATTAAATCGCTTCTCATCGGTTTCTATATGGAGTTGACCAGTGTCAAAAAAATCTTTCCATAGAGCCCGACCAGCTCTATGTCATGTTCAAAGAAATCATTGGGGTGAGCCCTATAAAATCCTCTTCTTTTGCAACATACTGATTTAACATGGCTTGATTAACCTTGGTAATGCGCTGATGGCTGAATATATAGTCTAAAAAGTTTTTCCTTATCAGAGTCATGATTCCACGCAACGGGCTCGTCAAGCATCATAAAAAAAAATGCCTGCAGTCGACTGTTTAAAGAATTGATCTAAATTTCTCTTGTTTTTTTCAATTTCAACTTCCATACTCTTTCTTCTATCAATATTGTGAATGAGAACAATGGCTTCTTCAGAAGACTGAGGTACGATTTGAGCCTCATAGGATTCAAGTGTTCCACCGGTCTGTGATTCATATTCGATGATGTATTTTTCATTTTTTTTCTATTGATTTTTGAACATAGGCAGTCAGCCTTTTAGATACGTTCTCGTCAAACATCTGATCAAATCGCCTAGGGGATTTATTTGATGTAGGCTCTTTTCTTTTACAGTCTTGCCCAATATTGCAATTTAATATTTCCCCCTTAGCATTAACCGATAGGAGAATGTCGGGAATAGAAAGCAGAACTTGCTGAAAATACTTTTCTTGTTTTTCCACTTCATGGAGTTTGATCATTTCATTGGTGATATCTGTAAAAATTATTGAAAAGCAGGTCTTCGAGTAAGGATCCACTTCCACACGAAACCAACGATCCATATTCATGGCATATTGTTCGATTTCTGTCTTTTGACCGCTTTTCACCACCTCAGCGAAAAAATTTATCCAGTCAAAATTATCCTTATCCATATCTGGAAAGCATTCTGTAACCCTCTTGCCAATGATGTCTTCTCTTTGTATACCAATAATGTCTTCATAAGCCTTGTTGACTCTCTTAAAGACATAATTTATAGGAAGGCCATTCTCGTCGAAAATAAATTCATGGTCTGCAAAACCAAAAGAAGCGTTTTCAATTAAGTTTTCATAAAAAACCAGTTCGTTTTTATCCATTATTCACTCACCATCTGATTTCTTCCATTCTCTTTTGCCAGGTATAAAAATTCATCAGCCTTGTCGACCATTTCAAGGGCTGAAAGACTTTCATCAAATTCAATGACACCACCGCTAATGGTCAATTTGAAGTCGTTGTCAAAGTCAATTTCACTAACTTTTTTTCTAATACGTTCCGCTGCTTCTTTTCCAGCATTTAGGCTTGTGTTTGGCATGATAATGAGAAACTCTTCTCCCCCATACCGTCCCACATAGTCAGTTTCACGAACTGTTTCTCTTAGGCATTTAGAAACACTGACTAGGACATCATCTCCAAAATGATGACCATATGTATCATTGGCACTTTTAAACTTATCAATATCCGCCATAAGAATGCAAAATGGCTCTTTATAGCGAACGGACCTTTTTAATTCCTGATCTAAAATTTCAAATATCCTGTTGTGGTTAAAAAGCCCAGTTAGACCATCCGTCACGGCTGCCAGCTCAAGCTCCTTAATAACTTGTGATAGTTTTAGATGGGTTTGCACTCTAGAAATGAGTTCATACTTTCTAACGGGCTTGACAATATAGTCAACGCCACCTGACCTATAAGCTTCTTTTATAGACCTCTCGTCGGTGCTGGCAGTCATAAAAATCACAGGAATATCCATAACACTTTCATCTTCTTTAAGGGTGCGACACACCTCATATCCATCCATTTCAGGCATTTGTATATCCAACAAAATTAGATCTGGTTTGATTTCTTTCGCTATTTGTATGCCTTTTTTGGCATTATTGGAAACAATAATCTGTAAATCGTCATTTTTTAAAATGCGTGCTGCCACTTTTAGGTTTTCATTGTTGTCATCTATTATGAGTGTTTTTTGGCCTTTCATGGTCTGCCCCCTTCAAGTTACTGTGAAATTTATATATGGTGTTTATGGTTTTTCCTATTATCAAACATGCTATTAAATAGGAATTGCCTTAATTGCAATCTACCCTTTTTTTGGCATATAAAAACCATTAAAAAAGTCCATGGTGTCTTCTTAACGAAGATCCATGGACTGGTCAGTACTTTATATCTACTTTATATCTACTTTAATCATTAAGCAAACTTGCGAATATCGTCTAAATCCCTTGCCCTAGGTCTTTTTTTGATCGTACTCCAATATATTTTACTGGCTGTTTTCATCTTTCATATCAGCCTGGAGTTTTTCTTTTATTTCATCTGGCAAGGCATCTGACAAGGTGTCTTTTACTTTAATTTTTCCGCTCAAATGCTCTGAGTGCAGTCTTTCCTCAGCTATGTCCACAGCATGCTTTAAGTCCCTGGCAGAAAGAAGATTGGCCCCTGCCCCCCTGATGATGATTTGCTGAAGACCATCTGATGTGGCCACAGTGATTTTATAGTTTCTTTTATTGGCATGGGCAAACTTCTCAATAAAATGATCTGCTGTTTGGGCTTCACCTGTATAAACAACTTGTATATTGTTTACTTCTTCAACGGACTCTTTACGTCCCTGAACGCGGTAGGCATCAAATACAAGCATGATTTTGCATTTTCTGATGGGCTGGTAATTGCTTAAAATATCAATGAGCTTTAATCTGGCCCCTTCCATGCTTTCGCGAGAAATTTCTTCGAGTTCAGGCCATGCATGAATAATATTATAACCATCAACAAGAAGGTACTCTTCATCTGATTCCGTATTGATTCGGCTCTGATAAGAGTGTTTTGGACTTGCAAGTGAAAGGTAGTGACTTTCTTTAGCACTGCCTTTTCTTTTCCAAATATTCTTTCGCCCCTGGTTGGCAAAATGGGTGCTGTTTATTATGGAATCAATTTCTTCTAGACTGATAAAATCGTCAGAACCCCTGTCTGCTGGTTCAAGATTCTTTTCATCTTCAAGTCCTTTTTTTTGCTTTTAAATAGGCCTCCACATGCATATGGCTTTTAACTTCATCCCATGGGACGTAATAGCCCGTCCCCTTAGAACAAAAGACTGAGCCGGTCGGGTTGCCAACATCCAGCTCGGGATCATACCCCACCTGCTCAATAATTTCATCCGCATTATGGCAAATGTCATAGCCTTTTACTGCAATAGAAAGTCTGCCTTCTCCTTTTGTATAAGCATGAAGGTCTTGTTGGTAATTCTGCATCCTAGAAACGGGAGCCACTCCACTTATGATTGCCATTTCACCATCGGTCTGTTCCAAAGTACAAGTTCCATACATCTTATCAACATCGGTCATGGCCCGTCCCACCATTGCTCTGGAAGAACAAGTTTAAACTTGTAATAGGGCTCAAGTAAGAGACATTCAGCTTCCATAAGCCCTTGGCGTAGGGCCCTAAAAGTCGCCTGTCTGAAGTCCCCCCCAGCGGTATGTTTGTTATGGGCACGACCAGATACAAGGGTTACCTTTACATCGGTCAACTGTGCCCCTATTAAAACCCCTGTGTGGGTCTTCTCATTCAAATGGGTCAGGACAAGGTTCTGCCAGTTCTTATCAAGAATATCTTCACTGCAACGGGTGCCGTAAGTCATCCCACTGCCCCTTTCACCAGGCTCGATAAGCAGATGGACTTCAGCATAATGACGTAGGGGTTCGAAATGACCAACGCCTTCCACCCGACTGGCGACAGTTTCCTTATAGACTATTTCTCCATGACCATAGCTAACAAGCACTCCATACCTCTCTTCAATCAAAGACTGAAGAATTTCCAGTTGTACTGGTCCCATAACCTGTATATGAATGGATTGGTGAACTTCATTCCACAGCACCCTAAGTTCTGGTTCTTCTTCTTCCAGTTCTCTTAGCTTGGGAAGGATTTGTCTTTCACTGACATCATCAGGCAAGACCACTTGATAGGATAAAACCGGCTCTAGTTGAGGAGCTGTTGACTTTTTCTCTGTGCCCAGCCCCTGTCCTGGCCTTGTCAAGATAAGACCCGTTACAGCACATACTGCGCCTGCTTTAAGGGTGCTTTCTGTATGATATTTTCCGCCTGAATACACACGAATCTGATTTATTTTTCAGACTGCTCCATAAGTTCAATGGTGTCTTTGACTTTGACTTGTCCACCTGTGATTTTTAAGTGGGTCAGTCTGTTGCCATCTTCGTCACGGATATTTTAAAACTTTGGCACCAAATGCACTGGGGTAGTCTTTTCTTTTTGAATACTGAATAAGCCCTTGAACAAAGGCCTTGGTGCCCTCTTGTTTTAAGGCTGATCCAAAGTAGACAGGAAAGGCCTTACGCTTTGCAACAAGATTCTGTATTTGTTCATCCGACACGCGTCCTGTTTCAATATAACTTTCCATGACCCTTTCATCACATAGGGCCAGGGTTTCATCCCTTTCTTCTTTAAACTGGCTCTCTTTATCTAAAAGCTTCCCTTCATTCGTATTACTTTCTCCATCAAAGACAATACACCTGTCACTTAAATTTTTATGAATGGACGCCATCACAAAGTCCCGGCTTGTTCCGGCTTGGTCCATCTTATTGACAAATATAAAGGTTGGTACCTTATAGTACTCAAGGAGTTCCCATACTGTTTTCGTATGATTTTGAACACCGTCAGCTCCACTGATCACCAATATGGCGTAGTCTAAAACCTGCAGTGTCCTTTCCATTTCAGCGGAAAAATCCACATGTCCCGGTGTGTCGAGCAAGGTGATTTCCGTATCATCAAACTGCATGACGGCTTGTTTTGAAAAGATGGTTATACCCGTTGTTTTTCAAAGTTCATATGTGTCTAAATAGGCATCTTTATTGTCCACACGACCAATTTTTCTAATTTTGCCGCTCAAATAAAGCATGCTTTCAGACAGGGTTGTCTTCCCTGCATCAACATGCGCCAATATGCCCACTGTGAGTTTTTCATATCTATCATATCCTTTAACGCATTTCAGGTTTTGTAGTATCCGTGGCTTATCTTACCAGATTATAATAAGTAGAGTGATAACATCCCTATTTATCTTTTTACTGGACAATGTTTTCTATATATTATTAAAATAAGTCACATTGTTTACTAAAACCATTTTAACACACAGAGAAAATCTAATATACGCTATTGTCCTATTAAATTTCGTGAATCTAAAGATTGAAATTTTGGGGAAAATAATCGTCTGCATTAATAATTTCTTATATGCTATCTTCACTAATATTAAATCACTTTGCAGGTTTGGCAAAATCAAGACGATCCAACATATTTTTATTCCAACATGCGTTGTCAGTCCACCTAACTTGTGCTAGTCTAGACCTATTAAAATTAAAGCGAGGTACTTATGCACAGAAGCCCATCTAATCTTATTGTGAATTTAGACAGTTAATGAATCTATATCAACAAGGAGTATTATGATGATCAGAAAGTTAAAGACTAACCCACAGGAAATTGACCGGGTCATGAACTTGTGGCTGGAATCCACAATCAAGGGCCACCCCTTTATTTCAAAAGCCTACTGGCAGAAAAACTATGCTCTCATAAGAGATGTATACATCCCCAAAAGTGATACATTTGTGTACACTGAGAATGGAGAACTCTTGGGCTTTATCAGCATTCTGGATAAATCCTATATTGGTGCCCTTTTCGTTGCCGTTTCTCATCAAGGCAAGGGCACTGGTAGAAAACTCCTTGAGTATGCCTACCAGACTTATGGAAACTTGACACTGGCTGTCTATAAGGAAAACACCCAGGCTCTTGAATTCTATATTAGGCGCGGTTTTGACATAATCGACACTCAAATCAATGAGGACTCGGGACATTCTGAGTGCATTATGGTTAAAAAATAGATATTTGTCTTTAAAAAGTGGCTCAGACCGATAGGTCTGAGCCACTTTATATTTACATAGCCGAATTTCTATAGCGCGCCATCATTCTTGCAATGCCACCACCATTTTCAGCATTGGTAAAACCGTTAAATTTCAGCATTCTAAGGGCATAAGCGCTTCTTGCCCCAGATGCACAGTAGAGAATAATCTCTCTGTCAAGGCTTCCCAGTTCTGATAATTTGTCTTCTAAATCATCGAGGGGAATATTGATTGCGCCTGGATAAGCCCCATGGTCAAACTCTTCTTTCGTACGCACATCTATAATCAGAGGTGCATTTACATCTTCACTAGCCAGTGCATTCCCTTGGCTGTTTTCACTTTCCTTTTGAGCCCCGCCTTCCTCTTTCTCAGTGGCTTGGCCGATCTGCTTATTTTGTGGTTTTGGCAAATCCAGTGTAAAGCTTTCAGGTCTTACTGAGCGGACGTAATTTGACAAGCTGACAAATCCACCACTTACATTAATCACCTTATTAAAGCCTGCCCCTTTTAAGGTCCTGAGCGCTTGGTGTCCCTTCTTCCCTGTCTTGTCATAAAGAACTATAAGTTGGTCTTTAGGCAGTTGATCCAGTGTGCCAGAAAGCATTTCAAGAGGGATGTTGAGGGCCTTGTCCACATGGGCATTCTCATAAGAGAATACATCTCGTACATCAATCCAAAAGGCCTTGTTTGTCTTTAAAAAGTCATCAAGTTCGTTCACAGTCAAGGCTGGCGAAAAGCCTGTCATCCTATTTTCTGCTGTGTATGCCGCCATGTTTATTGCATCATTGGCATTTCCCAGTGGTGGAGAGTATGCGAAGTCCATATCTGCAAGATCAGAAACTGTAAGTTTTGCGGCAACCGCTGTGGCAATGACATCAAGCCGCCTGTCAGCACCTGCATACCCTGCAGTCTGTCCTCCTAGAACAGTGCCTGTGTCTTTATCATAAACAACAAGCACCGAAACCAATTGAGCGCCCGGATAGTATGTGGTGTGGTTCTCCTTATGGACAACTATGGCATCGGCATTAATGCCTCAGCTCTTGCCGCCTTTAAGGAAATACCCGTAATGCCCGCAACCGCTTCAAAGACTTTAACAATTGATGTTCCAATCGAGCCCTTGTATTCATGCCTATGTCCCATGGCATTTTCTGCTGCGATCCGTCCTTGTCGATTCGCTGGCCCAGCCAGAGGAATTCTTACCTTCTTGCCTAAAACACGGTGCTCAAGTTCAATCATGTCACCAGCAGCATATATGTTGTCATCGCTCGTTTTGAGCGTCGTGTCAACGAGCAGTCCGCCAGCTGGTCCAAGTTCAAGACCTGCTTCCTGAGCCAGTTTAAGGGTTGGACGAACACCAACAGACATGAGGACCATGTCAGCAGACACTTGTGTGCCATCACTAAGTTGTACACTTTTCGCACCGACTGATTTAAGAGCCCTGTTCGTGAAAACATCAACACCATAAGCTTGAAGTTCCTCTTGTATAAAGCCTGCTATTTCCGCTTCCATAATCCCCATAACGTGGGGCATCATTTCAATAACAGATACCTTCATGCCCCTTTTGGCAAGAGCTTCCGACATTTCAAGACCAATGAATCCACCACCCACAACCACGGCAGTCTTTGGCGCATTATCAGAAATATAATTGTCTATTTTGTCCATGTCATCAAGGGTCCACAAGCTAAAACATGATCCTGATCTGCACCTGGAAGTGGCGGTGCAATGGGTCTTCCCCCCTGGGCTAGAATAAGTTTTGTGTATTCAAATGATTTCTTCTCACCGCTTTGCTTGTTAAGGGTATGAACCACTTTAGCTTGCCTGTCAATTTGAGTTGCTTGCGTGTGGATGTAAACAGCTGTGCGGTACTGGTCGTTAAAGCTTTCAGGACTTTGAAGTATAAGCTTTGACCGGCTGTCTATGTCCCCACCAATATAATAGGGTAGGCCGCAGTTGGCAAAGGAAATATCTGCCCCTGCTTCTAAAATAGTAATTTCAGCATCTGCTGAAAGTCTTCTTACTTTTGCGGCTGCTGTGGCGCCTGCCGCCACACCACCGATAATTAGGACTTTTTCCATCTTAACACCTCGCATAATTTTTTATCTTTATAAAATTTAATCTAAGTCACTTAATCTGAGCGACTTGCAAAATTACAGATCTGTACCCTTGCTATATCATATATAGAATTTTTGATTCTTAAACATCTATATATGGTATAGCAAGGGTGCTTGAATGATATTTTGCAAGCGCTTAAATCTAAGAATAGCCTAATATGTCTATCAATCTAGATTTCCTCTTTTCATAGCTGGCTTTTCTTATCAAACTTTTTTTCCTAGCTGGCTTTTCTTCATGGTTGACCTTAGGACTCTCTTTGCCTATAAATCCATTTATAAATACATTTATAGTTTTAGTACCGCTCGAGATACCCCTCCCTAAGGGGGTCAATTTTATATTAGGCTTTATTTTAAAACTTGTCAACCTTTATTAAAGGACACCCACTACAAATACCCACTTGATGAACGCCTTATTCATTGCAGGCACACCAGATTCCACACCTAAGAAACATAAAGACCACATTTAGGCAGAAGAGATTCATACACATCTCGTAAAATGAGTTTGACAAATTCATTGAAAGGTATATAATAAAAATGTATTTTGATTTAGCTCAATTAAATTTAACAAAATCAAAAGGTGGGTTTATGAATAACTTTGAAAAACTAAAACTAGACAATCAACTGTGCTTTCCCTTGTATGCTTTGTCCAGAGAAATTATAAAACTCTATAAGCCCCTATTGTCAAAGCATAATCTGACCTATACCCAGTACGTTGCCATGCTTGTGCTCTGGGAGGAAGAAAAGATTGATTTCAAATCACTTGGAAAGAGACTTCACCTAGATTCGGGAACATTGACTCCGGTTCTAAAAAAACTGGTTTCCATGGACTATGTAAATAAATACAGAAGTCCTCATGACGACAGGCAGGTTATAGTTGAAGTGACTCAAAAAGGGCTTCTTTTAAAAGAGCAAATTGTAGATGTGCCCGACCAACTGCTTGGGGATTATAAGGGCGACATTGAGGATCTTATTATGCTCAAGAAGTACCTTGATAAGGTGCTTTGCTCCATGAATGAAGATTAGACCCGTCATAACTTATTTCATAGCTTATTTGGAATTTTAATTTCTTAAATATCTAACTATCTTATGACGAGGATTATTGAATGATATTTTACAAGACGCTTAGTTAGGAGAATACACATGAACATTTACGATTTTAATGTACAAACGATGGATGGAAAGACTATTTCCCTTCGTGACTATGAAGGTCAACCCCTTCTCATTGTCAACACAGCAAGCAAGTGTGGATTCACACCGCAATTTAAGGACCTTCAAAATTTATACGAATCCTATAAGGATGAAGGCTTCCTCGTTCTTGGATTCCCATGTGGTCAGTTCATGAACCAGGAATTTGACAACAACGATCAAATTCAGTCTTTTTGCTCCCTAGAATTCGGGTTGATTTCCCAATGTTTGATAAGATTGATGTAAATGGTGCCGAGGCCGATCCCCTATTTGAATACCTGAAGGAAGCCGCTCCATTTGAAGGCTTTGATATGTCAAACCCAAGCAATAAGATGCTCAAGGCCATGATTGATGAAAAGTTTCCAACTTTTGCGATGGGCAATGCCATCAAGTGGAACTTCACAAAATTCCTAGTGGACAGAAAGGGCAATGTGGTTGAACGCTTTGAATCGCCTGTTGACCCTAGAGATATTGAACCTTCTTTAAAAAATCTCATTTAGAAAGATTGCCTTTTCTTAACTTATAGTTTTACAAGCGATCCAAGCAAAAACCAGCGTGAACTTACACGCTGGTTTTTTATAATAACAATCAGTGTTTTAGCGACCTGATTGGTCCTGAACATTCATATTATCCATTAGATGATTGGGAATACGCTTAATCAGTAAAACCACAATTAGACAGCTGGCAATCTTATCGATAATATTACCTGCCACCCTTGGTATAAAGGCTGCTGTGAATATTTTTGATCCGCTGGCTAGCATCCATGCAAAGATTAGATCTGTCCCGCCACCAGTGAGGCCTCCATAAACAAAGACTGCAATCGGCGTGCCAATTAGAGGTGCAACCACAGCCAGTATAAGACCCGTTCCAAAGGCTGTTTTAAAATCAAATTTTCTCTTTTTGGCCACAAAACCGACAATAAGGCCTATGGCGATACTCACCACAGCAAATGGAATGTCTTTAGGGTTTGTGATCATGCTTTGAATCACATTGGTTAAACCACCTGTCAAGGCCCCTGCAAAAGGTCCTAAAACAACACTCACAAGTATTGTGCCTATGGTATCTAAAAGAGCAGTGGTATTTGAAACGTCTGTACAATTGTGCCTAAAACAATGTTAATGACAATGCCCATAGAGGCAAAGACCATTGCACGTGTGTTGCCTAATGCCGAACCATTCATATAATACCTCCTCAAACTTAAATCAGTAACAATTCTACCTATTCATACTTATTTCTTCTTTTCCTATGATGACTTGTTTAAAAACTGAACAGTCCGCTCATTTTGAGGGGACATAAAAACGTCTCGGTTTCGCCTTCTTCAATAACTTTGCCTTCATCCATATATACAACTCGATCAGCCACTTGCCTAGCAAACTCCATTTCATGGGTCACAACAATCATTGTAATGCCTTCACGGGTCAAGTCTCGTATTGTTTGCAAAACTTCGCCTTTGAGTTCTGGATCAAGGGCTGATGTGGGTTCATCAAATAGCATTATTTCTGGTTTCATAGCAAGGGCGCGGGCTATGGCAACTCGTTGCTGTTGCCCACCCGATAACTGCTGTGGGAATGCACTTGTCTTGTCCATCAATCTTACTTTTTCAAGGAGTTGATTTGCAATTTTAATGGCCTCATCTTTTGGCATTTTTTTGTACAGCCACAAGCGGTTTATAAATGTTTTCAACCACTGAATAATGCGGGAACAAATTAAAGTGCTGGAAGACCATCCCCACCTTTTGACTCCGGGTTCTATCGCACCTAAGGGCATCAATACTAGTGCCCGCTAAAACAATAGACCCTTTGTCGGCTTGTTCTAGGTTTGATATACAACGTAATAGTGTGCTTTTCCAGAACCACTTGAACCGATGATGGCCACTGTGTCTCCACTGTAAATTTCCATATCAACATTCTTCAAGACATGGAGGTCATCAAAGCTCTTATTCAAGCCCTGTATGGATAAAACGGGGTTACTTCTCATGAAAATCTCCTAATCTTCGTAGGCTATACTGACTCGCTTTTCAATTTGTTTGGATATTTGTGAAACTGAGTATGTCAGCAGAAAATATATCAGTCCCAGTGTCAAATAAATCTCAAAAGCCCTATACGTCCTTGTGTAGATCAGTTGACCACTACGGGTTAACTCAGTAATGGCCAAGACAGAAATTAAAGAACTCTCCTTGAGCAAGGTTGAAAATGCATTCATAAGTGATGGAAGAGCTATGCGAATGGCTTGAGGATATATAATGTGAAACAGAGTTTGTAAATTAGAATACCCCAGGACATAAGCCGCTTTTTCCTGCCCCTTATCCACCGATAAGAGACTGGCCCGTATTATTTCAGCCATGTATGCGGCACTGTTTAAGGATAAGCCCACAACAGCGGCTGTAAAACTGGACATGTTGAGTCCAATAGATGGCAAACCATAGTATATAAAAAACAACTGTATAAGCAGTGGCGTGCCCCTGAAAACTTCTATGTAAAATGAAAGCACCCAGCTTATAATCGGTGCTAAATCCTTTCTTGATCTCAAAGTGCCTATGCAAAAGGCCAAGAATACTGCCACGATAAATGCATACAATGTAATTTTCACCGTAACACCTGTTGCTCTTAATAAATATGTGAGATTATCAAATATTACATGAAATTTCAATGGCAAGCTCCTTACAATAAAGAAAGGGCAAACCAAGGTTCACCCTTATTCCAATCCACTATTCCACTTCTAGCCATTTGCTGATGGCTTGGTCATAGGCACCGTTTTCTTTAACAGCTTGAAGGGCTTCATTCATTTTCTCAGTCAAAGCATCCTCTCCATGACGCATAACCATAACAATTTCCGCTGATTCAACAGGTGTGTCGACAACTTCAAAGCCACCTTCTTTTTTGATATGGTTCACTGCATACGCATAACCAACAACAACCGCATCAAGTCTTTCGTGTTTTAAATCAATAAAGGCTTCTGGATTGTAATTGTATCGTTTGATTTCTTTAAGACCTTCCATTTTATCAACAATCTGCTCACTACCTGATCCAAGCTGAACGCCCACTGTTTTTTCCTTTAGATCGTCTTTTGATTGAATGGCGTCGTAGCCTTCTCGAACAACAATGACATCGTTCAAATTGTAATATACATCACTCATGTTCACATTTTCAACAGCAGCTTCTTTTTTAGACATGCAAGTGATCAAAACGTCAAAATCACCTTTGTTTAGTCCCCCAAGAAGGGCTTGCCACTCAGCGTCTTCAACCTTCACAGGTGTTTCTAATGCCTGACCAAGAGCTGTTGCAAGATCAATGTCAAAGCCTTCAAGATCTCCTGTTTCTTCATTTCTTGATTCAAATGGTGGATATGCTGCACATAGACCTACCACCAATTCATTCTTTTCTTCAATCTTTGACCAGGACAGGTCCTCGACTTGATTTTCGTTCCCACTCGCCGACACTTCACTATTTGAACCCGTGCAAGCGGCAAGCGTCAAGACACATGCCATGATCAATGCAAATAAAGCCACTTTTTTTAATTGCTGTAACATTTTCTTCCCCCTAGGATCTAAGTATACTTTGTATTTTTCCATGCCACTAGACATATTCATTTCGTCAAGAGCGACGAATGGTATATCTAGTTTTCTATTTATAAAGAGGTTCTGAAGCTCTTCCATAAACACACCAGGTTCTTCAATCAATGAAACATGGCTGAGCATGTCTTCAAGACCTTCATTTGTTGAAAGCTCCCCCCTCCAGTTGCCGCTACAAGTCTTAAAGACCCCACAGCTCGGACTCCCGTCTATACCAATCACGGCCAGAACACGGTATCCGTTTTTTATGTAGTCTTCAACTTGATCTACAAGGGGGCTCAGAATTTTTCTTGATTCCTGTCTAAAATGCGGTGTGTCAAACTGTTCTTTGACATGTCCCCACCTTCTGATTCCATAAACATGCATTTCAGGACACGGTAATTGAACCAGGCCAGCCCCTCTTTCAAAGATTAAACTTACAAGTTCTTTAACCATGCCTGAATATTCACTCAGACCCTCAACCTTAGAATTGGCATTCAAAATACAGTGCGACACCAATATTATTTCCTTGCTTCGCTTCATAGACTCACCCCATTGCCATTTGCTTTATTTCCGTATTTCTTAATCAGGCACTAGCAAAACTACAGATCTATGCCTTCGCCATGCCTTATATAGAATTTTTCATTCTTATATATCTATATAGTGTAGACCGAGGCTCCTTGAATGATATTTTGCATGTCGCTCAGTTAAGATCAATTCTTTACAAATATCATCGTCATTATAAGTGAGTTGGACTGATAAAGTCTAATAAAAGTATTCTATTTCATTTTTTTACATATCGAATTAAATTATATCTTAGTAAGACCGTAGGATTTACCGTCCCAAATAAAAATGCCCCCTATTTTCATGTGAGAAAATAAGGGGCTCATTTATTTTGAGTTTGTTTATTCAGATTTGAATATTCTCTTTTATCACTTGGATTTTACAGTTGAATAAAAAACAGTGCTCAAAATAATCGCACCACCAAGCAACTCCCTCATGGAAGGGATTTCTCCCAACAGGATAGTGGCAAACACTATACCATAAACGGGTTCTAGGGTTGAAATTATGCCAGCTGCCTGGGTCTTAACATTCTTAAGTCCATTTATAAAAAGTGTGTGGGAAATCCCCGTAAATACCGTTCCCAGTAGTATAAGTAGAGCAATGTCTCTCATACTAATAGCGGGACTTTCTACAAATATAAAAGGCATCAGTAAAACAGTTGCAATAATCTGCTCGTAAAAGGCAATCACTGTACTGGAATAGGCTTTAACGTACTTTCTATTTAATATAGACAAAATTGCATAGGTGAAGCCAGAGAGTATGCCCCAAAGCGCACCTTGTGCGGCAGCACTCTCCACTGTAAACTTTGGAATGACAAGGATGACTCCACCAAAAGCAACAATGGCTATAATCACGTCTGACAGTCTAATCTTTTCTTTAAAAAACAAGGGTTCCATAAAGGTGACAAAGACAGGAAATGTGGAAAACGTTAATAGCCCAATAGCCACTGTGGATACCTTAATGGCTTCAAAAAAACTGGTCCAGTGTATGGCAAGAACGCCCCCAAGTATAATCAAGTACAAGTAATGCTTTCTTTCCTTTAGCCTCATATCTTTCTTTAAGACACAAATCAGAATAAGTAGAAAAGTGCTTGAAAAAAAAGACTCGGCCAAGAACAATGATCATGGATGGCAGGGCCAAAAGTTTTCCAAATAAACCTGAGACGCCAAAAAGTAAAACGGCCAGATGTATTTCTAAAAGACTCGTATTTTTATTTTTCATCAGTGTCCTCCAGAGATGATGCACTTGTAAATGATGCTTATATTGTACAAGATTTCTGGACATAAAGCGATGCTGTTTTAATAAACAGCATCGCTTTATACTGTCGACAGAGTCGATTCACTTTTTACTGGAGCCCTCCTGCTGAATGATCCATTCACTAAGGGTCTGAAGATAGTCCCTGACGAAAATTTTATCCCCAAAGAGAATGCTATGGGCTATAAGCCTATTTTCATTGCCTTCATACTGGCTTTTCAAAAGACTATGGCTGGCTTCTGGAAAAATAATAAGCTTATAATCAGCCTTGCCCCTCTGGTCAAAAATTTCTTTGTAAATCTTATAGCTGTTTTGAACATCTACATTTTGATCATCTTCACCGAACAAACCTAAGAAGGGCACATTAATATGGTCAATCCCCGATGTCGCATTGGCCCCAGAATTTATGTGGGCAAAGTTGAAGCGTTCCCTAGACATGGGGCTATCATAGTCAAACTTAGACACATAAGCCTTGTATGCCTTATAGTCGTTTTCTACAATAAACTTGTCATAGGTTTTAACATAGTCAAGATAGGCTTTCTCTCAGTCTCCGTATAGGCCATTGTCTGTGCAAACTTTGACTCATAATACATGTGTTGATCAAGCCAGTCAATAGCACCACCAACAAGAACCATGTAGTCAGGGTCTGCCTTAGACTGGGCTATTTCAGAAATGACCCAGCCCCCTTGAGAAAACGCCAGCAGTCCTACTTTATGAACTGAAGGTCTGTCCTTTAGAACCTCTAAGGCACGTTCGACCTCTAGGGCCCTGTCCTTCATTGTTTGTTCTAGCCAATTTCCCCTGCGAGCCCCCTACCCCTGCTTTATCATAGGAAAAGCAGGCTAGGCCTTCATCAAGCAAGTGGTTCATAATGAAGACGTAATCTCCATTTGATGTCCTGTCTTGGGGGCCATCCCCATGTATAAAAAAAACCACGTTATAGGGGGGCGGAGAATCCGGCAAATACAGGGTCCCTGAAAGCTTGTGTCCTGAACTTGTAAAGCTTATTTCTTCCGCCGACCCATATGCAATTTGAAAATTTTCTAGTCGATCAAAATACAAATAACATCATTAAAAGTCCTATTACTAGACCGAGTATGCTATTTTTTCATAGGCTCCCTACAATTCTTTTACCATAGTGGTCACACCAGACACTCCAATACGATCTGAGAACAAACTAGACACTCTCTCATAGGATTTTTTTTCAAAACCAAGTCTCTCATATAGGGCTTTGGCTCTTGGGTTTTCATCAATCACATCCAGCTGAATATATTTATATCCTGTGGACTGTCCATAACTTATAAGAGCGTCAAACAATTTGCTACCAACGCCCAGCCCCCGATAGTTGGAATCTACAGCAATGCCATCCATTAAAAACACATCGGTGGATGAGGGCTTTCTTGTGAAGAGCATATCGGTTATGACCGCTTTCCAAGTGCCATAAAACCAACCAAACATCTTGATAAAATCTCCGTATTTGATGTCTACAAATCCATGACTGCCTTCATGAAATCCCGCAATTCCAATTATTTTATCATCCTCATAGGCACATACACAGTACGTCGGGTCAAGGGCTTTTTCAAACAGACCCTGAATCAGCTTTTCTTCGCCAATTAGATTTTCAAATTTTCTTTTAAAAGCATTAAGGTATATAGCTGTCGCTTGTGACCTATCCTTCTCATCAAAACCTTTTCTAATCTGCACTTCCATGTCCCTCCTTTTCAATTTCTAAGAAAAGTTTGCCTGCAAGAGAAATGCCTGTGAAGCAGGACGACCTGCTATAAATCGTTAAAAACACCTGGCTTGCAATCTTATGTCCCCTTTCAAGGGCATATTTTACAAGGGCATAGATTTCATCTTCTACGTCATCATCATTTGTAAACTCAAAGCTTTTTGTCAAATAGAGTGTGTCTTTAACCTGCTCATTTTCTTTTGTATCGTCTTTAACGAACTGACCTTGTACAAGCTCTAAATTCTCGTCATCAATTGGAATTAGCCACGCTATGTCATCACTTTCCAAGTAATCTTTCAGAGAAATGCTCTGGTAGAAAGCGGCACAAACCTTTGATTTATGCTTTCGGATGCATACGTTTTTTTGCTTTTTTTCGAAGTTTTGGAGTTCTGCTCTGGCTTCAAGTAGAAATGACTTAGACGCTTGCAGTGCTGATATTTTATGATCGAGTTCTTTAAGAGCTTTTGTTATGACCTGGTCTTTTGATTCTGGTTTTGAAAAGAGACTTTTAATTTCATCAGTAGAAAGACCACACTGCCTCAGGTAGGCAATGCCTTTCAAATGAAGCAGGTCAGTAAAATCAAGCTTTCGATAACCACTGTCTCTTCTTTTTATTGGCGGTATCAAATCAATTTTTTCATAGTATCGAATTGTGTCGATGGACATATTGAGCAGCTTTGACGCATGACCAATGGAAACATATCCCTTAGCAGAAAGAGATTTCTTCATTTATATCACCTCTGAGTACAGTATAAACCCTGGAGTTGCTCCAGAGTCAAGGGTTAACTTTTTAAGCCTTGTAAAATGAAAACCCCCGGTAAATATCAAGGTCATTTGATTATTACCTGGGGCTTTTCAGCGTATTTGCATCATATGTTTTGACTTTCATAATACATGCCCTTATCTGATGCTTTGGCATGATACAGAGCTTCATCAGCCTTGTGGAGGAGTGTCTTGTATTCAAGAGAGTGATCTTCTATCCATATAAGCCTCCCGACACACCCACGGGTCTTTGCGTCCCATTAGGAAAGACCAAGGGTTCACTACTTAATTTCTCATAAAAATCACTTAAAATTTTCCGAACCGCATCCTTTGAATCATAGTTATAAAGAAGGCATACAAACTCATCCCCAGACCTTCTACCCACAATTGATTTATCAGATGGTCCTATGGTCATTAGAGACTTTACAAAGGTTACAATGTACTTGTCTCCCCATTCGTGTCCAAACTGATCGTTGACAGATTTTAAATTGTCCAGATCAAACATGATGAGCGCACATGTGTTTGTACCGCCCTCGCATACCATGCCTCAAACTCCCATTCAAAGCCCTTGCGGTTAAGTATGTTTGTCAAATGGTCATGATCTCGTTCGTGTTCAATGCGTTTTTTCTCCATAAATTCTTGCGTCACATCGACGATCGCTCCAATGATCATATTGTCTGTTTCAGACCGGCGATGTCTTATCCACTTGTCCTTCTTTGATATAACTTTAAAAATGTCAGGCTCTCCATCAACTTTAATCAGCTTACTTTCCAGCGCCTTTATAAACGCCTCATAGGTGACTGATTCTATGTGGTCCTGGCTTATAATTTTTCCAAAATTGGTTGTCACAGAGAAAGTTCTACTTTCTTTATCAATTTCATAAGCGGCAATAGGCACCTCTGTCATATTGACAATCTTTGAAAGTCTTGACGCAGATTCCACCGACATTTCATGGGCGCGTTCAATCGCAGAAGAAAGTTCATCAAGTTCATCAAAACCCGTTCTATCGAATTCGAAGAGGTTTCGCCCACCAGATCTCTTCACTTGTTCAGCTAGGGTTACTATAGGTCTTGTCATCTGATAACTAACCAAAATGCCCCTGTGGTCCCAATGAGGATCGCAAGCAAAAGGCCTCCCCAAAGTATTTGCTTAATCCGATTGCTATAACTTAGCAGGTGGTCTTCTCGCATTATACCCACCAAAAACCACTCTTCATTTTCAAAGGGGGTGTTATTCTTATATAGGCCTATTTTTTCAGTGACCATATATATATTTTCACTTCCCAAATGATTGGTTAGTTGAAACAAATTCATAGAAGGATTGACACTATCTAAACTTAGAGCCTCATTTTCCTGAATCATTCGCTTTTGTAGGGCCCCATTCATAACAATTGGTCTAAGGGGTGCCGTCTCATTTGACCTGTATGCGATTAAGTATCCCAGTGAATCTTGAGGTTGCAATTCATTGGTTGGCAAGAAATCATATAAGTAACTTAAGGATATTTCTATGCCCATGATGCCTATAACATCCCCCTCAGTGTTCAAAAATGGGATGGAATAGGTTATGACATCTATATCGCCTTCTTCCAAATTAAAGGGCTTGCTCCAGTAGCCGAGCAGATCAACCCTTGATGTGACCATAGTACTGTCATATGGCTTTTTCAGAAAGTCTACATGTCCATCTTCAACATTAAAATAAGGACGCCAAAGTTGGTCTAGAGGCATGTTAAAACGCTTTGCCAATTCAGCTGGACCAGCGACCATATATATATCATCATAAGCGTAACTATTCATTATGGGATCATAATCCCTTAAATATATGGATGGCAAATGTGCTTCGATTCCATTACTCGGGAGCAACATAAGGTAGGCACCTGTAACCCTGGTGTTTCTAATGACATCAATAAGCTCTTGAGTGATAGATTCATTTAAAGAATACTCTTCCTCTAGACTGTATTTTATGTTTTTAAGGTAAGGATCAAAATTTGATCCATTTATTCTTCATTTCAGTTTCAATATAATACTTTCGATTTGTCACCTTATCATGAAAAAGCTGATATGCGTTCAAATTTGCTTGTCGAATGACGCCGCCACCAATTAGAATGGCACCCAAAATAATGGTCTGTAATACAATTATAAGCACTATAGACCGCGTCAGTCGATTTACAATTGATGACTTAGATGATTTCATTTTGAACATAGCTACTCATTTCCCACATTTCTCAGAATTTTATCCGCCTCAGCCGACAACTCTTCCATCCACTTATTATAGGCGCTTTCTGAAGTCATACTTTCAATAACAGCCTCTCTGTTCTCACCAGACTCAACCCTTTGTTCCAGTAAAATCAGATCTGACTGAATTTTTTCAAGTAAGAATGTGTCCAGCAACACGCGCATCTTATAACTTCCCTTAAAGGGTTTGTTGTTATATAACTTATATTCATTAAACATGACGGTCGAAGCCTTAATAGACTCGATGATTGCACCCTGAGTGGCATCATTTAATTGTGCCACTTCTAATATTTTTTCTCCATCAAGCGCTTCATTTTTTGATGGATAATACCCTGTTGAAACTGCAAATCTCAGGTTGTTCTCTGTCTGAGTGAACCATTTTAAAAATAGAGCTGATGCATATTCATGGGCCTTGTCACTCCTAGTGATAGACATGCCTGCCCCCTGCTGTATGGAAACCTTATCTCCATTTTCAAAATACGGATAAGGAAGCACTAAAGGTTCAATATGCATGGTTTGATCTTCATCGACAACAACATTTTTAGGGAAATACGGGGCACCTGCGGTTGAACCAGTATAAGAGAGCACTGCCCCAGTTTTGGCATCATCAGAACTGAACCGCCCTGACTTGATATAGTAGCCCTGTATGTGGGGTCTATAATAATAATTCCATATTTTCTTACCAAGTTTTTCACTTATATGAAACTGTGCGGTACCATCTTCTGAATAGGTGTAAAGAGGTTCGTTTAGTTGTTTCGATGAAACGATGATGTAGTTTGCCAGTGCATCCAGACCATAAAACCCTTTCCACTTTCATTATAATAGGTCTGTGCAACATTGTATATTCCCTCCCACGTGCTCAGGTCATCAGTGGTGAAGTTATGTTCTTTGGCAAATGTCTCCCAAGCTGTCTTATTGACATATAAGTTCTCAGATGATTTTGCAATGGGCATAATATAAAACTTATTGTCTGTAATAAATTGTCCTTCCTCTAAAAACTCCAAGCGATAAGCAGCAAGCTCATCTTCAGAAAAATACTCTGATAGCGGAACAAGTGGAACGATTTCATGAACACGAAATGCATTGTCAGGATAAGAAGCGAAAATATCTGGCAGGGGCATTGACCCAATAGACTGACTGGCCGCATCAAATACTGCCTCAGCCAACTGATTGACATCCCCTTGACTTTTTGCATCGACAACAATTCCTTTTTCCATACCAACTGTGTCATTAAAAGCACTAACCAAGGCATCGAATGCCTCTTTTGTCGTTCCGTTATAGTAGTGCCAGACAGTCACCGTGATTGGTTTTTCCTTGCTCAAAATGCTTTCTTCCTCGTTCATACTGCAACTTATGAGACTAAGGCTTATAACAGCCATCATTAATAAAAATATTATTTTTCTCATGGTCCCCTCCTTTAACCGATACATACATATACCCAAATTTCAGTGGTCTAAAAGACTAAATATACACCTATTTTATAGAGTATCTGCCCCAATAAAGTCTAAACTGCTGTCACCATCATACTATATATACTTAGGCATCATAAAAGCCCTAGCGTTTTAGACTAGGGCTAACCTTAGACAATCTTATGAATCCGAGGTGCTTTTTTATGAAATATGAATTTTATCTTTACCTGTCTTCTTTGACCTATAAAGGCTTCATCTGCTCTTTTATAAATATCCGTTTCCATATCTGTTGTTTTGCTTTCAGTTATACCAACACTAACTGTCGCCCCTATTTTTGAAGATTGATGTTTGTTTTAATCCTATTTTGAAAGTCTTCGAGTAGACTCTGAGCCTCATGGATTGGTCTATAAAGTATCACAGCGAATTCATCTCCCCCTACTCTTGAAACGCAGTCAGGGCTATCAAATAAATCTGTTGCCAATTCAGAAATAAGCTTTAGGGTATAGTCCCCCTTGTCATGTCCCAAACTATCGTTAATGTGTTTTAAGTTATCAAGATCAAAAAGGGCCAGCGAAAATCTTTGAATATGGGTGTTTCTTAAGGCCTCGCTTAAAGTGCTTTCAAAAATAGTTCGATTGGGTATGTCTGTCAAATGGTCAATATTCGATAGGCTGATGATCTGATTCTTATACATGGATATTGCATAATTGGTGACTATGAGAATGATCATGGCTCCCAAAACCAAAGCTGTTATGATCTGGATGCTATATTGACTCAAGGTGCCTGTTAATTCAGAGGTGCTTTTTTTCACCACCAAATACCAATCAATCATAGGAATATGGTGGATGATGTAAAACCTTTCGTCGATCATTTTCTCAAGGGGTTTCTCTTGACTGGATGGAATATCAATGGCATCATTTGGGATATTTTCTAAGTCATAAAAGGATGTGTTCTTAATAATGTCGTTGTCCTTATGAACCATAATAAGACCATTATCTTTTACTATATACGCTTCAACACCTTGATTTTCTAAGTAGCTTGTCAATATGTCTTGAAGGTGGATAATTCGCTTACCAACCCCAGCAATACCAGCAAAATTCCCATTTTATCATTGATGTTTGCATCCACATAGATGGTTAGGGCCAAGTCATCAAGCTGTTCTGTATTGACAACAAGTCCGTAATAATCTTTTGCGTCAATTCTAGCTGTGTACCAGTAGGCATCATCACTTTCAAGATCCACCTTGGCATCTGTTCCACCGGGGTGATAATAACTTAAGGTGCTATCTGGTATAACAAAAACTGACTCATAGCCCGTTACCTCCTGTATGGCAGACAGGTACTCAGCCAGTTTTGACTCTGTTTCAGGTGTGTCTTCATCCATGAAGTCAAAGAGCAGGGTGTTTTGAGCCATTACAACAGATGTGTTCACTGGTTCTGCAAGCTCTTGGGTGATTTCTGCATAAATATTTGTATATGTGAGACGTGTGACATTTTTTATGTCTCTTATTGTGAGTTCACTTATAATGTTCTGGGTCAAAATAGCTATAACAAGTGTCACGGTCAGGACCACAACAAGATTTATATAGTTAATGGGAATTATTCTCTTTTTCTTCAAAATATCACCTCTTGGCCTTATTATAACCTTTTTTGTGACAAAATATTGATATATTAAACAAAATATTTCAATTATTGTAGGTTTAAGGACCTAGTCCAGTTTTCATTGCAAAACAAAGGTTGAATCCTTGAGATTCAACCTTTGTGAATATGCTAACAATATGCACTTATCTATATTTACGCATTAATGGGCTTTTCATTCATGTATTTTTTTAAATGTGGTAGATTAAATAGCGTCCACTTACTCTGTCGCACTCAGAAAATACTTATACTCATACTCCATGGCTTGTTTATAAATTTTTAACAGCCTTGTCTTCATCAATGGCCTTTGGGTCTTCTTTTAAATATTCATCAAGAAAGTTGCCCATGGCATACCCAATAAAGGGAATATCATTTTCTTTTATCCAGTTCCCATAAATATTTGTCGGCTCAGCTGGAAGCATTTCCTCACTAAGCCATGCCCACAAGTATTCACAAGGCAACATAAGAATCAGTGTGTATATGGGGTCTTCTTCGTTTGAGATACGGGATTCAAAGGCACTGTATTCTTCACATATCGGTGGTGGCACTATGCTGCTGGCATCTTTAATAAACCAGGTTTCGTGAAAACGTTCGTTATAGTCCACATAGCTTTGCACCTTTTCCAGTAGAAAGTCCTTCAAGACAGGATTGTCCGCGTGTTTTACGGCGGCTTCATAGTAGTCTGTTCCCTTAAAACAATAGTAGGCATCACTTACATTAAAGGCCCCAAATTTGACTGGATCTAGGTCTCCTCTTTTGAGCCCCTTTAAAAAGTCAGTTTCTAAAGCCTTCTGTGCAATGTCTTTGCTGGAGTCCCACAGTTTCCAAAATAATGAGCCTGGTGGTGGTGGATCTGTTGATAATTGGTGTTTCTCTACTAGGTGGTCTGCAGCCTTAATTCTTCTTGGGTTTCCCATATTGACTTTTCTCCTTTTCATATCCCATCTGTCGATTTCATGTGATACGTTCAAATACCAAAATTCCATTTTGAACTTATTTTATCATATTTTCCCCACATTCCACTCAAAATTATGTTACCATTCAATTAACTCAGGCGCTTTTAAAACTATTGATCCACCTCATCGCTAAACCAAATATAGAATATTGGGTTCACAAATATCTATACTTGGTATGCCAAGGACTCCTAAATGCTATTTTGCAAGTCCCTCTCAAATGGAAACGCCTCACTATTCTCTTTACAAATTTGATCCTTAACTAGAACAAAATTTTCACGTAAAGGAGACACACCTATGACACGTTATAAAAAACAGCAACTGGCCCTATCTTTCTCCTCCTCAGCCATATGTATTTACTTTTTTTACAAGGATAATTTAAATGCTAGTTTTGTCTTTTATAATCTTATGATCTTGGTTATAATCCTCCCGCATTTGCTTGAAGCATATCGGACCAAGATTCTTCTATACGTGCTTGTCTACTCCATGTTTATTTTTATTCAGTTTTACACTATTTACAGATATATTTTTTAATGAACAGATGATATCCTCGTTAAAGAGTGAGACATGAGTACATCTAACAATATCGTTGTCTTTGGAATAACCACAAGAAAATCTTCTGGGGTTTTACATTGTTCAAACCATACTATCAATAAATAAGCACTCATGTAAGTGGATGACATATCCACTTTCATGAGTGCTTCTCTCTTTCATTCCATATCTATTCCTACTCCTTGGTTCCTCCATCAAGCAGACCAGAAACAATCCGCTTTTGCATGGTTAAAACAAGAACTATGAGGGGGACGGTTACCACAATAGACGCCGCAGTTAAGGTTCCCCATGGAATAGTATAGTCTGTTTGGTAAAGCATAATCCCCACTGTAATGGTTCTTCTAACTTTAAGGGGATTTAGAATTTGAGCAAATAAATACTGGTTCCATGCACCGATAAAAACCAGAATACTGACTGTGAAAATGCCTGGTGCAACCACTGGCAGGATAATTTTGTAGAATATTTGAAAGATATTTGCCCCATCCATTTCAGCGCTTTCTTCAAGGGATGCTGGGATGTTTTGAAAAAATCCCTGTAAGAACCAAACTGTCATAGGCAGTTGCATGGTTGCATTAATCAGTATAAGACCTGTGTAAGTGTTGAGTAGATTAAAGGACTGCATGAGCCTGTACACTGGATTAACAATTGAAATAGGGGGCAAGAGTGTGATGGAAAGCAGACAAATTAAAAAGAGTTTCTTGCCCTTTATCTGTGTCCGTGACAGTGAATAACTGGCCATGGACCCCGCTGTTATACACAGGAGCGTTGATAGACTGGCTATGATAAAACTGTTCTTTATGTATAAAAGAAAGGGTTGTCTGGTAAAAACGTCAACATAGTTTTCAGGGGTCCATTTTGATGGCCAAATGGTTGGGGGAATAGAGAATAAATCCACTTGTGTCTTAAAAGAGCTAATGGCCTGCCATAGAAAAGGAAAGCAAATAAGCATTAGAAAGAAAACAAGAACCATCATATACAGGCTATTTTTTATTTTTTTCATTTATTCAGCCTCCTGAATTTTCGTCTTAAGGACATTCAGAAATAGCATGCTTATCAAAAGGGATATTATGAATGTCACCGTTGCCAGTGCCGATCCATACCCTATGTTTCCGAAATTGAAGTAAGTGTTGATGGTATAAAGGGATAAACTCGATGTTTGGTTGGCAGGCCCTCCATTTGTTAACACAACAATAAGGTCATATATTCTAAAGGTTGCCAGCACACGAAATAGGACCGCAACCATTAGAACAGGTTTTATAATAGGAAGAGTTATATAGAAGAAAGACTCAATCTTCCCTGCCCCATCTATGGCGGCCGCATCGGTTAAATGACTTGGAACAGTTTGAAGGCCAGCCAGTATAAGCAGGGACATGTAGGGGGTTGTTTTCCAAACATCTGCTATAATAACTGCAACCATTGCCCACGAAGCCTCTGAAAGCCAAGGTATGGCTTCTTTAATAAGGGAAAATTGAATGAGCAAATGATTGATGATGCCGTACTGCGGACTGTACATAAACTGCCACATCAAACCGGAAATAATGGTCGGTATGGCCCACGGGATTAAAATTGCTGTTCGAATAAGACCTTGAATCTTAGAGCTCTTATTCATGATCGATGCGAAGAAGAATCCCACTATGGTTTCTAGAAACACTGCAATAAAAGTGAACTTTAGGGTAAACACCAGGGATGTCATGAACTGCTTGTCCCCTAGTATTTTTTTAAAATTACTAAGCCCCACAAATTTTGCCCCTTGTGATAGGGTTTGTATCCGTAGGCTGAAAAACTTAGATAAAGGGTGTTTAGAACTGGATAAATAACAAAAACAGCTATTAGTATTATGGCTGGGACTAGGAATAGGTAACCCATGATCTCTTTTCGTTTTTGTTTTTCATTACATTCTCCTATTCACAAAACATAGAAACATAGAAGTTCAGCTAGTGCGGTATACCTCACTAGCTGATTTTCAGTGTTTGAACCAATTCTATTGTTCCAGTAAAGTCTTAATGCTCGCATCTGCATCAAGAATGGCTTGTTCTGGTGTTTTGTTACCAATAAGCGCCTGTTGAGCTTCCACTTGTAAAATGTTAGAAAGTTCAGCGTAAAACGGTGTTTTTGGTCTTGGATAGGCATTGGCAATGGCTGGATACATTTGTTCTAGAAAAGGCATGGCTTCTAAAACTTCATCATTGCTATAAAGACCCTTTAAACTCGGAATGTGGCTGACCCGCTTAGCCATTTCAATTTGGGCATACTCACTCGCTCTGAACTTGGCAAAGGCAATGGCTTCTTCCTTATGCTCTGAGAATGAAGACACCATAACCTGCCATCCACCAAGAGTTGAGTAGCTCTGCATGTCGTCAGATCCAGAAGGAAGTGCCGCTATACCTACCTTGCCAACAACCTTTGACTTTTCTGTGTTTTGCGACTTACTCCAGCCTGATGGCCAGTCTCTTAAGAAGACCATATCGCCTGCAAAGAATACCGCTCTGGCACCGCCGCTACCAAATGTAACAACCCCTTCAGGTGTGATCTTATCTGTATTAACCATGTCAGTCATTCTTTTGAGGGCTGCAACAGACTCTTTTGAGTTGAGCACAACCTTCCCATTCTCATCGAGAACACGACCTCCATAACTCCATATGAATTCAGTTAGATTACATGTCAGGCCCTCGTATTGTTTCCAAGACCCTGCATGGCCTGACATATTTCCACCCTCATTGTCCATGATAAATTTAGCGGTTTCTGTCAGTTCATCCCATGTTGTTGGAACAGGTTTATTGTATTTTTCCAGAAGGTCTTTTCTGTAATAAAGCATGCCTGTATCTGTTCTGTATGGTATGCCGTAGTGCTTTCCCTCATAATAGTTGGCAAGCATGGCACCTGGTAAATAGGCGTCCATTTCTTCTGGCGTCAAATAGTCATCTAGAGGTTCCACCCACTCAGCCGAAGCAAAAATAGGAGCCCATGTCACATCTGCATCAAAAATATCTAGTGAAGCGTTCTCAGCTTGAAGTGTTGTAGAAATCATGCTGAGTTTCTTGTTTGTATCCGCTGGAAGTTCAACCAGATTGACCTTAACACCTGGATTTTCTTTTTCAAACGCTTCAATTAGTGCAAGGCGTTCCCCATTTTCATCTGAATGAGAATAGTAGTTTAGTTCAACCACTTCTTGCTTGTCTGTGCTTTGTGTGGCGTTATCTTCTGGGTTTGCTTGATTGCTTGCTGTACATCCAGCTAAAGAAACAGCCACAAGCGCTGTTAAACTTAATCCTGTTATAAACTGCTTAAATTTTTCAATGTTTCCTCCTCGTAAATATGTTATTGTACCGTAGTCAATATACTATATAATACAATAATTGTAAAACATAAAAATTAATAGTATTATTGGTTAATAATATTTTATATGGAAGTTCGAAGTTTTAATGTATCCAGCATTACCCTCACTCGTTCTAAAATGGTAAAAAACCAACTAATAATATAGTTGGCTTTTATCGCTTATTCGTATATTCTATCCAATCATACACTTGGTCTGCCAGCGCTTGTGCGTTCCAGACAAAAATACAGTGGCTGTCATGAAACCAGTGGAGTTTTTTTTCTGGCTTAAATGAAAAAGTAAGTTCCGTTTAAGGCGGTTAACCAGAAGTTAGTTCTGCACAGAATCCGAAACGGAAGTTAGTCTTGCACAAGATACAGTATACTGTCATAGATATCTATCCTGACAAAACAGGAGATGACGAAAATGACAGTAAAGGGAAAACATCTAACACAGGAAGACAGATACTATATTGAAGATGCGCTGAATGAGAACTATTCACTTGCAGACATCGCAAAGCGTCTTGGAAAAGATCCAACCACGATCTCAAAAGAAGTGAAAAGGAACAGGATGAGTTTGGAAAAGTGGGCCACACGGGGCGCATAAGCTGCAAGAACCGTACAGCATGTACACGTAAGCAAATCTGCTCAGAAACTTGCAATCGTTTATGCAAGAAATGTACGACACAGAACTGCTACAGGATCTGCTCAGAGTATGTTGCAAAAACTTGTGTGAAGCTGATCCGATTTCCTCACGTCTGTAATGGCTGTACCAGAAAAGGTGGCTGCAAATCGCAGAAGTTTAGATATCGTGCTAAAGTGGCGCAATCCAACTATGCAGAGGGCTTGAGGACTTCACGCGAAGGTATCGCTCTAGCTCTAGAAGAACTTTCAGAACTCGATGCACTTATTTCGCCCCTCATCTTGAAAGGACAGTCGATTACGCATATCTATGCTCACCACAAACATGAAATCAAGTGTTCTAAAAGGACGCTTTATGCATATTTTGAACAGAATTTATTCACAGCACGAAACATTGACTTGCCAAGGAAGGTTAAGTACAAGCCAAGGAAGAAAAAATCTGAGACTTCAAATAGAAAATCTGGACATAGAATCGGCAGAACCTATGAAGAGTTCAATCGTTTTATAGAAGAATACCCTAAGAAGCATGTAGTTGAAATGGATACCGTAGAAGGCAAAAAAGGTGGTAAAGTCCTTCTGACACTGTTCTTTAGAAACAGCTCTCTCATGTTGGGATTTCTGCTTGATGCATGCACGCAGAGCGCTGTAAAACAGGTCTTTGATCAGCTCTATGAAAGCTTGGGGGCAGAGGTTTTCAAGAAGACGTTTCCCGTTATACTTACGGATAATGGTTCGGAATTCAAAGCTCCCGAACTGTTGGAGCGAGATGAACAAGGCAACAGGCGGACACGCTTATTTTTCTGTGATCCCCTGGCTTCTCATCAAAAAGCACGTATAGAAAAGAACCATGAATACATAAGATATGTTATTCCAAAGGGCCAGTCATTTGATCTTTTAACTGGGGAAAAAGTGACACTCATGATGAATCATATCAATAGCGCAGCAAGAGCCAGCCTAAACGATAATACACCGTTCAAACTGGCCCAAATACTGCTCGATGCCAGTTTGCTGAAATCGTGCTCCATACAGCTCATTCCAGCAGATGAGGTTCATCTGAAACCTGCGCTACTTAAAGCGTAGAATAACAAATATACTCGGATAGATATCACGGAACTTAGTCCTGCAATTCTAAGATCAGCGGAATTTAGTTCTGCAACAACTATCCGGTGGTCCCATTTGCACGCGATAAATATGGCCGACTTTTGTTATTCGATACTGATTATATAGCTTTTTATAATAAACGAACAGTCTGTTTGAGGCTGAAAACGGATCTTACTCTTGCAATCGCAAGGGTTACAGAAAAACGGAAGTTAGAATTTCAATCAACGAGTTTTTTTTCTGAACCAAGGTTCTTGTAATAGCTATTAATATACCCTTCCTTGAAATAACGGTCATGCCTTGATGCCATGACAAGGGTTGGTGGTTTTGGCCCGTCTTTCAACGGGCTTTCCTCTGCCAGCAGAAGCCAAAATAAGGTGTGCACCAGTTTTAAAGGCAAATCAAATATGCCTGGATGGGCCTTCATCGTGTCAAAGTACCACTGGTTTTCCTTCTCAGCATTATACCCCTTATACTTTGGAATTTTGAATTTCACCTTATACTTGGGATATAGGTTTGCGACCAGCTTAAGAACAGGATAGGCTCGTTTTAGAAATAAGTCGTTTCCTAAAATAGAAAGATCTTTATAATTACCAACGCCAAACTGACTAAAAGATTTAAAGAACTCTAAGTCTTGATCAGATGCTAGGGCCTGTCCAATGACGCCCCCTGTGCCTGTGCCACCATATAAATGTATTGGTGCCGAATAATTTTTCATGACAAAGGCCGCAACAGATTTTATTGCCTCTTTAATATTCTCGTAAGTGAATGTGCCCGTGGAACTCTTTCCAGTGCCCGGGAGGTCTACAGCGAAAACGTTTAAACCCTTTTCAACCAGTGGCCTGTAATTTCCAAGTGCAAGTTCATGGTCAACCGAACCGATGGGGTCATGATAAAATAACATTGGGCGCGGTTTGACTATATATTAAGCAATTTACAAATACGTCTTGATTCTGGCCCATATACTGACTAAATCTTGTCATACCCTCTACCAACTTTCTAATTTAATGCTCTTAAATTGTGCTTCCTATTACCGGCATTACTAGAATGACATTTTGCAAATCATCTATTTGAGGAGCTTTAATAGGATCAGCTTGAGCTCGTCGCCGACATCATCTATAGAAAAGGGAAACTCATCCCTTATAACACGGTCAAAAACTTCGTGCAGAGTAACAATTAAATAATTTGCCATGAACTGTGCGTCATTATATGAAACGCCCCTTCGAGTCGACCTTTTTCAAGCCATAGGGAAAAGGGGGTAAGGTACTTTTCATGTACATGTCTTCCAGTCGTTTTAAGCCTATAAAGCCCTGAAACCTAACATTATGCATAACTTTCAATATATTAAAATGCTTCTTAACTAAGTTGACTAAAAATCTATAAAGTTCACAAATGTCCTCATCCCTATAGCCCTTGATGTTATATCTTGCATCCACTTGTCAGCATACTTGAACTTTTCCTCCATAAAGGTTAGAACCAGGGCTTCCTTAGAATCAAAATAGAGATAGAAAGTCCCCTTTGCAATGCCTGTACGCTGAACAATATCATTGATTGTAATTTTACTAACGCTTTTTCTTCAAAGAGCTGTTCTGCGGCTTGAAGAATATTGTTGTAGGTTTCCATTCCACGACTTGTTTTCATGAGGCCTCCTAAAGTTTATGGCTTATATATTTTTATATGACCGCGGTTCATGTTTTTACTATACCAGTTGTCTGCTCCTATTTACATGATCACTTGTGGAGATTTGGTCAGGTTTGCTTAAGCCACAATTTGTACAGAAACCCGTATTACATACTCTTCAATGACCTTTATGACCCAGTTTTATCTATTCTGTAAATCTTCACTGGCACATAGCATGGGAACTACTGCATTTCCTTGGTGTGATAGACAAGCTGAAAGTCTGTTTGTACTGAAGATACTTTCATGGGTTTGGTTGATGAGGTTTAGGATATGTCTAGATTTAAAGGGTGTTTCTATGAAGTTTATAGAATTATGCACTTCATTTCCCCCCTTTAAACAAAAGTTCTGTCTGAAGAAGTAATGTGCAAATAGTATGCCCATCCTTACAAAAAAAGAACCAACCTCCTAGCCATTAGATTTTTGGATCTAGCTTTTAGGTGTTGGTTCACTTCGATACATATTGTCTGATAAAACATGCGCTCCTACAAATGTATCATACCAATTTTTCGCGTTCTAGAAATCATTCATAAATATCACAAATTATAATTTAGTCGATTAAGCTCGCTTTCTGCAACAACTTCTCAATCACGGTAGCTGCTTGACCGTATGTTAACTTCCCTTTTGGATTAAGAATCCCCTTGCTGATTCCATTTATTATATTCAAGCCTGTCATATGTTTGATTGCTGGCTTTGCCCACTCGCTAACTTCTGATTCGTCTGTGAATAATGGATAACTATCTACGCGATTTTCAAATATTCCAACTGCATTTACTGCATTTTCAAGTAAAACTATCGCTTCTTCTCGTGTAATCTCTGTATCAGGGTGTACACTTCCATCTAAATACCCAGAGACAATACCATAAGATTTTGCAACTGTCAGTGCATCGGCATTATCTATAGTCATATCTGTAAATACCATATCATGAGCTGATCCTGATCGATATAATCCCAACCCTTTAACGAGATAAGTAATAAAGTCTGCTCTTGTGATTAAAGCATCCGCATTAAAGTGATCTGTATCTTCAATAATAAGACGAGATGCTAAACCATTTACTGCATTTTCTGACCAGTGACCTGTTACCGTTTCAACCTCTACTGGATTGCTTATTAGAATATAGTCAGAATTAGTCATAGAGCTTATGCATGCATAATTCACACCGTTTTCTTCTACTACTTTTGTTGGAACATGGTTAAATGTGCCATCTTCCATATAAATCATTCCAGTTATTGCAGTAGTGATATCAGTATCATTTGGCAATGCCACACGTCGTTCCACAAAGTTACTGAATTGATCTATCTCTACTGTTCTATCTTTACCATTTCGATCCGTCGCTTTTGCTTTTACACTAAACCTCACTGGATCATATACCACCGTATATCCATCCGATTCTGCATCTACTACAATTTTATTCTTCTTGCTTTCTGACTGTTTTTCAATCTCCACAGAAACTTCAAGTCCCATTAGGTTGTCCTCAGCTAGCCCTAGCTTTGTCGCTACTTTGGAAATGTTAATGTCTGCACTTGGAACATCGTATTCTATATCATCTGTACTGATCGTCAATTTATATTCCTTATCTTCCAAAATTTTTATAAGATCACCTGTCAATATCGTATGCACTTGATCTGCATCTGACTTAATCACTGGAATGACTACGCGGTTGCTCCCACCAGGTGTTCTGTTTGATGTTTCAATCATACGTTCAATTGCTTTATCCGATATATTTACCGTGAGTGTCTTAACGCCTGCACTTGTTTTAACAATGCTTGATAGAACTGGATTCGTTTTGACTGTTTACTACTCCAATATCTGTTTGAGATACAGTCGATTTAGTTGCTGAATTTGAACTATTTGAATGATGTGAATGTGATGTTGAAATTGAATCACTCGAATCATCTAGATCGCCAAAACTCGCTTCCCTGTCTACATTCTCAATTACATAATTCGTGAGTACATTGACATCACTACGTTTTGCTTCAGGTCTTCTATCATTCAAGATATCTTCAGTCAAATAATTTTCTTCAAATCCAATATTCTTTACATATTCATATGCATCTGCATTTTCGATATTTTTCCCCAATGCGCGCAATACAATTCCACATATAGTTTCTTTTGATATGTCATCATCTGGATTGAAATATATTTTGTTTTTTTCTAACCATCCGTTAGCATATGCATATCCCACATATGGGGCATACCAATCATTTGCATCTATATCTACATAATATGCAGTTGCTTCAAAAATTTTGATGCCTCTTCCTCAACACCGAGCAACTTCATTATTTGAATAAGTGCATCTTCTTTCTCTGTATAGCGGATTACAGATTTTAGTTTATTATTTACTTCAGAATACTCAGCGAATGTAATTGCATTTTCATCAGCTACATCAACTTCAACACCCATAAGCTTTAGCTGTTCTATAATATTTTCATAGCTTACAACAGTATAGTGTTCACTTTCTAACACGAAGTTTGCAACGGTTTTCAGTGATACACTTGAACCCACACCAAATGTTCCATCACCTTTTCCCGCTGTCCACCCCTGATAAAATGCATACCATACAAACGGCGCATACCATTCTTCTTCACTTACATCACTGAAATCTGCTGGTATACTAAAGACTGACGCTTCATCATATTTTCCATTCAATTCTGCTATCATTACCATGAATTGTTCTTGCGTGATTAATGCGTCTCCAGATATAACCGCAAGGTCATCTGAAGCGATTTCAACAGCACTACCTGACGTTACACTTAGTTTCAGATAGTTTTGCAGCCGTCTCATCGACTTCACTTAATGCAAATGATATTTTATCTTTGAATACCATAGGGTATCCCAAAAATAAATTTAATATCATTATTAAAATCAATACTATTGATACTCGTTTTTTCATCACAAAATCCAACCCCCTACTTAAAATCAAACATTTTCCATAATAATATCTTACAGCTTATCAACCTTATTCACAATACTTTACCAAACATTCAATTCCACACTGGATGCATGACTATTAAAATACGCCCACAGTAATTCAGACTGTTAATTCCGCAAGATTATAAGACTTTAACTTTTCCAACATGCCCCACTTGTAATATAATTCATCTATTCTATACATATGATTTGATCAACAATTAGAATTTCACTCCACTAAAAAAGTACCTGATCAAATTATGACCAGATACTCTTTATCCAACTTAAAATGTCATTATGTTCCCTCGCTAAATATCCACAAATCGAAAAATATATACTAGATAAAACCCTTGATATTACGCTCTTACTTGTCTATTCTATATAGTTCACAAACAGTCTCAACATGCCCAGTATGAGCAAACATATCAACCGGCTGAACCTTAACGTTTATAACCATGGTCTTCCAGTATACGAAGGTCTCTGGCTAGGGTCGATGGTTTGCAGGACACGTAAACCACCCGCTTTGGCGCCATGTCAGCTATGGTTTTAAGAACGATTTCGTCACAACCCTTTCTTGGTGGATCAACCACGACCACATCAGCCTTATAGCCTTTTTTATAGAGTTCAGGAATGATTGTTTCAGCCGCTCCAGTATGGAAGTCTGTGTTGTCAAAACCATTGCGTTTTGCATTGGCCTGGGCATCTTTAATAGCATCTTCCACAATTTCAACACCCACAACCCGCTTGGCTTTTTGAGCGAGGAATAAAGAAATCGAGCCAATGCCACAATAAATATCAAATACGGTTTCATCCCCTGTTAGTTCAGCATATTCCAGTGCCTTGCTATAGAGTTTTTCCGTTTGGACAGGGTTGACCTGAAAAATGATAGTGGTGATATTTCAAAGACAGGTCTTTAATATAATCTGTGATTTGTCACTGCCCAAATGGTCTTATTGGTAAAGCCAAGAACGCGGTTGCCTTTGACTTGTTTTCATTAAGTATAATGCTCTTTATTTCTGGCACTTCAGCAAGCAGTCTGTCTATGAGGGGCTGGGCACCTCGCAACTTGTTGCCCTTCACAACGAAAACAACCATCATGTCCCCTGTTTTGTGGGCTGTCCGTATGAGAATATGGCGTAAAAATCCTTTGTGGGTCTTCTCATTGTAAATAGGCCATCCCAGCTTAGGCAGTTCTTGTCTTATTATGCTAACGGCTTTATCCGCTGAAATGGACTGTAACCTACAGACATCCACATCAATCACTTCATGGGTTCTGGCCTTGAAAAATCCAATTTTGGGTTGGTCTGTTGTGCCCCCTACAGGGTACTGCCCCTTGTTTCTATACCGAAACGGTTCATCCATCCCTATGGTTGGCAGAACTTCAACATCTATTTTGCCAATTCGGTCCATAGCGGACTGAACAAATTCTCTTTTATAGGCAAGCTGGGCCTTGTAATCAATATGCTGGATTTGACAGCCACCGCACTGGCTCACATAGGGACAAGGCGGGTCCACTCTATCCTCAGATGACTTTATGACTTCATCTAGTTTGCCCACAGCATAGGTTTTTTGACCTTTTATCAGCTTGGCCTTCACCTTATCTCCCGGAACAGCCCCATGAACAAAGATCGTAAAACCATCCACACGACCAATGCCTTCGCCCGCTTCTCCAAGACTCACTATATCCAGCTCTATATGTTCATTCTTTTGAACAGGTATACTCATTTTTAAACCTTCCAGTCTTATACTCTATACATCAATCATCGAATTGTTTCTATTATATACCACACATCTATATATCACACATTTATAAACAACTTATCTGTTTTATCTACCCTATTTATAAAAAGTGGAGGTCATAATTTGTTAAATTTGGTGTCTGAAATCACTTGTTTATGCCAAGTTTTAACCACTTTCTAGAAAAAGCTCAACATAAAATATATATCACCAATGGCATTAATTCAATAATTATTTTATAATAATAAGGTAACGACTTAAACCCAAGACAAAAGTATCAGCTTCATAAAATTAGGGGACAATAAGGGGGATTCTATGTCACGGATTTTAGCGAACATTATACTCGTTCTAATCATAGCTTTTACGGTGTCAGCCGTTCCGATCAATACTGAAATTTTGAATCTAAATATTTCTTTTCCAGAGGCGGCCGAAGAGGAAACTGAGCCAGAAGAAAGCCCAGTGTTAGAGGAAGCCACACTCGATCTTACATACGAAAATTTTGATTTTGACTACCTTTACAATCCAGACAGTCTAAACTTTAAATTTGTAGGCACATCGTCTCTTGAAGCTGATCAGGTTTCAGACTTCACTAACGATATTCAACTTGAAATCTATCAGGGCAGCACAAAATCTGAGACCACCATAGTCAAACGACTTCAAAATTCAGACTTAAAGAGACTTATTTCAACAGATGTAAATGGAGATGTGGTCACCTTAACCATTAAAGCCACCCTTCAAGACCTCAATTTAAAAAGTGGACATTACACCTTAACGCTCTCTTCAGAGAGTGACCACCTGAGGGCACCACTAGACAAATCCCTTCAAGTGACATATTATGGAAAGGCCTCTTATAAGGGTCCACAAGAATCTGCAGCCCGGGCAAAAGACTCATTACCATGTATTTTACAGATAAAAGCAGGAACTATCTTGTTCCAATTTCTAGGGAAATTTCTTATAGTGGTAATCTCATTCGAACCACTCTCAATGCCCTTCGCGATGGGCCATTAGAGGAAAGTGGACTCAGTTCCCAGTCTCCGGCACCATATATTCCTGTCGCACGCTTTTCATCTTCAACAGGCACTGTGACACTGCATACAAACTCTCATGAGAATAAGGAATTCACCACTGGTACAGATGACACATACCTTATGATGCATTCTCTCATTAACACCATGACTCATATTGAGAATGTCTCAAGTGTTAAGTTCTCAGTGGATAACAGAACAGATAAACCACTTAATGGATTTGACTTAAGCAAACGATACAATGAGCCAAAAGGGCCTGAAGCTATATGGGCCTACACACAGAAACAGACCACTTGTATCTGACACCTGTTGAGGTAGAGGCCACTTCAGCTTCTGAAATGCTTGCCTATCTTAAAAATGGTGTGGATACGGGAAATGATCTTTATCCACCTGTGATTTCCAGCATAGATATTGTTGAAGAATCACTGGATAGTGGTGTTTTAACACTCAAGCTAAGTGATGAAATTCAAACAGCTTATGATGCTGATGATGCTTACGCACGACTTATGATGGATAGTATTGTATACTCGACTTTCAGTATTGAAGGGGTTGAAAACTCATAATCATAACGGATTCCATGGCTGAAGGTGAACTTCATGGCTATACTCTAGGTCGCTCATTTGAACCAAGCATGTATTTAAACATTGAATAAAAAACAAATCCACCCTGAACCTGTTTTAAACAGGCATTTGGGGTGGATTTTTCTTTTGCTTTTTTCTTTTGCTTTTTCTTTTTGCTTTTTTTCTTTTTGCCTATTATCGCTAATATTGAGAACTAAAGAATATCATAATTCTTCCAGTCGCTGTCATGGAAATGCCACCACTCATCTTCAAGGGTTTCAAATCCGCTTTTCGAAAGCCACTGCAACACATCAATATTTGTTTTCACATCTGGACTTAAGTCATTTCTGTCCGCTCGAGCTCTTTCGCTAAAATCATCAAAATCACTTGGCATAAACACAGACTTGCCGGATGCGTCTATCAAGGTGCAGTCGACAGCACACCCTCGGTTATGTTTTGACCCCTTCTCTGGAAAGGCCACAAACCGTTCATCAGGATGGACCTCCCATAGCTTTTGCTGAATCGCCAGTGGTCGATAGGCATCCCATATTTTTAAGCCATACCCCTTGCGAGAGAGCAACCAGTGGGCGTATGTCAATTTCTTCAGTGTCCTATGCGAAGCATTGAAACCGTCCAATGACTCTGTATAAACTGGACTTCCAAAATATTATTGTCCGTCCGTAGCGCAGGTCTAAACTGATCCCTGGCATCCACTTTTTTATGCTGTCAAATACCCGGTCCCCTTCATTTCTTTTACTGGTTTTCACTGGTCCTATTTCATAGCCCACTCCCGACCAGAATTCTAGCAACTCTTCTACAGGGTAGTCTCTTTTGGAATTTCTTGCGTCAAGTCAGCAGGGTCACAAACCATCACGCACCAGACCCCATTTATTTTTTCAAATCCTCTTACAAGCATAAGGTGACCATTTGGATATGTTTGAAGGGCACCTGTAAAACCTTTGTCTTTCCCGGTTTTGACGGAAACAACCACCGCATGTCCTTTTTTGATGCTGTTTACAAGATCATCAATACCCATAAAGTGTCTGGCCACTGCACGAAGCCCATACTGGGAAACCGCCGCCATATTCATTGACCAGTTTCCATAAATATCGTTTTGAAAATCATATGCCAAAGCCGCAAAGTCTACAGGAAGGACAATTTTCCCGAATATATTCATGGCCATAGCACAACTGGTCGGACTGCATATTCTTCGCCCGATCTTATCAACAGGATATTGAACAAGCACCGGTGCGGGCATAAAGCAAGATATACCTTCTTGACTCTCTTTGACTTGCCCTTCTTTTAGCAATGAGACAAATACGCCTGAGGCGAGAACACAGCCACTGGATTCCGTCTCACTTCCACTTAGTATATGCACTCGTATTTTACCTATTTCCATGCCCTTTTTGGTTTTAAAACATCTATATCTAAGCTTCCAAAAGCATCAGCTTGTAGACCGTAACCGCCTCTTCTTTTCCCCCGAGTAAACCTAAGTAATTTATAGGTCTGAGACCAAATGCCCTTTGAGAAGAGCTCAAAGTATATTTCAATTTCGTCCGATCTTTCCAGTACACCATTCCATGTGATAAGCATTTCATCAAACCCATAATCAAGGTCGATCTCATAAGTGGTCTGATCAATCATTTTGCCTTGTGTTAAAAGATTGTATAGTCTTGTGTCTCTCATTTTATGCATCCCTTTATAATAACGTCACATAGTGCAATAAACTCAATCCCTGAATAAATGTTGACTAGAAAAATGGCTGTCAGGACATAAAATAATGTCTGACAGCCACACATTGTCCGGTCCTTACACACACTTAGCTTGGGGCAATATGCTCTTGTGCCAAGACCTATGACATAAGTGTAGAGGGGATTAATTTCTACACCCAATTCTATATTTCATAAAGATTTCAAACTGAATTACTCAACCATTTTAGCAAAACCAAACCACCAGTTGCCTCGTGTGGTTTTTTCCCAGTTTGAAACATCTTCTGAAACCATAATTTGATCTGTGTAGTAGTATATTGGGAGGTAGGCATGGTCTTCCATTACCAGTTTCAACGCTTCTTGTAGAGTGTCAAAACGTGTTTGTCCATCCTCCACACTAGCCTTTTCAATAAGGGCATCATAGTCTGGATTTTCCCACTGGGCATGATTCATAGAAGCACCTTTTAGGAATAAACCCAGGTAAGTCATTGGATCTGAGTAGTCACCGATCCATCCACCACGGGCAATATCGAATGTTTGACTTCTTCTTGTGTCCTGGAAAACCGCCCATTCTTGATTGGCTAGTTGAATGCTGATGCCTAGGTTTTGATTCCACATTTCCTGAATGGCTTCTGCCACTGCCTTATGACTTTCTGATGTGTTGTATAGCAGTGTAAACTCAGGGAACCCTTCACCATTTGGATAACCCGCTTCTGCCAGTAGGGCCTTGGCTTCTTCGACACCACTGCCGTCCATTGGAATTCCAAAGCTACCAGCCACTTCTGCAAACACGTCTCCATTTGCATCTCTTGATGCTTGGGAAACCATGTTCTTGGCAGGACGCTGACCACCTTTTAGAACTGTCTCAACTATGGCTGTTCTATCTATAGCCAGTGTTAGAGCCTTTCTCACCTTAACATCATCAAGAGGGGCGACTTTCGTGTTGAAAATATAATAATAGACACCGTCGTATGGCAGTATCATAAATGTTGGATCTTCTGCTAAAAGTCTTGGAATTTCTGCGGTTGGCATATCATCAATCACATGAACCTGACCTGATTCATAGCCCGTTAAGGCTGTTGACTGGTCGACGATCATAAGGGCCTCAATACGTTCTAGATTGACTTCGTCTGCTCTCCAGTATTTTTCATTCTTTTCTAGGACAAGCTTGTCACCTGTTGCATAGTCTGCAAGGACAAATGGTCCATTGGCAATGCTCTTTGCAGGATCAATGGCCCACATACCGTCTGTACCTGATTCAACTGCGTCTTCACGCACTGGCATAAAATGTGAAAAAAGGCTGTTAAACCAAGAAAATATGGAGATGGTACTTCAAGGGTCACTTCAAATGTTTTTTTCGTCAAGGGCTCTAAAGCTATCCACATTGGCCTCATCAAAAATCCACGCATATTCTGAAGCTGTTTCTGGATCAATAACTCTTGACCATGCATACTCGAAATCATATGCTGTCACTGGCTGACCATCAGACCACTGGGCATCTCTTAGTTCGAAAGTATAAGTGAGTTTGTCGTCTGATACCGTGTAGCTCTTAGCCATCCCTGGTTCAAGAATGCCATTCACTTCACGCATCAACCCTTCAAACAAGTGGTTGATAATGTCACCGCCGTCAACGGCTGTGTTTAGACCTGGGTCAAGGGTTTTAGGTTCTGATCCGAGGTTCCAAATAAGTGTCTGTTCCACTTCTTCAGCCATTTCTTCTGGCTCTGACTCAGTGCTTTCTTGTGTGTCTGTACTTTCTGTTTGCTCAGCTGGCTCTGTTTCAGTACTCGGAGCTTCATTTTGTGATGGGGCACATCCTGCAAGTGTACCTATAATCATCATAAGCGCCATTATTAAGGCCAAGTGTTTCTTCATCATTGTATTCCTCCCTTTTTCTATGTAATCGGTCTGATAACGCTAGACCCAATCCCTAACTAAGTTGTATTTCATCTAAATCCCCAGCCCAGTCAAATCTCTTGGTCGCAAGAAAGCATTTTCTCTGATAAAACCTCGGTCATGATCTCCACTGGTCCCTTTATACATTGATGGAACATCTAAATCTGCAAGGCCCACTCTGTGCCTTCCACACCCGAAATGAACTGCGGCGGCAATACCAATTGGACCCTCCATCATACAGCCAATCATGCACTCTATGCCATAGGCCTGTGCAAAAGAGGTGATTCGCATAGCGGCATCAATGCCACCAGTCTTCATGAGTTTAATATTAAGATAATCAGCTGCGCCCATTTGAATAATTTTGATTGCATCCTGATAAGAAAACACACTTTCATCTGCCAAAACAGCCACGGGGATATTGTCTGTCACGTACTTCATACCGTCTAAGTCATGGGCTGAAACAGGCTGTTCCACTAATTGAATGTCAATTCCTGTATCAAGCATTTTCAAAACAGAACGAACCGCTTCTTTTCTTGACCACCCCTGGTTGGCATCCAACCTTATTTTCACATCGCTTCCTACTGCGTCATAAATAGCCTTCATTCGCATTAGGTCCATCTCAGAATCATTGCCCAGCTTAACCTTAAGGGCCCTGAATCCATTTCTAAGAGCATTCACAGCATCTTGTGCCATTATTTCTGGTTTATCAAGGCTCACAGTCATGTCTGTTTCAAGCTGGGTTTTAGCGCCTCCTAAAAGCTTATAGAGGGGGACACCGTATTGTTTTGCCCTAAGGTCATGAAGAGCAATATCCATAGCGGCTTTGGCACTTGAATTACCCACTATGCCACTGTCTATAAGGGTCATTAGAGTATCCCAGTCATCTATGGACCGGCCTTTAATTCTTACCCAGATTTCTTGCACAGCTGACTTTATTGAACCGATTGTGTCTCCCGTAATAACCGCTGTAGGAGAAGCCGCACCATACCCCTCATGCCCTGTATTCGTCTTTATTGTCACTTCGATAGAAACCACTGTGCTCAGTGTTCGAAGTGCAGTCTTAAAGGGCTTTTCCAAGGGAATATCCACTTGCTTTATTTCTATAGACTCTAAAATCATAATTTGTGCCTCCATTTAATGTAAACACCCTACAAAGCTATTTGATATTTTTTCATTTTTTCATAAAAGCTTGATTTTCCAATGCCAAGCGCCTTGCGTGCCATGTCTTTGTTGCCTGCGTGGTGTTTCAATGCCTTTTCGATTTCTTTTTTTTCAAGTTCTTGCATTATGCTTTTTAAGGACTTTGACGTATTGTCATGGTCCGGCATCTGTTGGTTTTGTTCTAGACCCTCATAAGTCTGACTTAAAGCGTCAAAAATTATGTGGTCCGCGTCAATGGTGGCCTCCGCCATGTTTAATGCCCGCTCCAATAGGTTTTCTAGTTCCCTGACATTTCCCGGGTATGCGTGTTGCATCAGCTTGTTTTCAGCCTTCTTTGATATTTTCACTATGGGCTTTCCAAGTCGCTTGCAAACACTTGGAAGCAGAGCATTTATAAGATGAGGAATGTCTACTGCCCTGTCTCGCAGGGGCGGCAAGGTGATACGAAGTACATTAAGTCTGTAATACAAGTCCTCTCGAAATCGACCTGCTATAACTTCTTTTTCAAGGACCTTGTTGGTGGCAGCGATTATACGTATATCCACATCAATGGCCTTAATGCCCCCTACCCTAAAAAACTGATTGTGCTGTATGGCATGAAGAAGTTTGACTTGAACATTTAAGGGGATTTCTCCCACTTCATCTAGAAAGAGGGTGCCTCCACTTGCCAGTTCAAAAAAACCGGGCTTGCCTTTACTACTGGCCCCACTAAAGGCGCCAGAAGCATATCCAAAGAGTTCACTTTCTATAAGGTGTTCAGGCAAAGCACCGCAGTTGACCTGAATAAATGGCTTATTACGAATGGATGACTTCTCATGTATAGCCGGGCTATAACGTTTTTTCCTGTCCCGCTTTCTCCTAGTATTAAAACGGTGGACTGACTGGCTGAGGCACTTTTAGCCAGTCCTTTCACCTGTTTCATTTCTTGGCTTGACCCTATAATTTGTGGGAATGGATCAAGCTCTTTATCCAGTAGGAGTCTATTTCTAAACACTTGTAACTCTTTTAGTGCCTCATTTCTCTCTCGTATAAGCATGTCAAACTCTGAAACATCTTCCACTTTAAGAAGGGCCTTGTTTGCTAAACCGTTGGATTCTAAATTTTGCAAGGAGCAAAGAACCGGTCGTCCATGAATGTTTAAGTAATTTTTTCTAAAACCTTTTGCTTGTCCATTTGCTGTTTGCGACAACTGCCTAAGCAAGAGGGGTTCATTGAGGACCTCATCAATAGGTCGACCCAATAAATCAATGGATTCATTCTTAGACTGGCCCCTGAATGATTCCCCACGAAGAAGGTCTCCAATCGACTCCTTTCTGAAGGAGTAGCCCTTTGACTGTACAAACTTAACGGCCCCTGTTTTTCCACATAAAACAACCATATGTCCAAAACTTTGTATGAACTCCACTTGATAATTCTGACCATCAATAATAATGTCTATTGACCTTTCACATAGGTCAATTTGTGTGGATATACGCCTGCCCTTGTATATATGTGTCATTTCAAGTTTCGTGCCAAAGCCTTGCGAATCTGAAGTTTTCACCTGGGCGATTTCTTGTCCCCAACTTCTCCAATGATTAGAATTGCAGCATCTTTAGATAGTTTTCTCGTCACACCAATTTTTTTTTAAAAGGCCCGGTGTCAGATGACCATCATCTTGCCCCAGTGATGTGATCGCCAAAACAACCACATCGCCGTCTTCCAGTTTTCCGGACGGATAGTCCGTATTTGCGGACGAATCAATTCCGAATATTTCCTTGGCTTTTCTATTAAATATGCAAATTGATCCAGCGCTGTCTACAGCAATTATGCCTTCATCCACCAGATCTAGTATGTTATCTTCCATTTTTTGTATTCCCCCAAACAAAAAAGGCCCGAAACACAAGGTTTCGGACCCAATACACTGATACGTGCGGCGTTTAGCGTTTGTGAGCATATCGAACGAATATCATTTTTCTGAATTTTCTATATTATATCACAAAGTGTCTCAATTACCAACTTGACAGGTTTAAATTATAATACCTATACTTAATAAACAAGACTATGGAGGGGTTATATGGATATGAATACTGTTTATGTTGTCGGACACGGAAGAACGCAACCCGACAACCCGATTATGAATGTTTATACGCAATTTTTGTAGGCTTTTCCGTAAACGTGGAAACAGATGAAATTGTGGATGCTTCAGCATCCTTTATTCTTGATGAAACCAAAAGCTTTGTACGGGCTCTTTTTGTGGGGAAAAATTTAATGGTGTATCGGAGGACATTATCAGCGAGATTGAAAAGCGCTACTGGGGTAGTTCCCAGCGGGCTTTGATCGTTGCTTATAAAGACGCCGTTAAACATTATGTTAGCAATAAAAAGAAATACTACAGTGATTTTTTATAAAGGGCATCTTATGGAATGTATTTTGCATTCTAAATTGGACAGGTAGAACCTCCAGTATAAAACGATCCTTCTAACAAGTTAAACAGTACCTGTTTTGATTTTTATACTGGCTATAATTAGTTTAAGGCTCATGGAGTGGATCGGCTTTACTTACTTTCGTCTTAATACAGTCTTAATACATAGGAGGTCATATGAACTTTAATGACGTGGACAGTCTTATTCAATCACAGGAGGCAGATTTGGCCTCATACTAAAGAACTTAAACACAGGCCAAATTTTATATGAAAGAAATGCCTCTATGAAAATGCGATCAGCCAGTATTATAAAGCTCTTTATACTTTCAAAGTGTGCTGAAGCTTTTGAAAAATCGTCTCTTGATCCTGGCCAAACCTTGCTTGTTCCCCATAAGGAAAAGGTGTCGTTCAGCCTACTATCTGACTTAAAACAAGTCTCATGGCGTCTTGATGACATGGCCACACTCATGATTATTTTAAGTGACAACACCGCTACCAACTTACTTATCGACCTTCTTCAAATGGAGGAGATCAATGCACATATCAGAAGGCTTGGTGCCGACAAAACCACTTTACAACGTAAAATGATGGACACGCAAGCTGTCCATCATGGACTTGAAAACCACACCTCGTTGGCTGATGCAGTCCAGCTTCTTGAAGGTGTTTTTCAAAGTGCCAATCTAGGAGACCAAAAATCTATATGGATGCTTGACGTCCTATCCAAACAAAGGGATAGGACCATGCTCGGACGGTTTCTTCCAGAAAGTGTAGAACTGGCCCATAAAACTGGACTCAACCAGGGTATTCAGCATGATATTGGCTTCTTTAAGGCTGGTGGTCACACCTACCTTATCGGTGTTTTCATACAGGGACAATCTGATGAAATCAAGGGCATGGAATGTATCGGAAAAATCGCCAAATGCATGTATGAGGAGGTCAAACGTGTCTAAAAATTATATTGTAATATCCCCATTCGCTGACTTGCTATTAAAGCCAAGTCAAACATCTGAACTGGCTGATCAAGCTTTATATGGTATGAAGCTCAATATAGTGGAAAGGCAAGACGATTGGTGTCTTGTGGAAATGGAGTACAAGTATAAGGGCTGGATGCACAGATCAGATATTTCTAAAAAGAGTCCCACAGACTGGATGGACAAGTGTAATGCCTATGTGCAGTCCCCTTTTGCAGAAATTATGCCTGAGGCCAGTTACCGTGGACGTCCCCTCCTAAACATTCCAAAGGGCAGCCGTCTCTTTCTCATGGAAGACGATTGCGACATACAGGGTTGGTGCAAGGTTCAACTACATGATGGTCGTCAAGGCCACTGCCGTTCCGAATGGATTCGCCCTTACAAAAGCTTACCTAACCCTAAAGATGAAAGCGCCTTGAGACAGCGTCTTGTTTCCGATGCTCTTTCTTATATGGGAACACACTATAAGTGGGGTGGCAAATCTCCAGCGGGCATAGACTGCTCTGGTCTCACCTTTATGGCTTACTGGATAAATGGTATTTCCATCTATAGAGACGCTGTTATACAACCTGACTATTTGGTCCATGAAATCAGCGAAGCCACTGCAAAACCAGGCGATCTCCTCTATTTCCCCGGCCATATCGCCCTCTACCTAGGCAAAGGACAGTATGTCCATTCCACAGGCTCGCAAGGGGGCGTGGTTCAAAATAGCCTAATCGAAGGCTCGAACAATTTCCATGAATCCCTTCGCAAGGATCTTTATGCTTGGGGAAGTATATTCTAAAACCTAGAACATACAGCATTGTTGGCACGCTTCTTGAATATATAGATGACAAACGATATTTCATTGAATTTCAAGGAGGACATGCAATGCTTACACCTACAAACTTATTATTTGATAACTGCGACACCGTTGCGCTTGCAAAAGAATATGGCACACCCCTTTTAATGATTTCTCAAAGCAGACTTGAGGAGAAATCAAAGGAAATCCACAAGGACTTTTTAGATAAATACAATCATGTTCAAGCGGTCTATGCCTCAAAGGCTTTTCTCAACACAGCCATGTGCAAACTTGTTGAAAAATACGGAATGGGTCTGGATGTTGTGTCAGGTGGAGAATTGTATGTTGCTCAAACAGCCAATTTCCCAATGAGAAATATAGTTTTCCATGGCAACAACAAGTCTTACGAGGAATTGTCCCAGGCGGTTGACCTTCAAGTCGGACGGATTATTGTTGATAATCCATCTGAACTTAGAATGCTGGAAAAATTTGTGCCCATAAAAACACACGTGTCTCTGTTCTATTTCGCATTACACCTGAAGTGTCATCCAGGACACATGCCTACATCGCCACAGCCGACCGTGACTCAAAATTTGGTATCCCCCTTGAACAAGTGGTTGATGAATACACTTATGCAGGCCGCTCGAACTTCATCGACCCCCTTGGACTTCATTTCCACGTCGGTCTCAGCTGCAATCCAACACATCTCATCTCAATGCGCTTGAAGTGGTCCTTAAACTGGCTGAGGACATTGCTAAGGCCGGTTTCCAGATTTCTGAGCTCAACACTGGGGGCGGATTCGGTGTGCGGTATACTGAATCTGATACGGAAATGTCCCTTAAGGATTTTACCGACCCAATTATGAATAAAATCACCACCTGGTCTCAAGGCTCTGGCCATCCCATGCCAAGGGTTATAATTGAACCTGGACGCTGGTTCATTGCCAATGCAGGTCTGACAATTTATGAGATTGGAAGTGTCAAGCATATTCCAAATGTCCGAACCTATGTGTCTGTAAATGGAGGTATCCCCGACAACATACGCCCAGCCCTTTATACTGCAAAGTATTCCGCTCAGATTGCCAATAAAAAAGACCGCGAACACGGCGAACTTGTAACTGTGGCTGGCAAGTGCTGTGAGTCAGGTGATATTCTCATTCGGGACATTGAACTTGACAGCCCTTCACGTGGAGACTTTCTTGCTGTTTTTGGAACGGGCGCCTACACCGAGTCCATGTCCAGCAATTACAACTATCTCCCCCGTCCGGCTGTCCTTCTTTTAAACAAGGGAGAGGCCCATCTAATCCGTAGAAGAGAAAGCTATGCCGATCTTGTTCGCAGGGACCTTGTTCCACAATATTTAATAGAATAGATTCAAGTTATAATCGACAGCATGATTGTCCATAAGTATGCATTTCAGATTCATAAAATTTGAAAAGCCCCTGAAGTTTGTATTGTTTTAATACGACTTCAGGGGCTTATTTGCTTTTATATACATTAGCCAATATTATGGACGCACCTTTTCAAGCACTGCTTTAAACTGGTCACTTAGTGTCTTTAGGCGAATAGGTTTTAAGTCTTTTCCCACAAAGGCATGAAGTGTCCGCCCCTCTGCAAGTAGGGTTTCATCTTCTTTTCGCAAGACCTCATACTTAAATCCAATTCGAATGCCTTTTGCATTTCCACAAATGTTCGAATGAGAACCTCTTCATCATACATGGCTGGTTTTATATATTTACAACTGCTTTCTACAACAGGAAGTATAATCCCCTCCTCTTCCAGGCGTTTATAAGTGTAACCCAATGACCTAAAAAAGTCAGACCGCCCCACTTCAAACCAGGCATAATAATTTCCGTGATATATGACACCCATCTGGTCTGTTTCAGCATAACGCGGGCGCACAAGTGCATCATTTTTATACATATTCGTCATCTCCTAATTAGTCTCTCAGATCATTCTATCATGAATTTTGAGCTTCATCAGGAAAAACTATAGTAAACTTTACCCCTTGTCCAAGTTGACTTTCACAGTCAACAGTCCCATGTAGCAAGGACTTGACAAGATTATAAATAATATGCATGCCAAGTCCGCTACCGCCTTTATCGTGCTTGGTTGTGAAAAAGGCATCGTACACTTTTTTCAAATTCTCCTCGGAGATGCCAACCCCATTGTCTTCATAGATCATAACAATGTTGCCATTTTCTTTTTTCGTTGTGATGTCAATACGTCCCTCTTCCATAGATTCAAATCCATGAATTTGAGAATTCATGATCAAATTGGTTAGAATTTGTGATATGGCTCCTGGATAGGTCCATGTGATAATATCATCTTCGGCGTTATTGTTGACTTTTATGTTTGATGTTTTTAATTTAGGCCGAAGTGTATAAAGAACCTCACTCACATAACTTTTAAGGTCAATCATCCGTCTTTCTCGATTCAACTGGTCAACGGACACTGTTTTGTAGCCAGTGACAAGTTCAGTGGCCTGGGAAATGTTCTTAGACATAATATCAATAGACCCTTCCATTTCTTTTATAAAAGACTCCACCATTCCCTTACGAAGCTCATTGTTTTCATAGGCCTTATTAAACTTCTTTACTTCTTCTTCTAAATAAGACACCAGAGTGTTTGAAATTGCCTATGGGTGTTTTAAATCATGGGCCATGCCCGCAGCAAACGACGCCAGTAAGGACAGACTTTCTGACTTTGAGCGAATTTGAATGAAATTGTCTTCAATCTCCTCAGCCATGGTGTTGAACGAATCTGCCAGTTCGCTGAGTTCTCCTTCGCCACCACTTTTTACCCGTACATCATATTGCCCATTTCTCATAGCAATGGTTCCCATCGTCAAGTCTTCAATGGGTTGAGAAATCATTAATGCCACGCGTCTAATCACAATAATGGCTCCTATCAAAACCAAAAGTCCAGCGCCCACTGACAACCATATGGCCCTATAAACATCTTGATAGATAATATCCTTGTCAACCACCGCTAAAATATACCAATCCCACGGTTCGAAATATTCATAGTAAGTGAGTAAAACGTGGCCATCGGATTTTGACTGTATTTTTTATTTAAACCTAAATTGTCTTTTAAAAACTGACTGGTGGTGCTTGGTACACTAACCTCTGTCTTGCCAGAATGAAACACAACCTTGTTCTTAGAATCTATAATAACAAAGCGTCCACCATGCAGTTCAGTTTGCTCAATAAACTCAAATGCCCTCGTCTTTGACTGGGTTGCATAAAGAAGGGTGTCTTGTAAATTAACACGTTCCAGGGTCTTATATTCTGTCTTAATGTACTCATTTACCACTTCAAGTCTGTACTCAATAATTTCATCTTGAAGTGATTTTATGTTGACACCTGATGTATACACAACAACAGCCGTGATAAGAAAGACAGTCAGGAGTATAATTGGAATTATTAGTAGTAGCAATCTGTTTCTAAAGCGCATAGAATCCTCTCCATCAATTTTTTATTGGTGTAGTCCATCACACGGAGTATGTCGGAATAGGCTCGAAAGGGAATGCCGTATTCCTTAACCCAAAGGTCTTCCAGTTCACCGGTTTCAATGGTGTAACGTATAAACTTTTCTCCAATGCTTTTTAAAACTTGATTGTCTTTTTCGACGGCCCACCCAATGCTATCGGGTTTGCTCACAGAAAAGCTTACATTGAATCTTTCGTTTATTACAGCTTCATAAAAGGCCGTGTTGCTGTCTCTAAAAACAAATCAGCGCCCCTTCAAGCATCATTATCTTTGCTCTATGACTATCAGAAACATAGTTGACTTTTATGTCCAGGTCATACGTTTTAATAAGGTCCTCCATTATGGAAGCATAGGATGTGCTCGCAGTCACGGCCACTTCCAGCCCATTCAACTCCTGCAAATCATTTATGATGAGATCATCGGTTGTCATTATAACAACACTCACTGGTATAATTTCGATAAAGTCCATGAGTTTTTTTCTCCAGGGCATAATGGTCAAATTGTCCACCAGCATTAAGGAATCATCAAAAGCATCCGGTGTGTAACGAATGTTTTCGTTGACTTTTATATCCGAAGGAATAAATCCATCGTTTTCAAAGTATCTGTTAAAACTGGACAAATTAATTTCCACAGGCACTTCCAAATATTCTGCAAAGAGCATTAAGAGGTTGTAATGAAATCCATCCATACCAAATCCCTTTTTTGCCTTGTGATCGTTCCGTCTATTCGCATGGCCACAGGCAAGGAACCACTTAATTTGAGCATTTGAACATAGTCCTGCTCATCAGGCGTCAATGTGTTGTAGAAGGTCTCTTTTGAGTCGATCACTTCACTTGACGAATTATGACCCAGCTCGTCGACGTCGACAAAATTCACTATGCTCACATCGCTGACAATGGTATCGCCTGGTACACATGAAACAACCACAAGCATAATAATGAAAACGACACCAACTGGCTTTATGCACTTTTTTAAGGCTTCTTTGACCCTCATATACTCACCACCATTCACCCTATGTTTACTTATACCCGCCTTAAATAACATCATTCTTATTCCAATTAGTTTCAACAAAGTTTTGTAAAGGTGGGATTGAGGCGGCTGTTATACAGCAAGGCAGGATTTCGGATTTCTCCTACAGTTTTTAGATTGCTGAAATTTTCGAAAGTCAAGGCGCGGATAGTTTCCGCTTTATGAGCGTATCTGCATACGTGATTGAAGCGGAAGTTATACAGCAACGCAGGATTTTGGATATTTCAGCAATCTAAAAGGGCGCCACGAAAATCGTGGCACCCCTCCATAAATCAATCCGTTTTTAATTCTAAACAAAGAATATGCTCATTGAGAAATTTGGCAACCGCTTAAAGAATGCGCGATTCACCTTCGTATACAATACCCTTTGAGCATCAATAGTCACTGTTTCGCCATCTTCAAGAAGCTCTGTTGCTTTTTCGCACCAACAACGGCTGGCTTCTTAAGTGAAAGCGCTACGATAGCTGCATGTGATGTGTAGCCGCCTTCTTCAACGATAAGTGCCGATGCCTTTTCAACAAATGGCATCAAGTCTTTATCTGTTGCGTTTGTAACCATGACGTCGCCTTCTTTGAACTTAGCTTCGGCTTCTTCTTTAGATCTAACGATGCAAACCTTACCAACTGTTGTGTCTTTACCAACACCAGTTCCCTTGATAAGCACTTCGCCCACTAGGTGAACTTTCATTAGGTTTGTTGCACCTGCAACGCCAACTGGAATGCCCGCTGACATAACAACCAGGTCGCCTTTTTTGATTAGGCCAGCTTCACGAGAAAGCTTCAAGCGCTAGGTCAAAAATTTCGTCAGTGCTTGTTGCTGTATCAATTTTAACCGTTTCAACACCCCATACAAGGTTCATCTTACGACGAACTTTGTCTGAAGAAGTCGCAGCAATAACTGGCGCACATGGACGGAAACGTGAAATTTTTCTTGCTGTAAAGCCAGATGCTGTCGCAGTGATGATAGCTGATGCCTTTAGATCCATTGCCGTATTTACAGTGGCATGAGATACAGCGTAAGTCACAGAATCATCTGATTTAGATGCTTGAACACTCTTTAGAACGCGTTCGTAGTCAAGTGATCCCTCAGCCGCTTGTGCAATTGTTGCCATTGTCTTAACCGCTTCAACAGGATATTTACCTGCAGCCGTTTCGCCTGAAAGCATGATTGCATCTGTGCCATCAAAAATTGCATTGGCAACATCTGTTGTTTCCGCACGTGTTGGACGTGGGTTACGGATCATTGAGTCAAGCATTTGTGTTGCTGTGATAACTGGCTTACCCACTTCGTTACAACGCTTAATCATAAGCTTTTGTGCAAGTGGCACTTGCTCAGTTGGGATTTCAACACCCAGGTCACCACGAGCAACCATTAAGCCGTCAGATACTTCAAGAATCTCATCTAGATTATCTAGACCTTCTTGGTTTTCAATCTTAGAGATGATATGTACGTCATGCGCATTATTATCTTCAAGAATTTTTCTGATTTCAAGGACATCAGCAGCCTTACGGATGAATGACGCCGCAATAAAGTCAATACCGTTTTCAATACCAAACTTAATGTCAGACTCGTCTTTTGGTGTGATTGCAGGCAGATTGATTGAAACGCCAGGTACGTTTACACCTTTATGGTTCTTAACAGGGCCGCCATTTAGAACCTTTGTGATGATATCATTCCCTTTAACTTCAATAACTTCAAGACCAACAAGACCATCATCAATTAGAATCATGTTGCCTGGCTTAACGTCTTTTGGCAGACCTTCATAAGAAATTTGACACTTATTTTGGTCGCAGATAGTCATCTGTTGTCAGTGTGAACTCTTGTCCTTCAACAAGGTCAACAACTGGCACACTGAACTTACCTGTACGGATTTCAGGACCTTTTGTATCTAGTAGAATAGAAACAGGTGTGTTTAGCTCTTCACGGACTTCTTTAACAAGATCAAAACGTGCTAGATGCTCAGCATGATCACCATGTGAGAAGTTCATTCTTGCTACGTTAAGACCATTCTTAACAAGTTCCATAAAAATTTCTTTCTTTTCACTCGCTGGACCAATCGTACAAACGATTTTAGTTTTCTTCATCAAGACACTCCTTTTCCCTTATGAATGCACACGCACGCGCAATTTACCTAGTTTTAGATGGACAGTTGACCAGCAGTCTTAACAAGATCCATGTCGATATTCTTATGCATTTCCAGTGCATCATCAATATCTAAATCAACAATGTCGTGACCTTTGATTCCAAGTGCACGACCCGCTTTACCTTCTTGAAGAAGTTCAATGGCCTTTGCGCCCATACGGCTCGCTAAAATTCGGTCAAATGCTGTTGGTGTCCCACCCCTTTGAAGGTAACCAATAACAGATACACGAACTTCCACACCTGTCTTTTCATAAATTGTTTCTGCCCAATCGTAAGGCTTGCCAACACCCTCTGCTAAAAGAATGATGTTGTGCAGTTTACCTCTATTACGGCCTTGAATCAGCTTTCGGCAAATGTCATCCACATCATTATCCAGTTCTGGGATAATGATGCTTTCAGCACCGCCTGCTAAACCAGCATATAGAGCAATATCGCCGCAGTTTCTACCCATAACTTCCAGTATTGACGCTCTGTCGTGGGAAGTTGATGTGTCACGAACCTTTGAAATTGCATCTACAACTGTATTTAGTGCTGTATCAAAACCTATTGTATAGTCTGTGTACTCTAAGTCGTTATCAATCGTTGCCGGAATACCAATGGTTGGGAAACCTGCATTAGCTAGTTTCTTCGCCCCTTGGAATGAACCATCTCCACCAATGACCACCAGGCCATCAATATTGAACATGCGAAGAACTTCCAGACCTCTTTCTAGACCTTCTGGAGTTTTAAACTCTTCACAACGTGCCGTTCTAAGCTTTGTTCCGCCTCGATGAATGATATCGCCAACAGATGACACATCCATATCCTCAATATCGCCTTCAATAAGACCTTGGTATCCGCGCTTAATGCCAGATACTTTTAGTCCACTGCAAATTGCAACGCGTACAACTGCACGTAGGGCAGCATTCATACCTGGCGCGTCGCCACCACTAGTAAGTACACCAATTCTCTTCATCAGATCACTCCTAATTCATACTTCAAGAATTTACATAGGGCATCTTGCATAATGACTGGTACTGCACATCGCATACAAAATATAGAAACAACCCTGCCCGTCTCTATAGCTTGCATTCGACGTGCCACGGCAGTATTATGCAAGAGGCCTTCCTGTCCTACCCAAAACAAATGCTCAAGTAAATGCTATTTATATATAGCGCATTTATCGATAAGTCATTTGTCAATCAGATAAGGACTTTATGTTCTACTATTTTCATAGGTCAAACTTTCAGGCTCACATACAAATCCTATTTTAATTGATTTAAGTATGAATATCAATACAATGCACTAAAAATCATGAAATATGTCAAGAAATCGCTTGCATATTATTGCAATATGACAGCGTCATCGCCAAGAAAACGTTTTACCAAGTCTAGAAGGTCATCATTGACAGAAACCCAGAGATTTGAAGCTGTTGTAAGCTTTTTCTTCTGGCTTGCCACATAGATTACCACTGGTGTATTCCCTGGCGAAGTAAGCAACTTTTCTTTCAATTGTCTGAAAATTGCATCATCTAAAACATCAACTTTCAAATACAGCTTTTCACTTGGGATAGAAGATGGCTCAACACCGCTTTTTATCCCGCGGGACTCTTTTATGTCCATTTCCTTTATGAGAAAGTTGTCCATCACGAACTTTCGATTTCTTCCATGTATCACGTCTGTTATTCTTATTGATTCTTTGATACAAACGTGACTTCTCTGCCTCTGACATCTTAGAAATCTTTTCAACATGCTCTTCATCAAGGGGATATATATAATCTGCTATGATTTTAGGGTCTTCATCTTCTTTTACATTTAATCTGCCCGTCAATATTATAAAATCATCTTCTTTTAAAAGATCTGAAAATCTTTGATAAATTTTCGGAAAGATCAAGGTCTCAATTTGGCCATATAAATCTTCGAGAGTGATGAAAGCCATCTTTGTGCTATTTCTTGTCATTTTCTCTGTTTTACCAGCAATCATACCAGCTATAATGACTGGAGCATTATCCCGCTTGTGAATAGATCCATCTTCCTGAGCATCTTTGAGTTCAGACAAGTTAATTGTGCTCACAGCTTCCACCCATTTTGTATGCTCAGATAATGGATGCCCACTAAGATAGATACCCAGCATTTCCTTTTCAAAAGCCAATTTTACCTTTAATTGAAATTCATTTATTCTAGGCAACTGATAGGCTGTAAAAACATCAGGGACATCAGCTTCCAGTCCTGAAAACAGAGACACTTGACCCGCAGCGTTTCTTCGGCTCTCCTGTTGTACACCATCCACTATTTTTCATAAACGGCTAAAAGTTGAGAGCGAAACTCCCCTGACTCGTCGAAGGCTCCTGCCTTTATAAGGCTTTCAATGGCCTTTCGATTGAGTTCTCTTGGTTCAATCGACTCACAGAATTCAAGGAAGCTTGTGTATCCATCTCCATTTCTATTTTCAACAATAGAACGAATAATCCCACTTCCAACATTCTTCACAGCATGCAGACCATAACGAATGGCCTTTCCAGAAACCGAGAATTTGCCTACAGATTCATTGACGCTTGGCGGTAGGACTTCAATGCCCATGCGCTTGCAGTCTTGTATGTACTGGGCCAGCTTTGACTGATGCCCCATGACACTGGTCATGAGAGCTGCCATAAACTCCACAGGATAGTGGGTTTTCAAATAGGCTGTTTGATAGGCTATAATAGCGTAACCCGCTGCATGAGACTTGTTAAAGGCATATTTTGCAAAATCAATCATATCATCAAAAACGTCATTTGCAACGTCTTCTGGCACACCTCGTCTGAGACAGCCTTCAATTTCCACATTGCCCTTTTCGTCTTCTTTTCCATAGATAAAGTACTGGCGCTCTTTTTCCATAACGTCCATTTTCTTTTTGGACATAGCGCGCCTTACAAGGTCAGACCGCCCATAGGAGTATCCTCCAAGATCACGAACAATCTGCATAACCTGTTCTTGGTAGACAAGGCACCCATAGGACACTTCTAGAATTCGCTTGAGCATTGGATGGGCGTAAGTCACCCCATCCGGGTTATTCTTATTGGCAATGTACTTTGGTATAGAGTCCATTGGACCAGGTCGATATAGGGATATCCCTGCTATTAAATCCTCAAGCTCCGTCGGCTTGAGTTCACGCATAAAACGTCTCATACCACTTGACTCCAGTTGGAATACCCCGAGGGTTTCTCCTGTTCCAATCATGGTATAGACAGCTTCGTCGTCCATTTCCATAGTCGAAAAGTCCGGCACTTCTTTTCCTGATGCCTCTATCATTTTTAGGGCATCCTTGATGACCGTTAAATTTCTAAGTCCAAGAAAGTCCATTTTAAGCAGGCCCAGCTCTTCAAGAAGAACCATGTTGAACTGCGTGGACACATTGTTGTCATGGACATAAAGCGGCACATAATTGTCCACTGGCTTTTTAGAAATAACAACACCTGCTGCGTGGGTTGACGCATGACGGGGCATCCCTTCAACAGATTTTGCTGCTGCAATCACCCGTCTGGCATTCTCGTTGGTGTCATAGATTTCTTGAAGCTTTGGGTTCATTTTCAGGGCTTTTTCAATGGTCATACCCAACTGGAATGGAATGGCCTTTGCAATTCTATCTGTCTCCTGATAAGAAATATTGACCACACGCCCCACATCTCGAACAGCAGCCCTGGCAGCCATGGTTCCAAATGTTATGATCTGGGCCACATGATTTTTACCATACTTTTCAACGACATAGTCAATGACCTCCTGTCGCCTTTCATCTTCAAAGTCTATATCAATATCAGGCATTGTGACACGCTCTGGGTTGAGGAATCTCTCGAAAATTAGGTCATATTTAATAGGATCAACATCCGTAATATATAGAACATAGGCCACCAAACTCCCCCCGCAAGAGCCTCGTCCAGGTCCCACAATAATCCCATTATCCTTAGCAAATTTTATAAAATCCCAGGTGATGAGAAAATAATCTTCATATCCCATTTCTTTTATAATGTTGAGTTCAAAATCAAGTCGCTTTGTGAGTTCATCATCAATATCTGAGTAGCGTTCCCTTAAACCTTTTTCACAAAGACGCCTTAATTCAAGTGTGGCATCTTCTTTTTTCTTCAAGGGGATACTCTGGTAAATGAAGGGTATCAAAATCGAAATCAAAGGCACACCGCTTAGCAATTTTCACTGTGTTTTCAATAGCCTCTGGGGCATAGGGAAATAAAGCCTCCATCTCGTCTGGGGACTTTTAAATAGAACTCTCGTGTTGGGAATCTGAGCCGATCCACTTCATCAAGGAGTTTTCCTGTCTGAATACATAAAAGAATGTCATGAACATCATGATCATCTTTTCAACATAATGCACATCATTTGATGCCACTAGGGGGATGCCTGTTTCTTTGCTGAGTCGAACCAGTTGCATGTTGACTTTTTTCTGTAGTTCTATGCCATGATCTTGAAGTTCAAGGTAAAACCTGTCCGGTCCAAATATCTTGTGGAGTCTAAGAGCCAGAGCCTTAGCAGCTTCATAGTTGTCATTGATGAGGTGCTGTTGTATATCTCCTGCCAGACAGGCACTTAGACATATGAGTCCCTCACTATGCTTCTCAAGTAAGTCATAGTCTATACGGGCTTATAATAAAAACCTTCCATGAATCCCAGAGACACCATGTGTATCAGGTTCTTATATCCGATTTCATTTTCAACAAGCAGAACCAGATGTCCCTGGTCTCTATCAGCGCGCCCATCCTTGTCCTTCATTGACCTTGGCGCCATATACACTTCACAGCCTATTATAGGTTTGATTCCATGTTTCTTCGCTTCTTTATAAAAATCAACGACGCCAAACATGACCCCGTGGTCTGTTATAGCCACGGAGTCCATATTTAGCGCCTTCGCTTTTTCAAAGAGTTTTGAGATGCGTGAGAATCCATCTAACAGACTGTACTCTGTATGCAGATGCAAATGCACGAATTGACCACTCATTATAAACTCCTTTTATTCTTATTCAACTGCTGGTTCCAGTGTTTCCAGCCAAATCTCAGATACAATTTTCTTAATTTCCACCGGCATTGGCGGCACCCTGTGATTGTTGAGTAATTCCTGCTTCATATCACTTCTTTTAATAGATACACGATTGATCATTTTTCCATCTTCTTCTGGCATGATATCGGTGTCAACCACAGGAATATTGCCCCAGTTTGAGGGTTCATACTTCTCTGTCTGAGCATTGGCAGAAAGCATATAGTTCGCTACGATCATGGCCCCAGTCTTATTCGGAGCATTATGGGCTATGACGACGCCTGAGTTTGTTCCTGCAGTGCCCTCATCGGTTATAAATGCTCTTGCCGCATATGGATATACTTCAGCTTTTGCATATTTAGAAGCCTTGTTTGTATCCGTTGACAGGGAAAAACTCACCTTGCCATCGTAAAAGAGCTGGTCCAGGTGTTCTTCATCTTCCGGGAACATAGCACCTTCTTTCCAAAGCTTTGGCTTGAGCTTTCTAAGAGCGTCAATAGCCGGCTGAATCATAGGTTCTATCACATCGCGACTTGGCTGAGCGAGGTATAATTTTTCATGGTTCACATAAGCCGCCACAAAAGTTTCCATAAAGAAGCTCTCCAGATTTTTCTGGTGGTAGCGGAAAGGAAAACTGGCCAGGGGCAGTCCGAAGGGTCTCTACGAATATTTCCATAGACGTTGGCGGATCAAGAATCATGTCTTCATCGTAAATAAAAACAAGTTGCTCTCGTCCCACTGGCATGTAAAAGCCCTCTGTTGCTATACCATCTTCATAAATAAACTCAAAATCTTCTTTGTTAACATTGGCATAATAATTCGGAAGCTTCTCAAGGAATGGCCCATAAAGAAGTTCATCTGATTTGAGCTTTTTAAAAGAATGGTCATCAAAGTAAATGAGGTCAATGGACCCCGTGTCAATTTCATTCATTTTTTGATCACTAAGTTTTTCCATGATCTCAGTCATCGGTTTCCTTACGAGTTCAAGACTGATCCCATTTTCTGATAAAACACCTGGGGCAACGGTTCTGGTAAGCCATCTTTCCAGTCTTTCATCGTCCTTGGTATAGTATAGTGTTACCGTGGTGCCAGTTGCACTTTCTAGTATTAAATTCCATTCTCTAGATGTGATTGATGGGTTTTCAATGATTTCATCCTGTTGACAACCTGCTATTAATATCATAATAATCAACAGAACTATACACATACGCGCTCTCATATGTCGTGCCTCCAATGCATCGTATTTTAGTCAACAATTTGAAAGCACCTCATCGAGGTGCCTCAGCGTTGTATATTCTTCTCTACCCTGAGATCCCATCATTTAATTGACTGTATCCCATTTGCTTTCTGTGTGGATCTATATCATGAATTCTTACTTTTGGATTTTTTCTAAGATCCACTTCATAGTATCCTTTTATTGGACGAAGTCGACTGTCAATAAGCACTCTAACCGTTGGCAAGTCTCGATCTTTTTTTAGTGACCATGCCATACTCACCTGTGCTTAATATTACATTCAGTCCAAGTGGATAATACCCTACAGCTTTGAGGAAGACTCTGACAATTTCCTTGTCAAAATGCGCTTCGCTGGACTTTAGAATATACTCCATGGCCTTATAGGGATTCTCTTTTGCCCCATAAACGCGATCTGATGTTATGGCATCAAAAACATCTGCCACAGCAACAATTTTTGCATACACATGAATGTTCTGAGCCTTTTTCCCGGTTGGATAGCCGGCACCGTCAAAGCGTTCATGATGATATAGGGCAACACACGCCGATGTTTCTGTGATATTTGGAATCCGTTTAAGGGCCTCATAACCAAGAATTGTGTGTTTCTTGATTTCATCAAACTCATCTGATGTCAGAGTGCCCGGTTTGTTGAGTGTTTCCTGGGAAATCAGTCCCTTGCCTATATCATGTAGGAGGGCTCCTATTCCAAGCTCAACCAGACGGACCTTGTTAAAGCCCATGTAAATACCGCATATAACCGATAAAATACAGACATTAACCGAGTGTTCAAAAACATACTCGTCCACTGATTTGAGGTTAGCTAAGTTTACTGTGATTTCTTCACTTGAAAATATCTCATCTATAATTGTATTGACAATTAAATAGAGTTTATCAACATCAATCTCTGTATCCACCGACACATTTTTCATGCATGACTTAACAAGCACTGTAGCTTCTTCCCGTGTTGTCCGAATAATTAGGTCTCTCGAAGCAGCAGAGTCGTCTTTATTTTCAATTTCTTGTTCTACTTTCACTGTCTCATTTGCTTCAACCTGAATTTGTACTGACAAATATCCAAGACCCTTGATTTTTTCAATGTACGCCTGTCTCAATATAATTCCATCTGACAAAAGCGTATTGCCTGAAGAATCAAAAATAGTTTCCCCAAGAATCATCCCAGATTTAAGCGCGTCAATACCCCTTGGTATTCGTTTCATCAACTCAGGACCTCCATCTGCTGCATCTTATGTGTGTGGTGTCAAAATCCTGTAATTCCAATGATTGCACCTTTTTATTACAGATTTGCCAATTCATTTACAATAAGATTTTCTATAGCATCCATAGCTTCGCGTTCATCTACGCCTTCAATTGTCACTTCAATTTCGTCCCCTTTATGAACGCCCATTGAAATAATACCCATGATGCTCTTGCCGTCGATCATGATATGTTCTTTTGCAACATAAATTTCAGAACTAAATTGATTTGTCATTTCTACGAATCTACCGGCAGCCCTAGCATGAAGGCCGGAATCATTCGTGATGTTAAGTGTTTTTTTGATCATTTCGATCCACCTTCCTAATTAACGAGACTCTCCGCAAATTTGTGTATTTTCTTGAACCTATGATTAACCCCCGACTTACCTACAGGTGGATCAAGCATCTCCCCAAGTTCTTTAAGACTCGCCTCTGGTTGTTCCAGTCTTAACTCTGCCAGCTCTGATAACCCATCTGGCAAGGCACCCAGTCCAACCACAGACTTGATTAAATTTATATCTTGAACCTGCTTCATAGCTGCATTAACAGTTTTATTCAGGTTCGCGGTTTCACAGTTTACCAGGCGATTGACATCGTTTCGCATTTGCTTTACAATTCTCACATTTTCAAAGTCGAGAAGGGCCTTGTGGGCACCAATAATGTTCAGCAAGTCTACGATTTGGTCACCTTCTTTTAGATATACAATGTGATTGGACTTTCTATCAATCAATTTTGACTCCAGCCCAAACTCATTTATGAGTTCTTTCAGAGAGTTTCCGTATTCTTCACTGTGGGTGATAAACTCTAGGTGATAGCCCTTTTCGGGATCACTTACAGACCCACCGCCTAGAAAGGCGCCTCTGATATATGCTCGTTTGCAACAAGAATCCTTCAAAAGGAAAAGGGGCACTTGGTCATTTATACCTGAAAAACCATCTACATCAACAAGTATACCCAGCGCTCTCAAAATATCGCCTGCATCTTCAATATGAATTTGGTAGGCGTTTCCTTTTTTAAGGGTTTTATTCTTTTGCACAACCACTTCTGTGTGGATACTGAAATTTTTCTTAAAAAAACGTAAAAATTAATCGAGCTATTGCAGGATTCTCAGTTAATATGTTTAGGTCAGTCCGGGACAATCCTTTTAACATAATCGTGCCGCTGGTCCTAATAAGAGCTGAAAGCTCTGCCATTTGACAGCATGGCCCTTCTGATCTAATCCTTGAGAGCTCATTTTAGTCGTAGAAGAAAACGACATGTTTCATCACTCTTTCGAATACTGATAGATGCGGATTGCATTTTCTATCATATCTTTTTCGTCATCATATTTGACAGTTTCATCGATCCTGTTAATATGAATAAATTTTGCTTCTACAAAGCCTTCTTCTTTTTGTGGCACGGTATGGGTGGTTTTGGCCTCCATAATATACCACAGAACTCTTTTTTCAATGACTTCGTTTTGGCTCCAGCAGTTTTTAAATCTATAGTTCGTCTCACCGAGAAATTCTATAATTCGTCCTTTAACGCCCGTTTCTTCCCTAACTTCTCGAAGCGCGGTTTGTTCTGTGGATTCGCCTGATTCCACTTTCCCCTTCGGAAGGACCCAATCTCCGTTGAACTTCCGAAGCATGAGGACAGAGTTCCCCAGAAAGACGACCCCACCTGCACTTGTGACTGTTTTCACAGGGCTTCACTTCCTTATTGCTTCTTAGGTGCTTTTATCTAATTAGTATACCATACAAAGGTAGAATTTAAAACACACCACATGCAATATAAGGCAGGCCTTGTCCCACTTGGAGCATTATAACACACCAATGTTAATTTTACTTAAAGTCTAAAGTCCTGTTTTGCCACAAAATATTGAAATAAAACCTATTCATTTCTCATATTACCACAGAAAACGTTTTCCAAGTAGGGGTTATCTAAATAAAAGAACCTGTTTGCAATACACAAACAGGCCCCTGCTAGTCTTCATCTTCTTTTCTATATATCTTTGTTCCAACCAGTTCCACAAGACATTTTGCAATTTTCTGGGCGTCATGCTTCACATAGCCTTGTCAATCAGCATGAAGTCTTCCGTTCTATATCCAATGCCGAGATTATCCAAATACGTCTTATCCTCATCCGTTAAGTAAACTGGTGTGGACCCTTCCGCTTCATAATATTCCAGATCAATGTCATCAACCGTGTATCATTGACGAGGACAAGGTCTATCATTTCACTGCTTCCATGATCCACCAGGGCTTGAACATGGTCTCTAACAGTATAGTCATCCGTCTCTCCTGGCTGAGTCATGATATTGGGGATATAGACTCGCTTGGCTTTAGATTTGCAAATTGCTTCGGTCACATCATCCACCAGAAGGTTGGGAATAATACTCGTGTATAAACTTCCCGGTCCCATAACGAGAATATCTGCCTCTTCAATGGCTTTTATGGCATCTGACAAAGGCTTAATATGCCTTTCCTTGGTTCGGATTTTACGGATAGACTGCCCCGACTCCAAAACCTTTACAGGAATCATGGACTCGCCAACCACCCGACTGCCATCTTCAAGTTCTGCCACAAGGGTCATCTCTGACGGTGTGACAGGCAAAACCCGTCCTGTTATTGCAACGATGTCACTGATTTTTTCAACGGCGCCCTCAAAGCTTCCTGATATACCAACAAGGGCCGCTATAAGGAGATTTCCAAAGCTCTGTCCCTTGAGACCGCCCTCTTGAAATCTGTATTTTATTAGGTCTTCCATAATTGGTTCTGTGTTCGCCAGCGCCAAAATACAGCTACGTATATCGCCCGGTGGAAGCATACCTAAATCTTCGCGTAAAACCCCGGAACCACCGCCGTCATCAGCAACTGAAACTATAGCTGTTACATCTGATGTTACTTTTTTAAGGCCTCTTAGGAGAATGGATAAACCCGTTCCTCCACCAAGTGCAACAATCTTTGTTTCCGTTTCCATAACAACACCTAATTCTATCGAATTTCACGGTGGGTAATGCCAACCGTGTATTTATGTCCCTTTAGTTCTGCATACAGCCGGTTTGAAAGGGTCACTGACCTGTGTTGTCCCCCTGTGCAACCAATGGCTATAATAAGCTGGGCACGCCCTTCTTTTTCACAAAGAGGAAGAATTGTTTGCACCATGCTCACAATTTGATTATAGAAATCATGGCTTTCCTGAAAAGACATAACATAGTCCTGTACGTCTTTGTCATTGCCTGTTTGAATTCTTAGCTCTTCTACGTAAAATGGATTGGGGAGGAACCTCGCATCAAAAACAAAATCCGCATCAAGAGGAATGCCTTTTTTAAAGCCAAAACTCATGATGGAAATAGACATATTCGATTGCTCTGTGTCTTCCCTAAATATTTTTGACATTTCACTTTTGAATTGACTGATGTTGTAACCACTTGTGTCAATAATCGTGTCCGCCATTTCTCTTAACTTCGAAAGCTTAACACGCTCTTCTTCAATGCCTGACTCAATGGAGCCATTTGGATTAAGAGGATGCGACCGTCTAGCTTCTTTAAAGCGCTTGATAAGAACCTTGTCTGAAGAATCCAAGAACAAGAGTTTGAAGTCAAGGCCATTTGCCTTTAGATTTTCCATTTCTTTTTTGAAGGTCCTTAAAGAATATGCCCCCTCGAATATCTGTTACAAGGGCAAGCTTTTCAATGTCTTCTGTGTTCTGATTACAAAGTGCAACAAACTGGTGAATCAGAACTGGGGTAAATTGTCTATGCAGTAATAACCAAAATCCTCTAGCACTTTCATAGCCTGGCTTCTTCCGGCGCCAGACATGCCTGTTATAATCACCAGTTCCATATAAGTCTCCTAACTTAGGCTAATATTAACAATTCCAAGGCGTAAGTCTCTCATCTATGATTCTACGGCATTAATAACCCTATCATAACTTAAACCAGCTGCATTTGCCCGATCGATTGCCTTTTTAAAATTTCCTATGTCCCTTGGATGATGGGCATCACTGTTAATAGAAAACTTTATATCATAAGCCATGGCTTCCTTGATTTGGTCAAGTGTTAAAAAACCATGACTGGCATTGATTTCAAGAGCTGTGTTTGTCTCAGATGCAACCTGAGCCACACGCTTGACATCAATGGGGCCTTTTGCACCGGGATGCGTGAGAATATCAATGTCATACCGTTTCATGGCATTAATAAGGGAAACCGTATTGGCTTCCATAAGCTTTTTATTTGCCACGCCCTCTTTACTAAAGTAGTTATTTGCATGGTGGATCATATCTCTAACAAGACGAACAGGCCGACTTCCAAAGTGGTAGCCCGCCAGCAAAATATCATTGAGTTTTAGAATTTCCTCGTCAACATCAAGGTGTCCGTCAACATCAAGGACATTGGCCTCAAGACCAAGTAAAACTTCAATGTCATCGTATTTGGCATTCATTTCGTCAATAACCTGTCTCATTTCTTTATACTTACGCTTTTTAATGCCAAAGCCCATATGTCCTGGACCATGATCACTGATAGCGAGTATTTTTAAGACCAACTTTTCTAGCGGCCTCAACATTCTCTTCAATTGTGCCTATTCCGTGGCTATATGTTGTGTGTGTGTGGTAATCTGAAAGAATTCTCATACCTTATTCCTTCCCGAATAACCGTACCTCGGGTTCGAGCTCGACACCAAACTTATCATATACAACTTTTTGAACCAGACTGATCAGTGTTAAAACATCTTCACTCGTGGCCTTGCCTCTGTTGACAATGAAACCACAGTGCAGTTCTGATACCTGCGCATCCCCATAGCGAATCCCTCGAAGGCCTGCATCATCAATCAGTTTACCAGCATAATAACCTTCTGGTCTCTTGAATGTTGATCCTGCGCTCGGTAGGCTCAGGGGCTGTTTTGTTGTACGCTTGTGCGTCAAATCATCTATAATATTTTTAATGTCGTTCATACGGTTTTCTGTAAGTTCCATAGAAACTTCCAAAACAATGTGTTTTTCTCTTTGGATTGCACTTCTTCTATACCCGAAATCCAACTCTTCATTCGATAGGGTCTTGACTTCACCACTTTGAGTAAGGACAGTAACCTCTCGAACCACGTCTTTCATCTCTCCACCATAGGCACCTGCATTCATAAAGACTGCGCCACCTAAAGTGCCTGGTATACCCGAAGCAAATTCAAATCCGCCTAATGATTTTCTACAACCCTATTTGATAGTTGAGACAAAAGAATACCTGATTTTGCTTTGACTTTGTCTCCCTCAATCTCTACGCCACTGAAGTTTTCCGAGAGTTTGAGAACGACACCTCTAATGCCATCATCTCCTACAAGCAGGTTGCTTCCATTGCCAACAATATGGCATGGACAGGCGTGTTCCTTACAAATGTCCAAAACACATTTAACGTCTTCTACTGTCTGAGGCATGACAAGCACATCGGCTGGTCCACCAATTTTTAAATGACGTGTGTTTGTTCATCGGTTCATCTATATAAACAATTTCTGGTCTTAACGATTTTAGAAGTGCATCAGCTGTTGATTTGATCACATTTTACTCCTTATGGTACATACTTTAAGCGCTTTTCAAACTTTATTATATAATGTCTTTCTCTTAATGTCGTTACGATTCAGTTTTATTTTCAAAAACATGTTCATAATAGTATACATGAGGAGTTAACATAATACAAGAAATGTGATATAAAAAGTCCGCCCTGACCAGGGATCTTTCACCCTTTTCTTGGCGGACTCTCATGACTTCATATATCCTATTAATTCTTGTAGATTGAGCCCGAATGATGGGCCTTTCTCAATTCACCTGATCTTTTAGGCTGCAATTTTTAAATCTTTACCATCCCGATTCCTTCGCCCGTGAAGATAGATGAAATGGTAGGCAACTGGCACAATGACACCGCCACCAATGATATTTCCAAGGGTTACCGGAATAAAGTTAGATACAATCATGCCGCTCCATGTCACTGGCGCTCCATAAAACATGCCCACAGGTATAAAAAACATATTTGCAATCACGTGCTCATAGCCGGACATTACAAAGGCACTGACCGGGAACCACAAAGTAAGGACCTTGCCCTGAACCGTTGAAGCTCCAAGAGCCATCCAAACGGCTAGAGCAACCACAATATTGCATAATACGGCTCTGTAAAAAGCCACTGAAAAAGAATGTCCTGCTTTTGCACTTGCAATGGCTACAGCTTTTTGGCCTATGAGATTTAAACCATCTGCACTCCCCACAATTGCCCCTTATAAACCAAAACTGCAATCAGTATAGAGCCTAAAAAGTTGCCTGAATAGATGGCACACCAATTTTTCATCAACTCACCTGGTGTGATTTTCCCATTCATAAGTCCCAGTGTCATTAAATTGTTCCCCGTAAACAATTCTCCACCGGCGATTATAACCAGAATGAGTCCCACCGGAAACACAGCCGCACCCAGGTATTTTGAAAGACCTAAGTCCCCTGTGGTGCCCCACATAACGGTTGCTGCCGCCCCACCAATTGCGATGAATATTCCGGCCATAACCCCTAGAAGGAACATGTTCCCGAACGTGTTCCTCGCTTTTTTGACAGATACATCCAACATTTTTTCAGCAATTTCAGATGGTGCCAATAAATTCTTACTCATTGTTTCCTCCCCCTTAAAGATGTTATACAAAACGCTTAACATGTAACCAGCTTTCCATTTCTTATACTAGGGGAGGGGGCGCATAAATCCAATGCAGAATATTTACGATAAAATGTATGAATCCTATAACTTAACCATGTCTTATTCGCTCAAAAACCTTATTTTCTGATTATTCCTTCAATTTGAAGCTTTTTTCCTCTTGTTGAAATATTACAACTTGTTATGAGA